>WNFA01000153.1_pt1 | contig 60202 bp, 55 predicted proteins | sample 5400481 | NCBI WGS metagenome assembly WNFA01 (sample SAMN13153340, study PRJNA577476) | soil metagenome | isolation source: 120 cm saprolite under Douglas fir tree site 2 hole 1 replicate 2 | place: USA:California | collected 2015-04-18 | reverse complement strand
AGCGGTAAACAGAAAGCAGCGTCTTCCTCCGGGCGACCTGTTTCTGCGGAGCAAACGTCGAGCCGCCGATCGAGGATTCTGGTTCCCGCTGCCATGGTGGTCGTTGCGGGTCTGATCGCCAGCGGCATCTACTTCTTCCGGTCGCGTCCATCAACGCCGCTGACAGAAAAAGACATGATTGTGTTGGCCGACTTCGACAACACCACCGGAGATGCCGTCTTTGACGGTGCCCTGAAGCAGGCGTTGGCTGTGCAACTCGGACAATCTCCCTTTCTCAACATCCTCTCCGACCGCAGGGTGGGTGAAACCCTGCGCCTCATGGGTCGCCCGCCGAGCGACCGGATAACCCAAGATGTCGCCAGAGAACTCTGCGTGCGGACGGGCAGCAAGGCAATCCTATTAGGGTCAATTTCCAACTTAGGCGGGCAGTACGTGATTGGTGTGGATGCAATCGGTTGCAGCAGCGGGGATACCTTGGCCAAGGAACAGGAGGAGGCTGCGAGCAAGCAGGACGTGCTAAAAGCACTGGGTAAGGCGGCGTCCAGCCTGCGCGGCAAACTCGGCGAATCGCTGGCCACCATCCAGAAATTCGACGTTCCGGTTGAGGCGACGACAGCATCGCTGGAGGCGCTGAAAGCCTTTAGCATGGGCATAACGACCTTCCGCACCAAGGGAAACGCCGAGTCGATCCCGTTCTACAAACGTGCTCTCGAACTCGACCCCAAGCTCGCTGTGGCCTATGTCAGTCTCGGAGTCGCATACTCAAATCTGGGACAGGCCAGTCTGGCTGCGGAGAATCTGAAAAAGGCATATGCGCTCCGGGATCGCGTGAGCGAACGGGAAAAATACCGCATCTCTTCCATGTACTACCAATTGGTAACCGGTGAGTTGGAGCAGGCCAGTCAAGTCTACGAACTGTGGGCGAAGAGCTATCCGCAGGACTTTGTGCCTCCCGGCAACTTGGGGGAGATTTACAGCAATCTTGGGCAGTACGAAAAGGCACTGACTCGAACCCAAGAGGGCTTGCGTCTGGAGCCGAGCATAGTTGGTTATACCAACCTCGCACAGGATTACCTTGCGCTCAACCGTCTGGATGACGCTAAGAAAGCGCTAGAGCAGGCTCAGGAGCGGAAACTCGAGGGTGATCTCCTGCATTGGGGAATCTATCAACTGGCCTTCCTCAAGGGCGATGCCGCGGAGATGGAGCGGCAAGTAGCTTGGGCCGCAGGGAGGCCCGGAACCGAAGACCTTCTGCTCTCGTTCCAATCCGACACCGAGGCGTATAACGGTCGGCTGGTGAAAGCGCGGGACTTTTCCCGGCGTGCCGTGGATGCTGCCGTCCGTAACGACTCCAAGGAGACAGCGGCATTGTGGCAAGTGAATGCTGCTTTGCGGGAGGCGGAGTTCGGCAACGCAGCAGCCGCGAAGCAGGATGTCGCGGCGGCATTGACGCTGTCTGCGGGCCGGGACGTGAAGATGTTTGCCGCCTTGACGCTAGCGCGAGTCGGCGAAACTGCTCGGGCCAAGGCGATTGTCGCAGAACTGGAGAAGAGCTACCCATCGCAGACGGTGCTGAAGGTCTACTGGCTGCCAACTATTAGGGCAGCAATCGAGCTGAATGCCAAAAATTCTACCCAAGCTCTCGTGTTTCTGGAAGCTGCTGCTCCCTACGAACTAGGTAAGCCGCCACAGTTGCAGCTAGGGACTCTGTATCCAGCTTACATCCGGGGAGAATCCCGCCTACTGGCCCACAACGGCAGTACCGCAGCCACAGAGTTTCAGAGGTTTCTCGACCACCGCGGCATCGTGATCAACTGCCCGCTGGGTGCACTCGCCCATCTCGGCTTGGCCCATGCCTACGCTCTCTCTGGCGATACCGCCAAGGCCCGCACCGCCTATCAGGACTTCTTCGCCCTCTGGAAAGACGCCGACCCCGACATCCCCATCCTGCAGGAAGCCAAGGCGGAGTACGCGAAGTTGCAGTGATTTCCGTCAGTCCGTTGACGGGGTAGTGTATGGCGACGGCAAAATGCTCCCTCCTCCTGGCCTGGCGGTGGGAATGAGGGTGACAATTCGTGCCAGAAAGCCACCTCGAGACCTCCGCAGGAAGAGCGGGCGCTCAGATCGGGCGCTCGTGGTGTGAGGGTAATCTCATGATTACAACACTTTGTGGCGTCGTTTGCAGTACTCCACGACCACTGGAATGAATGGCTTGAATTGGCCCGTGGGGCGGGACACTTCCGAAACCTTTGCGGTAGCACCGCCAAAAATGGCGAACGACAACGGCAGTTAGTCGACGGCGCGGTCGCTTGACGTGCAGAGCCAGCAATTGCTGACGTAGAGCGAGGTTTTCGAGGATAAGGCTCTCTCGCGAGAGGAAAGCAGAGCCAATCCATCCGACGAGATGCCGGAGCGGCGTGATCATGGCAAGAATTTTACCGGAACACTTCAAATCGAGCTCGTCGTTAATTAGTTGATTCTACGATTGCAAAGAGTCTTGACGAGTAACAAGGCTGCAACCTAATGATCAAATCCCCGATCGTGAAAAGAGAATTCTTCCTCGTGGAGTATTCTTGTTTATGCCGCGCTGAGAATCACAGTACCGATATTGGCGCGTCGCACTCTAAACGTCGTAAACCCGACGACCGTCGGGATACCGACCAAACCAAGTGCCTTTCGCAATTGAAGGTTAGAATGCCGCTGAACGTCAGGACCAAACAAATCCCAGTGAGGAATGACCCATAAGGAGTATGCAAGACTAACTGAACGTGTGCGTGAGTGTCGGCGTTTTAACTTAGATTCGCTTTGGAGGTTCTTGATGAACATTTACAAGCAGCTCTCAATGTTTACCGTGTGTGTTCTTACCTGTGGGGCCCTATCGTTTGCAGCTGTAGGTGCAAGCGTGGAGAACATTAGCGTAGACGCAAGCACCAGCACAGTCATGGTACGCATGGTCAATAACTCCACCAAGGACATCAGCGCGTACACACTCGCTATCGAGCTCACCTTGGCGAATGGAAGGACGATCCACAGGGAGCGTTTGGAAGATTATTTGCCAATTCCCGAGAATGCCAAGAAGCTGTGGCATCCAGGAACTACTCGTGAGCAGGTTGTGCCCATCACGGCTGATAACCCAGTTATCAAATCTGAAGCCAAGATCGTTGCGATCATCTATGCAGATCGCACGGCGGATGTTGACAACACAGCGGCCTACCAACGCATGATCGATAGCCGAACCGAGCGGGCGACTGCCATGATGCAAGAAGCCAAAGCAATTCAGACGGCGCTCACTGATCCGAATCCTACCCAAAAAGCCAGTGAGAATATCAAACAATTGCTCTATGACGCCAAAGCCAGCGGTAAGAGTAATGTGCATGGCGAATTAACTGTAACTCTGCAATGGCTGCAAGACGCTCCCAAGGCGGCGACTCGCGCTAATATGAAAGAAGGGGAGTATCTAAAAACCTATGCCGACCAAATGAGCCGATTAGCGTCGGCTACAGCGGAGCAAGCGATAGTAAGGAGGAACCCATGAGATACTTCGGCCTTGCTGTCGTTTGCATTCTGGTTCTTTGCGTCATGGCATCTGCACAATCGAACTGCAGCAGCATGAATTATGTGTTGGCTGGAGCGACAGATAGTTGCGGGAGTAATCGCGTAAGAACCATCTCTCACACGTACACCATATCCTGCACCAACAATACCACGGGCAACAGGTACTGGGGTCCAAGCAGCAGCACTGTGACTGGTTATGGCACGGGATGCTGCGCACCAAGTTTGGTACCACAAGTCGTAAACGCATCGTCCGTGCCAGGATACAACCAGTTTTATAATCGCGCCTACGATGCTGAGTCGATCCTGGGCGTATGTTTCGCAAATTCCGCGTACGGGTTCCATCAAGACTTTCAGCAGTGCGCCGCACAAGCGTGTCCGACTTGTTCCTGTAACGCATGCACCGGCGTTTGCACTCCTCCGGGATGCACATGTCCTATTATCGTGGACGTTTTCAGGGAAGGGATGCATTTGACGAGTCTTGACAATGGTGTATGGTTTGATTTCAACAGCGACGGTAAACCTTTGCACATGGCGTGGACAGACCCAAGCTACCATAATGCCTTGCTTGCATTGGACCGTAACCGTAACGGTAAGATTGACGGTATTCAAGAGCTTTTTGGAGCGCTGACGCAGCCTCAAATCAAAACTGCTGCACAGCCAAATGGCTGGCTGGCTCTGGCCGACTACGATACCCCCGCATACGGCGGCAACGCTGATAAAGTGATTGATGGCAAAGACGCCATTTATTCACAACTACTGCTTTGGATCGATGAAAATCATGATGGCATTTCGCAACCCAACGAGCTGCACCACTTAGCAGAGCTTGGTGTGACAGCTATCGAATTGAAGTACGATAGCGGCAAGTCGTATACGGACGAGTACGGGAATCGTTTCCAATTTCGGAGCTTCATTGATGTCGGGCCTGTTCTCAGCGATAAGCAATTGCCCGGCGCTCCGGCATGGGACGTGGTGTTAAGGGCTGAATCTCCACAAAGTGTTAATAGCTCCACTCAAAAGATGGGTGACGCAACAATTGTTCCCGATTGCATTCCTCGGTAAAGCGCAGCCCTACAAAAGTGAGAAGACCCAGAGGGTGGATCTGGGCCTTCTTTTTAAGGAAAAACGCAGCACCCCCAAACGATTCGGCGATGTCAATGAGCCGAGCTATCCAAACCGGAGGGCGTCCGAAATTTCTGCGTCCAAATCCCCAGAATTATTGTAGCTCAACTGTTTCTGTGCGTCCTGTCACTTTTTGGAAGTTCTACCTAGCTGCCGTGGCACAGAAACTGAAACGACTGGTGCGGTTCCTCAACATGAGAGCGCAACCAGCGATGGCAAGCGCGTAAACAACCACTACCAAAAGAAAAACACGAATCGGAAGAAACTCCCCTGAGGGAAAACGCGTCTTCGAACCGACTTTTTCACCACCAACGCGATTTTTCAACAGTTATGGAAAGGCTGCCACGTGCGGGTAGGATTTAATCCGCCGAGGCGACAGAGCCTCGTTTCAGCGAGACACTGGACAACGCAATTCCGCTGAGAGCATAAAGAACAGGCTCAATCGGATGGCGATATCGTGACACAACCTGCGACGCGTAATAGACCAACGGGTATACTGCAAGCACCGCGAGAAGCGGCAGTCCTAACGGACTCGACTTCCTGAACAGCACAATCAGCCCAACCAATGCTGCTAAGTCCACTCCAACCGAGAGCAACCAAAAATTAATCGGGTAAATCCAGAACAATATCGCCCGGTGAATTGAGTTGTGTAAGAAGGTCCCCGGATGGGTTCGTACGTATTCCACTGCTCGCTTGTTTGCTTGTGCTGTGAATGCCGCTTCGCCCACACGCTGGTACTCCATGCTCTGCCCGAGAGGATGAGTGTCGAAACCACCATTCGCCGAAATACACTTCGGCCAAGCCATTGCTTCGTATGAGCATGAACTCATGGAAAACAACATAGTTCCGAACCGTCCACGGGACTATAACGACCACAGTGATAGCAACAAGGCCAGAATCGGCAACGGCACGAGGAGTGCCGGATTGACGAGGGCCGCAACTCCCCAAGTTGCACCGCATGCGGCCCAACGTTCAGATTTGTCTGACTGCAACCTGAGCGTGAGCAAGAGTGCCACACTTAACACCAGAGCCGACAAAGACCTGGTCCTGGGATTCCCGTGGAGCAGCGCCTCCATTCCTGGAGAACCTTGTCCGGCTACAATCCGCAGCCGCTCACAGCCTACGGTTATCCGCGATACGGCAACGCTTCTGAAATGTTGCTGAGCTTGTCGGCCGGCGGTGCCACCGTCGAGTCCAACGAGATAGCGGGCGGCACTACCTGGCGCTGGTTCTGGAACGGAGTCCAATTCCTCAACCACGCCGATTACGGACGGGAAATCCAGGGCGCGTTCTACTACCCTCCTGGCCAGGACCTGAACCCGAACGAAGCAGGGGATGGGCTCACCTTTCCCGATCTCGATCCCTCGATCCGCCATGGCTCGCCCGTACTGCAGTTTGCGAATCAGGGCACGACGCAGGTCACACGGGCAGTGCCCTTGAATTGGGATCCCGCGATTTTCGGCGGCGACCAGGACCACCCAGTCATCTGGGACAGTCTGGTCCTGGGCAAAGACCTTACTCTTAACTTCAACAATCTGGGAGCGGTCGCCCAGTACACTACGCATCTGGTCATTCCCATAGCCTCGCGAGGCACACTCGCTGACCCTGCCGGTTATCTGCTCTCCAGCTTCAATCGTTACTGGACTTACGACGCTCGGTCCAAGACTCGTCAAGAAGTGACCAATGCCATGCCCGATGGCTGCCTCTCACTCAACGGCTCCAGCTTTGGTGGCTACTCGTTCTTCGTGGATTCCGGCGGCATCATCATGTCGGATGCATCCGGAACGAACGCCATGGGAGTTTACGGTGTCAGCATTGCGCACGGCGGATCGCTTTCGTACTTTGCCATGTGGAAGTTCTTCTGTTGGGGAGACGGACCTTCCGAAACCGCATCGGACACCACAGCATGGAGTGCGGTGAGTGGGAACGGAACAGATGTGTTGTTTCCCGCCGGCGAAAGTACTTACAACGTTTACCTCATCACCGACTCCGTGCAGAACGTTACCGCCAGAATGGACGACCTGTTTCAACTGGGCGTGAAATAGCGGCCTGTACTTCGGCCGTCGTCCTTGATTTTTCCTCAAAGCCACATTCGCTCTAAGCGAGGAGCTGTGCCATCGTGTTGGCGAGGAGTAGAAGCCAAGCGAAGGGCCAGGAAAATGTTATCAGAACCGCCCAAGAGGGTTGGTCGAGCAGCGTGTCAGCCTGACACAGCAGCGAGGTAGACTACCGTTCATGCTGTTTATGGTCATTGAACGGTTCAAGCACGGCGATGCCACGCTAGTCGGCGAACGGTTTAAAGGTAGTGGCCGGATGCTGCCCGATGGCGTCGTCTACCACGCGAGCTGGGTGGATTCAGCAGGCACTCGCTGTTTCCAAATCATGGAAGCCTCACATCCCCAGAGCTACTGAACCTCCGGGCCAGTCGCTGGGATGACCTGGTCGACTTTGAAATAGTTCCAGTCGTGACCTCTAGCGAGTTCTGGGGCAAGATGTCTGAACCGGATTCGAATTGAGCCACTACCAGAATCTGGCGCCCAGGCCGGCGCGCCGGCGCGTGGAACGATCCAAAAACACAATCGCCGAGGGATACTGCACTTCGTTCAGCGGTGGGAAATTGCGGGTAGAAGGCTCAGACGAAAAGCACCCACTTGCAGCGCAGCAACCAGCAACACGGTGCCGACCGCTGCCCAAAGGTGGGCGCTGCTTTTCACCCTCCACGCTTCCGCCATCCCCACCAGAGAAGCTAAGCCGACGATCACAGTCATGACGATTTCCGTTGGTGAGAAGGTTCCCGAAACAATCCGCGCCCAGCCGAGCAGGAAGAACCAAATAGCTGTCATCAGTATCAGCCAGAAGACAAAACATGGGAACGCTGCCCATTTGACCCAATGAGATCGCCGTGTTCCAAGCACGATTGCGATCCACAAAGGTGATGTTTGCACAATATGCCGAACGACGCCCGATGACACCGCCCCGACCACGAGGAGGCCGAAGTTCTGCTTCATGCGTGGCCTCGCGCCATCATAAACCTGTGGTGATTGTTGTTCCCAACCTCTTAAAGCTCCGAAGACCGTAACACCTGGGGCTCATTTTCATAAGAGAGGCTCGCCAGCCGGAGGCTCGTCGCGCATGTGCTCTGTGCAGCTTCGGCTGAGGCTCACGATCAAGGCGGTCTATGAGGGTGGTCCCTTCCTAACGAAGAAGTCGCAAGGGTGGATCGTCGCAAGAACGACTTACACGGAAATTCCTGAACAAGCATCATCTGGAACACTGTCGAAGCCAACGTGTACTTTGGATTCTGGTCCACAAATGCGATGAATTTTTGAATGAGTGTCATCGTTGACGTGTCAGAGATGCAGACTCTGAACCACTTCACATTATCAGCCATGGAGGCTGACACGTCTGCCGCACCTTGCACGTAGAGAAATGTGCACGGATCTCTGCTGATGCATGTTCCCTTACACTGCGTGTGCCGTAAACAACGAGATAGGAAAGCGGCATAGCACCGCAAGAATTCTTATCTTGAGGGAGGTCGGAATGTATGCGTTTTTGTATGCGCTCGCTGCAACCTGGCGTTGTTTTCGCCTAACTGCGATAAGTCAGCGCCAAGCCTAAGCGGCAGAATCGTAAGCTATTTGCTTCATTGCTAGGAACTTGCCAAAAGTCACACATCTTGCTCTGCCTGCGGCTCCACTACGCTGACCGGCACATGCACCGAGGCCTACCTCCCCCCGTGTTCGACATGACGACAAAATGGCGGAGGCGCAACGGAGTACCTCCGTGGTGCGCCCGCCCAGGGCTCGTCCCGCTGCTGAAGCTAGGGCCCAGAGCAAACGCAATCAGGGTCTCTCAGATTCGAAATCATACGCAGACCAGCGGCAGTGAGGCTGATCGACAGTGTTCTCAAACAGAAGAGCCAATCGGTTACGAAGAGGATGAAATTGAAAATGATTTTCAAAAAAAGTGCAGGAAGGGTGCAAAATTCGCCGCACATACGGCGTTTTCGGCTATACTCGGCGAGATAAGTTGTTTATTTTCGTTGGCGTTGGAGTTTTTCACCCGCTTTCGAGGCGGATCGTTTCAACCACTCACGCACCTCTCCGGAAAGCAGTCGTTGGACTCAGTCGTCGGTCTTCGGCGGTCAGCAAAATCAGCTGGTCTATTCGTCGGTCGCTGACGACCGAGGACTGACGACCGACGACTGTTCTCCCGACTTTTCTTCCCGCCGCAAGCGAAAGAACGACTGCAATAGCTCCGCGCAACGGCCTGCCAGCACGCCCGCGCGAACTTCCATGCGGTGGTTCAAGCTGGGCTGATTCAGCACCTGCATCACCGAATGGATTGCGCCTGCCTTCGGGTCATCGGCGCCATAGACGAGGCGTTTGAGCCGGGCATGGACCAGCGCGCCGGCGCACATCGCGCACGGCTCAATTGTAACAAACAGTTCGCAGTCTTCCAGGCGGTGGTTGCCGAGTGCGGCACCGGCTTCGCGCAGGGCGACCACTTCGGCGTGGGCAGTGGGATCGTGATCGGTAAGATTGCGATTGCCACCGCGGCCGACGATCTTGCCCCCGCACGCGACCACTGCGCCTACCGGGACTTCTCCGGCTTCCAGCGCGCGTTGGGCGGCGCGGAGAGCTTCTTCCATGAAGAGTTCGTCGGAGTTGGTTTCATGGTTGGTTGGAAGCATGTTGGTTGGAAGCGGGTTCACGCCAGCTCGGTTCTTGGTCAGTCGCTCCGGTGCGTCAGTCCATCTGGTGCTGTGCCAGCATCGACGCCAGCAGCGGGAGGTTCGGGCGCAGTGGTTGGTTCACGAAAATATATTTTCCCGCGCTTTCGGCCAAAAGATATGTGGAGTCCGGCGGCAGGTGGGAAAGGGCGTCTTTGCGGAATTCTTCCGGGACGAAGATAAACACGCGGTTGGGACTGCTCCAGAAGGCAGGGAACTGCTGATCGTCCAAGAACGTGGGAGGAACGTCGGGATAGTTCGATCCGATTTCCAGGTTGGTGCCGAAGCGTCCGTTATAGATCCACACGTGGCGATGGGTGTAGAACGGAATGCTCGAGCCGGAATTGAAATCGCCATACTGGACGACCTGGTCCTGGGGACGCAGGTAGGGAAGGATGGAGTCGGCTAGCGCCCGGGAGGACATCCGCGGCTCGAATCGCTTGAAGGCCCAGTTCGCGGCAAAGAAAAATAATCCCATGCCTAAAGCCAGGGTGAGAGTGGCGGCTGAGTTCTTCCAGCGGCGACGTAAGCTCCACGCTCTGCCGAAGCCGACAATGAACAGCAGCATGGCGAAAATTGCCGGACCGCGGAGGGCAGCGAAAGTCTGCGGCGTCAGATCGAAAATATGGGCCATCGAGAGACGATAAGTATCGAGGTCGTGGTACTGGAGCAGGTGCGAGATACCGCCCTTCGAGGAGACATCCAGCGAGTCGAGCACAAGATACCCGAGGACAACCGTCGCGAGCAGTCCAACCACCGCCAGTCCGGCTTGAAGACGAGGCAACCAGCGGTCGCGGGCTTCTTCAGCGTCAGCCAGGCCTACAGCAAGAAGGACGGCGATCGCGGGCCAGGCGCCGAAACTGTAGTACTCCATGCGCGAGCCGCTGGTGAGCGAGAAGAAAAACAGAATCAGCCCAGCCCAGATGAATAGCAAAAGCCGCGCCTGCTGCGCCGGTTCCATTGTCTTCCCCCAGGTTTTGCGCCGGGGAAACTCGCGGAACGCATAGTGCACGAAAAAGCTCCAGGGAAAGAACCACACCAGGTGCAATGCCCACCACAGCAGCAGGGGGACGGCTTCATAATCTGGCGGATATCGGGTGCCGAGGGCGCGCTTAAGATGTTCGTTAATGAAATAAGACCAGAGAAATCCCGGCGAGCGATGTTCGGCCAGCACGTGCCAGGGCACGGCGATGACCAGGAAGATCAAGGCGCTGGAGAAAATCCGCAGCTCGCGCCAGCGTCCCCAGCCGCGGGTGAACAGGATGAAGAAAAAGATCACGCCGAGCGGAAACAGCACACCGATCAAGCCGAGCGTAAGCGCGGCCAGGGCCATCACCACGGAGGCGCCCCAGTAGCCGACGCGCGGGCTCAGGGTGCCATTCCATGCGCGCAGGAAAAGGTAGAACAGGGCGGTCAGTTCGAGGGCAAAAATCGCCTCCGGAACCATCACGCGGGTAAAGAGCCACGTTCCGACGCTGGTACAGATGACCAGCCCGGAGTAAAAGGCCGCAGTCTCGCCAAACCAGCGGCGGGCCAAAAAATACACCATCAGCACCAGTCCGACGACTGAAAGCACCAGCGGCAGCCGGGTCTGGAACGCGCCCTGTCCGAAAAGCTTGTAGCTGACCGCAACCATCCAGTAATGCAGCGGAGCTTTTTCGAGGTAGCGAATCCCGTCCTGATACATGACCACCCAGTCGCCCCGCTGAAGCATCTCGCGGGAGACCAGCGCGTGCGACGCGTCGGCATCATCGAGCAGTGCCGGCTGGGCGGCAGTGGCGACGTAGATTCCGAGAGATAACGCGAGCAGAATGAGGATGGAGAATCTGCGGTTCATCTAGGGTCGAAAACGTTATTCACCTTTCGTCACGCGGGCCGGGAGATAGAGGGTCAGGACGCTCATTGCGGAACTGCTAATCATAGCATCTGGATGGGCGGAGGGACGGTCGGGCGCTAGGACTACGGCTGCCCGCCCAAGTGGAATTTGGCAAGGACCGAGCGGGAGAGGCTGCTGAGATCCCACGCTTCGCGAAGCGAGCATCCGAAGCCCTGGGGGCTAACAACGAGCAACAAGGGTGAGCCACTTGCTTAGAATCCAAGTGACGCAGCCCGTGATAGAGGTAATACTTGCCGACCATGGCGACGTTGAGTCTTATGCACCCGGGTGGGCACCCGGCAGTTCACGTATGACTCAAGTCCAGTGTTCGATATAGCAAGAAGATGAACACTAGCTCGTAGGCCGTCCCAAGCAGGGCAAATGTCGCGTGGAACTTTCGATTAGTGGTCTTAATCGCCACCAGGCTTAGCACGATGTACGCAACCGTCCGCACAGAATACAAAATTCCCAGGGTGTGCAGTTACGCGGTTCCTTTGATCACTGTGTCCAGCACATCGACCGCAAACAGCGCCGCCAGCGCCGCAAACATCCATTTCCTGCGCGAATCGAAATAGCTGTCGAATCGGTCGTAATCGCCCATCTGTTCCGGAAACAATGGCGCACACAGCAGGTAGAGCAAGACCGCGTACACGGCCACGAAAAGATACAGCGGAAAGGTCCACTGCGGCACGCTCTCCAGCCTGAATTCCCACCACCAGAAGTGAATCAGGTAGAGAAACAGGAAGAACACCCAAACCAGGTGCACCCAATACGCTTTGTTCTTTCCCGGATGTTCCACGATTCGCGCGATCCCTCGCAGCAGATGGGTAACACCCAGGCCGACGATCATCGCGAACACCACGCGCACGTGCAGGTACATGTCCATGGTCAGTTCACCGCGCCGCTATCATACATTTCCCCCAAACGGCGCGGCCCGTAGAAGTTTCGGTTTCGATGTGCTCTGGGCGCTTTTCGAAATCGGGCCGGACACTGCAGCTGGCAATGGGCCGTGACGTGTACACAGAAACAAGTCAAAAGGAGGTACCGAAGGCGGCTGAGGCCAACTCGTGACGCAGTGGCCCGAACTTCTCCAGCTTTCCTATGACAATGGTAGAACCGGGGTCTGTATTGAGATCTTTATTGAGTGTGGGATACGACTTAGTCCAGTAGTCCGGTTGAGGGGAAAGGGTCTCACGAAAGTCCATTCGGAAAAAGAAATCCGACCCTCCAAAAAACGAAGGGTTGGGGCACCCGGTTTTAGTTCTGCCCCGACGGTTCCCCGGGGTCGAACACGGTGATATCGGTCCACAGATTCAGAGGGTCGACCCACCAATTGAAAAATCCGGAGAGAAGCGCTTTGGCATCGCCGATTATCACCCAAAAGGTAACGCCTCCATCGTGAGGCGCGACACTGCTTACCTGGAAGTGAGCACTGCCTACGAATCGTTCCGGGGCTGAAGGGTCAAAGAATAAGCCTTCCTGGCGCGGGGAACCTTCGCTAGCCGTGATTACTACGAACGAATCGTGGCGGATTGCATCCCACTGGAAGTTGAAGCGGGCCGTCTTCTGCGGTCCCCAGAAATGCCTAAAGTGCTGTGCCATAGGACCTATCCCCGTCGTCTGGGGTCAATTCCTTCACCCGGCTTCGGAGGGCGTACCACCAACTTGCCGTTTAACGGAAAAGCATTCAGCAGTATTGTGAAACCACCGTCCGTCGTCGCATAAGCGGTCCCGATACGCTGCCAAAAATTCTCCTCTTGTACTTCTGCCTCTGGCGGCTTCTTTGTTGCCTCAGTGGGATGAGCCGCACGAACCGTCCGCGCAGCCTCGATCACGCTGAACACTGGCATCCAATCCGATTTCTCCATTCGTTCACTCCGAGCGGCAATCAGTATACAACAGGGAGGTGGGCCGATGGCCCGGCTTACCCCGGTCAATCTTACCCTCGAGAGTCATCTATAGGGATAGGCCGGGATCCCCGGCAAGCGCGGACTGCATCGCTCCCGAACGCCCCTTCCCGGCCGTAAGTCCAAGCAGGCAAAGATAGCTTCCTCATTATACTTATATTATTGTACGCACATTAATGCCATAACGAAATGTTCCACGTGGACCATTAGGTCAATTTGCGGGCTTAGGTATCCCCACCCTTCAAGAAACGAAGGGCGTGGGACCCTCAGGCCATGGTGGCGTAAACTTCGAGGTATTCCGCTTTGATTACCGTGTGATCGGCGTCACCTCGGTTGTTGTTGGCCCAGTGCTGGGTGAGGTCGTCGGCCAGGGCTTTCTGGGCGGGCTCGTCCAGGCGCGCGAATGTGGTTTGGGTGGGGCCGAAATATTTTCGGAAGAAGGCTACTGCGTCCGCGGGGCTGAAGGGATAGTCGAAGAGCAGCTCCTGTTTGCTGGTCTGGAGGCGCGCGATTTTTCCTTCACCCGAACCCAGGCGTTCGGCGACGACCTTTCCGACTCCCCAAAGGGACGGGGGCAGCATGCCGGGCGGAGGCGGGGCGTGACGTGCGGTGATCTGGAACATCTGGCCTACGAAACCTTCCGGAGTCCAGTTTCCCATTGCGATCAAGCCGCCGGGGCGACAGACGCGCTTGAGCTCCGAGGCGACGACCTCGGGACGCGGAGCGAACATAGCTCCGAACATGGACAGCACTAGGTCGAACTGGCCGGCGGGGTAGGGGAGCTTTTCGGCGTCTCCCTCGATGAATTCAATTTTCAAGTTTTCTGACGCGGCGCGCTGGCGAGCCTGTTCCAGCAGGTTGGGAGCGATGTCGAGACCTGTGACCTGCGCCCCAGCGCGGGCGGCGGGAATCGATTGATTGCCGGTGCCGCAGGCGACATCCAGCACTCTCATTCCCGGCTTGAGATTGAGTCGGGTGACGAAGTCTTCGGCTCCTTGCGAGTTAAGGCGCGCGATTTGACCGAAGTCGCCGGCCATCCAGGCGGCGCGCATGCCTCTTTTCAATTCTGCCAAGCCATCGGGTAAAGCTGCCATTACTACCTCCAGAGCAAAATGAAGTTGAGAAGAGTATAGAGGCAACGGCGGTATCTTTTCATCCACTAGTCGGGGATGCCGACAACCAACGCCCGCCTGCGAGGTAGTTGAGCGTCTGGAATTTCCGCTATGAATGGCACCTCGAGGCCCAAGCGGGCGCATTCGTGAAGCGCGGCATCGTTGAAGAAGTAGACTACGTCTCCTCCAAATCGATCTTTCAGCCGGCGGCGTTCGTCGAGATCGAACGGGCTGGCTGAGTAGACTTTCAGATCCTTCACCTCATCTACGGTCGCGCCAAGTTGGCGTTGGAACTCCAGTGCTCCTTGCCTTACTTGCGCCATGGTGAAGGCCACAACATGATATGACATAAGCCTGGTTCAACTAAGCTTGGTTCAACTCGCCGAGCATGGCTCCGCCGGGCGGGTGAGGGCACCCGCCCCTACGTGTGCACTGTCCGCCTCACGTGTGCAGTGGCGGGCCCGTCAAAGACCTGCCTAACTCTCCATTTGTATTTGCAGGACCTCACCTGGGAGCCGCACCATTCTAGACCGGGGTCCAGATCCAGAGTCCAGGCGATTGAGGTCCATAGGTCGACGCTCGCGTGTTTCAAGGGGAGAGTCGTCAGCCTGCATTCTTTCGATCCGAATGCCAAGGGTGCGTTCCAACTGGTGCAACTCCGCGCGCTGGTCTCTGGTGAACAGGGTGGAAGCCACGCCTAGGTTGCCTGCGCGACCGGTGCGTCCGACCCGGTGGATGAAGTTCTCAGCCACCTCGGGCAGATCGTAATTGATGACTTGGGCGATGTCCTCAACATGAATGCCGCGCGAAGCCAGATCGGTCGCTACCAAGATCTGGTAGCGTCCCTGCTGAAATCCCGACAGGGCCGCGGTGCGCTGGGATTGCGAGCGGTCACCGTGAATCATGGCGGCTGCGAAGCCTTCGCGGTTCAGGTTCTTCGCCAGACGCTCTGCGCCACGCTTGGTGCGGGCGAACACGAGACAGCGACCGGTTTCTTTCGAAAGTAAACGGTGCAGGATTTCCTGCTTGCGATCGGCGGCCACTTCGAAGGCCTGGACGCGCACGTTTTCAGAAGGCTTCAGGGTTGATCCGAAGGCGAGCCGCACCGGATTCCTCATGTAGTCGTTGACCAGGTGCACCACCGAAGCTTCGAGAGTCGCGGAAAAACACAGCGTCTGGCGATCCTTGGGCAGGACGGCGGCGATGCGGCGAATGGCGGGAAGAAATCCCATGTCCAGCATGCGGTCAGCTTCGTCAAGGATGAGCACTTGAAGGCTGCGGAAATCAATGAGCCTGCGATCGAGGAAGTCTTCCAAGCGGCCCGGAGTGGCGACTACCAGGCGCGCGCCTCTGCGTAGCGCAGTCAATTGTTGCCCTTCGGACAGGCCGCCTACGACCAGCACCGCTGGCGTTAGTCTGTTTCCGCGCAGCGCGTTGTACTGGTCCACCACCTGCATGGCCAGCTCGCGCGTCGGAACCAGCACGAGGGTTGAAATTCCGGGCGTGACTTTCCCCAACAGGCGTTCTATGACCGGGATCAGGAAGGCCAACGTTTTGCCGGTTCCCGTCTGCGCCGTGGCCAGTACGTCTTTGCCGGCGAGCGCTTGCGGGATGGCAGCTGCCTGAATGGGGGTCGGGGTTGAAAACTTAGCTAGTGACAATCTCTCCTGGGTATAAGGAGAGAGAGGCAATTCTGAAAAACTCTGCATTGATGGTTATTCTCTTTTTCTGTTGGCGGAAGCGATCGCGGCGCGCACACGAGCTTCCGGGCGAGCACAGCAACTTGCATTGCCATTTTTTAATCTACGCCGAAGACAAACGGGAGGGACTCAGGCGGGAATTCAGGTGAAAACCGGAGCAACCGCACCACAACCGTGGTATTAGACGCAACAGTAGTGTATCACGGGGGCGAAGCTTGGAGATCGGATGGCGGGGTAACTTTGGTGATGCATCGGATACGGTGGCTGGAAGCCTTAGGGGTGGGTTGAAGGTTTTTGCTTGGCGCTGTGGCCTAAGGCTACCAGGAAGATGGCGCCTTTGCCTTCGGCGTGGGGTGAGAAGAAGTTGGATACGTCGTCGTCGAAAAACGTGAGGCCGGTGGCGCCCAGGTGTTGGGCGTAAGCCGCCAGGTAGAGCTTGCCGCCGAGGATGCCGGCTTCGAGTTGCACGGCGCGATATCCACGATTGCCGGAGCGCTGAAGTGTGGGGCGCAGGTCGGCCAGGAAGAAGACGTCAACGGCAGCGTCGGCGGGCAGAGCTTGCTGCAGTCCCAGGTATCCGGCTTGGGAACGGAAATCTCCCTGCTTCAGACATTCGAGCGATTTGCGGCCGCGGTGGAAGACGTATGCTCCAGGCCCCAGACCTTCCACGGCGTGAACGATCAAATAGAGGTGGTTGAGTTGCGATCCCACGGGATCGAGGAAGTCTGCAGGTACACCGCGCGTGGCCCGGTCGAGCATGGTGGAGAGTTGCGCCAGGGCGATGGGCGTGCGGGCGAACTTGCGGCTGGAGCCGCGCCGCAGGATGACCTGCTCGATGGGATCGCGAGGCGTCTCCGCGTCGTACAAAGGTTGGAGCTGAACCACTGGTTCCTTGGGAGGCGGGGAGATGATCAGCGGAGTGCCACCGCGCCAGGCCGCAACTTCCGCGGACGAGTGCAGGGAGGAGGCAGCATGCATTTCGCGCATGAGCGGATAATCAATTTCATGGCGCGAGAGTGGGACGGTTTCGAATCCGAGAGGGGAGACTGGTGTCGGCGGTTGCTGCGGGACCGCGGAGACGTGGCCGAGCGGCACCAGGGAAAAAGCTACCTCGCGCCGGGGATCGACATCGAGCAGAGCGTTCACGGTGTCGTCCACAAAGCCGCATACTACCTTGGCGGGCAGACCTAGCGCGGTGCCGACAGCCAGCAGGTTGGCGAGCAGCGTGCCGTTGTCCCAGCCGAAGTGGCGGTAGGTGCGGTCCTGATACTTCCAGGCATTGCGCCAGTAGGTGCAGGTGCAGACGATAGTCAGCGGAGCGTTAGCGATGCCGGGTTCAGCGGCGGTGGCCTCGATCAGGACGCTGCGATAGTCTCCGGCGCGCAATTTTCGGAGACCAAACTCGGCGGCGGCGAAGTGATAGACGCCAGCTTCAAGGTTGGCGAGATCGCCGCAGACCAAATACAGCTCGACCTCATACAGTGCGCCCGTGCATGCGGCAGCACGAAAGTAGATTTCTCCGCCCGGATATTTTCTGTGACGGGTGATGCCTGCGGAGAGATAGAGCAGTTGGGCTACGGCTTCGAGGTCGGGCGCCGAATCGGTTTGTGGAGGGACGCTCTCGGAGATTGCCGAGAGGGCAGCGATGCCGGTCTGACGCACATCGGCGGGCAATGGCGACGGCTCCAGAGTGGGGTAGATCTTGAAGGGTAAGGGCTGGTTGTTGAAGTCCAGGAAATGCTGGCTGTTGCGGACGCTGGTGTAGGAGTGTTTGGTGGCGTTGTGGTAGCTTCGCGCGATTTCGAAATGTTGGTTGTCCGGCATGCGGTGTGGCTGTGATGAGCATACTCTCCAACCGGTGTCATCCCGTACTCGGCTTCGGCCGGGTGAAAGGGCGCCCGGAGGGGCGCCTCATAGCAGCCCAGCGATTTGTCGCTGGGTACGGATCACAGAACGTGATGTCCCATAGGAACGACTGAAACCAACCATTACGGTCGTCCCTACCGGACCCGGTTCTCTTCGGACGTCCACCCGGCGCTGAGCAGCGCCGGGCCACTATCGGCTGCCCCTCCGGGGCTTCACGCTTTCACCGAGCTGAAAGTGGTGCGAGATGACGCCGGGTTGTCATATCGTGAGTTTCAGGCCAGCAAGACTGGCCGGCCGGATAGCTTTTGTGAGAGCAAGGCTTGGTGGTATGCTTACCGCAATATGGGGATACCCAGCCTGCTACGCAAGATCTTCATGGTGGACCTGCTTCAGGGATTGAAGGTCACCTTCCTTTATCAGAATCCGAAGGAGATTTATACCGAGCAGTATCCGCTTCAGCGGCCGCAAGTGGCGGAGCGCTATCGCGGGGCGCCGCGGCTAAATGTGAATCCCGATAACAATGAGACCATGTGCATCGCCTGCGACCTGTGTGCGCTGGCGTGTCCGGAAAATCTGATTGTGGTTTCAAGCGAACGCAACGAGAAGACCCGCCGCAAGGAACTTACCAACTTTACCTACGATCTAAGCCGCTGCATGTTTTGTGGTCTGTGTGAGGACGCTTGTCCGACCGACGCGCTGGAACTGACCCAGGATTTTGAGCTGGCCAGCTATACCCGCGACGGGGCCATCTGGAACCGCGAAATGCTGGAGAAAGGACCGCAGCCAACACAGTATAAGAGGTAGTTGTTGATCGGTTGTGGTTTGTCGGTGGTCGAAACCTTCCGCCCCCTCTCGAGGCGCGTCCTCACCAAGTCCGCGAATGAGACGGGGGGCCCCTGCTTTCATCAGTAGGATTGCTTGATTTTCGATTTCACGCTGCGGGCCAGCTTCTCAATTTGTTCGGCCTTTTTGAAGGTATCGGCAGCCAAGATACCCTGACTGGATTTGTCTACGGATTCCTTTAGGTCGGCAGATAGCTGAACCAGCTTTTCCGTGTCGCGTTTGATTTCCACTTGAAGCATTTCGTTGGCCTTTTTGGCCCGTTCCCGGTCCGCTTCTTCCTGAGTCCGCACGGGTATGTTCGAGGTACTCGGCCCTTGCTGGACCAGAGGCGGGAGGTGTATCTGCCCGCCGCTTTGACCGAAAGCGACAGCGGCTACGCAGGCTAACAAAAGGGTTAGTGAAAAAATTGGATTGCGCATGACGAACCTCGTGTGAAACGTCTGTTCCGACGTACTATACACCGACGGCGGACTTCCTTCCGCGCACCCTGTACGACATAGCTGTATCTCGTCCAAAAGGCGGTCCAGGGTATGGTTCTTCTCTGAACCAGTTGCGCAGAGGTGGGCACCGAATCGTCACCTATGACTGATGACTAAAGCCTAACCGCCGGCTGTTGTTGCGTCATGCAGTGCATCGCGCCAAAGCCCCAGATCAGGTCTCCGGAATAGATGCCTACGACTTCACGGTCGGGGAAGAGGTCCGCCAGGATGTCCAGCGCGAAGCGGTCGTTGGCATCGTTGAAGACCGGAACCAGCACTATCCCATTTGCGATGTAGAAATTGGCATAGCTGGCGGGGAGACGGCGTCCTTCGAATACGACTGGACCGGGCATGGGTAGTTCGATGATGGACAGAGGTTTGCTGTCCTGGTCCGTGGCGGCCCGGAGGCGGCGGATGTTTTCCCGCAGTGGCTCGTAGTTGGGATCGTTGGGATCAGACTCGACGGCGGTGACAACCGTGTCCGGAGAAACGAAGCGGGTGATGTCGTCCACGTGACCATGAGTATCGTCGCCGGCGATGCCGGAGCCCAGCCAGATCACGTTCTTGACTCCCAGGTAATCTGAGAAAAGGTTTTCGTAGTCGTTGCGGGACAGGCCAGGATTACGTTGCTGTGTCTTGCTGAGCAGGCATTCTTCCGTGGTCAACAGGGTACCGCATCCGTTGACTTCGATGGAACCGCCTTCGAGCACGACCCGCGATTTGCCTTGAAAGGGGCGGATTTCACGGGCTTGGGCAGCTCTGGCCATGCGGCTGCCGATTTTCTCGTCGTGCTGATAGTTTGGATATTTGGCCCAGGCGTTGAAACGCCAGGTGAGGGCGGCGAGCTTCGGATCAAACAGCAGTTCCCTCGACGGTGAGGGATCGTTCGCAAGCGAACGACCCTGCTTCGCTCGGGATGACAGCTGGGGAGCCGCTGCTCCGACGACAAAGGTACAGCCAGAGTCGCGGGTCCAGACGCGGTTCGTCGGCCAGCGACGAAAGCGAACATTTTTGCTGAGGGCATTCGCCTTGCTTAGTACCTTGTGTGCGTGCTTTTCCGAGGTCGCGCTATTGACGATCAGATCGATGCGCTCGCGCCGGCCCAGGTGGCGGACGATTTCCGCGTAGACCCAGGCGATGGGTTCAAACTTGCCGGGCCAATCGCCGCGGTAGTGCGGCCAGGCGAGCCAGGTGGAAGCGTGGGGCTCCCATTCGGCGGGCATTCGGAGTTTACGCGGTGCGGGTTTCGTCGGGCTCATTGGGGACGTTGAATTCACGGAGCGGATGGCTAGCTAAAAGCCTGGCGAGCCCTGCTCGCCCTGGACGGGTCCCTTCGACTTCGCTCAGGGCAAACTCCGACCCGTCCCTACGTGGTTCCCGCCAGACTTTCAATCGATCAGCCTGCTGGTGATCTGGGAGTAGCTGTCGATGCGGCGGTCGCGCAGGAAGGGCCAGTTGCGACGGACATCTTCCACGGCAGCCAGATCGACTTCACCTACTAGAACTTCTTCCTTGTCGTGCGGAGCTTCGGCGATCATGCGGCCGAAGGGGTCGCAGAGGAAAGAGCCGCCCCAAAATTCCAGGCCGACTCCGGAGGCGGCGTTACCTCGTATGTCGCCGGTTTCATGCCCGACCCGATTTACCACGGCCACGAATACCCCATTCGCAATCGCATGGGAGCGCTGAATGGTGCGCCAGGCATCGTGCTGAGAAGCGCCGAACTCGGCCTTCTCCGAGGGATGCCAGCCGATCGCGGTGGGATAAAAAAGGACCTGAGCGCCTTGCAGCGCCGTAAGTCGCGCGCCTTCGGGATACCACTGATCCCAGCAGACGAGAGTACCCACGCGGCCGACGCCGGTGTCGAAGGCACGGTAGCCCAAGTCGCCCGGGGTGAAGTAATACTTTTCGTAGTAAAGCGGGTCGTCGGGGATATGCATCTTGCGATAGAGCCCGCGGAGAGTACCGTCCGTGTCGAAGATAACGGCCGTATTGTGGTACACGCCGGGCGCACGTTTCTCGAACAGCGAAGCGATGAGGACGATGCGAAGCTGCTTGGCCAGCGCGGAAAGCCGCGCTGTGACCGGGCCCGGAATCGGCTGCGCCAGATCGAACAGGCTGGAATCTTCACGCTGGCAAAAATACTGGGTCTGGAAGAGTTCCGGCAGGCAGACAATTTGCGCGCCACGCGCCGAGGCTTGATGGACCCTGTCGATGGCCCGTTGCAAATTCTGGTCGGGATCGGACGTGGTTGACATTTGTACCAGTCCGATTTGGAACTTCTGCGGCAAAACCGAGGCCTCCTGGGAAGACAAAATAGAATAACAGTTCTCGGTTTTCAGTTGTTGGTTGTCAGACGTTGTAGCAATAGCTTGCGGGGTTCTAGTAAAGTAGTGCTTCGCAAGCGGGGGGTGCAACTTGAAACATGACAATCATGACGGCGCAGGAACGGAGCGCCATCTTCATGATCCGATCGAAGACCGGCTGATTCCACTCGAGCCTCTCGACCTCAAGAAAGTACATTCGATCGATGACCTGTTGCGGGCCATGGCCAAGACCGCGTTCACCGGCCGGCAACTGGGCGAAGCCGTCGACGTTCTGGAAGCAATGGCGCGCGACAAAGACTGTTTCGTGGTGATGACCCTGGCCGGAGCCATGACTGTGGCCAAGCAAGGGCTGATCGTCGCTGAATTGATCGATCGCGGCGTTGTGAATGCGATCGTCTCGACCGGCGCGTTAATGGCACATGGGTTGGTGGAAGCGACTGGGCGCGCTCATTTCCGCTACAACCCCGAAGTTTCGGACGAGGAACTCTATGAGCGGGGTTACAACCGCGTTTACGACACTCTGGAGCCGGAGCAAAACCTGGACGACGTGGAGAAAGTGATGTTTGAAGTGCTGGAACAGTGGGATCCGAGCGAAATACTCTGTTCCTACAAGCTCAACCGTGCCATTGGAGAATTTCTGGCTGAGCATGCCAAAGGCCAACGGGGAATTCTGAAATCGGCTTTTGAGAAGGGTGTGCCGGTCTTCGTGCCCGCTTTTACCGACTCCGAGTTGGGACTGGACGTTGCGCTCTCCAACCGCGTGCGGGAAGCGGCAGGCAGACACAAGCTTCGCTTTGATCCGTTCGAAGATCTGGAACACTTCGCCTCAACCCTGCTGCGCCAGAAGCGGCTGGGCATCTTCACCATCGGCGGGGGGGTGCCGCGGAACTGGTCGCAGCAGTTTGGGCCATTCATCGAACTGCGGCACCGGCGAATGGGAGAAAATGTACCGCTGAAACGCTATCACTACGGTTTGCGGATCTGTCCCGAGCCGGTGTACTGGGGCGGATTGTCAGGGAGTCCGTATAGCGAAGCGATCTCGTGGGGGAAGTTCGTGCCGCCGGCGGAGGGCGGCAAGTTTGGCGAGGTCTTTCTTGATGCGACCGTTGGCTTGCCTCTGATTGTGGCGGCGCTGCTGGAGCGGCTGGGGAAAAGCGCGGGAAACCACAGGGGAAAGAAAGAAAAAGCGCTGGCAGGAAAATAAAAGTGGGTCGAGCCCTCACGACAGCCGCAGGACGCTGGCTGCTACCTGAACCTCAATCGAAGATCAGGACTGCCGATGCGATCACGGTGGTCCACAGGCCACGCTTGTCGCCTACCGCGGACTGGGTCACGTTGGCTGTGCGGACGATCTTGTTGGAAATCCTATAAATTTCTTTCTTCTCGTCCCAGGAGCGATCGGGGTCAAACTCCACGTTGAGGGTAGTGGCCAGCATTTCGGCCGCGAGTTCTTCTGCGTAGTCACCAGCGGCGTCTTCGGTTTCGCCGAAAGAGTGGTGCTCGCTCAGGTAGCCGTACGTATTGCGGTCGGCGGGGATCGCAACGCCGATGCTCGAAGCCAGCAGACGGTGTGGCTCGTGAGTGGAGTTTTCGGCTACCACGGAAAAGACCACTTCGCCCGGACTCAAATATTTCAGTCCCTGCGAACGCGGCACCAGCTTGCATTGCGGTGGAAAAATCGAGGAGACTCGAACCAGGTTTTGCGCGGCGATGCCAGCGTCACGCAACGCCAGCTCAAACGAAGTAAGACGTTCGCGATGTTTGCCGACCCCCTTGGTAAAGAAAATCTTCTTGGGGACCATGTCTTTAGACAATTCGAGTATCCTCCGGTGGCACTCGGCTAAATTTTCTAAAACATAACATAGGGAGTCGCAGGACAATATGAAAATTAAGAAAAAAAAGCCCCAAGTGTCGAAATGAGTACTTCCGGCGCAGGACTCGCGGTTCTACTTGGCGGCGGCTACGGAACTGACGGCTATGGTGTCGCCGTTCGCTTGGCCCGTGACTTTGGCGGGGTGGTCGGCGAGTTTGTCGAGCTCAGCGAGCGCGGTTTTGTCGCTGGTGTCGAGGGTGTAAACCTTATCCCCCACGACCAGTGCATATTTTGAGCCTTTATTGATGCAGGCACGAGCGCATGCTGAACCTTCGCCCGCCATCATGTGGCTCGCGCCGCACATGGAATCACTAACCTTGCCGGTAAAGGTCTGGGGCTTGTCGGCGGCGAGGGCGGAGGGCACGGCCAGGCTTGCGCCCAAAAGCAGAGTTGCCAGGGAAAGTACGGATTTCGTGGGAACAGAGCTCATCGAACTATTTCTCCTTGTTTAGTGACAGCGTTTAGTCGCCTAGGTGTGGTGGCTACCATGCTTTGTGTTAGATGCCGCGGGAAAAAGACCGCTCTCTTAAAAATGATCGACTAATAATACAGAAGCCCGTACATCCTTTCTGCTCACCTCTTGTGATCGAAGTGCAGGGAGATGTCCACAACCTTGTCTTTGTCCTCTACTGATTCGTGGACCGCGATACTCCAATCTTCACCGGGGAGAAGGCCGGTGGCAGACTCCAGGAACTTTTTTGGGTACTGCGCGTCGTAGGTATCGCCCTCCCGCAGCTTCCAGGCGGCCACCATGCGCTCCGTGGTCCGGCTATCGAGGCCACGGACCTCCAAGTCTCCCATCTTGTAGACGCCGCCCTCTTGAAACTGGAGCACGTATTTTACCGTGGAGTCCGCGTCGTTCATCTCGGGAGTGGTTACGATCCGGGCTGCCATGTAGCCACGAGTGCCGTAAAGCTGCTTGATCGCTTCGATGTCTTTGTCCAGCTTGACGGCGTTGGCAGGCTGGCCTATTTGCAGACGGATCAACTCGCGTAGCTTCTCTACGGGGAAGACGTTGTAGCCGGAGAGTTGGAGTTCGCTGAGCTTGTACTGCAGACCGGGAGAGACCGGAAAGGCGACGTCCACCAGAGTTTCCTCCGGGCTGTCTTCGAGAACTTTGGGCTGGGAATCTGAAAACGCTGCCTTCAAATAGCCACGCTCGAGGTAGACGGGCAGGAAATTCTTCTCCGCCTGAACCCGAAGAATGGTGCGCACATAGTCCTGCCCTGACAGCTTCTTTGCAGCGGTTTCCAAGGCGGGCAATTCGGCGGAGTCGGCACCCGGAAATTCGATTTGGTGGATGCGGATGTCTTGGCCGGTGATGCTGAAATCGAAGGCTTCGATAGGACCGTCTATCGGACCCGAGCGAAGATAGTCGGCTCGGCCCTTCAAGTGGTGTTCAATGGCAAGAGTCTGTAGAGCGTCTGAGACCTCATCCGCGAGTTTGCCACCCACCGGGAGCTGGCCATGGAAAAGGGGAACGCTGGCGCTTAGTTTCTCCAGCAGCCCCTGGTCGGAAAGCCAAACGAAGTTCTCGAAGCGGGCGGGCACGAACTGGTCGCTGTCGGTGACCTGCAAATCGAGCTTGATGCCATCCGACGAGGTCTGGAAGTTATACGCAACGTTGCTGAAGGCACCGGTTTCTCCCAGGTGCTGGCTGACAATCTTGAAGTCATCTTCACTGGTCGTCTGGCCCGGCTGCAGGCCGGTGGCGGCGATGATCTGGTCCGGCGTGTAGCGTTTTGACCCGGTCGCCTTGATGGAAAGCAATTTCGAGGCCGAAGGCGGAACTGGGTTGGGAGGCTTGCGGGTCTGGGCCAGGAGCAGGGAAGCGCAGCCAAGCAGCAAGGCTAGATGGATTGGTTTCACTGCCGGGATTCTAACGCACAATCTAGCGTTGGACACGTAGGGGCGTCCGGGTCTACGTGGTTTGGGGTGCTCCTAGCGCTTTGCTGTGGCGACGGGGTCTACCGCCTTGATCTTGACCGTCGTGTCAATGAAGGCGAGGGCGGCCCGGCTGAGCGCCTTGTCCTTGCGGAAGACAAGAGCCAGGTCGCGGCGAATGGGGGTCTCGGCCATGGGAATGGCGACCAGCACGTTGGCTTGCACATCCTCCTGCACGTTGGAACGAGCGATGAAGCCCACGCCCATGTCCGCGGCGATAAAGCGTTTGAGCAGCTCGCTCGAATCAAGTTCCATGGCGTACTGCGGTTTCAATTTGTTTTCGTGGAAGAGCTCTTCCAGAGCGTCGCGGGTGCGGCCCGCTTTGGGCATCACCAGGGGGAACTTCGCGACTTCGCAGATCGGCGCAGACTTTAGTTTGGCCAGGGGATGGTGTGGCGGCGCGATGAGCACAAGTTCGTCACGGTGGATGAGGACCACCGTCAGCCGAGTATCGGCGACTGGCATGGACATGAAGCCGAAGTCTACCGAGTTGTCGATCACCGATTCGAGAATTTTACCGTAGTCGGCGCGGGTGATGTTGACGGCCACGTCGGGATATTGCTTCTTGAACTCGGCAAAGACTTCGGGGAGGATGTGCAGGCAAGTGCCTTCGTTGGCGCCCACAATGATTTCGCCGCGAGGCACGCGTTCGGTCTCCGCAATTGCCGTCAGCACAGCCTTGCGGGCGTCAAGAATTTCTTCCGCATATTTCTGGAACAGCTTACCGGAGGCGGTAATGGAGACCTTTCCTCCCGAGCGATCCAGGAGCTTGGCCCCGACTTCTTCCTCCAGGGCACGGATTTGCGACGAGATCGCCGGCTGGGTACGGAAGCGCTTCTCCGCAGCCCGGGAGAAAGAGCTGTGGCGCGCGACCTCGAGAAACGTTTCTAGCTGTTCAAAGTCCATGGGGGAGCACTTGGCGTTCAGCACCCGGCATTCAGTCCTTAAATCCTCGGGGTGCTCGCGGGAGTACCCGTTCGTGTGAGGAGCTGAACGCTGAGTGCTGAATGCTGACGGGTTTCACGCCACCTAACTGTCTGAAAACTCACCGGATGGGGCCGCATAAAGCTTCGTTATCCGGGCCATAAAAACAATGGATTTCCTTGCACAGGCCACGGCGCATTACACTCGCCTGCGGCATGTACGATGCGGAAAGATTGTAGCAGGCGCGCTCTATCCCCTTAAGTCCTCGGGGCAGGTTTCGTTGGGCCTGGAGGTTCCCGAGGTTCTGGGGGGCAACTTCCCTCTCCCTTCATGTGAAAGATTACAAAGGAGCGATTCATGGCTGATCCGAAGACCATTCTGGAGTTTGTGAAGAAGAATGGGGTCAAAATACTCGATCTCCGCTTCACCGACTTGCCGGGATTACAGCACCACGTTTCCTATCCCATTGACCAGTTGAGCGAGGCGTCATTTGACGAAGGTTTCGGAATGGACGGCTCCTCCATTCGTGGCTGGGCGGCGATCCATGAGAGCGACATGCTGCTCATTCCCGACCCCAGCACCTATATCCTCGATCCCTTCACCGAGGTGCCCACTCTGGTCATGGTCTGCGACGTGGTAGACCCGGTCACCAAACAGCGCTATGACCGCGACCCGCGCTACATTGCGAAGAAAGCGGAAATGTACCTGAGTTCGACGGGGCTGGCGGATACGGCTTATTTCGGGGCGGAAGCCGAGTTTTTCATCTTCGACAACGTGCGCTTTGATCAGCGCGAGCAGCACGGGTTCTACTTCATCGACGCGGAAGAAGGACGCTGGAATTCGGGCCGGGCGGAGAACAATCTGGGATACCGGCCGCGCTACAAGGAAGGCTATTTCCCGGTGCCTCCCACCGACCACTACCAGGACCTGCGCAGCGAGATGGTCATGACCATGCAGAACTGCGGGCTGGAAGTGGAGTGCCACCATCACGAGGTGGCGACCGGCGGGCAGACCGAAATTGACCTGAAGTTCGATTCGCTGGTGCGCTCGGCCGATCACATGATGCTCTACAAATACATCGTCAAGAACACCGCCAACCAGTATGGCAAGACGGTGACCTTCATGCCCAAGCCGATCTATGGCGACAACGGCAGCGGCATGCATACTCACCAGTCGCTGTGGAAGGGCGGCAAGCCGCTATTTGCCGGCGACGGCTACGCAGGCATCTCGCAGCTCGCGCTCTGGTATATCGGAGGGCTGATCAAGCACGGGCCGGCGCTGGCGGCAATCATTGCTCCGACAACCAACTCGTACAAAAGGCTGGTGCCGGGCTTCGAAGCGCCAGTGAACCTGGCGTACTCGCGGCGAAACCGTTCCGCAGCGTGCCGTATCCCGATGTATTCGGCTTCGCCCAAAGCCAAACGGGTAGAGTTCCGTCCGCCCGACCCGAGCTGCAATCCCTACATGGCGTTCGCGGCCATGATGATGGCCGGTCTGGATGGAGTGGAAAACAAGATGGATCCCGGCCAGCCTTTGGATAAAGACATATATGACCTGGGGCCAGAAGAGTTGGCCAAAGTGCCGTCCATGCCGGGGTCGCTGGAAGATGCCCTCGATGCTTTGGAGAGAGACCATGCGTTTCTGCTCAAGGGTGACGTCTTCACCGAGGAGCTGCTCAGCACCTACATGGAATACAAGCGGACGAAGGAAGTGGACGCGGTAAGGCTCCGGCCGCATCCGTTTGAGTTCGCCCTGTACTACGACATTTAGACGTTGGTCGATCGTTGGTGAGTCGAAGGCCCGATAATTATTGGACGGTGGCCAGGCATCTCCGCGGAACCCTGCCTCGCAAACGTTCAGCAGCTAACTCAGCGTAATTTTCATACGCGCTTTGGGTCTCGAAACGGCCGAGCTCGTGAGTAATACATGGTAGTAGCAGTTCAAAATTCTCAAGCGTACGGGAACAGAGAAGGCAAGCTGGGTCTTGTGGGCGTGGAAGGCTTCGCGCATTTCCGGAAATTTCTTCGGCTCAAGAATGATAACGGTCACATCCTCAATCGCGTGGAGCGTATCACGAAGCTCGTCGACTGATGTTTGGGCGACGCAAGTGAGAAACCGCTCTTGCGGCAGGGTTGCCCCTATGATGACCGAGTCTCCGGCCCACAGTGCTCTCGACAATTGATCAACCGCTAGTATGCTTTGGTCTTTGACGGCGCTCGCCTGTGGCCCCAGTCGAATGCGCGCCTGCACTCGTCGAGCTTTCGCTCAACCAGGATAAGTTGGCGCTGAAGACCGTTCTGGCAGCATCTGGGTGCTGGACAACGTGGGTCCGTAGCCGACGCCGCTCGCTTGAAACGAAAAAAGGCCCGGCCAGCCGGGCCTTCTATGCTATAGAGGTGTTTAAGCGGGGCTGCTGATGGCAGTTCGATCGGTTCGCGTGTGCATTCTTTCCGGATCCAAATCGCGAACCAGCTTGACTTCCTTAGGCTCGGGCAGGCCGAGCATGATGGCTCCCAGGGTCGAGTTGGATTTCTCCAGGACCATGAGGAGATATTTTTGGGCAACGGCGCGGTCAGATGGATGGATCAGGCTCCACCAGCGCCGAATCGACTCCTGAACCTCGACGCTGTTCTTGTCGCCTTCGACCATGGCGTCAACCAGCTTATAGACCTTGCTCTTGACTGCTTGGTAGGAGATAGAGACCTCCTGTGGCATTGTCCACCCCCGGTGCAGTCTCTGATAGCAATACGCGGGCCAAACGTATCCCTAAGTTATGTCTAGACTTAGGGTCGCCACTGATTCTAGTTGTGGGAGGAATAGAAAAATTTGATATGAATTTACGTAGACAGGTCTGAAACCCGCGTGATTCTTTCCGGTGAAAACCCAGTCTATTTCTGGCTCAACTGTTTTTCCACAGCGGAGATCACTTCCTTCGAATCGGGCCTCACGGCAGATTCAAACCGTTGTATGACGTGGCCGTTGCGATCCACCAGAAATTTGGTGAAATTCCACTTGATCTCGCCGGCGATGGGGGGATCGGTTTGTTTCGTGAGGTATTGGTAGAGCGGGGTCTGGTCGTCGCCTTTGACCGAAACCTTGCTATAGAGCGGAAACGTGACGCTATACTTTCGTGAACAGAAAGTCTTGATTTCCTGGTTGGTGCCAGGCTCCTGCGCACCAAAATTGTTGGCGGGAAAGCCCACGATGACGAAGCCCTGGTCCTTATATTTCTCGTACAAAGCTTCAAGCGCGCTGTATTGCGGTGTGTAACCGCAGCGGCTGGCCACGTTGACCACGAGAACAACCTTGCCCTTGAAATCCGCCAGAGGCATGGGCCTGCCATCGATTGAGGGCAGGGTGAAATCGTAGATGTTAGAAGCGGCAAAGACGGATCCAGCCATGATGATCACCAGTGCCATTACAACGAACGTGCGGATGCTCCCGTTGCGCACAGCTTTCATTTGCATCTCCTTGGCGCTGCTGAAAGTCCGAACGAAGTTGAAAGGCAGAATACCGGAGAGCAGGTTGGGTGCGCAACTAGGCGAGGGAAGGCGGAGGGAACCTTCAGGATTCGCCTTCGTGCAACTTCGTGTCCTTTGTGGTTCGCGCCTTTGAGCTTACCTAAGACGCTACCTTCGAATTTGACCGCCCGGGGTACAATGTGGCGCCCGCGTAGGGAACTGCTCCATACCTGCCCGGCGGAGGGACGCTTTAGGCGCTGGGCTGGCCCACCCCGGCAGAACGTCCCGGTCTACGTGGCCGATAAGCCGAGCCAAAAGCTCCGGGAACCACCAGTCACATCGGAGGCCCGGCCCTGAATTTCAGAAGTAATGCACTCAAATTTCTTGCGGAGGCCTCATGAAGCAGGCGCTGCTGTGGATCTTTGTATGTCTGGCGATGTCTAGCATCTTATCGGCACAGGGAGGTCGGGCCAAAAATGGCGCTCCGCCTCCGAGCGCGGACCGGATGTTCTTTCCTCACGACATGTTCTGGGGATATGGGCAGTTCGACCTCGCTCCCCCGCACAATGAGATTGATCCCAACCTGTGCCGTGCCGACGCCGGAATTTCGGGGGGAGTGAACGATCCCTGCAATGCCTTCGCCCGCTACATGCTCTCCGGATACGTGGAGGTGCGCCCGTTCGGCCGGACCGAGTTGCGAAGATTTTTCCTCTTTGGAGAACCTCGATTCGTGTTTGGCAAGAATCTTCCGCAGACGCTTTATACATGGTCGTTCGATGCGATCGGAGTGGAGCGAAGCTGGGGTGCCGGGATTTACATGGGGAAGGGCTTCGAGATGCGCTGGACCCAGCATTTTCTGTTCAGCCGATTTGGGGCGCGGGACCGCAACCTGGGTTCGGCCGACCTGGGTCCCAACGGTCCCTGGGGCCGATACAACATGATCGGAGTGCGGAAATATTTCGGGCAGCGACGATATTGACAAACTTGGGTAAAGTGCGATGGAAATGATCACGACCTGACCGCCGAGCTCAGCTGTCCCCTCGTGGTCATTTCCGATATGCTGAGAGTCCGAGCCGCGAGCCTTGCGTCCATCGAACACTCCAAATCAGCCGACCGGACCTGGTGCCTCAGGGCCTAGTATTCCGGGACGTGGTGCTCCGAGAGAAACCAGCCCGGCTTCGCTCGGTAGGGGCGGGTCAGAGACCCGCCCCTACACAACCATTACCTCCGGAGACGTTCCTTTCCGCAATCCTGAAAGCGCCAAACTGAGCCTGGAGCGCGCCAGCGCGCGACTTTCACCCCCCTTGGCGACGGCTTTGTCCTCGCTGCTGGCGGATTCTCCGGACCCGGATTGTGCTTTGCTCTTGTTTGAGCGGCTGAGCGAGCCTTCCGAGGTAGTGCGTTTGCTGGAGCGGCACAACTTCCTGGCCCACTATGCCATCGTTGTTTTCGGTCACAGCAGGTTTCTGGGGGAAACGCTGCTGCAGAATACGGATCTGCTGCCGTCCTTTCTGCGGGAGAGAAATCTCGACCGCAGCTTCTCGCAGGAAGAGTTTCACGAGAGTCTGGCGCGCTTCCGCGCGCGTTCCCTCGAGAGCGATGTTTCCCTCATACTGGCGAGGTTCAAGCGCCGGGAGTATGTCCGGATTATGCTACGCGACGTGTTGAAAATCGCGCCGCTGGCGGAAACCACAGCGGAAGTCTCGGCCCTGGCCGATGTGCTCATTGAGGAAGCTCTGCGGGAAGCCGACAGCCAACTGCAGCGCCGCCACGGTACACCCCAGCATCTCGATGCCCTGGGTCGCCTGGTGGATACGCCGTTCGCGATTCTGGCCCTGGGCAAACTCGGCGGCAACGAGCTGAATTACAGCTCAGATGTAGACCTAATGTACATCTATGGCGACGGCGACGAACCGCCAAAAACACAGGTTTCCAACCGCGAATATTTTATCCGGCTGGCGCAGAACACGACGGAGATCCTCTCGCGGGTCACCGTGGAAGGGCCGGTGTTCCGCATTGATCTGCGGCTGCGGCCCCAGGGTGGAGAAGGAGAGCTAGCCATCCGCTTGTCCCAGGCATTGACCTACTATGCCGAAACCGCACACGACTGGGAGCGCCAGGCGTTGATCAAGCTGAAACATTCCGCCGGAGACGCAGTTTTGGCGCGCGAGTTCATCCGCGCGGTGCAGCCCCATGTTTACACCGAAAAGGTGAACTTTGCGGCGATCAAGACCGCGCTGGTGGCGCGGGAGAAAATGCAGAAGCGGCGGCAGCAGGGAAGCGTGCTGGCGCAACCCAAAGAGACCATCAACGTGAAGATTGATCGGGGAGGGATCCGGGATATTGAATTTCTGGTGCAGTGTCTGCAACGGGTCTATGGAGGGGCGGAACCCTGGCTACGGTCGGGAGGAACCCTGTTTTCACTGCAGAAGTTGCACGATAAGGGACACATCAGTGGCAAGGAATTTCATGACCTGACCAGCGCTTATGAGTTCCTGCGCCACCTGGAGCACCGGTTGCAGCTTCGCGAGGGTCGGCAGACGCACCGGTTGCCGACATCAGAAGCCGACTCCCGAATCCTGCAGAACGCCATGGAGGGCTATGCTCCCGGGGAATATCGCGTAGGCGACCTCGCGACCATGGTCCGGCGCCGAATGGGGGTGGTGGCGGAAATTTACCAGCGGATTATTTTTCAGCAGCAGATTCGCGGTCGGCAACAATTGCGCGACACAGAATTCAAATTGCTGAGCGCGCAGGAGCCGCCTACGCCCGACCCGTCCAGCCAGCATATGCTGGAACAGCTGGTGGCGGACGCACCGGCGCTGTACGAAATCGCGAACCGTCCTGACCTGAGCCCCCCAACGCGAAGAAATGTTCACCGGTTTCTTGCCGCGGCATTCGCCAGTTCGCGTCGCTATGCCGCCGTGCTGCGGCACCAGAAGGAGGCCTCCCGCGCGCTGGCCTTGTTCGAGGCCAGCGACTATCTGACGGAAATTCTCGTTCGCCATCCTGAGGAAATTGCGACACTCGCGGGAAAGGAGGAAGCAGGGCCGCGGCTGGGGCCCGGGTATTTGTTCGAGAGGTGCTTAAAGGAACCATCTTCATTCGGCCCGTCTTCGCTTGAAGGGCCGCTGGGGCCGACCGATCCGGTCTTTGCCTACCTGCCAGACTCGCCGGTTCCGTACGGAGAAAAGTTGGCCCTGCTGCGGCAGCACTTCAGGCACCGGGCGTTCGCCGTGGGCGCCAGAGATGTGATCGAGTTGCGAGATGTGTACGAATCCTTTGGAGACATCACCTTGGCAGCTGCGGATGCGATGGGGGCAGCGTTTTCCATGGCCGGCGCGCCCCAAGGATTGGCGGTTATGGCGCTGGGAAGGCTGGGAAGCGGCGAGTTCGATTTGTTGTCCGATGCCGACGTGTTGTTTGTCTGCGAGGAAGAGGGCGATCGAATTGCGCTGACCAAGTGCGCAGAGCAGATGATGCATGCGTTGTCCGCTTATACCCGGGAAGGCATGGTTTTTCCGGTCGATGCGCGCTTGCGTCCGCGGGGTGGGGAAGGCGAACTGCTGGTCACTCCCCTGCAACTGGCAGCCTATTTCGAGCACGAGGCGCAGCCATGGGAGGCCCTGATGTACACGAAACTGCGCTTTTTTGCGGGCTCGAAAGCCTTAGGTGTGCGCGCCACCGCACAGCTGAAGACCTTGTTCGAGAGGTTTGCCGCCGATGCGCGCTTCACCCAGGCGGTCCGCGAAATGCGAACAAAATTGGAAGTCGCCGAGGCGGGGAAAAGCTTCAAGTCTTCTCCCGGCGGGACCTACGACATTGACTTCATCACCAGCTTTTTAATGGTGAAACACGGGGTTGCTTCCAAGCAGGGCAGCTTACGTGACCGGCTGTGGCGCTGCGTGGCTGCCGGGTTACTCGACAAGAACGACGCCGGCACACTCGACCATGCCGCCGAGTTGCTGCGCACCGCCGAGCATGTGTCGCGGCTGGTGGTGGGCCGGCCCGGTAAATGGCTGCCCGCGACGGAACACGGACGGCAGGTAACCGAGAAGCTGACGGGCAAGATTCTGAGCCGGGAGTTTCCGGACGGGCTGGAGAGCGAACTGGCGCGAACCTTTGAAAGGGTGCGGACGATTTACGAAAAAGTATGTAAGGATGCTGGCTGAATTGTCCGATACCCGAGATGGAGACACCGAGGGTGAAAGTGTGAGAACGTCCGTTGCTACATCGACGGGGTGCTCGGCAAAACCGCTAGTTCCGTCGCAGCGTGTAGGCTGGAACCGGCGCGGGGCGCCGACTTCGCTGAATGAGCCAGATGATCAGCGCCACCAATCCGCCGAGGAATACAAACGGCAGCAGGAAGACTAGAAAAACCCATCCCCCTCCGCCCATGGAAGTGATGTCACCGCCGACGGTGGCTTTCGGGTCCCGGCGCGCAGTCCCTGCAATTGCGGTCACGTCGCCCGCCACCTGTGTGCCATTGTCGAGGCGAGCATTGCCACGAACTGTGGTGATGTCTCCCGATATAGTTGCGCCTTGCTCGGCCACGATGTTCCCGTTGACCGTCGTCACGTCGCCCGAGACCCGGCCGAGAACGTAAACCGAGCAGTTAATGCAGGTGACGTCCCCAACTTGATCTTCCGGTTGGATATGGATGTCGTGGTTGACCTGGAAGCGATCGGCGTTGGCTTGTGCCGCCAGCGCCGCGGATGGCGCCGGCAAGATCGCAAGAACACAGAGTGTACTGAGGGCAAGCAACCGGAGCATGGGTGTTCTCCTGCGAAACGTCAGCGTTGCTCATAGTATAAGCCAGTCCACATCTTGTTACTCGGCCCCTCGCGCCTCATGGCACTGAATGCTTGGACTTCAGGGAATAGTTTCGAGCGACCCCGAATCCGGTGACTCCGATATGGATGATTGAAATCCAGCGTTCGATCTTGTGGTGCCCGACCTGATGCATCCAGTAGGAGAGACCGACCGACGCAGCCGTTCCCGCTACTTCCAGGCCGGCAAATCCGGCGGAATTGTTGACCACATCGTCGGGGATCAAGACTTCCTCCCTCCCACGAGCCTGAAAATTGCGGGTGGACGCGTAATCGAGGCCGCGAAAGACGCCTACACCGGAGAACAGCAGGGTATTGGTCCGGTCCCAGAAGGCGTGGGGCGGCGGAACCTGGGTCGGAGGAGAGCGAGCGGGGACCGGAGCCTTGGTGGACACCTGGCCTGCCTCCCCCGGTGGCGGGGTTTGCTGTGCTGCGGAAGTTGAGGCGAACAGGAAGCAACTTGCCAGGAGCCAGGTCAAGATGCCGGACGAACTGTCGGACATCTTTGCATTGTAGCGGGGAACAAGCCGAGGGGCCGCGTTGAGCGATGTCGGTTTAGGGTGTTAAATCTTTTTGAGACACGCCGGAAGTCGAATGGGGTGTCCCCGAGCGGTTCCTACCCTTTATAATTATCGGTTTTATCCTTGCAACTTGGAGGGCTTGTAATGGCGGCTTCATACAACGGTTTGCCAGTGCCAGCAAAGGGCGCTCGGATCACATACGGCAATGGACGGTACCAGGTTCCCGACAATCCGATTATTCCGTTCATCGAAGGCGATGGCACGGGCCGGGATATCTGGAAGGCGTCGGTGCGCGTGTTCGATGCGGCCGTGGAGAAGGCCTACAAAGGCAAGCGCCGGGTGGCGTGGTACGAGGTGTTCGCGGGCGAGAAGGCGATGGCGAAGTTTAATACCTGGCTGCCCGATGACAGCGTGAAGGCTATTCGCGAATTTCGCGTCGCTATCAAGGGACCGTTGACAACCCCTGTGGGAGGCGGCATCCGATCGTTGAACGTGGCGCTGCGGCAGATTTTGGACCTGTATTGCTGCGTGCGGCCGGTCAAGTACTACAACGGTGTTCCGTCGCCGGTAAAGCATCCCGAACGGATGGATGTGGTGATCTACCGCGAGAACACGGAAGATGTCTACGCTGGCATCGAGTGGGAGCAGGGTACGCCAGAAGCGGCGCGGCTGATTGAGTTCCTGAACAAGGAAATGTTAAAAGGCGGCAAGAAGCAGGTGCGTCTGGATTCGGGTGTCGGGATCAAGCCCATCTCGGTGACGGGGACCAAGCGCCTGGTTCGTATGGCAATCAAGTTCGCGCTGGAGAGCGGGCGCAAGAGCGTGACCCTGGTTCACAAGGGAAACATCCAGAAATTTACCGAGGGAGCGTTCCGCAAGTGGGGTTACGAACTGGCGACAGAAGAGTTTCGCGACCAAGTGGTGACGGAGCGCGAAAGCTGGATTCTCGACAACAAAGATAAGAACCCTAACATTTCGATTGAGCAGAATGCCGCGCTGGTAGAGCCGGGCATGGAGTTTGCCACCGAGGATTTCCGACAGTCGGTCTACAGAGAGGTGGGGACAGTTTTGGAGACGATTTACGCCACCCATGGCGAGGGCGCGTGGAAAAAGAAGCTCATGATCAACGACCGCATTGCCGATTCGATTTTCCAGCAGGTGGTGACCCGGGCGGACGAATATTCGGTGCTGGCCACTCCCAATCTGAACGGAGACTACATTTCCGATGCCTGCGCCGCGCAAGTGGGCGGACTGGGCATTGCCCCGGGCGCCAACGTCGGAGATGGCTACGCCTGCTTCGAGGCCACCCACGGGACCGCGCCCAAGTACGCGGATAAAGATGTCATCAATCCGGGTTCGGTCATTCTCTCCGGCGTGATGATGCTGCGCTTCCTGGGCTGGAATGAAGCGGCGGATCTGGTTGAACTTGGGCTGGAGCGCACCATCGAGCAGAAAAAAGTCACGTACGATTTTGAACGGCTGATGCCGGGCGCGACCAAGGTTAAAACCAGCGAGTTCGCGAAGTACATCATCGAGAACATGGGCGCGGGTGTGCTGACCGCTGCGGACTAAGAAAATCTTTAACCAGAGGACACGGAGGAGCGCGGAGGAAGCGAAGCGCTGGGCCTCTCTTGTGATCCTCTGTGTAATCGGTGGTTAACCGGTTCTAGAAAGGGCTCATTCATGCGCAAGAAAGTCACGATTGTAGGCTCAGGCAATGTGGGTGCGACCACTGCTCACTGGATCGCCTCCAAGGAGTTGGCGGATGTCGTATTGATCGACATTATTGAAGGCGTACCCCAGGGCAAAGGTCTGGACCTGCTGGAAGCCATGCCCATCGAGAAGCGCGATGCGCACGTGATCGGCACCCAGGATTACGCCGATACCGCGAACTCCGATATCGTCGTGGTGACCGCCGGTATTCCGCGCAAGCCCGGGATGAGCCGCGACGACTTGCTCAATACCAACCACAAGATCATGAAAGACGTGGTCAGCAAGGCGGTGCAGTTTTCGCCGAATTGCATCCTGATCATCGTCTCAAACCCGCTGGACGCCATGGCACAGGCGGCCTACAAGATGAGCGGCTTTCCGCGCGAGCGGGTAATCGGGATGGCCGGCGTGCTCGACTCGGCCCGCTTCCGGTCGTTTATCGCGGCAGAATTGAAAGTAAGCGTGGAAAATGTCACTGCGTTTGTGCTGGGTGGTCACGGAGACACCATGGTTCCGTTGCCCCGCTATTCTACGGTTGCGGGGATTCCGATCACAGAATTGATGGACAGCGCCACGGTGGAGCGGTTGGTGCAGCGCACTCGCGACGGCGGCGCGGAAATTGTGAAGTATCTGAAGACTGGATCGGCGTACTACGCGCCCGCGGCGGCCGCGACCGAAATGGTTGAGGCTATTCTTAAAGACAAGAAAAAGATTTTGCCTTGTGCGGCATATCTACAAGGGGAGTACGGGATAACCGGCCTGTACGTCGGCGTGCCTTGCAAGCTGGGTGCGAAAGGTCTGGAGCAGATCATCGAGATCAAACTCACCGCGGAAGAGAAAGCCGCGCTGGATAAGAGCGCAGCTGCGGTGAAGGAGTTGGTGGGCGTGATCGGGGTATAGGTGACCGCTTCAGGGCAAGTTGTTTTCGTGAAGGGCGATGTCAAGGCTAGATCATAGGTGTTAAGTGAGTCTCCAATGCGAAAAATTGGCCGCTTTTTCCTCACATTCGCCAAGAAATACACATACGCCATGCGTCCGGACCGCCTCTTGGGAGCGGAGACATGCTTAACACACTGTGGAGACCAACCGCCAAACTTCTACTTAGAAATCGGTCCAACATTTGACCGATAGAGTTGAACCCGTTGCCAAGTATCTGCCCGCACTATACCCGCTCAATCACTACCGACTTCACCACAGCATCCTTTAATGGCTTGTCCTGCCGGTTGCGCGGGGTGCCGACAATCTTTTCCGCTACGTTATAGCCTTCCACGACTTCACCGAAAATCGTGTGCTTGCCGGTAAGCCACTGCGTGGGCGCTATGGTGATGAAGAACTGCGAGCCATTGGTATTAGGTCCCGAGTTGGCCATGGCCAGCTTGCCGGGCTTGTCGAAGCTGTGCGGGGAGCCCTTGGTTTCGTCCTCGAACTGATAGCCGGGGCCGCCGAAGCCGGTACCGGCCGGGTCGCCGCCTTGGATCATGAAATCGGGAATTACGCGGTGGAAGATGGTGCCGTCATAGAGGCGGTCTTTGCTCTTCTTGCGGCTGACCGGATGGGTCCACTCGCGTTTGCCTTCGGCGAGGTCGGTGAAGTTGGCTACGGTTTTGGGCGCTTCTTTCTCGAAGAGGCGGCAGACGATGGTTCCTTCAGAAGTATCGAAGATGGCATAGGTACCGGGCTGGCGTGGCATGGGTTCCTTTCGTTTTGAAAATGCGAGGGCAAGACGCCCTCGCGACAACCGGCGAAGCTCTGTCTGAGCGAAGTCGAAGGAACGCCGGCACTACTGTGGAGCGGTTTTGGGTGCGGCTGGCTTCTTCACCGCAGGCTTCGCCGTTGTTGCCGGCTTGGCCGCCGCCGTGGTCGCTCCGCCTTTTGTGATCGTAATGTGATTAATCTTTACCGGGCGATAGGGCCGGTCGTTGGCATCGCGACCCATGCGCGTGATCTGCTTTACCAGGGCAACTGTCGCTTCATCGCACTGACCGAAGATGGTGTATCCGCCGTTCAAACTCGCATAGGGAACTTCGGTGATGAAGAACTGCGAGCCGTTGGTGTCCGGGCCGGCATTGGCGTAGGCCAGGCGTCCGGGGCGGTCAAACTTCAGGGTCGGGGAAGTTTCGTTCTTGAACATGAAACCAACGTCGCCGCTTCCGCTGCCCGCGGGGTCGCCGCCCTGGATCATGAAATCAGGAATTACGCGGTGGAAAATCGTGCCCTCATAGAGTGGGACGCCATGCTTCTTGGCGTGCGAGATGGGATTGGTCCAGTCTTTGGTGCCCTGGGCCAGGCCGATGAAATTGGCGACGCCGATGGGAGCTTTATCAGGAAAGAGCGTGCAGTTCATTTTGCCCGCTGTTGTGTCGATGATGGCCGTGGGTCCAGCAGCTGGGGCGGCCGCTGGCTTGGCGGCAACAGCCGCGGCTGGTTTTTTGGCCGGTGCGGTCTTTGCAGCGGGCGCTGTCTGTGACCAGCCCGCCGGACGCGCTGCAGAAATCAGCAAATAAATTGAGAGACAGATTCGCACGGACGCTCTTCGCATGGACGCTCCTGGGCCGGGCTTTGCCCGGCCGGGCGGGTGAGAGCACCCGCCTCTACGTGGTTTGTGATGACTGCGAAATACGATTCTACCCTAGAGTTCCGAAAAAGAGAGTCCGGGAAAAACTAATGCCTCGCCGATGTCCGCACGTTTTCGCCTTGCATTTTGTGGCTCACGTTTTCAACCTGGCGGAATACCCGCAGCAGGTTTCCGCCGAAAATCTTGTGAATGTCCTCGGCGCTGTAGCCGCGGTCGAGCAACGCCTGCGTAATCCTGGGCAAGTCGGCGGCGGAGTCAATGCCTTCGGGTGTGGCGCCGCTGACACCGTCAAAATCCGAGCCCAGGCCAATGTGATCCACTCCCGCGACCTTCGCGATGTGATCAATGTGGTCGATCAGTGACTTCAGCGGCGGACGCGGGATCTTCGCCGCCCATTCTCGCTCGATTTTGTCTTTGTCCAGATAAGTGACGGGCTTTCCTGCCGTCTTAAGCTCGGCGATACGTGCTTCGACGGCTGCCTCTGCATCCTTCTTCTGGGCATCGGCGGCCTTGCGATAGTCTTCGTCGATGAAGGCATCATAGAAATTCGCCTGTACCACGCCGCCATTTTTCGCGACGGCTCGCAGCATGTCATCAGTCATGTTGCGGGGATGGTTGGTGAGGGCGCGGGCCGATGAGTGTGACGCGATTACCGGAGCCTTGGTGGTGGCGATCGCGTCAAAGAAGGTTTTGTCGGCGACGTGCGAAATATCCACCATCATGCCCAGGCGGTTCATTTCGAGCACCACCTGCTTGCCGAAATCGGTGAGGCCATTGTGGTGCTCGATTTTGGGATCGTCGATATCGCCGGAGGAATCGGCCCACTCGTTGGTATTCGACCAGCTCAACGTCATGTAACGAACCCCCAGCCGGTAATAGTCCCGCAATAGGCGGATGTCGTTCTCGATGGAGTGACCGCCCTCGATACCCATTAACGCCGCCAGCTTCTTCTGCTGGTGGGCACGCTCAATGTCGTCCACCGAGAAGGCCATCATCATGCGTTTAGGATGGCGCGACGCCTGTTCATACACCGCATCGATCATGTCAAAGGTGGATTTGGCGAAGTGCCCGCTGGTGGTTTCGGGATCAGCCCAGATGGAAAAGAATTCGGCCCCCAGATTGCCGGCGCGGGCTTTGTCGAGGCTGATGTGACCGATATCTTTGGGATCGGTGGTGCCGATGTCGTAGTTTTCATAGAGAAAGCGTTGCGGCGTGTCGGCATGGGTGTCCACGATAATGGCGGAGGCGTGGATGGCGCGAGCGCGGGGACTGACGGTTTGGCTGAAGGCAAGTGAGGAAGACAGAATAAGGGCGAGGAACGAAAACCGGAATAGGCTCATTGGGCTTGTGGGAGACGGCGAAAAAGATTCTATACGGTTGAGACGCAGCAGGTAAGAGTTATTTCGCCGGAAGCACGCGGCCCGGCTACTGTTGCTGGAGAGAAAGTTCCCCGGCCTCGGAGCCTTCGGAGGTCAGTTGCTCGCCGGCCAGCATCCTCGACTCCCGCCAATCGGTGTAGCGGCCAGAGACCATCACATGGAAGACCCACTGATGACGTTCTTCTTCCGGTTCAATCAAGCCTTGGGCTTTCAACGGTGTCATGTAGTTCTGCACCCACTTGATCTGCTCATGGTTGAGGCCGCGGCGCTGTATGTCCACCGTGACACCCGCGAGATGGGAAGATGCGATCTCGCCTTCCGCCGGCGCGGCATTCCGATTGTGGCGGCGAAGTTTCTTTTGGACTTTCACCGTGCGAACCGCGGAGTTCACCTGAATCTGCGCATGAAACTGTTTGTAATAGGCCGAGCTGAGATCGTCCAGAAACTCAAGCGTCCAGGGACGGCAATAGCGGCGGTCGGGGTCGAGACGCGGATCGAAGCGAAGCGTTGGACCGGCAACGATCGGAACCAGATCTTCGCTAGCCTTAAGTTGCTCAAGCTCGACATCGTCCTGGATGCGCGGCAACTCCATGCGGTCAATTTCCTGATTTTGCAGGAGCAGGGATTCGTGCGAAGGACGAAACACGGGATTCCAACGAAGGCGCCGGCCATGCGCGCGCCGGACGCGGCGCGTGCGACGCTGAGGCGCGACGTAACTGTGCAGGCCAAACGACGGAGCACAGACCGCGAAGGTCAGTGCGAAAACAACTATCGCGCGTTGGATTCTGCCGTTCAACGAAGTGGCGTTCAACGAAGTGGCCTCAATCTGTAGCTGGTCTTACGACCGTGCCCCAGGGCGCTCTGAGACAGGCGCGTATTCTAAACTGGACCTGCACAAAAACAAGGGCTTTTTTTGTAGCCCGGGGGTGACCCAAGAGAACCCCCGGGCGTTACCCATGGTTACTGCACTCGCGCTATCGGCGCGCCCGTGGCAACCGCAGTAGATGGAAGCAACCCTGATGCCACTTGCAGGGTAAGTAATTCCCAAGGGGTTACGGGGCGAAAAGCCGCATGGAATGACAACTTGCGGTTCCGCGATGACACTTTCCGGTACCCCACTTTAGTGGGGTTACCGACGAGCGGTCACTTTCTGAACAAATCACCTATCGCCTGTTTCATAACCTCGGCGCCGACTTCGGCAATAGAGCGGGTCAGGGGAATGTCCTTGGGGCAGACTTCGACGCAGTTCTGGGCATAACCGCATTCCTGGATGCCGCCATCCTCCATCAAGGCCGCCAGACGCTCCCGCTTCAATGCTGCGCCCGTCGGATGCGTATTGAACAGGCGGACCTGGGAAATCGCGGCCGCGCCGACAAAGCCGGTGTCCTCGTTGAACTGCGGGCAGGCCTCCATGCAGCAGCAGCAGGAGATGCAACGCGAAAGGGGATACGCCGCTTCCTGTTCCTTCATGGTTACGCGAGGGCCAGGGCCGAGGTCGTAGCTGCCATCGATTGGAACCCAGGCCTTCACCGCCTTGAGGTTCTCGAACAGGACATTGCGATCCACAGCCAGGTCGCGGACCACCGGAAATTTGGAGAAAGGCTCGATGCGGATGGGTTGTTCCAGTTTGTCCACCAAGGCGGAGCAAGCCATGCGAGCACGCCCGTTGATCAGCATGGCGCATGATCCACAGACTTCCTCCAGACAGTTGGAATCGTAGGTGATGGGTGTCGTGGCCTTGCCCTCGCGGGTAACGGGGTTGGTGGCAATCTCCATCAGTGAAGAGATTACGTTCATGCCCGAGTGCCAAGGCAACTCGAATTCTTCCCAGTACGACTTGGCATCAGGTGTGGATTGGCGTTTGATCTTAAAGAGGATAGTTTTGGAATTAGCCATTAGCTTTTAGCTCTAGCTTAAAAACCCAACTACACCACCTAGGCCCGGATGCCCTCGTCCGGGCGGGCGAGCCAAGCTCGCCAGGTTGCCGAGCTTCGCTCGGCTGGGCGGGTGAGACACCCGCCCCTGCGTGGGCATTGCCTATTTCACCGCGTCGTATCTTCTCGGTCGCGGCGGGATCAGCGAAACGTCTACCGGCTCGAATTCAAACTTCGGCTCGTCGCCATCGGGAGCGAAAGTTGCCTTGGTCGTCTTCAGCCAGTTCTTGTCGTCGCGCTCGGGAAAATCTGGCTTATAGTGTGCTCCGCGCGATTCGTCGCGCAGCGCCGCGCCCTGGGCGATGACGCGCGCCAGTTGCAACATGTTATAAAGCTGCCGCGCGAACACGACTGACGTATTGGCCCACTGCGAGCGGTCGCTGAGATTGATGTGCCGGAAGCGCTCCAATAGTTTGCACAACTCAGCGTCCGTCTTCATCAAATTCTTGTTGTAACGGATGACGGTGCAGTCCCTGGTCATCAGATCGCCCAACTCGCGCCACAGCCGGAAGGGGTTCTCCGTGCCATCCGACTTCATCAGCGTGGAGTTGTTTTCTTCCTGGCGTTTGCGTTCGGCATCGAAGTAGCCATTGCTCGGCGCAGCTTGCAGGTTGCGAGCATAATGCACGGCGGTTGGCCCGGCGACGAAGCCTCCAAAGATGCAGGAGACCAGGGAATTAGCGCCCAACCGGTTGGCTCCGTGGTACTGATATTCGCACTCACCCGCTGCATAAATGCCAGGGATGTTCGTGGCTTGGGTGAAGTCCACCCACATGCCCCCCATGGTGTAGTGCATGCCGGGGAAAATCTTCATGGGTGTGCGGCGGGGATCGTCGCCCACAAACTTTTCGTAAATCTCCAGAATGCCTTCCAGCTTGCGGTCAAGAACTTTGCGATCGATGTGAGTCAGATCGAGGTAAACCATCGGCTTGCCGTCGATGCCGAGGTTGTGCTCGTACACCACTTTGTGAATGGCGCGGGTTGCAATGTCGCGGGGCACCAGGTTGCCGTATTTCGGATACCATTCTTCCAAGAAATACCAGCGCTCGTTTTGCGGAATAGATTTGAAATCACGCTTGTCGCCGGGCGTCTTCGGCACCCAGACGCGTCCGCCTTCTCCGCGTGCCGACTCCGACATCAGGCGCAGCTTGTCTTCTCCGGGAATACAAGTGGGATGAACTTGAATAAACTCGCCGTTGGCGTAGTAGCATCCCTGCTGATAAAGAGCGGATTGCGCCGATCCGGTACACACGACGGAATTCGTCGACCTGCCGAAAATGGCACCGTTGCCGCCGGTAGCAACGATGATGGCGTCGGCGGGGAACGCGCGGACTTCCATCGAGCGTAGATCCATGGCGCAAATACCGCGGCAGACGCGGTTGGAATCGAGCACGGCAGAAAGAAATTCCCAGTGTTCGAACTTCTTAACCTTGCCTTCCGACTCATGGCGCCGGACCTGTTCGTCGAGGGCATAAAGGAGCTGCTGTCCGGTGGTGGCGCCGGCGAACGCCGTGCGGTTGTAGAGCGTACCGCCGAAGCGGCGGAAATCGAGCAGTCCCTCCGGGGTGCGGTTGAAGGGCACGCCCATGCGATCCAGCAGATCGATGATGCCGGGCGCGGCATCGCACATGGCCTTGATCGGAGGCTGGTTGCCCAGGAAGTCTCCGCCGTAGACCGTGTCGTCGAAGTGCTGCCAGGTCGAATCACCCTCGCCTTTGAGATTTTTGGCGGCATTGATGCCGCCCTGCGCGCAGACCGAGTGCGAGCGCTTCACGGGCACGATGGAGAACAAATCCACGTTCCCGCCCATCTCGGCAATTTTGATGACGGCCGAGAGTCCGGCCAGTCCGCCACCGATCACGATAATTTTCGGTTGTGATGCCATGTCTTTCGGATTCCCATCTACCGGGCAGTGGTCCCTGGCCTTATTGCGCCCGCAAAAGAGTCACGCGCTCCATTCTCGGGACCGACCGGCTGCAGCGGCGTGTTGAGGAATGAACCCATAGTCAGGACTCCCACCAGAATGAACGCTGCCCCGATGACGAAGCAAACGTAACCGAACCTGCGCCGGGCCGCGTCTCCGGAGGTGATTCCCCACTTGGCAGCAAACAGCCAAAGTCCATAGGCAAAGTGCCATGAAGCACAGAAAATTCCCAGGGCGTAAAAAGCGATTGCCCAGGTGTGCTGGAATTCCAGTTGCACCTTGCCGAAGGCCGCGTCCGGATGACTTAGGATGTGAATCCCGCTAAAGCGCAGATGCCAGGTGTGCCATACGATGTAGAAAAAAGCGATGCCGCCGGTCCAGCGTTGGGCAGTGAACATCCAGTTGCCCGTCCAGGGATAGTCGGCGACATTGCTCTCGCCGCGGTACCAGATATAAAAGCCGTAGAGGGCGTGGTAGAGAATCGGCAGCCAGATCCCGAACAGCTCCAGATAGAACACAAAAGGAAAGCTGGAGAGCAATTCCACCTGCTTGGAGTATGCCCCGGGGCCCCTGGTGGCGAACGCATTGGAGACGAAGTGCTCAACCAAAAACGCTCCCACTGGAATGATGCCGCTGAGTGAATGAAGCTTGCGCAACAAGAATGAATGCCCATGGTCCGCTCGCAGGGGAGCTATGCCCTTGGAGACGCTGACCGGAGCTCTAGGACTGGCGGTTGTCGCCACGAAACCCCTTGTGAAACTGAAGATGATGAGAGAACTTTTTATTATCTCGGTGGAGGAGAAGGGAAGTCAAGAAAGTGGTTTCCTGATCCGGGGTTCTCTAATGGTTGAGAATATCCACCGCCAGCGTCTCAGAGGAGCTCAGAGTCGTATTTCCTAAACACGGCTTGCAGGGAAGCGGGGGTTCGCTCTGCCATTGCATGGATTTCTTGAATCAAGCGAAAAATGTTCGAGGTCATGACGAGTAAATATCGAACTGGGCCAGGGCCCGGGTTCCAATAAGTGTGCGGTGTCCCTCGTGGCACAAACACGCCAGAGCCCGTACCGACCTCGACCTCGTCGTTGCCAACCTGAACGCGCAAGGTCCCTTCGAGTGCGTACCAGGCCTCGTCATCGCTGTGGTGGAGATGCCGTGGGGCTATCAGGCGAGGTGGTCCTGCCGGGCCACCGGCATCACGCCATTCGGCAACAACAAAAGCATTGGCGATGGAACCAAGGATGTTTCCAGAAAGCGGGGGAGCGATAATCGATGGACTCATATCCACTGGGACCCTATATATATTCTACTGATTTGGCGGCGAACCGGCCTCGCCCAAGACCATGGTGCGGTACATCCGCTCGACCATCTGTTTTTGGGCGGGCGTCAGTGGGCGATTTTCATCGAGTCCCATCGCTTTCAGAGAGCGATGGTAGACCTCTTCTCTCTCCTGCCGGGTGAGTTCTTTGGCACGTTTCGGATCCATCATCTTAAGACCATTCTCCTGGATCCGCGCATCGTTCTCAGCGCTTCGCTTTGCTTCCTCCGCAATTCTGAGCTGATCCTGCTGACGCAACTTGTCTAGCTCTTCTCGCATGGCGCGTGCTTTCTCTCTGGCATCAGGTGCGCAACGCGCATAGCTTGCGATCAGATCCATCACCTCGGCAGCATCGAGGAAGTCCATTTCATGCTGCTTGGCGGCTTCGCGAACTGGCAGGATGCTTGCGCCACATTGGGAGGCCAGGGCAAACTGCGCTCCAACTTTGAGTTTCCGGTCGGCCCGGAGCGCAATGATGGTGGGAATGTCGGCCGGTGAAAGTCTCTGCGAGAGTTCGGTGAGCGACCGGTCGCTGTAGCCCATTCCATGCGCGCCCAGATGCCGGCTGTAGAGGATAATGACACGCACCCGCCCAATCGAAGCCTTCGACTGCGCACAAAGTACGCCTGAGTCTGGCACGAGCAAGCAACCAATGAGAAGAACAATACGGATGAACTGCGAAGTCACGAGCACGATTGTAGTTTCGCTGAACGCCGGTCGCAAGCTAGCGCACCCGGCAGCGGCGACTGCCTCATTTCCGGTGAAACCCCAAGGCTGAACTTTACAAGTCGTCACTAGTTATTCTAAGGGGTAAAGAGGAAAGCGCGTTCCCCGTTCTCAGCTATTGGTTTTTTGCGCTGAATCATACCAAGATAGGAACTGTCGGAATGCCGCGCCGCGGTGGCTGTACGGGGCTTTCTCTTCGGGCGTCAATTCTGCAAATGTCTTCTGAATCGGCGGAAAATAGAAAAGGGGGTCATAGCCAAATCCGTTCGAGCCGCGCGGAGACTCGAGAATCACGCCTTCGGCTTGACCACGAAATACAGCCAGAGTGTCGCCGTCGCGAGCTGCGGCGATCACGCACACGAAACGTCCGGTGCGTTTTTCCGGAACGATTTTTCTAAGCTCTCGAATCAGCCGGAGGTTGTTGGCGTGGTCGTCGGTATTGTTATCTACCAAGTGGGGCTGGTCGGCAGCGTAACGCGCGGAATGGACTCCTGGAGCGCCCCCCAGCGCATCCACTTCCAGGCCGGAATCGTCCGCCACGACAATTTCGCCGGGGACATAGCGGCTGTAGCCTTCCGCCTTCTTGCGTGCGTTGGCCTCGAAGGTTGAGCCGTCTTCGACCACGGTTGGGATGGACGAGAAATTGGGAACAGGCTCGACCTCGATTTCCTGGGCGGAGGCCGCTCCGGCAAAATCGCGGAGCTTGCCTGGGTTGGACGTGGCGATGAGAATGCGACGCATGGCTTCAGCGTTCTTCAGAAAGACTGGGAATACGTCTAGTGAAAAATGTCCATCCTAGTAGCATGATGCCGGTTCCCAAAGAGATCAGCCCACCGATTGTTCTGTCGCGCGTCCGCGTAAAAGTAATGCGAACCTGATTTTCCCCAGTGTCCACGGGAACCATCATCTGGCCCGTGACTTCTAGTGTTCTGGCTTGCACTGGGCGGCCGTTTACTTGGACCTTCCATGCCGGATAGTTAAACACCTTCAGCACCAGCTTGCCAGAGTGGCTAACGCTCGCCGTGAAAGACCTGGACTCTGGCGCCCACTGGGTGATGTAGATGCGCGAGTTGCCATCCTCCTCAAAGACCACACGGTGCGCATCTTTGTTGATTTCGTAAGCGTCAGCCCCGGTGGGAACATACTCATCGGTCCCCTCATAGCCCAAGCCGGATTGCTGATTGTCGTGCATTTCCGCGACGTCAGCGGCATTGTCCCACCATGGGGGCTGAACCCGATGCCAGACCCACATCAGCACAGCCAGCATCACGACGCAGGCTAAGGCACGCAGCAGCCACGCTCGCGAGGATGTGGTGAGCAGCAGGGCGAGAGCCACATTGAGGCAAAGCAACCAGCGCAAGGGAAGCTGCACAAAACGTAGTTCAGGGAGAATGCGATAAAGCGGAAAGCTAAAGGAAAACATGAGAACGGCTGCAGCTGTCCCCCAGGCGGTGAGCGTCCACCACGCCTGAGGGGCGCGAGTTCGCCAACGGCGAGACATGAGCATAGCGGAGGCCAGCAGGGTGATCTGGGCGGTCGCCACCAGGGAGATCAGCAGGTTGAACCGGTTGTGATCCGGGTCGTCGATAAAGGTGAACAGGAAGTTGTCCTGAGGACGGACACCCGGTGACAAAACCTGCGCGATTTCCACCCACTTCTGTTCGTACGCGGCGGGCACAAGATAAAACGCCGCCAGCGCGAATCCCAGGACCAGGGCCCCAGAAGTGATCACAAGGATTCGCGGCGAACGGCGCAGGATCGCGACAACCAATGCCAGCAACATCAGCGAGTAGGTGACCATGACCGCGGATGGCAAGTTGGTCAACCAGGCTGCGGCCACGATCAGGCCCAAAGGCAAAATCGTCTTCCGGCCCTCCTCCTCCGAGCGCAATACGTATAGCAGGAGCAAAGGCAGAAGCGCGCCTGCCAGCAACTCGGCAAAGGCGCTTCGCCAGTAGACAATCACGATGTGATAGGGGTTGGCGGCATACAGTGCCGCGGCAAAGATGGCGTCACGACGCTCCAGAAATCGGCGAGCGAGCAGAAACATCGAGCAGCCGGAAAGCGTGAGCGCGATCCACTCGTACACTCCGGGAACTATTTTCCAGGGCAGGAACGACCCCAGCGTGGCTCCGAGCAACCACGAAGCCGGAGGATAAAAAACGAATCGCGCTTCACCGAATCCGTAGTGCGCCAGTGCCGCCCAGCGCGGATAGAGAATGCCCTGTTTCCATTGATTGAGCACTTCCATCCAGGAGTTGACGTGAAACTCGAAATCGTGACCGGAAGGGATTCCGAGAAAGAAAGTAGGCAGGAGCACGGCGAAGCCCGCAAACATGATGATCAGAATCGGCGACGCGAGAAGCGGGCCTCTCCACAAGGCATCAAGCGGGGCGGGTGCGTTTACCATGTCAGGCGGACGTTTTGTCAGCACTAAAGTGTTTCGCTCCTGAGCGGAGGGGTGAGGGAAAGAAACTCCGTTCACCAACTGGCATGAACAAAGGACAGAATGGCCAGCGCCGCCACGAAAGATTGTTGCTTAATGGACGAAAATGGGCAAACGCGTTCCCGAGCCAATACCGGGAACCGGTACTTCACAGCGGGACCTGTGGATATGTCTCTAATTTTTGACATCAAATTAATTTGCCTGAAACATTTTCCGGAGAAGCTCGCGATAGACTGCGATGCATAGGGTGGAGCAAGCCCGAGAGGGCACTAAGAGGCCTGCATGCGATAACCATGCGGGCCTTTTAGCTTTTGCGGTTAACGAAAATCAGGTGAAACGGCTGGTATGTATTAGGACGAAGCAACTTCCTCGGAATTGCGTTGTTGGCGAAGCTCCTGGAGAAACTCTTCCTGGCTGAGCGAATCGGCGCGATTGAGCAGATCAAGCAAGAGATCCTCAGGTTCCACGGAAGCCTTGCTGCTGGGGTAGTCGTCGGCGTTGCCTGCCGCCAGGGCCTTCGGGGTGATGAGCAATTGAGGCACGGTTCCGGGACGGCTGGTGAGAAATCCGATAAAGTTGCCCACCTGCTCCCGCTGTTCCGCTGTGCCCGAGGCAAACTCAATCCCCATGCCGAATTCGGGATGCATGACTCGTACCAGGCCTTCGGCCTGTACTTCCATGCCCGCCGCCTTCAGGCAAAGGACAATGCCGGAGCGCTCCGGGAAAGGCGACTCTGTTTCTACGTAACAGCCGCCCAAGCTGAGATCGCTCAATCGGCATTCTGAAACCGGCTCGGGATCTTCAGGAAGGAATTCTGCCGCGTTGGCAACGACCCACTCCCGAAGAGTCTGGCGAAGGTTGTCTGGAAGGTCGGTATAACGAACGCCCGATTCGCCATTGGGATTCGCCCACGCAACTTCGCCGCGAAGATCAATCTCAGTAGTCTGGTCGGGAAGAATGAAACGCGCGTTGACGGTGGCAGCAGGACACAAGGGCTGAGCCGCCAATACATCGAGGCCGTCCTCGCTCAGGTCGAGCAGGATGCCTTCCATCTCCGCCCCGCTCTCGACTCGCAGTTTCACCGGAAGTTGGACGGGAACACGGAAAGACCTGCGCCGTTCACGCTTCATCAGAGCGATGGCGGCACGCAGGCTGGCCTCCGCCTGCTGCTGGGAAACTGGTTTATAAAGGACGAAATTTGCGCCTGCGCCAAAAACGTGGCGCACTTTGGTCTTGTCGTTGAGCAGCGCCACGGTCACCGTGTTGCCGCCCGCCGACGACTGGTAGGCATTCTGCAGAACCAGGGCCGCACTGTGCGGATCGTCGTAATCAACGATCACGGCGTCGAACTTCTGCTCCGTCAGCCGGCACAGCGCGTCCGGATACCCGCAGCACTGCACTCCCAGGCCGAAGCCCGCCAGGGCGGAGGTGAGAACATCCGTTGCCTGTTCGTCTTTGCAAACCAGAAGAGACTGAAATGTCATAAGCAGGCCTTGTATACCTTGCAAACCTGGCTGGATTAAGGCCAGCGCGGAGCGCGTGCCGGCTTGGCTGGCGTCGCAGTGCTGGATGATGCCAATCCAGCTCCGGCGGCCATGCTGTTGCCTTGCTCCTCTACTTCCGCCAAAACCGAGCTTTCGTCTTCGTTCTCGGCCAGCAGAGGGGCAACCTCGCGCAGCTTTTCGGCCGCTTGTTGCAGGGCCTCAATCTGCTTGGAGAGCTGGGCATACTTAGCTTGCTTACGGCGTAAAACCTCGTGAATATCCTTCATTACAACCCCCTGTCGCGAATGTAAGTACTGAGGCTGCTATGGTCAACGGCAATCCCCTCGGCTCCGATTACGGGAGTAACCGCCGCGTCACACCGGCTAAGAAAGCCAAGACGGGACGGTTCGGGCTTCCAGCTTCCAGCGATTAGCTTCTGGCGCCGGATGTGGGCGTGGGCATCCCGCTCGTGCTGTCATATATTGTCATATATGTCATATAGCCCGTTAGTGCCACACCCTTAGCACGAAGGTGGAATTTACATCCCGAGAGCGGAACCGTACTCTGCATATGAGCAGACTTCGGGGGAGGGCTGTTCGGGCGTCCCATAACTCGCGAGAGTTTGGGACGCTTCTTAATTTGTGGGCGCTTTTTATCCGCGTCATCGACCCGCGAGGACCGACGCACCTGAAGATGTTCCCCAAACCATTGTCCGCACCCGCACGGGCGGGACGCTTGCGTCCACCTCTGGGTAAACTTTACCGCTTTGATTTACATTTTGAGTGTCTGGGTTATGATGTGCCACGATTGAGGCCGCGAATTCCTAAAATTGGGGCCGATGAGTTAGCGACGACCGTGACCGCTACCAGCGGAGCCCTTACTCACACGGCTACCCTCACCTTGAATGTTCAGTAGGGCGCCCTGGGAATAGTATTATCGGATTGAAGGGATCTTCGACTAAAAATTCAGATTAGTCACCGGCTGAAGAAGGTGTGTGGTCGGAGATCCTTCCGCAGATAGGGCAAGAAATGCCATGAAGATAAGGGTCACATTGTGCCTCCTGTTGCTGAGCGTCCGGTTGATGGCGCGGGATCAGGCGAATGATGTCTCTGCAGATGCGAGCAAGCTCATCGCCCTCGAGAATGCCTGGAACCAGGCGCAACTTCATCATGACTCGAAAGCACTCAACAGCCTTGTTTCTGATGCCTTTGTGTATACGGATTACGACGGCACCGTCATGAACAAGGCACAGTTTCTCGCCGACCTGAAGGATCCAGACTATCGTGCCAGCCTGATTGCCAATGAAGACACGAGGGTGATCTCGTATCCCAATGCTGCGATCGTCGTCGGAACGTACCACACCAAGGGAACTTACAAGCGTCAAGCTTTCGAGCACTATGGACGCTTCACCGATACCTGGCTGTTCCAGAACAACAGGTGGCAGTGCGTAGCCAGTCACACCAACCTCATTAAGAAGTGAGGCTGGTTAGAACGAAGGCCGAGGCAGGCCGAGGCTGCCTAACGCGCGGATTTTTTCCAGAAGGTCGGACGCAGCCTGGCTAGCCTCCAGCGTGGAAAATTCATCTCCCAGTTCCAGCACTGGGCACGCTACGCAAGCGGCTCGGAAGGCTTGTTCCGTGCCGGGCGCTGCTTTCAGGTTGGGCCCCATGATTGTCAGAGCGGGTCGGGTGGCCCTGAGCAAGATCAAGGAATCACGCAGGTTGTTATTGGTAAGCACGTTGTAGCCGGCGCGGCTTAGCACCTCCCGCAGGTAAGCCAGCACATCCGCCGATTGGTCAATACACAAGACGGCGAGGCCGGTCGGCACAGGCCGCGCTGGCGTTATTTTTCGCTGGTAAAATGCGAGGACCGCTTCTTCCTCGGATTCATGGGTGTCAAAAAGCGTGATCAGGTTGGTCATCTTCAAGACTTTGCGAACACCCTCCGGGACTTGGCATAGCTTCAAATCGCCACGGGCGCTGCGCGTGCTGCTCAGCAGCCGTACCAGCATTCCCAGTCCGCTGCTGTCAATGAAAACAATCTCGCCCAGATGCAGCACGATATCGCTACGATCAAGCAAGAGCTCGCGAACATGGCGGTGCAAGACTTCGGTTTCACCGGTCACGATGCGCCCGCTGCAACGGACGATGGTGACCTCTCCGACTCCGCGTGTGTTCAGTGAAAGCGGCACGACCCTCCTGGCAGCACCTGAAAGACGCGTTCACAAGTCGCGGCATTATACCGAACAGCCGCTCTGCGGGGTCTGAGGACACCGACTCCGTGGCGGGCCGCATTCCTTCGTTTGCGAATCCGATATCATTAGGTGTGCCCGTGACCGACCTTCCATGACCGAGCTTCCATGACCCAGGATCAGGCACTCCGAACCGTCGCTGATGCTCTGCGAAACCCGGCAGTCGTGGAATTCGTGAGCGCTACAGTCAAAGCCGGGTATCGTGAATTCTTCGATGCGGCGAATGGCCGAGTCTGCACAATGGTGGACGGCGCTTTCGAAAAGCTTGCCCACAGCCAACAGGACGGAGTTAACACCCGACAACTGGTCCACGTGACTTCTGAGCTGCTCGAGCGCACCTTCCGGAAAGCGGACCCCTTATTCTGGTTCAATCAGGTTTATCACCACTATAAGACCCAAACCAAACCTGAAACTGATTTTCAGCAACTGCAGAAGCTGCTCCCGGGGCAAAGAGTGCTCGATTACGGCTGCGGCAGCGGTTACTTCGCCGCGAGACTGGCCAAGGGAGGGTACAAAGTATTCACGGCTGACGTGCTTGATTACCGCTACGAAGAGGCGCGGTGTTTGCCGTTCGTGCAGATGGCATCGGCTACCGATATCCCGTACGCGGACGATAGCGTGGACGTGGCGCTGGTGCAGGCCGTGCTTCACCATATTAATCCCAGTGACCTGTCTCTAGTCCTCCGGCGCCTCGGCAAGATTGCAAAATACGCGCTGATCAAGGAAGACACCTATGGCCTGCCCGATCATCTGGAAGGGCTGACCGAAACACTGAAGACGCAGCCCTTGCTGAGAACGTTCGTCGCTACGCCACTTGCGGTGCAGTATCAGGTTCTGGTGTTGATTGATTTTTTCAGCAACGCCATTGCCCAAGGCCTTCCCGAAATGAACATGCCTTTCGAGTTCAAGACAGTGACCGAGTGGCGAGAGGTTCTGCTCAGTAACGGCTTCATGGTCAACAAAACCGTGCTTGCGGGCTTCGAGCCCGGACGCATGCACATGAGTTGTCATATCTGGCTGCTGTGCGAGCGCCTGCCGTAGCCGATTGCTTCTGCCCGCGCGCGGAACTGAGTTACACTTTTATCGTCATCTGGTTATAGAGGCATTGCGTCACCGAGCTGATTCCGTGAGGGATTGATGCCAACCGCATACCTGGAAGAAGTGAATCCGTGGGAAGCGCAGGTTGTCCGCTCCGACCTGGCAGCGAGGAAACTGAAACTCGACGACGGATTATGGAACATACTCCGCGAACCCAGCCGCGAAATCATCGTGCACATCCCGGTTCAGCTGGACGATGGGCGCTTGGAAACGTTCACCGGATTTCGGGTGCAACACTCCATTGACCGCGGACCCGCCAAGGGTGGCCTTCGTTATAGTCCCAACGTAACTCTGGACGAGACTCGCGCACTCGCCAGCTGGATGACCTGGAAATGCGCCGTGGTGAACATCCCGTTCGGCGGCGCCGCCGGAGGCGTGATTTGTGATCGCGACAAGATGTCCAATCGCGAACTCGAACGGCTGACCCGCCGCTACACAGCCGGGCTGATGGAACTGCTGGGCCCGGAAAAAGATGTCCTCGGCCCCGACCTCAACACCGACGAACAGATCATGGCCTGGATCATGGATACCTACTCCATGCACGTGCGCCATACGGAAACGGCGGTGGTCACCGGTAAGCCGCTCGGGTTGGGCGGTTCTCACGGGCGCATTGAAGCCACCGGACGCGGCTTGATGACCGTCTGCGACGAGGCTCTCAAGCGCCTCGACAGGAACCGGGAGCAGACGCGAGTCGTGATCCAGGGGTTCGGCAATGTGGGCTCGAATGCAGCCCGGCTCATGCACCGACGGGGCTACAAGATCGTCGGCGTATCCACGAGCAAGAGCGGGGTGTACAACCGGAACGGCATCGATGTGGAGGTGCTCTCGCGGTACCACCAAGACCATCGCACGCTGGCAGGCTTTCCTGGCGCGGATGAAAGCAATTCAGAGGAGTTATTAGTCGCGGACTGCGACATTCTGATTCCGGCCGCGGTGGAGAATCAGATCACCACCCGCAATGCCGACCGGGTGAAAGCCAAGATCCTTTGCGAGGGAGCGAATGGCCCCACCACGGCCGAGGCCGACGACATTCTTACCGACAAGCGCGTGTTTGTTATCCCGGACATCCTGGCCAACTCGGGCGGGGTTACGGTCTCTTATTTTGAGTGGGTACAAGATCGCCAGGGATACTTTTGGTCGGAGGCGATGGTCAACGACCACCTGGAGCACACTCTGCGAACTTCCTTCGCCGAAGTCTTGCACTACGCTGCTAGTCACAACGTCAGCAACCGCATTGCCGCCTATATGCTGGCCATCGATCGAGTCGCCTACACCTTGCGGCAGCGCGGAATTTACGCCTGAGAAATGGTGAGCCGATAGATTTGGAGGTGGCTAGCGGGAAACCGGAGCCGTGTCAGGAAAACTCACGGCAACAACATCGCCGGAAATAAAGGAAATTGTAATTCTCGTCTCACGTTCCACCTTCTGCGCATCTCCAGAAAATGGCTGGTAACGCCACTGCCGGATGGCCCTGGCCGCAGCCACAGCCAACGATCGATTACCGGTCAATACTCTGACCTGGCTTACCGTGCCATCGTAACCAACCACCGCTTGCAGGGAGACTTTGCCGCGTGCGCTGTCCGGACAGTCCGGATAAACAATTTTTCGCGGCGGCCCTGAGATCCGCATCCGAGGCAGTGCCATGGAACCATCTTGCGTGTCCGCCAGATCCGCGACGATGCTATGGGCGCTAAGTACTCTTTGGTTCGGCCAGCGTCTATTGGAGGCCTGCTGGTTGACACGAAACGATTTGGGCGATTGGCTTGTTGTTGGTCGTACCGAAAGTGGCGGAAGTGGCGTGGCCGTGATTGGCACTGTGCTGGCGATCTGTGCCAGGGAAAGCTGTTGGTAACCCTCGTTCGTCGGAGGTGGAACCACCACCGAGTCGATGCCTTTCGCCCGTTCCTTCTCCGGACGATTCTGCCCGCGTGGCCGCATCTTAGCTGCTGAACTTGCCGTCGACGCAGACACAACCGGACGGCTTCGCAACTGCTGCCAGCCCAGGACTACCATGACGGCAACGAGCGCTCCCGCGCCAACTCTTCGTGTCAGCCCGGAAAAAGCCAGCCGGGCATAGAGCGCTTGAATCTGTTCACTGCGGTTCCGAATCAAGACGTCAGCGAACTTCTTCGCTGGAACGCTTGGGAGCAATTTCTCGGCTACGGCAGAGACTGGAACCGGTGCAGGGCGCTGCAATCTGAAATCGTCGACCGTGCCGATTACAGTGGCTTCGTCCAGTTGGTGCGCCAGGTTGAAGGAAGCCGTGGGGTACAACTTCTCAACTAGTTCGCGCTGTCGGGCATTCAGAATCTTATGCGGCAGGCCGCGGAAGTTCCGGAATGTCCACAGCAGATAAGCTCGTTGCCAACCCGAAGCTTGAACGTAGGCCAGACCTCGCCCCGTGTCGAATGCCAGAAAAACTCGCTCTGATATCAAGGATGTCTCCGGGGAGGGTGGGTGCGCCTGTCTGATCGCAGTTTGAGTGCCAGAGAGAACTTCGGATAAGTGCTTGCATGCAAGATACTTGCGACCAGGTTAGGCCCGTTTCTGCAGACAACTATGCAAAGATTTTCACTGTGGGGAGTATCGGCCTCAGCTCTAACCCTAGCGAATCGCGCCGATCTTGGTGGCCGATTCGCTCAGGCCCGAGTTGGGCGTCGTCTTTCCAGATGTCAAGAAGCCTCATTGTGGCAAGCCCATGCGCTTCAGCAGATCAATGTAGCGCGCATCGGAACGGAGAGGATCCATAAGCGTAGTGACCTTGATGTATCCCAGGCTCCCGGCCTTCTCGGAATACGCCTTCTCCAGCCATGCGAACGCCTGCTCTTTTTCGCCAAGCGCCGCATAATCATAGGCGATGAAACCGATGTCTACATACCTGCGCTGTGCTAGTTGCTTGCGAAGCTCAATATCGCGGCTGAGGGCAGCGTGATAACCACCCTTTGCATACGCTCGGGCGTTTTCTTCTTCGATCCCAAGATCTTCCCGAACATTGGCGAGGGTGGCTCCCTTCTTCCATTCTTCAAGCCATAAGTCGTACTTCCCCATATCCAGGTACGTTTGCGAGAGGTTAGAGTGTGCGGCGGCGTAATTCGGATCGATTTCGAGGGTTTGTTTGAATTGTTCCAAAGCCTGTTCGTATTGGCGGGCATTTTCGTACCCGGTGGCAAGATTCGTGTGTGCAGTCAGATTCAGGGGATCCAGTTCCAGGGCACGCTTGAAATGCGTCAGAGCTTCCTCATGGCGCCCGATTGAAGACAAATACAGCCCGTACCACTGGTGAGCGATGACCTGGTTGGAGTTTAGTTCCAGAGCTCGCCTGAATTCCCTTTCTACGCGATCCCAGTGCCACAGATCTTGAGAAGCCGACCCGATCGCTGCATGAGCGTCCGCCAGAGTGTCGTCGATGGCGAGGGCCTTTTCAGCCGCCGCGATGGCCTTGGGGGCTGTTTCTGTCCGCCGCAAGGGCTCGTAGTCGGGTGCAGCGACATAATAGCTGGCCAGCCCGACATACGCCATGGCATAGCCCGGGTCCTTTGCAATAGCCTGATTGAAGTAGTCTTTGGCTTTTTCCAGTGCCTCCGGCGTGCGTTTCCCCCAATGGTAGAGGCCTTTGAGATAGAGCTGGTAGGCCTCGGGATCGTTCGTGCCGCCTTTGGCCACCTGCTTCTTGGTTTCGCCGGACAGACGCTCGCGCAGCTTGGCTGAGATGGCGCCGGTAATTTCCTGCTGTACGGCCAGCGCGTCGGAAAGCTTGCGGTCATACTGTTCGCCCCACAGGTTGCGGCTGGTGCGGGCGTCGATCAGCTCGGAACTGATAATGAGCTGGTCCCCTCGCTGCACGATACGGCCGGTGACCAGCGCCTGGACTTTCAACTCTTTCGCCACAGTTTGCGGATCGACATCGCGCCCTTTGTACCGGAACACCGATGACCGGGCCATCACCACCAGGTTCGGCACTTGCGAGAGGTTATTGATCAAACTCTCAGTGATGCCGTCACTCAAATACTCGGAGTTGGGATCGTTGCTGGCGTTGACGAAAGGCATCACCGCGACCGATGAGATTTGCTCCTGACTGTTCCGGCTTCGCCAGAGAAACGCACCGCCCGCCAGCAGTGCCAGGGCGACAACGCCGCTGATCGCCCAGACCAATGTCTTGCGCTTCGTTAGTTGGGATGGCGGTTTCGATGAGTCAGCAGCGATCTCGACCCGCGCCGAACTGGAATCCCGGCGCAAGCGCTTCAGGTCGGCCAACATTTCCGCGGCGCTCTGGTAGCGCAGGGCCCGATCTTTTTCGAGTGCCTTGTTGATGATGCGATCGAGTTCGGGAGGCAGCTCTGGGTTAACCCGCACAGCCGAGGTCGGAGCCTTATGCAGAACGGAGTCGAAGATCACCGCCGACGTGTTTCCGCTGAAGGCCATGCGTCCGGTGGCCATCTCATACAGGACGGCGCCGAAAGAGAATAGGTCGGTGCGGGCGTCGAGCTCCTCACCGCGAGCCTGCTCGGGCGACATGTAGGCCACCGTGCCCACCGCCGTTCCCGGACTCGTCAGGTTTTCCTCTATTGTCGCACCTTCCGCGGCGGGGGACTGCGCCCCGGTTAACTTGGCCAGTCCAAAGTCCAGAATCTTGGCTTGACCACGCTTGGTGATGAGAATGTTCGCCGGCTTGATGTCCCGGTGCACAATCCTTTCCGTATGCGCTGCATCAAGTGCATCGGCCACTTCGATCGCCAGCGACAGCAGTATCTCGGTTTGCATCGGCTGGCCCGAGATACGGTGCTTCAGCGTCACCCCGTCCAGAAACTCCATGGCGATAAACGCCTGACCATCCCGCTCGCCAATGTCATAAATCGTGCAAATGTTGGAGTGATTCAATGCGGATGCAGCCTGGGCTTCGCGTTGAAAACGGGCCAGGGACTGAGGGTCTCTCGCGACCTCATCGGGCAGGAACTTGAGGGCGACAAAGCGGCGCAGCCGGGTGTCTTCGGCCTTATATACGACACCCATCCCGCCGCCGCCCAGCTTTTCGATGATCCGGTAGTGCGAGATGGTCTGGCCAATCATGAACTTAGAAGCAACTGTGGAGCCGCCATCTTAGGCGGACAGCAGGGGCAAGTCAACGCGCCGGCGGGTTTTGGTACGAATGGAAAGCTTTCTAAGAGCGCGATCTTAAGGAGGGAACAACTGGCCGACAAAGCAGGAAGCGTCAGGTAGTTCGATCAGTGCTTTTTCCTGCGTTCATTTTCTTTGCGCTCGTTGTCCGCGACCCGCGCCTTCACCAGCTTTTTCAAAAGAGCGGCCGACAGAGGCTTGTCCATAGGGAAGCGGATAGTACCTTTGGCTGTCTGGAAGTCCTTGAGTTCGTTCTTGAACGTCTTTATCAGAGACGAATTCATAGGGAACAAACTGCAATGGTTCGAGAACGCGCCGAACGCCACCAGCGATCCTTTGTACTTGAAGGTGGGCATCCCATAGCTGATGGCCTCCGTGGCCTCCGGTGGCGCCACGGACCGAATCGTCGCGCGGACCCTGTTCAAGGTGCTGCGGGAAGGTTCCGGGACGCCTGCGAGGTATTCGTCGATGCCCTTCGGTGCCGCGCTGCCTTTCATGCCTGAACCGCGATTACCGGATTTTACTTTTCTCATACAACTATCTCCAGGCCGTTCCTTCAAGTTGAACAACCTCACCAAGCTACCACGCCGTCCTTCGACGCGAAACGTCGTAGTGTTGGGATCGGCCAGCGCTGTCGGACGTCTGATGCTCGTAGTATCAGCCTACTTTATGCATATCGATGGTCGGCTCGGCAGGAGACCGAGAACGGGCTGGCGCGCAAAAGTGCCGCCAGGCACGATTGATTTCCCAACCGGTCGTGCGGTGTTTCTTCGAGAACAGAAACGCCGGCGCGTCGCCGGTCCAGCTACTTCAGCGTGATTTCGCGAGTCAAGATACTAGCGACTACTCGAACGTTTTGTACACGCTTGTCAATCACCTGCTGCTCCTTACTCTTGTCGCCGTACTGTTTCATACGGAGATCAAGAACCTTTTGTGCTAGGCCGTCGAGGGCTGCGAAGTTCTTGTAGCTGAGACTGAAACCAATATCCCAGTCATCTGGGTTGGCTTTCGTTGTGTTCAGGAAGAGGCCATAGCTTTCAATCAGCCCCGCTTTCTTTTGCGCGTCCCAGATCGGTTTGATGTTAGTTTTCAGGTCATCCATGAACGCGTTGAAATGTCCGGGCAATATCTGGACCAAGGTGACGCGGGTGACTCCTCCCTCGGTGTATTGGTCTTGTGC
>WNFA01000703.1_pt1 | contig 61174 bp, 47 predicted proteins | sample 5400481 | NCBI WGS metagenome assembly WNFA01 (sample SAMN13153340, study PRJNA577476) | soil metagenome | isolation source: 120 cm saprolite under Douglas fir tree site 2 hole 1 replicate 2 | place: USA:California | collected 2015-04-18 | reverse complement strand
GAAGCAGGGGCTGCAACCCGCACAGTCTGGCAGCTCGATCCGAATCACACGCTCGTCCAGTTTACCGGCAAGCACATGATGATTACAACGGTCAGAGGCCACTTCAAGGGCGTGCGCGGCACCATCATCCTTGACGAAGCCGATCCGTCCCGCTCCTGGGTGGAGGTTGAGATCGATGCGGCCAGCCTGTATTCGGGGGTGGAGTATCGCGATAATCATCTCAAGTCCGCCGACTTCCTGGAGGTCGAGAAGTACCCTACCATCACTTTCAAAAGCACCCGTGTCGTGCCCGAGGGCAGCGATCGTGCACGCATAATCGGGGACCTGACAATCCACGGCGTCACCCGCGAGGTGGTGCTGGACACCGAGCTGACAGGACGCGGGAAGAATCCCATGAGTCAGGAGGTCGTAGCCTTCGATGCCAAAACCTCGATCAACCGCAAAGACTTTGGACTGAGCTGGAACATGGCCCTGGAATCCGGCGGCTTCCTGGTGGGCGACACGATCAAGATCGAGATCGCTACCGAGGGCATCAAGCAGTCCTGAGGAGATGAATCCTGCCGCTTACTGCGGCTCGCTTCTTGTTTCGCTACAGGTTTGCAGCCTACGGCTGCAAACCTGTTATGCATCTTTTTTCTCCTGCTCCTTCTCTTTCTCCTTCTCAGGTGTCATCAGCATCTGGATGGCTTGTTGGGCATTCATCGGCACCTTCTGTGTTACTTTGGATATCTCCTCCATAGGCAACTCGGCCATCACTTTCTCCTTCGCTTCCTTAGCCTGGCCCAGGCCCTTACCCGCATTGCGTGCTATCGACTGTAGAGCCTTCGGCCCAAAGAGCGCCAGGCCAATGATGGCAATTATCACCAGATTAAGAATATGAAACCCACCCATTAGGCCTCCTTCGTAAGCGTGTTAACATCGTCACCTCTTTAGCATCAGATCATCCTTATCATATCATATCAGTACCTATCCGAAAGTACCTACCAAATTTGGCCATATGCCGTCCTTGAAAGCAGCGATAGGACCATGACTATGCTATGATTGGGTTACTACATATACAGCGGAACTAGAAGAGAAAAGCACATGAACAATATTTCCGCACAAGGTGCGTTGAATAACTTAAGTACACCACCACGCGCAGTTGTTGTCACCGCCATCCTTCTCTTCGCCCTTTCTGGCCTCATCAGTGGCTTTGCAGTAGGAGCGTTTGTGCGGCCCAGCTTTGCGCTACCTTCTCACGATACAGGAACAACCTCGGTCGTACAAAGAAACCAGACACCAGCAACATCACTAACTCAAAGTCCCATTCCCCTGGCACCACCTGCTATCAATTCCTTCGACACCCCAGAGATAGCGGATGGCACCACCGTCTATACATTTTCTTCCCAAGCAGAAGATCAATCAATAGATAAGAGACATGGCAAGCCCGTTCACTCGCTTGGTATTACGTGCAGACTTTGGCTCATCCCGACGACACAAAACCCTTTTAATGTTCCGCTAGACAGCCTCAAGTCGCCAGGTAACCTGCAAAATGGCTCACTGCCTGGAGAGGTTCAGGCACTGATCTTTGATCCGACAACAGCGCAGACACAACCGTGTAATCCAAATGGCCAGGGGGTATGGAAGTACCATCTAGACCCGTCGATGAACCCTGGACAATATTATCTTATGGTACTGACCGATTGGCAGGGAGTACACTACAATTGGAGTTGGGTCATGGTCACTATCAAGAAGTAGGGACCCGATTTATCGCGTCCATGGAGATAATGCCTGTCACCCTGAGCGCAGCGAAGGGTCTAGCTCGACGGACGGAGAGATCCTTCGCTGCGCTCAGGATGACAGCGAGGCATTGCCCGCACAATCCCACGTACCAGTGCCGCGAACTTTGGATGGGCAGCATCGGCCACCGCTAATACCTCACCATGCTTGATCTCCTCTGTCTCCTCGCCCGTCGCGGAGTTGGTAATCAAGCTCAAGCCCAATACGCGCATGTTCATATGCCGTGCTACCACCACCTCCGGCACAGTGGACATGCCAACAGCATCGGCACCGAATGCATGGAGCAGGCGCAATTCTGCACTCGTCTCATAGCTCGGCCCCGTCACCATCACATACACTCCTTCGTGTAAGGTGGTTTCCGGCTGTGTAGCGGCAACTGAGCGGGCCAACGCACGCAATGTCGCGTCATATGCTCCAGCTAGCGGCGGGAAGCGCGCACCAAAGCGTTCATCATTTGGTCCCACCAGTGGGTTCAATCCTGCCATCCCCGGTATATTGATGTGATCGCGTATCACCATGAAGTCACCGGGATGATACGCAGCATTCACCCCTCCTGCGGCATTGGTGACGATGAGGGTATGCGCGCCAAGTCGATACATGACACGCACCGGCAGCGTTACTACTTGCAGGGAGTACCCTTCATAGAAGTGGAAACGGCCTTGCATTGCTACAACCGGCTGGTCCTCCAGCATACCAATAACCAGGCGGCCCGCATGACCGGGGACGCTCGACCGTGCAAAGTGAGGAATCTCTGCGTAAGAAATAGCGGTGGCATCGCCTATTTCATCTGCCATATCCCCCAAACCGGAGCCAAGAATCATGGCGACGGCAGGTTTGAGCGTCGTACGTGACTGAATGCTGGCGACGGACTCGGTTACTTGATCATAAAGTGTCATGCTGGCTCCTGAACACTGGAATTGTCCATATTATATCCATTGCGCGATCAGCATACAAATGCAATAGGCAAGCAGATACTCCCCTCAAAGCTGTCATCCTGAGCGAAGCGAAGGATCTCTGTCACTATCAAAGTGAGATATCAAATGCTTCCACACTCATGGCCGGCATAGTGACAGTAAGTCGCCCGTTTGCATAGCTCCCTGTGGTGCCAGTTGTAGGAATATGCTTTGCGTCAAGCTGATACTGGGTATATGTCCCGGCGGTTGCCCCCGTAAGACTAATAGTAACATCTTGACTTGCACTCGCATCCTTATTCACCACGATCACATGCACTGTTTTCCCATCTGCATCTTTTGATGCCACAAATTCTAATGTGCCGCTTCCTCCTGTACCGCTAAGCATTGTTGTTCCTGAATGGTTGCCAAACAGATAAAAGGCGTAGTAAGGGGCAAATGGTGCCCAGTTGTTCTGGTAGTCAAGGATGCCGAGCGTATTGGCTCCTGGCTGTGCCAGAATATACATCGTAAATACATCTGCTTGCGCTTTCATAGCATACATAATCGCACTGGCAATAAAGACGGCATTGTAGTTTGTACGGAATTCCTGGTTGTCGCCGTTAGCCAGTGATTGTCCTGCCATGTTGTATTCAGTCAATGCGACGCCATAATGCTTACCCGTTGGACTTACAAAACTCTGACCTGTCTCCACATTCATAAAATCGTTATAATACTGACCCTGCTCCTTACTTAGCCTCGCTTGATCAGTATCGTCATGGCGGCCATAGTTATGCCAGTCCAAATCATCAATCAAGTTATCCGTATTTTGAGCTGTGTAAGAGACCCATCCGTTTGATCCCAAATCGGCAAAGGGAGCGACTGGACCTAGTACTTTGATAGTTGGATCAACCGACTTCATCGCGCCAACGACCGTTTTCACCATAGTTGCATATTCTTGAGGTGTGGGGATTGTTCCATCTGGCTCATCACTCGGCTCGTTCCACGCCTGCCAATAGGTGATCTTTTTCCCCAGTACTAAATCAACGTTGTACCGCTTGACGACAAGTTTCATAAAGGTAGCGTAGCTTTGCCAGTCATGGGTTGGAAATCCACCCGGATAGCCAGCAAAGAGGAACATTGGATCCGCTCCTGCATCAAAAATGGCCTTGAGCATCTTATCCATATCGGAAAAATTGCAGTTGGTAGGCGAACTGCAAGTTTGTCCACCTAGATGCATATTGGAGTACTGAATTGCGCCAATGCGGATAAGCTTAATGTTCGCATCCTTAATACGTTGGGTTAATGCTGAACTGTCTGCATCCCAGATTTCTCTGGCAGGTGCAGCAATGGACCAGTCAAACGGATTGACAGGGCCAGCATTGGAAGACGGATCAATAGTTATGATGGTTCCAGTGGATGAAGTAGGAGTAAGAGTAGGAATGGGGGTTGAGGATGATGTAACAGGAGGGATAGCAGTTGGCGATGCTGCAAGAGTAGGAATGGGGGTTGAGGATGATGTAACAGGAGGGATAGCAGTTGGCGATGCTGCAAGAGTAGGAATAGGGGTTGAGGATGATGTAACAGGAGGGATAGCAGTTGGCGATGCTGCAAGAGCAGGAATAGGGGTTGAGGATGATGTAACAGGAGGGATAGCAGTTGGCGATGCTGCAAGAGCGGGAACGGCTGTTGGCGATGCTGCAAAAGCAGGAATGGCAGTGGGGGTTGGAGAAGAAACTAACCCTATAAAACCAATCGAATCAATATACAACGTCCCATGGCTACGAGTGCGGCTCTGAAGAGCAATACCACCGATATGTGTTGCATTGGCTCTCAGCTTCGACAAAGGAATAGTGTACACATTCCAGGTCCCAGGCACTGAGTTAACAAGACGCACTTTGGATAGCATGTTATCAGTACCGCCGTAGAGTGTTAGATTGTAGTCTTGCCCAGCTTGACTAGCTTGTGTAGCAAAGTGAAAGAAAGAGTACAATCTGGTATCTACTGCTCTACTGGTATACAGATAAAGGCCAGCTCCCCGCCTGGTAGGAGTAAATGAGATGGATCGGCTTCCTGAATAGGCAGGTGAGGTATTGGCAAGATTTATCTCACTGGCCCACGACTGAGCCTTCCATCCTGAAGTAAGCGAGCCTTCATAAACGGTGTAGTGAATTAGCGAGACTGCACTTTGCACCGGTCTGGCGTGTTGCACCATAAAGAAGATGGTGACGGGAAGTGCAAGGATGATAAAAAGCACAGTAAGAAGCTTACTGGTGATGTTATGTTGTTGCTTTCGCATAAATACCTCCGGTTCTTTCCTCTTTGTCTTGCCCAACAAGAGCCGTGCTCCTTGGAGGAATAGCTTATCTTCCGATCAAAGAACTCATTCTACTTTCACAGAGATAGTTATGAGACAAACTGTGATCTGAAATGAGTTCTGGTGAAATATTTTGTTAGCCTGTGATACATGTTGTGATATTAACATACTGTTTAGCACACATTGATATACATGATACTTACAATAGGATGAAGGTACCAAGGTTTGGTTAAGATTTTTGGAATGATCCATTTCTCAAATATGAGCTTTCCATGCTTCCTAAATGATGAGCTTTTTCATCTCGACTGAACCGTATAGCAGCGTATGGAATTTACGCCCTCGTTATGTTTTAAAATCATGGCAATTCGTCACTCAATATTGAGGGGGATGGTAGATGGAGAAATCATTCGTAGTTCTGCTACTAACAGTCCGGTACATGTCTCAGGAAGTTGGTGGTGCAGTGGCTAGAAACATCCTTTGTAAGGCGTAGACTGGTTAAGAATTCTTAACCGTAATATCATAATCATAACCAATTCTTTACTTTCTGTACATTCTCTTTTTTCTATATACTGACTATACTATAGACGTCTATTGCTGCCGTACGGGGAGGCAATGGACCTGAGGCTGAAACGTCTGTATCCATCAATTGAAGTGTGTTTGTTTACCAGATTTTTCAATTTTGAATATAGATAGGATTGTCCTCACTTTTCTTTTTCCCTAATTTCACCCGGAAGTCTGGAAAACCATGACCAATAGATTGATACATGTGGATATTTGACCAGGACGAGAAGTATCTACAATATCTTTCGGGCATTATAGTACTGTTTTGCTATCAGGTAATTGCCCCGTTACGTAGCATGCTCAGCGTTAGTTAGAATCGGTTGGGAGGTCGCCATAGATCGATACATTTGCATGTGCTTATTGCTGTAAGTGCTCTTGCATTTAATATTCTCATTGCTTCATCACACATGTGAGTCTTACGAGTAAAGCCTTGGAAGGGTAGCATCATGTCAAAGAAATTCAAGATATCTCTAATATCCTCGAGCGACGCGGGGTCTTTTGAACAAGCACAGGAGGATGGGCACTATTCAACGCCTGGTACACATCAACCAGACCGAACATCACTATTTAGCGGACCGGTGACTCCTATACCCAGTATACTGATGACCCCTTTGCCCGATGGACAACCTGCCAATGCTGATTGGCTTGCCACAAGGGGACAAGCAGGCTGGTTTCATCGTCTTTTTAGCTTTCTTCTCATCGGTGGCCTGGGCGCTCTTGTAAACCTGGTCTGCTTCTCAGGTGCATACTACCTTCTCTCGCAGTCAGGCAATACCTCTTTGGCTTTTTTCCTTGCGTTCATTATAGCCACAGAAGTGTCCATTGTTTGCAACTTCGTGCTCAATGATCGTTTTACCTTTCGCCACCTCCATCAGTTTCATCTCTCCTGGTCAACTCGTTGCGTGCGTTTTCACATAACGAGCATTGGGGGAACCGCGCTAACATTTGGGATTTCTTTCTCGCTCCTACACCTGGTACATGTTTCGGCTTTTCTTGCCCAAGCGATTGCGCTTATCACCGCAGCAGCTTTTAATTTTACCTTTCACCACATCTTCACCTATCGTCATGGTGGTAGAAGAAACAATCATAATAATACAAGGTCAGCTCAGATAGCGGATCATACAGTCCTTGAGCAAATACCGGACTCGTATATAAACGCTATTCCTGGCATCGAGACCCGGAGGCAAATTTCCATGAAAACGTGTGACATGTTGCGCATCATAGACTACACGAATGGGTTCGCCTAACAAACTGAGGCGCAAGCCGACCTCGGCATCTTCGGTAAGACAGTGCTCGTCCCAACCTCCAACACGTTCAATCAGGTCTCTGCGGATAAACACCGTGTTGCCACCAAGGGGAATCATGCCGACCTTTGAGTGGAAATGAAGCCGACTTTTAAACCAGAAGAAGTACTCGAGGCAGTTGTGAATGCCAAACCAGTGATCATTGAAGTTCATCAATTGGACTCCGGCCTGCACGATACCAATTCCCTCCTTCAGCATAACCGTGTTAACCATATTGAAGATATTGGGATCGATATCGTCCTCGGCGTCAAAAATGGTAACAATTTGGTTTGAAGTCCGCTGTAAACCGACATTCAGTCCATGAGGCTTGTTAATAGGGGGTTCAGAAAACGTTTCAACATGTATGCGGTGCGAACCGATATCTCGAATGGCTCGCTGTGCCTCAGAAATCGTACCTTTATCATCAGCGTGGCAAATCACGGCTATCTCCAAAAGAGGAGATGGGTAGTTTGCCGCCCATATACGTCTGATCGTCTCGTAAATCACGGCTACTTCGTGTCGTGCTGGTAGCAGCACAGTAAATGAGAGTCGAGCTGCTAAATATGACGCTGGAGCACGACTAGCATACAGTCTCTGTGGATGCTCCCATGAGTAGAGCATGAGGTTAAGAGAAAGCATTGCCTGCCCAAAGAGAACGAACGCGATGATCAACAAAACAAGAGAAAACCAGTTCATATCCTTACAACTCCATTATGTTGAGATCACTAACCTAAAAGTGCATCACTTCACCTTGAAAAAACTAGCACCGTCTGTCCGATGTGGATCTCATCGCCCTCTTGTAAGGAATAGCGCTGGTACCTGTTCAACTTCTGACCATTCACCACTGTTCCATTCGCACTGCCCTCATCTATCAGAACATAGTTCCCATCATCCGCATTCAATATAGAGGCATGTAGACGTGAAACAGCCGGATCTTCTAAAATGATGTTGTTTTCACTTAGCCTCCCAATACTCAACGTTTCATTCTGCATTTCAAAGACTCGCCCTGGTTCCTTCCCCACCTCCACGCGTACAATGGCAAATCGCTCCTGGGGATTATTATTGCCGCTTGTATAGCTCATCTTTTTGTTGTCGCCATTATAAGATTCCATAACTGCAAGATTGCTCGTTCTCTGCTCTTGCAGCGTTTGTGGCCAAGATGGTAGGGTGGGATTACCACCTATGGGAGTAGCTGGCAGACTCTGCGGTTGGAAGCGCTGGTCTCCTGCTTCTGGTCCCGTTGCTTCTGATCGGAGGTCCCAGAAATTAGTCTGCTGCTGAGATTGATGTCTCTCAGTTCCATCTTGTTGAGCCTCAGGGTTCCAAGGGCTGTTGATAGATGGGCTATCATAAAACTGTTTACTGAAACGCGTTCGCAAAACGTAGGTGAAAGCCTCAATGACAATTTTACGTGACATCTTGGATTTTCCAAGACGTCGATCCATAAAAGTGATGGGAGTTTCTACAATCTTGAAGCCCCGCTTCAGTACGCGATACGTCATTTCCACTTGAAATGCATAGCCGCGTGACTGAACGGCATCTAAGTCGATGTTTTCTAAGACATGACGGCGATAACAGCGAAACCCACCCGTGCAATCATGGACGGGAATACCGAGCATGAAGCGAGCAAAAATGTTTCCACTACCGCTTATAAGGCGACGTACAAAAGACCAGTTGGGCGTGCTCCCTCCAGGGATATACCGTGAGCCGATAACCAAGTCTGCCTGTTCGATGTTCTGGAGGAAACCAGGAAGAAAACGTGGATCGTGCGAGAAATCGGCATCCATCTCGAAGGCGGCATCATAGCCATGTTGAATGGCATACTTAAATCCTGCAATATAGGCAGTACCCAAGCCGAGCTTACCAGGACGGTGCAGAACACGTACGCGGGAATCTTGTTTTCTTATCTCCTCAGCAAGTTTCCCTGTCCCATCTGGTGAATTATCGTCAACAATAAGCACGTCGGTTGTAGGTGCGTAAGAGAAAATCTGCCTGAGGAGCAGAGGAAGATTCTCTAACTCATTGTATGTTGGTATAATAATTAACGTGAAGAGACTCCTAATAGTACCGCTTCATTCATTAGACAGCGTACAAGATGGCATCAAGGATTCTTGCAGGTGCTACGCAAAGGCACCTGGTTGGCTCTCCCAAAGCTCAGCCAGAAGTTCCTGGCTTTCTACACCCTCTCTTATCCGATCTTTCAAGCCATGCTTGTGCTGCTATGGCCTCTTACTATAGTTGCAATGTTCTCTCTGAAAGAGCATGTCTTAGTAGCGATACTAACTTTTCTTCCACTGTATTCGCTCCTGCTGCAGTTTGTGGTCACCGCTGTGGGTGCTTTTATGTTCACAAAAGAATACGGTCTCAAGTTTTCCTTTCCCAAGCTCATAGGTATGGCAATCACCTTCTTACCGTTTCAATGGCTCCAAGGTATCAGCGCTGTACGCGGAGTTTATCGCGAACTACGCAACCAGAACAACTGGGAAAAAACCGCACATGTTGGTGCACATCGGCAGGACGAGGCTGTCTTATCGCCTATGCAGAAAAGTACTCCCAGCCACAGTCAATAGAAAGGATTACTTTCATAAATGTCTCTCACAACTTTTCGTAGTAAATCTGTGCTCCAGTTGATGAACAGCTATCAAGATGGAAGTACGGAATCGATAGAACCCATTAGGTGTCATTGTCAGATCGGTGGTGAATTGTGATCCTGGTAGGCATATTGGAACAGCTCGAACTAGCAAATATCTTGCAAGAGATACACCCAAAAACTGGGTTGCTTACGATCAAACATGGTGAGCAGCGAGTCAAACTTTATTTGAAGCAGGGACTGATTATGTGCATCGATTCTCACCAGGGGCATACTACCCTGGAGAATGGGCATGCACACTCTAATGGGCATACACATATTAAGGACAGTTTCCAGAATGATCTGCAAGAAGCTACCAGGATAATACAGGACCTTCTTACTTGGTCCGAGGGTGAGGTCTATTTCGAGGACGAGGTACAGTCTCCAACGGATCGATCTCCTCTCGCTCTTCACATCTCATCCCTGGTACCATCTCTGTTGAGCCTTGCCTCTACCCCGATCTTATCTACAACACATCCGAAGACTGTTGTAGCGGCGAAGGATGACCCCATTACCTTGCTGCCGATTGAAGAGGAGGACGATATCACCCTCAAGCTCCCAACTCCAGCAAGACATTTCAGCAATAAAACGCCGGTTGTGGAGGCGAAGGATGATCTCGTTACCCCGCTACCTGCTGTAGAGGAGGATGACCTCCCCATTGAGCTCCCAACTCCTGTAGGGAATTTCAGCAACCAGACGCCGGTTGTGGAGGACGATTGTCCCGTTACCCCGCTGCCGGTTGTGGAGGCGAAGGATGGTCTCATTACCCCGCTACCTGCTGTAGAGGAGGACGACTTTCCCACCGAGCTCCCAACTCCTGTAGGGAATTTCAGCAATACGACACCGGTTGTGGAGGAGGACGACGGTCCTATTACCCTACTTCCTGCCATCGCCGACACACCGACGCTGGTTCAACAAACAGTGATATTGCCAGGTAGGGCAGATACCTTTCTTCCTGATGCCGTCACTGCCGAAATTCCGATTTTTAAACCTGGGCAGCGCCAATTCGCTGGCCTGCGCTGGGAAGTGCTCCTAATCGTGGCTGTCTTACTCGTCGCAGCCCTTGCTCACGGGATCAACATGTTCCACTTTCCATACTTAGAGGATGATGAAGGAACCTACATGTCTCAGGCATGGGCAGTGGTGCATGAAGGACGCCTTGGCTACTATACCTACTGGTATGATCACGCTCCGGCTGGTTGGCTTCTAATTGCCGCCTGGAGCCTGATTACAGGAGGCTTCCATTCCCTTGGCCCTGCCATTTACTCCGGACGTGTCCTGATGTTACTCTTGCAGCTGTGCTCCACCTTCATGCTCTATTGCATTGCACGTAAGATTTCGCGCAATGTCACCGTAGCAGTGATTGTCTCACTCCTCTTCGCTCTCTCACCCTACGGCATCTACTTTCATCGTCGTATCCTGCTTGACAATATCACAACATTCTGGATGTTGCTGAGCATCCTGCTCCTGCTCTCTGAACGCCTGTCTCTCAAGCGCATCTGGTTGAGCGCCGTTGCACTTAGTTTGTCTATACTCTCAAAAGAATTGACTGTCTTTCTTGTTCCCGTTCTGACGTATCTGGTGTTCGTGCGTGCCGACAAATCGCACCGCTGGTTTGCAACCATTGGCTGGATCGCACTAGTTGGTTGTCTCGTCTCGTTGTACCTGCTCATGGCGACCCTCAACAATGAGCTGTTTCCAACGGGGACGCTCCTGGGAGGAACGTCTCAACACGTAAGTCTGCTCGGTACTCTACAATACCAGGCGTCACGCGGAAGAGATGGTGGCCTCTTTAGCCTCCACAGTGGCTTCTGGATGCGGGTACAGGTATGGGTACAAGATGATCCTGTTCTCGTGGTCATCGGAAGTCTTTGTGCTGGACTCTCAGTGCTGGCGATAAAGAAGCATCGGCTTATTGGGTTGATGGGCGTGGTCACCCTGTCCATATGGGCTTTCTTGGCACGCGGGGGCGAGATCATTAACTTTTATCTCGTGCCATTGATACCCTTGTTAGCGTTGAATGTGGGATTGTTTCTTGGGCTCATTGCTGAGACCTTAAGGCCACTAGTAGAAGCCATCGCGGGTAAGAGATCAAAGGTGAGTCAAATCGTTGAGCATAGTCTCATCATCTTATGCTTAGTCGGGATAGTCTTCAGTTCTCCTGGCCCCAGTATGGGAGCAGGGTATGGTAGTTCTGATCTGGGAGACAGAAACAATCCCTTCCTATTCTGGAACGGCACACAGGCTGATGCTCAGATTCAAGCAACTCAGTGGATTGAGAACAATCTGCCCCCGAGTAGTCGTATGATTATCGATATGTCCATGTGGACTGACCTCTACGATAGTGACTATAAATTCGTACACTACTACTGGAAAGTAGAACTCGATCCGGCCATCCGAGATACTCTGTTTCACGATGATTGGCGGAATTTTGACTATGTAGCAACGACCCCGCAAATGCTGACCGATATGCAGAGAGAACATATGAAATTAGTGCAGGCAGTAGTATTCCATTCCACTCCAATAGCGCACTTTGATACAGGAGGGTGGCGTGTAGAAATACGCAAGGTAAACAAGCCAAATCATGTGTTCTCCTTCCCTTCGAATCAATACCTACTGAATTACGTGGTTACAACTGACCGAATCGCATATGATATGGAGAAGACTATATGACAAAATAAATGAAGGATGATTACCAGCGAAACGCTTTTGTAGTATTTGAAAGATTAGATTGTAATATTCGCACTAGTATGCGAGGTGAAACGTGATAACGCTTCCATTGTTAAACAGAGAGACAAAAAGACCAAAGAAGAGTCATTATAGATTTCTTCTTATACTCTCTCTTTTGGTCGTTGTTCTTGGCATATTAGGCGGGCTTATTGCTCTGTATCCAAGGGTAGTATGGACGACAAGAATGCTGGCCATTCCGTCTAACGACAATATTGGTGTGAATTACTATCATGAGTCCATGGGGTATCTGAGACTCACAGATGCTGAGATTGATAGTGACTTAGCTCAGATCCAACTAGTTACTCATAAACTCAAAGTGTACTATAACCCCTTTGCCCATATAAGTGGAACTGGGACAGATCCTTTGGAGATCGTGAAAAACATTGTACAAAAGGCGAAAGCCCGCAACATGTATGTTGTATGGACAGAAAATGACGATCACGTGAAACTCACTGATGCCACCTGGGGTCAATACGCCAAGAAAGTTATTGCTGATGCAGCAGAGGCGCACAGCGTTGGAGCAGATGAATTCTTAGTCGGAAATGAGATATCGCTTCATAACAATGGAGATCCAGGATTTAATGATACCAACTTGCCGGTTCGTATCAAGCAACTCGTGATAGCTTGTCAAACAAACTTTCCTGGCACCAAGGGGTATGAGGATGGCTGGTATAAAAGTGATAACTGGCATACTGCAACCCTCGGACCCTTGAATAAAATCTATTTCACCCTTTATGAATCCTGGCATAACTTTAAAGCCGATTTGGATCGAATAGTCACCTATTTTGGCAAGAAAGCCGAAATAGGTGAAGTGAGTACGATGGCCACAAAAAGGGGTTTGGATGATAACGAGGAAGAATGGACACTTGAGTTGATGCGGAGATATGATTATGCACGACAAAAAGGGATGCCAATCTGGCCATTCACATTTAGAGAAACTCACAATAATAGTTTTGGCTTATTCCAAACTAACCCTCCCAATCAGCCCCATGATATATGGAATTACTTGAGAGGACTAAAGACATTCACCTATCATGAATACCTCTCCAATAATTTCAATGATGGCACAATGCAAGCATTTTCAGGTGATGGCTACAATTACAGGAAAAGGTTGCGGGCTAATGCTTTTAATCATGTGCTCGCAAGTGTACCAGTTCCTGACTATGTGTTCAGAGGTGTTGCCTCTCCTATCTCAACGTCAGGTCCCGAGATGTGGAGAGCTATGAGATTAGTTGTTCGCTACAGTGATATAAACAATTATTACTTTGTGAATATTGAGCCAAACTACAATAGGGTCGAGCTTTATAGACGCCAGGGAGGTGTTGAAAGTTATCTGGCAGGTGTATCTACATCGCTGCAACTGGGAACCGACTATGATTTTGAAATCAGGATAAGCGGAAGCGGTGCAGCAACGAAGATACAGGTATTTTGGGATACAGTAAAGATCATCGATTTAACAGATACGGGAAATGCCAGTCTTAACACTGGTGAATTTGGGATGAAGAATAACGGAGTGATGGGAGATATTGATGATGTCGTAGTGACAGACTTTGAACAGGTGGTTCTTTTGAAATAGCATTGAGTGCTTGTCATCTACTTCTCCCGGCTCGGATAGTTTTTCGTACAGCGCAGCACGGCCCTTCTCCCAAACAATATCTATTGCCCTTTTATGGTGAAGGCATAGAAATTCCCGTCCGAATTGACCGCATACAGCACGCCATTGGAGATGGTAGGTCCGGCGTAGAACCAGTGGTAACTCGTATCCTGATAGCTGAAGAGTACTTTACCGGGAGTGCCCATGGCAGTAGTAGTGGTAGCGACCGCGTAAAGAGTGGAGCCAACTCCTACTACTGCCAGCCCCGGCACGAGTGTCACTGAGCCGTTTATTCTGCCACCGCTTAGACAATCCCGCCAAACGAAGGCACCAGTGGCCGGGTCCACCGCCCGCAGGCTCCCATCACAGCTCTTGCCGTGGATCTTGGTATCGTTGCCCACTAGATAGAGATAGGTGCCATCCCAGGCGCTGACTCCGACATTCGTCCCAGCGGTGGAAAGTCGAGTTCGCCATACCGGACCTCTGCTGATGTGGTCGCGCTCGAAGGCGTAGAAGATCCCATTCTTGTTCTCAGCGCCGACCATATAATGGACTGTCCCGCCGATTGTCGCTGTGAAGAGTATCGCACCGGCCCCAAAGTCGCCATCGTCCACCTCCTCTGACATCGGCGGTTGCCATGACCCGAGGAACGAAAGGTTGTCTGCCGTGAGCTCTACCATTGACTGCGCATTTATGCTGCAGGGAGGCGTCGGAAGAGACCAGGTGCCTGTAGCGAAATAGAGCTTGTCAGCCTCCTGGTCGATCGTTATCGAACTCCACACCCCAGCACCGGTGCAGTCGGCAGGTACGGCATACCATGTCTTCTCCAAGGTACCGTCGGAGGCATTCAGCTTCACCACCTTTCCTCGTATTAGTGGACAGTCGCCCCAGGATGCCACACCGATGTACAAATCGCCACGCCAGAGATACGGCGAACTCCACAGGAAGTAACCTTGCGATACCGACCCGAACGGCCTGGACCAGATAACCTGGCCAGTGCGGGCGTTGAGAGCATAGAAAGTGCCATTGCCCCCGCCAACGAATAGGACAGGCGTCATCGTGCCACCAATATTCACAGAAGCAACAGTTGCTGTGCTGGCTATACCCACCTGCGAAGGTTTACAGTTAGCATTGTACTCTGTCTTTCCAAGGTAGGCCGTCCAGACATCCTTGTTCGGTTTCGCAGGATCGGTTGCGTGTTCATAGCCATCCCACGCTCCCCAATAGACCAGTCCAAAGGCCACCACTGGCTGAGTGGATAGGGTCACTCCGGCTTCTCCGCCGACACGATGAATCCAGCGTGGCTTCAAGCTGCCAACCGAACTTGGATTGATAATCTGTTCGGCAGTGTTGTAACCGGTATGCCCAAAATCGTGCAGGTACATAGACCAATCATCAGCCGGAGAGGCCACGTGCGTCTTACCTTTGATTGCTGAAGGGATTGTCTGCACTTTACCGTTACTTGTCAGGTTGGTTATGTGTAGGTGTCCGTTCGCAGCAGCAACGAACAATAGCACCAATATACCCAGCACTGCAGTGAATTGGGGCCGATAGCGCTTGACCTTTCCTATAGATTCGCTCATTGTGCTCACCTGCCTTTCTATAGTGTTACCAGATATTTGATGTTTGCTCATTGTGCTCACCTGCCTTTCTATAGTGTTACCAGATATTTGTAGGAGAACTTTTGCTACCCCTCTGAGCTACAAATTGTACTATACCCATATACAATAGTCGGACATCCGAAAAAGAGAGTAGTACGAATGGGCGGAGATTGATTGTAATCACGCTCTTTCAGTTATGAAATCTTAACCAGAGAGGGTGAGATAGGATTTCGTTCATTATCTACTTGCCTACGTGGTCTCTTCACTGGAGATTACCCACATCTTTTGAGTCATCGTAGCAAGTCAGGCCGCAAGACTCTTCGCACAAATTGACTGTACTTTGTTGAGAGAACAGCCATTTATAAAGGAATCGGCATGCCCCGGCTATTACAGCTTTCCATCACTATTAGTCGCTTGTGCTGCAATCATAGCCTCCTGTACCAAGGAGCCGCTGATAGTCACACTTCTATCCTTTGCCTTCAAGGCAAAGGTAAGTGAGCTATAGGCAACCGTAACTTTGACCTCCCGACCTCGCATTCCAATACGCACAGATGTTGCTTGAACTACCTCCTGGATACGCTTAGCCACAAGTTCAGCTCCATGTTGCTCAGCGCGAATGACGGCGGTCATAATTCCAGGCCCATTGATCGAGAGTTTGTCTTCTTTGCGAATCTTGGTACGCAACAATGGTAAGAACTTACGCGCCGCCTCAGTTGCCTCTCGGTCTTCGCGCTCAGGGTTGACACCATAACGTTCGGCACCTTCCAGAATGAAACGAAAGACGATGATGCTCTGAGCGTTACAAATGCGTCGCACTTTATGCTTGCCTACCTCCAGGTCCTTGGTCGAGTCCACCATTTGCCAGATGTGATGTTCGCGCTTACGACGGTAGTCATAGTAGCCTTGCATACGTGCATACCCTTCAAGGACTGCCGTACCTAGAGTCCATATAGCTTGTTTGGGGGTACTCATCGTAAAGTCGCGACAGGCGATGAGCTGGTGGGCAATGGGACTCACCTTCATCGTCGAGGCTTCGTAGTTCTGCTGATCCCGCACTTGCAAGTGCCCTGCGTAAATACGGCGGCGCTGCTTAAGAAAATCGCGGATAGTGAGTGGACCTTTGTTATAGACAACACAAGCAGGTTCATAGATCAACTGATAGCCGAGCTGGGAAATGAGTGCCTGTATGGAGATCTCGTCAACAGGACTAGCGGTCGGTATACCTGAAATGACATTGCGGAAGGCAATCACTTCACCGAGTTTTGGGTGGACGCGAGCCAGGTGGTCATGCAAGCGCCAGAGCAGATGGACAGCGTGTCCCATAAAAGTAGCCCGATCATTCACCGGTACCGGGCGACCTCCAACCATACCAATCTTTGGGTCCTTGAGAGGGGAACACAGATACTCTAAAGCAGAGTCCTCGGGAATAACGTCGGCACCAATTAATACAACGACTGGGCTGACAGCCTGTTTGAGAAACAGGTTGATTGCAGAGGCTTTGCCTTCACGCTTCTCTTGAATACACAATCGTACTCGAGGCTCTTGAAGTGCGATTTCAGCTACAATCGGTACAGTGCGATCTGTGCAACCACTCGCAACGACGATGACTTCCTCGACGCGCACGGATGGACCTTGCTGCTCGAGAATGGCGTGTATGGTGCGGCTAATATTGGCTTCTTCATTATAGGCCATAATGCCTACGCTGCAGCCAACATATTCATCAACTTGCTGTGCCTGCCAATTCCCCGGCATCGATTGAACCTCATTTATGATTTTCGTTGCCATAATGTACTTCACCTTTCCTTGGAAGAGCAAGGGGTTTTCCAAGCGCATATGACGCTTGCAACTTTGCAAATTTGGGTAGAACTTCAAGCATGTCTTTTTCCTTGTTTAGACTAATTTTCACTGCTCGCTAGATATCGGTAGCCGCAATATGAGCTTGAGAAGGGGTAGAACCACACTAAGTGGTGGAGACCTCCTAAATTGAGCTTGATGTGGTGGCTTGTCCGAGTTTGACCACCAGCTAATGTGGTTCTACCAAACACATAGATATCTGTGTATATTTGACCAAATAGCAGTTACAAGAGGGTTAAGAAATGGTAAAGAAATGGTTATAAATTTATCGATGAGGTAAAGGTTTCTTAACTTTGTCCAATACGTGGTATGGGGATGCTCAATCCCACGACGCAGCACTTCTCGCTTCCTAGAGCAAGGGGTCGGCTGGGGTTTAACTTGACACCTTTGGGGTGAACACCCAGAACCCATAGGTCTTAACCGAAATATAGCTCAAAGGTACCATTTTCCGCGAAGAGACCCTTCTGAGTAATAGAGAAGATGCTATTATGTTGATGGATATCCCAAGATAATTCTAGGTGTATCGCTCATTGTCATTGTACAGAAGGAGAAAAGCATATGACACGGCATCCTGGAAAGCTAGGCAGCAAAAAGAGCATCGTGAGCATAGGTCTCATAGGAATCCTGCTAGTCGTAGGTGTCTGGGGAGTGCTCGGTGGGACATTCCGTGGCGTAAACGCAAACAATGCCTCTCAGGCTTCTACAAGTGGGATAGCACTTACAGCCCCCGTTTCGCCAAATATTGCTGTTGATTATACTTCTCCAATACGGAAACTTGACCCGATTGCAATCGGTATGGATGTCAGCGCATACGGATATCCAAATGTTTTTGCGAATGACCAGGTAGAACAACAAAAATTAAAGACATTAGTTATTAAATATATGAGAATGGCCTTAAAATACAGTACTACGGGAGATCCAACAAGCAAGATAGTTTGTGACGCAAATGGATGTGATACCCGATGGACAGGCGATCAATGGATAAATGCTATAAAAGGGATTGGCGCAGAACCAGTAGTTAAAGTTTATACGAAGTCTTCTGTAGATGCTGCCAACATGGTAAAACATTTCAATGATCCGACAATTAAAATTGGTGGTGGAACAACTGCGTGGTATGACCAATATTGGTTGCAACAATTTTTGCAATTGTCAGGAACCAGAGTTGATTTTGTTGATTTCCATGGATATGCGCAACAAGGCACCGTGCCGGGGGATTATACGACGCTTTTCGAAAAAGCAAGATACAGTACTAGTATAAACCAACTTCGGTCTCTCATTCAAAAAATCGTACCTGCCCGTGCTTCTCAAATAGGTATTGAAGTTGGGGAATGGGAATTAAATTGGGGAGGGTCTGCACAAGATTATACCAATTTCCATGCAGTATGGGCTGCTTCAGCACTGGGACATATTTTAAGTTCCGGTGGATGGTCACTCTTCTATGCAGATAAAGGAAATGCCATCTTTATGCATCCGCATACTATCACTGATCCGTATGGGCATGTAGTGAATATTAATCCGGATGATACAAACCCTGCCTATCATGGTATTGGCATGTTCACAGGCGAAGGGTTGTTTCAAGGATTTGGAGATACCGTAGTAAACGCAAGCACAACCCTTCCAAATGTAGAAGTCTATGCTTCAGATAATCCCAAAAATATTGTCGTGATCAATAAAGATCCCTCGATCACCCAAACTGCAACCATTAGCCTTAATGGAGTAACGTCTGGAACGATCGATGTATGGAGAAAAGACGAATCTGTTCTGTTTCCCAATCCTCCGGTAAAACTAGGAACAATACCGTTGCAAAACGGTACTTTTACCTATCAGCTTACCCCTTTTTCTGTAACAACATTTGTGCTGAATACTGATCCATCGCAAACCTCACCAACACTATCACCTTCTCCATCGGTGACGCCTTCACCAACACTATCACCTTCTCCATCGGTGACGCCTTCACCAACACCGGGAGCGACCCTGGCTCAGGACACGTTCCACCGCGCAAATCAAACCCACTGGGGGATAGCTTCAGCTGGACAGATATGGAGTGGTGACGCCAATAGCTCTCAAGTCTTTTCTATCGCTGGCAATGGCGGGCAGCTAGCGAATGGCAACACTAGCTATAGCGCAGTGCTTGGGCCTACTGCCACCAATGCTCAGGTCTTGTTCAGTGGATCGATGAGCAGTTTCAATAATACGAATCTTGGTGCTGTGCTACGCTGGACTAACGGCAACAACTGGTACAAGGCGTATATTGATGGCACAAACCTCGTCGTGCAGAAAAGGGTAAATGGTGTCTATACGATCCTGAAGCAAGTCCCCTTTGCTGCCACCGCTGGCACGTCCTATACCTTGCTGTTTAGTGCGGTCGGCTCGACCCTTTCGGCCAAAGTCTGGCAAACGGGTACTCCTGAGCCAGGTACCTGGATGGTGACAGCTACAGATAGCACATTCCAAGCGGGCTACTGCGGCCTGCGCATACTGGTGCAGAATGGTGCCGTAGCACAAATTACCGCGTTTACAGCTCTAGCCCAGTGAATGATGGATTTACGATATTTTCAACAAGATGATGGCCGTTTCTGTTGCAATCTCAGGACGATACAACAGGCGCAGACTTGATGTAGCCGCTGTAGGCACCTGAAACACGATCCTACCACTGCGAGTCGTGTGGGCAGCGATAGGGCCATAGAAGTTATCAGAGCTATTGTATTGATACCCAAAAGTATCACCTTCAGGTCCCATCAACTGGAAGAAGGTGGATTGGTTCTTAATAGCTTTAGAGCTGGTATTTTGAACGGTTAGGTCCAAAGTGATCAAAGTGGCATTCGGGCTCGCTCCTTTTTGCTTGCTGACACTGTTAATGATCAAAGTACGGTCGCCCAGTACAATTTGCTGACTACCAGCCTTGCCACCAGGCACCGGTGTTGGACTGGAAATAACCAGTGGTCCTTTGCCTGGCGAACCGCTGAAGGCTTTCGGAGTAATCAGTTGCGGTGTGAGAGTGGTGGCAACAGTTGCTGAAGGTGTCGATCCCTGATCCTGAGTCGAACCGGTTCCCGTATTTCCAGTGCTGCTCTCGCTTCCAGCAGAGCCACAGGCACCCAGCAACAAACACAATACCAGTATCACCCCACCCAGCACGAGCTTTTTCTGTTGAAGAAACATTAATGCACTTCCTTTCCTAATTGGCATGTAGGCTAAGCAACCTCTTAGAGGGACTTGGCCTGGAAGGAGGTCACCGTTGCCGTGCCGCTCTGCGTGAGGAACCGCATGCCACAGGAGCCAGAGGGAAAGGTTGTATCGCTGGCCGTGACCATCCAGCCACTGGGCTCCGACCCCGAAGCAGCCCAGACGTTGGCAGTCAGTGTCGAGCCCACCGCACGGAAATGGATGGTGTACGAGCTCCCGGCAGTAGCGCTAAAGGGCACACTGGCCAGAATGGTGGTCGTCCCATTCACCTTTTTCTGAATGAACAAGCTTGACCCATCGATAAACGCCTTGTACCAGTTATTGCCATCCGTCCACCGCAGCACCACACCAAAGTTGCTATTGCTAAAGGAGCTCAGAGAGCCGGTCGCATACACCTCGGCGTTAGAAGCCGTGGGCCCTAACACCGCACTATAACTGCTGCCGCCAGTATTGGAGACGAGTCCTGCATTGCCTGAGACTGAGAAAACGCTTCGGCTGTTGGCATCGCCACCCCAGGCCTGCCCATCCGATGCGGCGCCCCACAGCGACTGATTGGCGCGCTGGAAGGTATCCGTCCCCAGCATTGTCCCAGGCGGAAGGGTCGGGGTCGGCGTTGGCGTACTCGTTGCGGTGGCTGTTGCAGTTGGTGTCGCGGTGGCTGTTGCAGTTGGTGTGGGTGAGCCAGATCCACCAGGGACATCTGCCTGGAAGGAGGTCACCGTTGCCGTGCCGCTCTGCGTGAGGAACCGCATGCCACAGAAGCCTGAGGGAAAGGTCGTATCGCTGGCCGTCACCATCCAGCCACTGGGCTCCGACCCCGAAGCAGCCCAGACGTTGGCGGTCAGGGTCGAACCTACCACACGGAAATGGATGGTGTACGAGCTCCCAGCGGTAGCGCTAAATGGCACACTCGCCAGAATGGTGGTCACCCCGCTCACCTTTTTCTGCATGAACAAACTTGCCCCATCGATAAACGCCTTGTACCAGTTATTGCCATCCGTCCACCGCAGCACCACGCCAAAGTTGCTACTGCTAAAGGAGCTCAGAGAGCCGGTCACATACACCTCGGCGTTAGAAGCCGTGGGCCCTAACACCGCACTATAACTGCTGCCGCCAGTATTGGAGACGAGTCCTGCATTGCCTGAGACTGAGCAAACAGCATTGATATTCGCATCGCCGCCCCAGGTCTGCCCATCCGATGCGGCGCCCCACAGCGACTGATTGGTGCGCTGGAAGGTATCCGTCCCCAGCATTGTCCCAGGCAGAAGGGTCGGGGTCGGCGTTGGCGTACTCGTTGCTGTGGCTGAGGCTGTTGGTGTCGTTGTGGCTGTGGCAGTTGGTGTCGCGGTGGCTGTGGCAGTTGGTGTCGCGGTGGCTGTTGGTGTTGGTGTGGGCGAGCCAGATCCACCAGGGACATCTGCCTGGAAGGAGGTCACCGTTGCCGTGCCGCTCTGCGTGAGGAACCGCATGCCACAGAAGCCTGAGGGAAAGGTCGTATCGAAGGCCGTGACCATCCAGCCACTGGGCTCCGACCCCGAAGCAGCCCAGACGTTGGCGGTCAGCGTTGAGCCTACCACACGGAAATGGATGCTGTAAGAGCTCCCAGCAGTAGCGCTAAAGGGCAGGCTCACGAGGATGGAGCTCACCCCACTCACCTTTTTCTGCATGGTCAAGCTTGACCCATCGATGAACGCCTTGTACCAGTCACTGCCATCCGTCCACCTAAGCACCACACCAAAGTTGCTATTGCTAAAGGAGCTCAGAGAGCCGGTCGCATACACTTCAGCGTTAGAAGCCGTGGGCCCTAACACCGCACTATAACTGGTGCTCCCAGTATTGGAGACGAGTCCTGCATTGCCTGAGACTGAGAAAACGCTTCGGCTGCTGGCATCGCCACCCCAGGTCTGCCCATCCGATGCGGCGCCCCACAGCGACTGGTTGGCGCGCTGGAAGGTATCCGTCCCCAGCATTGTCCCAGGCGGAGGGGTCGGGGTCGGCGTCGATGTACTCGTTGCTGTGGCTGTTGGTGTGGGAGAACCAGATGGAATAGCCACCGCTAACTTGCTCGCGAATTCCTCATCAAACCAGACACGATTCTGAGAATCAACATTGAGGCCGTCATTAGGGTGACCTCCTGGAGTGGGGCTATTATAGAAAGAGAAGGATCCCCCGCCAAGCGGAAATGAACCAAAAGTATTTTGCAGAGAATCATCCAACCAGATCAGACCTTGCTTATCGGCGCTGATGCCAGAGGTATGCGAACCACAACTGCTGCACGAGGGGGTATATTGATATTCCGTGACGCCATTATTCGTCCCCGGCTGAGCGGCAGCGACATTCAGCATCCCAATAGCACTGGCAAAGCCCTCGGACCACCAGATATTGCCATTAGGATCAATAGTGATCAGGTGAGGAGTCAGACCAGTACCAGCTGTTGGGGTATTGCGTATTTTATACTCGTTTAAGACCCCCTGATTGGTGTATTCCCCAATTAATGCAATAGAATCGTTATTCTCAGTAAACCAGATATTATTTGAAACGTCCACCGTAATACCATAGGGGAGACTATTCGCTGCAGGGGTCGCAACTTCATGAAACGTCTGCGAGTTCGGATCGAAAGAGCCGATTTGATTCCCATAATGCTCTGTAAACCAGATCGTTCCCTTCGAGTCAATAGCAATCCCCCAAGGTCCAGCGCTGGGCGTCGGGACAGCCCATTGCGCAACCGTCGAACTGACAGGATCATACACACCGATGCTATTGGTGACCGGCATGGTGAACCAGACTTTGCCGCTCTGATCAACAGCGACAAAGAGCGGTTGACCGTAGCCTGCAGGCATTGCAACGATGGCAGCCCAGTTCTGCGCATTGGGATCAAACAAAGCGAGCTTGCCAGGAGGAGTCGAACTGGGACAAGTCGGTGCCAGATCACAGCCGGGCAGAGCTACCCAGACGCGTCCACTACTGTCAAATGCCGTTCCCCAGGGATCGCCTCCAAGAACAGAATAATCAGTAACACTACTGATGCCAGCTGCAGATGATAACTGTGCATGCGTACCGGTGATAGACCCAACCGCAAGAAGGGTACTGGCGGCAACCATTGCTAATGCCACACAACTGGCCAGGGTCTTCCTCATACTGTACTTCATAAAAATACATCTCTTCCTTATCAATGATTAGTGTGTAGAATCAATGATTGATGTGTAGACTCATCTGGCATGAAAGTGCGTCACCCCGATAGTTTTTCGAGCGTGAAACACGCCTGAATGGTAGTTGTGTATATTTGACCACATAGCAGTTACAAGGAGGTTACGAAGTGGTAAAGAAATGGTAATAAATCTATCCATGAGGTAAAGGTTTATTAACTTTGAGGTAACTACTAAGGCAGGAGGTTGACCTGGATGCTAGAATAAGGCCTTGACAACATCAGTAGTTTCACAGTACAGTTCTCCAACTTCTAGATCAATCATCCAGATAATGATGCTTGTAGTACCATGCGGCAGTCAGTTTCATACCTTCTTCTAACTCGACCCTGGGCGCGTAACCCAGTTCAGATTTGGCCCGGCTAATATCATAGATGCGACTATGCGTCAGAAATTTGACACGACTCCGCGTGAGTGGCGCATGCTCGCCCTTCATGCCTGGCATGACAGCAAAGATGTCTGAGGCAAGATTGGCAAGCCAGAGCGGGATACTGCCTGCAGGCAGTTCTCTGTCCAGGGCATGCGCAATGGCTGTCGCGAGTTCGCGAATGGTGACAGGACGCTCTCCCGCAATGTTATAGCTGCAACCAGGAGCCTGCGGTCGCTCGGCACAGAGCAGCATAGCGGCTACCATGTCATCGATGTAGACCGGGTGCAGGAAGGCCTTTCCACCATCGATGACGCGAAACAGGCCTTTTTTAATCGAGACAAAGAAACCCAGCAGGTGCAGGTCACCTGGCCCATAGACAAGCCCAGGTCGGGCCACCGTCACGGGTAGACCTTGCTCCTGATAAGCATTGAGGGCGAGCAGTTCTCCCTCCAGTTTGCTGGCTTCGTAGGGATTGGTAGGAGCAAAAGGGGTATCCTCGGCGGCAGGCGTCTCGCCAGTGACACCATGCACGCCAGTGGTACTGACATGCACAATGCGCCGCAACTGCATTTGTCCCTGGCACGCCTTGAGCAGGATGCGCGTGCCTTCCACGTGCGTCTGGCGATACAGTTCTGCCGGGATGCTGGGATGATAGAGACGCCCTGCAAGGTGGTAGATAGTGGTTGCGCCATCGACTGCCTGTTGGACTTGCGCCGCATCGGTGATATCTCCTGGAATAATCGTTACTGCGTCACCGAATTGCTGGCGTGCCTTCTTTTCGTCTCGTGCGAGTATACGCACCGTCTGCTGACGTTTTACAAGTTCGGTCACCAGGGCGCTGCCCAAGAAGCCGGTTGCGCCTGTTACCATTGTGGTCATGATAGCCTCCTCGCTCCCGAATAGCCCTTGACGCTGATGGCGTTCTCCGGGCAGGCCTCGTAACAGAGCAGGCAGCGCTGGCAGGTCTTAGGGTTCACCTTCAGCGTTTTCAGATTAATCACATCTGGCAGTGGGCAGGCTTCGACACAGACGCCACAGCGCGTGCAGCTTGCCTCGTCGATCTGTGGGCGAGTCCCGACCAATCCCGTACTGTACAGGGTTGTGCACAGATGCCGGCCGCGCTCCGCAATCCAGCTATAGGGATAGTCTAATGGATACATCAGCCAGAAGATGAAGCGGTAGAGTGTCTTCTGCTCTGGGAGGCGAAACTGCTTGATTACGCCAACATCTTCACCGACCAGGGTCCACGAGGGCTTGCCCAGTTGCTCCAAGGCCAGCTTCAGGTGGGGGATATCGCGTGGCTTGATGCCAACGAGCTGGCAGCAGACCAGGTCAACGGCCAGGCTATCACGTCCAGCAATCAATACCTGCAGGTCGGCTTTATCACCGTAGAGCGGACCTTCACCATCTTGACCCACGCTGCCATCGACGATGGTCAGGTCGGGCTTGATGCCGCGATTCATATCAACGATGCACTGGGCAATCCCCATGGTATGCATAGCCCGCCGGTCAGGACGAGGCAGAATACCCATCGGGTTTTTCATGCCCAGGGTCATGGTCGAGACAACATGCGTTTTGAGCACCGGCAGGTTAATGAAGCAAGCTTCTTGCATGAAAAGAGGAATGCGGAAGTGGCGCAAGCGCTTTGCACCCGCAGGCCGCAGTTCAATCCAATCCTGTTCGGCGCCCTCTGGGTCGACACGGACGATGCGGATGCCATTGTCCGCACAGAATTCCTCTACGCCCAGGATCGTATAGGTGGCCTCGCGGTCAAACTCGGTGCCGGGGGTTTCACAGAGCACCGGCTCTGCGCCGCAGGCATGTACCTCTTCAGCGACAGCCTTGAGCAAGGCAAAGCTGGTGGTTGACCCTGTCTCGGCAGACCTGCCAGCTACAAAATTCGGCTTGAGTACTGCAATTTTAGCATCCTTGATGACAGAGGCCATACCGCCTATTTGTGAAATGACGCGATGGGCGGCGGCTTCGATGCCGTCGAAGGTACGTGTGATCGCGATAGTGTCGGTATTAGGTTGTGTTGCCAACATGGTTTTTCCTCCCAGATGCTAGATGGATCCGTTAAAGCATTGTCTATACCTCTGGTGGAGGTATGATATGTCTTACCTGGTAAATCTGAATGAACTCGTAGTTATCTCCTTTAAACTCCGCACGTAAAACCGAGTGTTCGAGCGCAGTTTTAATCAGATCCATTCCCCTTCCTCGGGGCCCAAGCTAAATAGATCAATGTGCCTATAGACAGAAACAGCAACCCGCCTTCCAATTTGAATAGCATCTATCGTCCCAAGACTTGTACTCACGCAGAATTCGGTAGCCTGTAGTCCTGACCCCAGGATACAGCCAGCATGGGAGAAAAACAAGGGCAGACCGGTTGTGATTTAGTTAAGATTCGGTTATAGTTTCATCTTATCGGTTGAAGTTTCATTACCATATTCTGCAGGGCTGTGTTGGTTCTGTTGCAAAAAGATACTGTTGGCAAATTCAAAAAGTGGGGAAAGATACCACCAAAACAAAAGAAAATTCTTTCTTGGTTAAGAGCGTTCTGCACCATCTACGAGGGCGAGTAACGAATATTGCGCACCTCCACTGTTGCACTTGATGGACCTTGGAAGACCATCTCGAACACGACATACACATGAGTCAAGTCGACATTCGTGAACGTACTGAGCGGGAGCAGCACAGTCGACCACTGAGTCCTCAGACATCTTTGTACCCTGATCTCACTACCATCGTCGGGCTGCGCTCGATCTTTGATACCCAGGGCAACACACTGGCCATCTGCTCCTGCTCGTAGGTCAACCAAAAGCGACTTATACCTACTTAGATCGAGCGAAGAGCGATGACCAGGCGGTGCAGGCTGACCGACCATAATAAATATCCCCCCCCACTGCTGGTGAGCGGGATAGGTGAGCAACAGGATCCCATTCTGCTCAGTGAGCCACTTGTGTTGGTGATCTGAAGTCTCAATCCCCAAACTAAACCCCTTTTCCAGGTCACCGACGTAGATATCGCGATAGCTTCGCACCTTCAGGGTGAGCGGAGCAGCGGCTGGGAGCAGCTCACTAAGTGCAGGCTTGACCTGTCCATCTTGCTGATACAGTCCCCAATGGGTTCCGACTCCGGCCTCGTGAACTTTCCAATCCTCATCAAAAGCAGCAAAGTAGAAATACTGGACTCTGTGTACTCGGGCCCAGTCGATGAATGTTCTCAGGTAGCGGGCCTGGTTCTCGTCACTTGGCAGCGCGGCCCCATCAGGAGGACCTGCGGAAGGCCAGCCTGTCTCACCAATCACGATATGCTTACCGGGGAAAGCTTTTTCGATCTTCTGATACTCCTTGTTAAGAAAGTCTATGGCCGTATTGATAGCTTTCCCTCGCCAGAAGGGATAGATGTGAACCGTAATGAAATCGACGACTTTAGCGAGGTCAGGGTGTTTCAACCATTGGTCTGGTGGTTCTGCCGTCGTGAGTGGAACGGCGCGCCCTAGCCTGGCACGCACTTGCTCAATGGCAGCACGTAGTTGTTCCTCCGACAAATCGCCACGCACAAGGACTTCATTCCCCACAATGAGAGCATGCACTGCCGGATATGAGGCAAGTCGCTCACCAGCCAGTATTTCTGCTGCGTTTGCAACTGGATCTCTGCCCAACGAGATTCCTAAAGCGACGCATACATGAGTTGCTTCGGCAGCCTGGATGATCGCCCGCGCTGGGCCAGCGGCGTTATAGATGCGGATGTAATGTGTAAGCGAGGCTAAAGTAGGCAGGTCCGCCTGGACTTCCTCGTCTGAGGGGAAGCCCCCGACTGTCGGGTCCTGTCCGGCATGGGAAGGACCGTAGGCAAGACCTGCAAGCGAGAGGTTTCCAGAAGCAGACTTGGGCTGAGCGCAAGGTGGGTAAGTGAGGGAAGGCCGAGACAAGGAAGAGGTATTTTTAGACTCCCCTGTAGCACAGCTACTGAGAGATATGCCGAGGAGAAGCAGAGTGGCAATCATGAGAGGCAGATGCCTGGCAGTTGAACGAAGCATAGAGACCTCCTCACCCTTGTTCTCTTGTGTATTATACCAGGTATTGACATTCGGATGGAATCTCATAATCTAAACATCAATCACTCGTGTTTTGCTCATTTCTCGCATACACCTTTGCTCGTGGTGAATACATCAATTGACTCGTAGACCGCTACTTCTTGGAATCGGAAGATGCCTAAATATGGTTACGTCGTAAGCGTAATACGGCAGCACCTTTCTCGGCATCAATTTTCTCCAGGCAAAAACCGTCAAACTCTCTCAACCATCGCTTTACAATCTCCTTTTCATCTTTCCTATCTGCATCATCGAGCAGAATCACTGCATCGTCACTTAACCGGTGAAACAAAAGAGGTAATGCAGGGTAGCGGGCCAGTCTCTGTGTAGCCATTGGAGGGCCATCAATGATGAGCATATCGATAGGTGCCAATTTTTCTAGCCGCTTCACGTCATACCACAACCATGATTTACCCTGTATCGTAACTTCTTTCAATGGCGCATAGGTGATTGTTGCAATATTTTGTAACCTGTGCTTCGCAACGTTAGCGGCAGATATCGCTGCGAAGCGCTCATCATGCTCAAGTGATACTACCACCCCTTCTTTGATCTCCTGCAGGCTATAGGCAGCTACAAGAGTAGAGACTCCGCTACCCATCTCTAACACCAATCCTGGCCTATGCTCTCCAATGAGAGAAATTATAATGTTTGCAAAGTCTGGTGAAATTGCCCAAATCCTCATTGGGGGCAAAGGATGCCGAAGTTTCAGAGTGGAGAACATGGAAAAGAGCGCCTCTACTTGCCGGTAGTTCTCATGAGGTTGACCTAACTCACGTTTTATCTCAAGATAATATATCGTCTGAGCCAGCATCAATAGGCCTGCCGTCATTGCTAAAGGAAGGAAAAGAACTGCTTGATGAAGCAACAGCCATCCAATTATGAATATCGTGACGAACAATAAAGCTAAGGCTGCTATGAATATCTTATCCCTATTGCTGCGTTGCATATCTTGACTATCTCCTGATATTTTCGGTTTTAACCATCCCCAGGGCGGTTTCTGTGGAACAGCACGTGTTGTTCAAGTTGATCTTTAGCGATTGATGTACTGCACAGCCTTGTACACGCTGGGGGACATATACGCCGATTCAACACACAATGCTATAACCCAGCCGAAACTCAACCCTGATAAACCGCTGAGGTGTGCGCCCAGCACTGCTGCTCCCAATTCAATGAGACACCCGGTCGTTACTGGGAGTATAGCCCATGCTAAGCGATTCTGAATACGGCATACAGCGATGTAGTGGTACTTGATGATTAGCGGGAATGTTGCCAGTCCCAGGATGCGCAGGCTCCACGCGGCCTGGACAGCGTAGCTATGGCCGAACAGGCTCAAGACCTGCGTAGTGCCAAAGAGCAACACACAATTTGCTAACACACTTGTCTCTATTGCAAGGCTCAACGTCAGTCGTACCTTGGGTGCCAGAATGGCAGGCTCTGCGGAGTTCGTTGCATAGAGCACAGTTGTGAGGGCGTATGGGATGGAATAGGCGAAATTTGCAATCATAAAGGCAACATAAAACCAGGCGTTCATCGTTGCCGATAGCAGCACCGTGACCAGCACCGGCAAGACCAGGCTTGGAACCCGAAGTACCTGATTGAGTACATGGTGCTGTAGAGCCGCAGACCCCAGCTTCTTTAGCAATCCCCATTCCGGTGAATAGACTTTCCTCGACCATCCTCTCTTCGACACTACCAATCCGGCCAGAGCTACCAATGAGAGGATATTGCCGAGTGCCCATGTCGCATAAATCGCCATCCCTATGTCATGCGACAGCCACAGGCCAGCGAGAAAGAGTGCAGCTAGTTTGATTACACTAGCAAGAACATTGCGCCAGAATTGCAGCTCGCCCTGTAATAGTCCGATAACCGCCTGGTCAAGCATCACAGTAATCGCGGTGAGACTGACGCCAACTGCGAAAAGCGCTATGGCCTGCATACTCGCTCTCAGTAGTTGAAAGTCAGCCGATAGGAAAGGTGCAACTAACGCGAACACAATACCGGTGCATCCTCCTACTCCCCCAACCAGGATCAGAGCGGCGCTGATGAGCGCCATTTCTTTACCTTGTTGACGCGGTAGCTCACCTATCAACAGGGTTCCCAATCCCAGTATGCTGGCGGATGCAAGCAGGGTCATAGCCGAGATCGCCGCGGAGGCAAGACCTACAGCTTCGGGCGAGAATTGGCGCGTTGCTAACCACCAGTACGCGAATCCAATAACCGAGGTGACGGTCGTTGTGCCAATTAATGAACTGGTATTGAGTAATATGACCCTATTAGTTTTGACCCACTGAAACAGTAATGCTCTCACCGTTCTTAAATTCCTCCCGGAACTAGTTTTAACCCTGTTTCGACGCGAGAAGAAGAGTGCCAGGAATGGAATGTGCTCACGGGAAGGGTCCTTTCTTGTGGTTTCCCTATCAACGGCACTTCACCAGCACATTGGCAAGCTCAGGAGAGATCCGGCCTCTTTGTACCAGCATATACATTGTTCCTGCAATCATCAACCCGATATGTAGTATATCCAGGAGGGGGAAGATGATGCCTCGCCAGTCACGCGCCTTGATCACACTCAGCATGCTGAACGGAAGCAGGGCCAGCGCCAGCCCTATACCGAATTCAGGCAGGGCTGCGATCCTGTGCATACTGACCAGGACGATAGCAGCGGCGATGAGAGCAATGAGACAGGTAACGGTACCGCAAGCTTTCAGCAGGAAAGGTTTGGTATATCCGCTTGTGGGATGCGCCTGGTGAAAGGCCATCACAGCGATGCCTGCTGAAAAGTGCTTTACCAGTCGGAACTTTCGCTGATGCAGCCGGTGCACGTATAATGTATCGGTACAGAGAATCGTTGCTCCCCCGCACGCCATTTCGCAGGCAAGATGGTAATCTTCCATTCCGTAGGGGCAGGTGAGCGGCCACCGATCCTGAATACGCTCAAACACGGTTCGAGAAAAGAGCAGATTGGCCGTAATTGGAGGGCTCTTAGCCGTGCCCAAGTTAGCCTTTGAGAGCACAGACTTTACTCCATAGCGGGGCCATTCCGAGAAAAGTGAGCCATCCTGGTATACCCCGCGAAGCGTACGGTCGTTTAAGTGGCGACGACTGATCCCCCCGACCCCATCGACTTGCTGCGTATCGATGACGCGGATAGCCGTCGATAGCCAGTCGGCCGGAGCCTCGACCTGGCTGTCAATCAACGCGATGATCTCTGCGCCAGTCTGTAGTGCGAAGGAGCTCCCGTAATAGCGTTTCACGTTCGCATCACGTCCAAGCCAGCTTATCGGTCGCTGTAGCTGGATGCACTGAATACTGGGATGATTGATAAGATCTCCCAGTCCTTCCCAGCTCGCATCCTGATCAGGGGTATTGCCAACCAGGGTAATGGTGAAGGCTCCCTGGTAATCCTGGGCAAGCAGAGACTGGACGCACTGGCGGATGGTGCGTTGTGAATCGCGCAGCGGAATGACAATCCCCACAGGTGGAAGATATGTGCTCTGTTGTGTTCTTGATCCTATCAGGGAGTCTTGCCGTTGTGGAGCCACGAAGACAAACTGGCCATTAGCGACGTAGTTGATGATTGCCGCGACCACAACTCCAGTCACAGTTGCCAGTAAGTAGTGTACACCAATGGAGATGAGCAGTGCAAAGAGCAATTGATTGAATGGAATTGTGACAATCTTTGTCGCGTGAAACTTGAGCCAATGTGAATGAAAAGCACCCTTACGGTCGCGCCAGTTCACCCAGCGGTTCAGCCAAAAGTTAGCCTCAATACTGGCAATAGTCTGGATGAAATAGGCAATGTGCTCTTCAACGTGGCAATAATGCACCAGCCCATAGAGAAGCGCTATACCACCAAGCATCACTCCCAGGCCAACCAACCCAAAGCCGAATATGCGCTGCTGCACTAGCTGGAAAAGACGTTCCGGTATCTTCCTCTTCCGTGGGCGAGATACTGGTAGGGAAAGGGTATCACACGCTGCCCAACTATCTCTCGTGGGGGAAATTGGTGTACGATATGAAAGATGGTGGAGCGATGGCGTCGAAAGTATACCTACATCATCACTATCCAACGTTTCTGGAACGGTTGTGACAGGGAATGTCTTGGATAGCAAGTAGCGTCGATCAAGGATATCGTGAGGGGCAGCACGTGTGGAAGCACATTGCTCATCATATCCCATAACAGTAGCCGCATCATTCGCCGGTACGGGACGACCTCTAACCATACCAATCGTTGGATCTTTGAAAGGGGCGCGCAGATACTGTAGAGCCAGAGCCTCGGGAAGAAGATCAGCGCCAACTACTACCACGAGCGGGCTGGTAGCCTGTTTGAGAAACAGGTTGATGGCAGAGGCTTTGCCTTCGCGCTTCTCCTGGATACACAATCGTACTCGCGGCTCTAGGAGCGCAATTTCAGCTACAGTCGGCACAGTGCGATCAGTGCACCCACTGGCAACGACGATGATCTCCGCGATGTGCACAGATGGAGCTTGTTGTTCGAGAACAGCGCGGATGGTGCGGCCGATATTGGCTTCTTCATTATGGGCCATAATGCCTACGCTGCAACTGATATATTCGTCACCTTGCTCTGCCTGCCAGCCCTCCTGCATCGATCTACCCTCATCTACGATCTTCTTTGCCATAAAAGTCCTCCCCCTGGTACAACCACATTAAGTGGTGGAGGCCAGGTGAACTGAGCGTGATTTTCCTGGTTTTTCACCCTCGACCACCGTTTGAGGATGAGTGGCCAGAATGATGGGATCACGCTGGCTTTCACCTGTTTTCTGGTGATACGTTTGATTGCAGATTTCTGTATGGAAGATGTCGCTATCATAAACTGATACTCCTATCTATATGCCACATCTTGCGGTGGGCGGCAGCTTCGATGCCATCGAAGGCGCGGGTGATGGCGATGGTATCGGGTCGTGTTGCCAGCATGGTTTTTCCTTCCTACACGTCAAAGCTTACGCCATATAAAGAAGTAGCCGGTCCCATAAGAGTCCGAAATGGGGATTTTATCGATGAGAACGTATTTCTTGCTGTGCTTGATAGCCTGGGCTATGAGAAGGTCGACCTGGACGCTAGCTCCAAAATCCAACGCGATCAGGTCGAAGTAGCCATCGTTAACGGCCCTAACATAGGCTTCATTGCCAACGTAGTAGTGTCCCTGCTTATCAGTGTATTCAAAAAAGTAGGGGCCGGTCCATTGCCAGGAATACGCATCATCCCGTAAGTAATAGCGCAATACCTCAACTTGTTCCACCAGGTAGCGACCACTGCCGGGGCGCACCTGGGTTTGAAACGCATACGTAAGCCTGCTTGCGGATGGCCATCCCGAGTACAAACTCTGCGCTACTCCTGCCCCGACCAGGAACAGTATCAAGCAGATCGCCACGCCGGCTAACCAGTAGCGCCCAGGCGAGAACGCCCGTCGGAAGCCGGAGAGGGACGCCAGCGCATACCCTGCCACTGGCATCACAAAGAACATACTGTACCCCAGGTGCTTGTCCAGAGAGATCAGCTCGGCTTTGTAGATGTGATAGGCGGGTACGAGCAGCGCCGAACCAAGGAATAAGAGCGCAATCAACAGATGCTTTTTGTGCGCAAAGACAAGGCCAGCCAGCCCTACTGCATACGATAAACCGGCTACCTCGACAACATCTTCGGCTAAAAATAGGCGTGAGTACTCCTGATGGACAATACGGTTGGTCGTTGAATTCACGAGCGCATGAAGCATACTTGGATCAAAATGGATCACGAGAATAGCCGCCAGCGTTCCTACCACAACGAGGGACAGCGCTCCCAGCGTTCCACGCACCACCATGCTTATCCATCCCCGCCTGAGCAAGGTGCACAACGCGAGGGTGGCAAGAACAGATGGGATAAACAGCAATGCCGCATATTTCGCAAAAAACGCCAGCACCAGGAATGGGCCAATACCCAGAGCCCGCCAGGGTCGCTGTGCCAGGCTGGCATTCACAGCCAGGGCCGCCCCTACTGCCACCAGGCAAAGGCAGAGGGGATCATAGGTCGCCAGGCGACTTAAAAAAAGCACCGGCCCTTGACACACAAAGAATATAGCGGCAAAGACGGCGCTCTTCTGGTCAAAAAGCTTCTTCGTCACATAATAGCCACAGGCCGTCACAATCAACATACAGATTGTGCTAAAGGATCGTGCTAGCTCAAGTCCTCCCAACATGTCGAGCGCGCCACCGATAATTGGGTAGAGATAAGGATAGCCCGAAAAATAGTGACTATAGTTATCCAGCAATGGCAGCCCCACCAACCAGTGTTGCCAGATCTGCCGCCCGGCATAGAGATAAAGCCCCTCATCCTGAAAGGCGGTATTCTGTAACAGTATCCAGGAAAGCAGAGCCTGAAGGGCCAGAATCAGAGGCAATGACCAGCGCGACATCGTTACGTCAGCCAACCGGGGCTTGCGCGTTATTTTTTTCGTCTCAACCGACTGCTGAGGTGAAGAGATCTCGATCACGATTTCATCCTTTCTTTTCGCATTTTTTATTTCTATCACACTAAGAATGATGGATGTTTAGATTAAGATGATCTAGTTTCTGTGCAGGCTGGCCACGATACGCCGCATGGCTGCCAGCGAATCAGGATCAGATGCGAGAGACCAACTCTCAATTTGCGCGCTGGTAAGATCCAATGCAGGTCCACCTTCGTGATAGAGCAAGGCATAAACTTGAGGAATATCATTGACTGCCTGCCCAAGTTTTGTCAGCCACGCAGCCTTTTGCGCGGCTGGCCCGTCGGCGCTAGCCTCCACAAAGATCGGCTTCGTTGGATAGCGCTGCACCAGATTTTGCAGTACCGTCTCAGGATCGCCCCATTCTGTCCCGGGGTAATTAATAAAACTTTGGAGGACGGCATCGATGGTTGATGCTGGCGGTGCATACGCCTGGTCATGGATAGGATCAGCCGGAGCCCAGACCCAGGCCACATTGTTTGCTCCAACAGCGCGAAAAACGGACTGCACATGCATCCAGGCCTTCGGTACATCCTGCGGAATACCACCATTGGCGACACCCGATGATAATGACCAGTTACGATCGGCATGGAGAAAGACCGTCAGATAGACCGGTTCGCCATAATCGCGAATGTCCTCGGCCCAGCGTCTGATCTCCTGGTCATGGAGCCCGTTAATAATCGCGGGCAAATTGGCATCGAGCGGCGGCTTCTGATGAGGGCCGAACAGCCCGAATTGGAGCGTGATCCAGGGGCGTGCATGGTGTGCCGCTAGCTGGTCTGCCCAGGCTTTATCAAACAGATCATGGGTGTCTTGCGTGCGTCCAATGATTGAAAACTGAGTGCCGAGATCACGCTCCAACACTGGCGGTCGATTCTTTAACAACTGAATCGGAAGCGACAAGCCAAAGTATGGCGCAGCTATCTTCTCCTGGCTGATCACAAACGGTGTGGACTTGGCACTGGCGAAAATCGCCAGAGAGCCCAGAGCGTTACTCGCAAGGATGGGACCGGCTAGCAACGCGGCCAACCCCAGGTTCCACACGGGATTCAGACCACGGTTGCGCCTCAATAACTTCGAAGGATATGGCTGGTTGGCAATGGTCTCATCAGTTGCCCCAGACCGCTGCACGGCCACTTGAAAGCGCATATCTTTGAAGTTCAGCCAGAGGAAACCACCCAGCATCAGCATTGAGTAGGCCACCCACAGCACGCTGATGAAGAGAGACGTCTGTTCCTGACCTTTGACCTGGGTCGTCCAGAACAGACAGGCAACGCAGAGCAACAAGAAGAAGATGTACACCCTCAAGTAGCTCAGCGAACGCTTCCCACTACGCTGTTTCGAGGTCACAGCAAAACCGACTTTGCGCTGTAAGACGACGGAGAGCAGGCTGCCAATCAAAACGGGGAAAGAGCCAAAGCCGATGATGATACCGCGCAATCCGGTAACGCCACGCGCAGAATACCACAGCGTGGCAGCGCCGAGCAGACCGTATGGGAGAAAATGCCAGAGGTATTCGCTCAAATAGGCGCTGCGCACAGCCGGGATACCCGTAAAGATGAAGAGCATTGGGCTAACCAGGTAGATCAAATCACGCAGACCACACAGGTAATGTGTACAGGCCAGGAAGTACTGGACCCGTTGCCCAAACCGCAAGCCATGTTTCTTCGGGAGAAAGATTTCACGCCAATGGGTGCGAAACACGCCCAGCGTGCCGAGCGCCCAGCGGCTCTGTTGCTTGAGGTATGATGGTACATCCAGCGGCCCCAGGCCCGTGGCGAGAACATCAGTTAGATAGATACTCCGCCAGGATGGATGCAGGGTAATGGAGGCTGCAAAATCCTCAGTCACCGAATCTTGCGGCAAGCCACCGATCTCGTCCAGCGCAGCGGCGCGAATAACCACATTTGTACCACAGATAAACGCGGCATTGAGAGCCGCCTTTCCCGGACACAGCAAGTTATAAAACATGGATTGCTGGTCATCTGCCCAGCAGGATACCGGATTGTCCAGGTTCGCATAATATTGCCCGGTCTGCACCCAGCCCATCTTGGGATCGCGAAAAGGCGGAATGGTTTTGAGCAGGAAATCTGGTTTTGCGACCTGGTCGGCATCAAAGATGACCAGGAGCGCATCACCTGTAGCTTGAAGTTCCTGGCGTGCATTTTCAATATTGCCTGCCTTCGCTCCACCAGCTTTGGTCCGGGTCACGCAACAGACACCCAGTTCCTTCGCCAGCATGTCTGTCTCTTCCCAGTTCGCCGCCTTCGCCACACGACCATCGTTACAAACAACAATGGTCACCCGCCCATGAGGATACTGCGCCAGGTACTTATCGCGGGCGGCAATGATCCCTTCCAACGTCGGTCTGAGAATCGCGACGCCCTCGTTGACAGTGGGGATAAAGACGAAAATCGGGTGCCGCGTCGGATCTTCACCCTGCTCAATCTCCGGTGGCGGCCAGGGCCAGACGGTAAATTGATAACCAAGCCCATGGAGTGCCCCTAGCACCTCTGCGAACAGGAGCGGCACAGCAATCCACCAGCCATGCCAGTTCGTGGCGGAAACACGCCAGCTCAAGTAGTCAATAGTGGCGACTCCAACAGCGATAGCCAGCACCATAGTAATCGCCTGATCGCGGTTGACATTTTTCGTGGACGCAATTGCCAAGCCAATAAACAGGACGGCCAGGACCAGCAGCGCACCAGGTTGCGCATAGCTAATCCAGCCAGCCGCCAGGATCACCACTGCCACCGCTGCTACGGACGGAAACTTGTCGGAGATTTTTTTCTTCCGCGCCGGTTGAGATTTCCCTATCAGATCGAACGCAGAGGCCACGACTCGCTCCGTCGATGGCAGCTCGACCGTTTCTATATCTTCAATGGAGGACAGGTGATACCCATTCGTGCTGGCGTTCCGAGGCGATGGCAGCTCGACCGTTTCTATATCTTCAATGGACGTCAAAGAGGCTGCGGAAGGCGCAACACTGCTTGTCACGATTGGTGCGGGAAGGATAAAGCGGTTGAAGAGGACAAAGTCCAGACATGCCATCGCACCAAAGACAACCATGTTGAGATTGGCCCATACCCACGAGAAAGACTTGTTTACATTGAACAACGCCAATGCAATCAACACATTCAGAAGAAGCAGAATACTGATCTTCCAGACGCGTCCGGCAGCTGGTACTTCGCGCCACAAGCGCTGCATATGTTGCAAGGTCAGTATGCCCTGCTGCATATTCGCCTTGCTCTGCCCATGAGCCCGCGTCCGAAAATGGTACGGAACTTCGAGCACTTGCCGCCATTGACAGCGAATCAGAATCTCCAGCAAAATTTTGTAGCCTATCGGGCGCAGTGATAGATCGGCCAATAGCGAACGGCGCAGGAGAAAAAAACCGCCCAGGGGATCAGAGATACGCAGCAATTGCTCAGGAAAGAGAAGCTTAGCCGTCCATTTTAGGCCGACAGAAATGAATCGTCGCCCCACACCAGCCAGCCCCCGATAGCTCCCACCTTTAATATAGCGGCTGGCTAATACCAGGTCCGCATTCTGCGCGACCGCCTGGTCATAAAACACGCGCAACTGCTCCGGGGGGTGCTGAAGGTCAGCGTCGATGACCGCAACATACTCAGCCTGTGCTCTGTTCATGCCATGTACAACGGCAGTCGCCAGCCCACCAGCACGTGCATCTCCAGCTGAACGATGCTCTAAATGGAGGTGAAACATGGACGTTTCCATTGCAACCGTGGCATCCTTGATGATAAGCTGAGTGTCATCATCGCTATCATCGACAAAGATAATCTCCACTCTCATTCCATCAAGGGCTTCTCGCAGTGCATGAAGCAGTGGCATAATATTGTCACGTTCATTTCGAGTGGGGATCACTACACTCAGATCATATGTAGCGGGCTGCGATAATGCCTGGCTCTCCTTGTGCCCATTGCGTGAGGCATCCTGCCTCCTCTGCTCCACAGAGAGGTTAAGAGTTACTTCTTCAAGTTCGAGGGTGTCAATGAGAGCTGCCGCCGCGGTCTGCATTGTCGATTTCACCTCTCCATCACGCTCCTCTTCCTGTGACGCGGCGTCGCTGGCGCGAGAGAGCTGAAGTGTTTCTTCTTCAACTTCAAGGGTGTCTATTAGAGCAACCGCCGGGGTCTGCATCGCCGATTTCACCTCTCCATCACGCTCCTCTTCCTGTGACGCGCCGTCGCTGGCGTGTGGTGGCAGGGGCTGGTGGTAAGAATAGGAAGGCGCAGGTACCAAGGAATGACGATGCAGGGTGCTAAGGTCACCCTGGACGTCTAGGAGGGCCGCAAGAACTGCGGAGGCCGGAGTAGCCGGTATATCCCCTAGAGGTGATGGATTTCTCGGCGCTTTATGGCGCATTTCAATGTACAGTGCTTTTCTTGGAGCAGTATCCTCGTCTGTATAAAGCATCATGTCTACCGTCGACATCTCAGGGTCCATCTCTTGTTGGTAGTCAAGGAGCGCTGGAGAGGCCCGCTCTCCTTGTACGTCCTCTACAGGTTGAACAGGGGGGTCAGGGCGAGTCGGTTGAGATGGCTCTTGTGGGTCTTCAGTCGGCGTATAAGAAGCTGGCATATCTCTCTCTTTCAGATATCTACAAGGGACAGGTAAGCCTGGGTGCTCACATCTCCTACATTTTTGCTCCAACGAGATCGCGATGCTGTCCAGGATGAGCGGTTTTCTCCCGGTTCGATGCTCCTCGGACATAGCGATACACTGCTCGCAGAGCGCCAAAGCCATGAATCCATTGGTATGAGAAGAAGGCCAGGGCAGTGATGATCGCTTCGCGCCAACTCCACCTGTGCTTGTGCGCCTTCAGGAACTCACGCATCTCCGCCAGGTCGATAAAGACGGTCAGGATGAGGCAGTAGAGAGGCAAGAAGGTGAACATAGCAAGCCAGAGCGGGAACTTGACGAAAAAGAACATTACAAGCGACACTGGTACCAGCAACGCAAAGGATGAACTGTGCAATGGTATGCAGCGTTTCCTCACGTGCGATATACCCATCTTCTAGCAGATCTGCCAACTCCCACCTGAGTAGTTACCTAGCGAAAGCAGTAAGCTCACCTTTAAGCGAGTTGAGAAATGCATAAAACATCCTTCCATTCTTTCAAGTTTGTTTCTTTTCCTCGGAAGCTCAGGCTAAATAGATTAATGTGCATATAGACAGAAACAGCAACCCGCCTTCCAATTTGAGTAGCATCTATCGTCCCAATACTTGTACTCACGCGGAATTCGGTAGCTTGTAGTTCTGATCCCAGCATACAGACAGCACGCGTGAAAAACAAGGACAGACCGGTTGTGATTCAGTTAAGATTCGGTTATAGCTTCATCTTATCGGTTGACGTTTCATTACCCCATATTCTGGGGTGTTTTTAACGACGCACCCAGCTTACGTAGCGCTACCCTTACGATCGCTCATAGCCCCAGCCAGTGATGCATACTGGCTGGCCTGGGTGACCGCTGGTTGATCCACACCACCAGCATTGAACCATTCAGCCGCCAATTTTATGCCTTCACGTAGGTCTACTTTTGGCTCGTAGCCCAGTTCGCGACGAGCCTTCTCCACGCTATGCCGGTTGTCGGAGCCAAACATCATCGCGCCCAGTTGTGTCACGATGGGCTTAGTGCGCGTCACGTGAGCAACGACTTTTTCTGCGACGATGCTGCCGTAGTAAATTGGCAGGTAGGGCAGGTGCAGCGTCGGACGCTTGCCATCCACGGCATCGGCGATGGCGTCGAACATCTCTTGCTGTGTGAGTGGACGGTCATTGGTGATGTTGTAGACGTTGCCCGGCGCATTGTTGTGATAGCCTGCCAGCATGAAGCCCTGTACGACGTCGGTTACATAGCAGAAGGGTAGGGCGTTGTCTCCCCGACCGATAATGACGCCTTTGCCATCCTTCACCTTCTGCGCCATGCGTCCGAAGTGGAGGCGGTCATACGGTCCAAAGAAGGTGCCGGGGCGCAAAATTACCGTCTCAACGCTGCTATTGAGCATGAGACGGCGAATTAAACGGTCACCTTCTGCCTTGGTGATGCTGTAGGGGTCGGGATCGGGCCGTAGTGGATCTTTCTCGGTCAGGAAGCGGCCATGGCCGAGACCGTAGACTGTATGTGAACTGGTATGGACAAAACGGCGTACACCCACTACCTGGGCCGCTTTATAGAGATTTTCAGAACCTTTGACGTTCACCAGACGATAATCTGAGAGTGGACGCCATACACCCATCATGCCCGCCAGGTGGAAAATGATCTCGACATCTTGAACTGTCGGTTTCAATGTGCTGGCATCGGTGATATCTCCGCGCACGACTTCCACACCCTGCTCCAGCAGCTTATCTGCATTTTCTACAGGCAAGACCAGCGCCCGGATATCCTCACCGCGCTGTTGTAGTTCTTTTATCAGGTGGCTACCGAGCAAGCCAGTAGCGCCAGTTATCAATACTTTCATTAAGAATTTGTGATCCTCCAGGTCTAGAACCATCATAGTAGGCAAGCGTCGCATATAGAAAGACAAACCTTCTCCTTCGCTTCTCTTATGTAACGAGCAGGGGGTGTTGTCTAGGGATGAAAGATCCTAAAGTACTACCTGATCGTCAAAGATTATTGGCCTATGAGGAGCAACGGAACCGTGTGACTCGTTCCCTTGCTCCTCATAGGCCGGTTTCATCGCCATTTTTTCCAACACAGTCCTTTCAACTTCCGCGTCGGAAGACGGCGCTCTCAGTGCGCTCGAGATATTCAGCCCAAGAGCGCTCAGACAGAGTCCACACATGGTTGCCATTATGAGGGCTGTCAGGGGATGAGAGAAGACGAACATCGCGAGGACACCCGCCTTATTGAATCCCAGCAGACCGCCAAACACCAGCGTTCCAATTATCTCATTGCTCCCTACCTGTCCCGGCGGTGTCGGTAAAATAGTAAACATATTGAAGATGGTGTAGCCAAAGATGGCCTGCCCAAAGTTCATATATACGCCAACCGTCCAGAAGGCGAACATGGCAAAGAGTCCATCACAAGTGAGGGCAGCACAAGTCAACAGGACAGCTGGAAGAAACGTTTTTGGCCTGCTCGCACCAGCCAGCAGCGAGTCGACAAATCCCATCGCGAAGCCCTCAATCTTCTTACCAATTTTTCCTGGAATGAGACGCACTATACGCCCCATAAATGCCGTCGCAGCAGCACGGTTCCAAGCGGTTAATCCGACAACGAAGACGACACCGATAAGGATACTACTGACCAGAGCCAGAATAAGCCAGAGCGTGGGACTCATGTGAATGCCGGGAATGAATGGGACAATCGCCAGGATCACGAGTGCAGGCAGCAGATCAAGTGATTTGTCCATAGCAACGGTGGGAAGCGACCGGCTTACGGGAACACCTGTCACGCGTTTAAGGAGCAGGCTCTTGACCACTTCCCCGCCCTGTACAGGCAAGAGTACATTGATAAAGATGCCCACCCAGTAGATCTGGATCGCCTTGAGCACGCTCACCTTGGTGATCGGTTGCAAGAACAGCTTCCAGCGGGTGCCACGAATACTGAAAGCAGCGAAAAAGGAGAGGCTAGCCAGAAGGGCATGCAACAGGCCCTGTGGTGTGACCAGGTGTTGCCTGAGTATTGCGAAAGTGGTAGGAACATCGACAAAACGTGAAACGAGCAATAGCATCACTATACCGATCATTCCACCGATGATCATCTTCACTGCAGGCGTATTCCAAAGCACTTTCATCCTCAATGAAGGTGCTGCTCGCCAAGCAGCTTCTTCCTGCTGGAGAGGCGCAGGCACAGGTGTCAGTGGTAAACTTATCCCAAATGGTACCGGTGTATAGTTTCCCGGCGGTACATGAGATTGTTGCGGTGTCTCAGGTCGCCATGCTTCCACCAGTCCACTTGCTCCCCCACGACACGGCATCGTTCCGTCTGGTAGTAGACGAATAGCTTGAATCTCGCCACTCAGCTGCATGAGTGTGATGGTACTCATGCTGCTTATATCTAAATCGGCGGCTAACTGCTCATCCAATTGCTCATACGGGAGAAGATCCTCAGGCGCAAGGGTAATCTTTGCCTGCTTGCGCATTGGGAGCGTTGCAACATCCACCGCATCATGTCCTGGGTTGTGTACGCTGTCGCACTTCCACGTCTCGTCATGGAAAAGAAACGGTTGCGGATGGCTGACGAGCTTGACGCGACGAAATGGTCGGCTTGGACGATGACGAGTCAGGGTCGGGGACCGATCATTTGTTTGCATATATACCTCACTAAAGCGAAAAACGTATCTCACGGTTCGCATAAATCTGGACGCAGTTCAAAGATTCTGGTAAGCTGTCAGCATGAAAGAAACAGTGACCATCAGCACGGCACAAGTGGATGATCTCCCTCTGTTGCTCGCCCACATGCGTTGCATGTCGGCGAGCAGCATTGCTGAATAGACATTTTCCGAAACGCATTTTAGCCCTTCTGGTTTTTTTGGGGAGCTGACGCAAATTTGGTGATCACATCATTAGAATCAGCGCACAGAGGAAATGATCGAGCCTCGTTCTGCACGACTGCGGGAAGTTGCTCAATCCAGGTGCGCTCAACCTTATCGCCTTGGAAATTCCTGTTGAAGCGAGTGCGCAAAACGTAGGTGAAGGCCTCAACAATAATTTTGCGCGACATCTTGGATTTGCCAACTCGCCTATCCATAAAAATGATGGGTATTTCCACGATCTTAAAGCCTTGTTCCATAACGCGATAGGTCAACTCCACCTGGAAGGCATATCCTTGCGATTGGAGAGTGTCTAAGTCAATGCTTTGTAAGACCTCACGGCGGTAGCAGCGAAATCCGCCAGTGCAGTCATGTACCTGGATGCCAAGCATAAAGCGAACAAAGGTGTTCCCGCCTCCACTGATCAGGCGGCGTACAGCTGACCAGTTGGGTGTATTACCACCTGGAACGTAACGCGAACCAATTACCACGTCCGCGTCTTCGATGGCTTTGAGAAAATCGGGAAGATAACGGGGATCATGCGAGAAGTCCGCATCCATTTCGAAGGCTGCATCGTACTCATGCGCAATAGCGTATCTAAATCCAGCAATATAGGCCGTACCAAGACCAAGTTTGCCCGGGCGATGGAGTACCTGTACCTGCGGATTCTCCTTATGCATCTCATCAGCGAGCTTCCCCGTGCCATCCGGCGAGCTGTCATCGACAATGAGCACATCGGTTTCAGGAACAGATGAGAATATCTCTTTTACGAGCAGAGGAAGGTTCTCTCGTTCGTTATATGTGGGAATAATAATCAACGTGTTCATACAATTTTGCCTCCAGTGTTTGCCAAAGTCGAAAGAATATCAATTGCCATGATCCTTGTGGTTGAATATCCGCGCCTCATGACCTGCATTGATGACGGGCAGATTGCGCAGCTTGAGCGATTTGCTGCGATTGTTGGAAGAGAGTGCAGCGGCAGCGCTGCCTTTGGCGACAGTGAGGGCAACATTGGTAAGCGTAGGCGTATGGCACAGCATATTGGTGTAGGAGGCATTGGCCAGAGGGCAGTGACACTCACCGGCTTTGATGCTCCCGCGCAATTCGTCAGCCTTGGCTGTGCGCCAGACAGCCCCAAAGTCGTAGTTATATTCGCGCAGGTTACCCACCGACTCCGCTCGGATGCAGCATGTCCATACATCGCCGTTGGGTGCGATCTGCGCGGATGCGATTCCTGCCAGGCACGGAATAACCTGGCGCTTCTCGACGAGTGTGCGTTTCACGAGGTCATAGTAGCGATCGCGGAACGCCTGAGTGATGCGCGAGACGCCGTTGAATTCGGCCTTGTGAATACCGTCCTGCAAACGTTCGATGACCGGTTGGTACTTCTCGATGGGCGGTGTGATGCCCATGCCGACCGTGTCGAGTTCGACGCGCTCTTCGGCGATTTCGCTGATGAAGGAGTCTGGCTTGAGTTCGTCCCGCACGAAGTTGTAGATAGTGTCAAACTCATCCACGTTGAAGTTGGAGATGACGGTATGCACGCCGAGCGTGAAGTTGTTGTAGCGGCCTTTAAGCGCTTTCAGACCTGCGTAGGTGCGCATAGCTCGCTCAAAGTTGCCTTTGACGCCGCGCACGATGTCGTGCTTTTCACCAACGCCATCGAGTGAGAGGTTGACGATGACCTGGGCGCTAAAGGTGAACCAGTAGGCATCCCTGCAGATTGAAGCAAATGTCTTGTCGTACTCTTCGAGGGTGAAGTCATCATTGGGACGCTGCCAGACATTACACGTTTTACAACGAGAGTTGCAGCGATAGCTCACGCTAATCGTGAGATTCATTGGAAGAGCAAGGGGTTTCCCAAGCGCATATGACGCTTGCAACTTTGCAATTTTCGGTAGAACTTCAAGCATGTCTTTTTCCCGCTTTCGTGTTTAGACTAATTTTCACTGCTCGCTTGATATCAGTAGCTCCAAACAGAACCATTGTATATCCATTGTTTCTTACCTCTATCTCACCACTTAACGATCCCGCAACGCTTTTATACTGCTCCATTGCAAATAAAACCGGGGTCAGAACTTAGCCTAAAAACTCCTAAAGTGGTAGAACCACACTAAGATATTGTTGGCAAATTGATTTTCCACGCTCAAGTTGGAAGTATATGCGCACCCAGAGTGAGCACAATTTCTGAATTCGCCAACAATATCACTAAGTGGTGGAGACTTCATAAATTGACCACGAGCTAGTGTGGTTCTACCGATTACATAGATCACTATGTATATTTGACCAAATAGCGGTTACAAAGAGGTTACGAAATGGTAAAGAATTGGTTATAAATTTATCGATTAGGTTAAGGTTTCTTAACTTTGAGTATGGTCGGCGGCTGATCTTCTGCCCTCTCCTCGTCCTTCTGCAACTTCGTTGCGCTCGAGATGGTCATGCCTAGCGCACTGAGTGAGAGCATACCCACTGAACACATAAGTAGGGCAGCCCAGGGATGCGAGAAGACGGACATAGCCAGTACACTTGATCGGTTCAAATGCAGAAGTCCGCTAAACACGAGTACGCCAACTGCCTCGCTGCTGCCGACCTGTCCTGGAGGTGTTGGCAGGATATAAAACATGTTATAGACGGTGTGACCAAAGATTGCCGTGCCAAAGGGGATGTGCAGACCGACGGTCCAGAATGATAGCATAGCGAAGAGGCCATCGAAGATAACGGCCGTCACAGTCAGCAGGGCAGCAGGAAGCAAGACTTTTGGTTGGCTGACACCTGCTAGTAGCGAGTCAACAAAACCGGTGGCGGAGCCTGCAATTTTGCCCCTGATGGACCTGGGAAGGATGCCCGTTACCTTTTGCAGCAGCATGGTAGCGGCAGTGCGCTTCCATGCTGCCAGGCTGGTGAAGAAGATCAGGCCGATGAGTAGCCCACTCACTGTCGCTAGCATGAGCCAGAGCCGGATATCCATCTGAATGTCCAGGAACGGCACGAGCGCCATGATGAAGGGTGCAGGCAGTAGATCGAGCGATTTGTCCAGAGCGACGGTGGGTAACGATTGACTCACTGGAATACCCGTAATACGCTTGAGCATCAGGCTCTTGGCGACCTCTCCGCCACGTACAGGTAATAGGAAGTTCAGAAAGGTACCAATAAGAAAGAGTTGAATAGCCTTCAGGGTGCTGACCTTGCCGATGGGGTTCAAAAAGAGCTTCCAGCGTACACCGCGAATAGCAAACGCTATCAGGAAGGCTACACCGGAGAGGAGAGCCAGGGCAATGCCTTGTGGCGTTGTTAATGTTTCCTGTAATGTGTGTAGAGTTTTGGGGATATTGACAAATTGTGCTGTCAAGAGCAGCAATCCTATACCAATAATCAGGCCAATACCGACTTTTGTAGCAGGAGCATAAAGTATCGCCTTCCATTTTGGCTGCATTTGTGCGGGTGGACGAATATGTCTAGACTTCACGACGGATTGAGTCTGTTGTTGCATGTCCGCCTCCAACTTAGAAATATCCGTGTTTTCGATAGCATAGAGAGGAAGGCGGTTTGCTGCTGTATGACTGTGCAAAAACAAGCTGCCACCCCGCACGGGGGGACAGCTGGTTCTGCCCTGTGAAAAGATATTTCTATGCGTAAATGCTGCTCGCCTGCTTCTCAAAGTTCTTGAAGAACTGATCGAGTGCCATCTTCACCGCACCCTTGACGATCATTTCGGGTGTGGACGCAATCTTGCCTTCCATTTCGGCATGGGCGTTGTATGACAGTGTTGTCCCCTCAGTATCCTCTGCCAGGTCTACTGTGCATGTAGCCTTGATGGAACCCAGGAAGTTCGACGGCTCCGTGATGAGCACGATGCGGGAGGGTGAAATGACTTCATCGGTGCGCAAGAACACATCGTATGGTCCCTTCAAGCCTGGGAGATTGGGTGATATCGTTACCTTGAGCTGGCGACCGTCTGGAAAGTCGACAGGCTCAGCGGATTGACAACCGGGAATACTGTTTTTGAGCACTTCGGGATCCAAGAGTGCCTGAAATACTTGCTGTTGGGATGCTTTGACTTTCTGACTACCTGTAATGTCCATTGAAATTTGTAAACCTCTTCTATTGCTATTATGCTCATACGAACATGGCTGTGTCCAGACACTGTACATGTATGAGTGGGAGCACCAGGCTCTATAGAGAGTTCTCGATGCTTCATAGGCTGTATTATAGTAACATGGGCGCAGTGGCTCAACAAATTGGGTAATAAGTACTAGAACCGCTTCTTCACTCTTTTTACAACACAACCTTTTTTGCCAAATTCTCTCAAAAGGATGGAGAACCCAACTTGCTATGTGCCTTCTCATGGCATACCGGGCACAACACAATAAAATGACGCGGGTCGTAACGGTCGAACAGATTACTGGCAAAATGGACGGTATGGAGTTGCAGCGCCTCGTAGGGCTTTCTACATTCAGGGCAAATATACTTAGCCTTTTCACTCAGTGTCCGCTTCAGCCTGTTCATCTGTGTGACATGCACCAGGTCCAGGCTCACATGGAAAACTAGGCCAGCCAGGATCAGCCAGAGTATCCTTGATCGAGTACGTGCAGCCACTACCAGTAAACACCCTAGTACAATCGGGTGATGCAGGAGTCTTGCCTGTGGTAATTGAGGTGGGTTGGCCTGCCCAAAGTACCGTATTGCAACTCGCAAGCTGAGCGTACGATGGGTCACGGCATGCCAAAGGTAATGGTCAGCATCGATGAGTACGCTGGACGCTAATGGAATCCAGACATCTTTTTTCAACCACGGCAGAGCAACAACCGCAGCCGCAGCCGATAATTTTATATGTTCCTGTACGCGCATAGCTCTACCTTGCGAATATCCTATTGCGGTCGGTCCACAATTCGCTTTGGTTCCGCTCGGGCGATCTCTTGTGTGGTTTGCAACCCCTAACTACTTTTTCTAACATTAGGCAAGGGTCAATTTAAGTGGTTTGTACTTGACAGTTTGAACAGTCGAAATCAAATCCAACATCGTTGTCAGGTGGCTCAGGAAGGCATTTCGCCCATATTGGCTCTGTTATGAACTGTCAAGTTCATTTGAACCATGCCTTAAGATACCAACACACACCTTCTGCTACTCCACGCTTGACATCAAATGCAGGAGCGTAACCCAACTCACAACGTGCCCTATCAATCGAAAATTGCTGATTCCCACCAAGCAATGTTACTCCATATGTCGTTAGTGGCGGTGGTGCCGCCTTACGACGGCCCATAGCTTGCCATAAGACTTCAGCAGAACGACCAGCGAGATATAATGCAGAAAAAGGGAGTTTGCGCGACACATGAGGCACCTGTAAAGCATCAGCAACGGTGTTCAGATATTCAGCCTGCGTCACGCGCCGATCATCTGCAATGTTATAAGCCCGGCCGATCACCTCATCACCGGCATCTCCAGCTTTGACTATGCCCTGTGCCACATCCCGCACGTACACCACTGGCACAATATTTTTGCCGCTGCCAATCAGAAAACCCTTACCAGATTCAACAAGTTTGACGAAGCGACTAAAGCTAGCGGTGTCCCGTGGCCCGTACACCCATGCAGGACGCACAACAACGACCGGTGCTCCGTACTCTTTAACGAGTTTGGAGATCAACTTCTCACCAGCAATCTTCGTCCGACTATAGGGGTTGTCCTCAGCACAATAGGGATAGTCCTCGGTCACAATACCATGGAGATGATGCCCATATACCGTAATGGAACTGGTATGGACAATGCGCTGCACACCTGCATCCATCGCTGCATGAATCAAGTCAGCCAGTCCTTGCACATTGACAGCTCTGTAGACCTTTTCCAGTCCCCAAGGACCCGTTTTTGCAGCAACGTTGTACACTCGCTGCACACCTTGCACAGCGCGTTTGAGAGACGATTCATCAGTCAAATCACCGTGCATGATCTCAACACCTGTCAATGTCCGCAAGTGACTCGTATCTTCAACAGGTCGCACCAATGCACGCACTTCATCACCGCGCTCTACTAACATATCAACTAGATGACCACCTATAAAACCGGCAGCGCCTGTCACGAGTACTTTCACGTTTATATACCTCTTTCTGTGTGATTGAAGGCACCTCCTTACGGGAAGACTCCTCAGAGTCGTTATCGGGAGGAGTTTGTGGGTGCGTTGTGGCGGAGACGATGGAACTCTCTGAGCCGAGGCCAAGTTTGCCTGGACGGTGTCACGTTTACCTGTGGATTCTCGGTATGTATCTCGTCGGCGAGTTCGCCTGTGCCATCCGTGGAATTGTCGTCGACAATGAGGATATAACTTTCAGGCACTCGCGCGAAAATCTCATTTGTCCCAAATTATACTTTCACTCTGCCATTGTAGAAACCTTCTTACCTGCGTCCTTAAAGCCAAACTTCTTGATCGTGTTGCGCAGCCAACCAACGGTGGGCCCTTCGTCGATTCTTTTGCTGGTTGTGATCAAGAAGGAAGGTGTCTCAGGACGAGTTGCTAGCTTGCTCATTTCGCGTAACGCTGCCAATTCCTCATAATGCTGAAAAGCCCAGTACATGTTGACCCGGCATCCCCTACAATTTTTGATGTCGTCCTCATTCATGGTTCCGCACTGTGGACACTCTGTCATGACCGACTCCTTTCTTTCAAGTGTGTTACTTTCCCTCGGGGGCTCAGGCTAAATAGATCAATGTACATATAGACAGAAACAGCAACCTATCTTCCAATTTGAGTAGCATCTATCGTCACAATACTTGTTCTCACCCGGAATTCGGTAGCCTGTAGTCCTGATCCCAGCATACAGACAGCACGGGAGAAAAACAAGGGCAGACCGGTTGTGATTTAGTTAAGATTCGGTTATAGTTTCATCTTATCGGTTGACGTTTCATAACCCATATTCGACATGATGAGCATGCTGATTGAGGGGAATAGCGCCGATGCCCTGCCGAAAGGCACAGGTCTGGTACGCATACCAGGCGTCGAAGGCGGCATCGGCGGTGATATGGAGGGCAATGGAATTGACTGTACTTTGTTGAGAGAACAGCTCTTTTACGAGGAATAAGAGCAAGCTTATCAGTCCGCGCCGTAAAACCCTGGGCTTCCAGCCCTAGGTATATAAGGCGCGTTCCTTTTTCGGAGCGGGGAGAGGGGCATACTTGACAATATATGGCTTGATGCTGTATACTGTCTCTATGAGCAAGAGAGCCTACAAGTCCAACCGGAACGTGTACTACTCGTGCAAGTACCATGTGGTGTGGTGTCCCAAGTATCGCCGCAAGGTGCTCCTTGAGGGAATAGCAGACCGCCTGACTACCATCATTGGCGAGGTCTGTCAGGAACATCAGGCAGAAATCTTGAGTGTGGAAGTCCTGCCCGACCATGTGCATTTGCTGGTGGAGTGTGATCCGCAATTCGGGATCCATCGGCTGGTACGTCTCATCAAAGGCCGAAGTAGTCGGCTCTTGCGCCAGGAATTTCCCGTCTTGAAACGCAAACTTCCGACCTTGTGGACCAATAGCTATTTTGTCTCGACCGTGGGAGGGGCTCCCCTGGCTGTGGTAAAGCAATATATCGAAAATCAGAAAGGCCAATAGATGCGCAAGCGAGCCTACAAGTACCGGTTCTATCCAACGGCTTCGCAGAAGAGCATCCTGGCTCAGACATTCGGATGCTGCCGCTTTGTCTATAATTGGAGTCTCTCGACCCGGAAGACGGCCTATTTTCAGCATGGAGAGAGCCTGTACTACAATGATCTTGCGGCCATGTTGCCTTCCCTCAAGCAACAATACCCCTGGTTGGCAGATGTTTCTTCTGTCCCGATTCAGCAAGCGCTTCGCCATTTGGATCGTGCCTTTGTGAACTTCTTTGAGGGCCGTGCAGAGTACCCCACCTTCAAGAAAAAGCAGCATGAGCAATCGGCTACCTATGCCTCCAATGCCTTCAAGTGGGATGGGAAGACCCTCACCCTTGCCAAGATGGATGAGCCTTTGGATATCCACTGGCATAGACCTTTGCCCAAAGATGTCAAGCCCAGTTCGGTCACGATCTCCAAAGATTGTGCGAACCGTTACTTCGTCTCGATCCTGGTGGAAGAGGACATCAACCCTTTGCCTGTGGTCAATCACATGGTCGGGCTCGATCTTGGCATTAAGTCCATGGTGGCCCTCTCGACAGGTGAGACCGTTGGCAACCCACGCTATTTTGCCAAGGATGAGAAGAAGCTGGCCAAAGCGCAGCGACGCCACGCCAAGAAAAAGAAGGGCTCCAAGAACCGCCACAAAGCCCGTCTGAAAGTGGCCAAATCCATGCTCGGATTGCTGACCGAAGACGAGACTACCAGCACAAGCTCAGTACACGCATTGTCCACGAAAACCAAGTAGTGTGCGTGGAGAGCCTGGCTGTCAAGAACCTGGTCAAGAACCACTCGCTGGCCAAAGAGATCAGCGATGTGGGATGGGGGGAGTTTGTCCGCCAACTGGAATACAAAGCGGCGTGGTACGGACGCACCGTGATCAAGATTGACCGGTGGTACCCATCTTCCAAGACCTGTCATGCATGCAAGCATGTCCTTGACTCGCTTTCTCTGGACATACGTGAATGGGTCTGTCCAGAATGCGGTACGGTTCACGACCGTGATACCAATGCCGCGATCAACATTCTGGCGGAGGGGCTCTCCGTCAATGCCTGTGGAGGCAACGTAAGACCTGTGCGGGCGAAGGCTCGGCAGGCAGTTGCCAGTGAAGCAGGAAGCTCTCATTCGCGAGGATGAGAAGCCCTTGGCTTCCAGCCATGGGGAGATGTCACGTGCTATAATGCAAACACTTATAGAAGCTACATGACACGTCACGGCCAGACTTAATAAAGATGGCCGTGGTGTAATTAAAGGGAGATAGACAAAAATGAGTAAGCTGCTGGACATGTTTTCACAGGTGCGCCGAGCACAAAGCAGCAGTGGAATAGGTTTTGTAGGGAAAAACAAGGCCGCGACGAAGCCACGTGCCGCTGCACTGGTCGTCGAATTCAGCGATATCGACGTGGCGAGTGCCGAGGCTGCTATCAAAGCCGGAGCAGATGGTCTGCTTTTTCCCTGGGATGGTAAGGCAGCATCCGAAATTGAAACGCTCAAGCAAGCGATCGAAGCTGCCAAAACGAGCGACAGGAACTTCGCCTGTGGATTACACATAACAGGCGGCTGGGATACACTCGAACGCGACCGTCTCGAACAGCTTAAAGATGCCGGAATACATTATGTCGTATTGCCGCTCCAGGCTCCTGCGCGTTTACTCGCACTGAAAATCAAGGACCTGGACCTGGTGGTAAGCGTTCCAATGCGAGAAGGGGATATGTACCCCACCTTCATTCGCAACTTGACGGCATTCGACACGATCACAGCAGTACGGCTGGATTTCTGGTTAGCAGCCACGGTCGGTACAATGAGCATCGAGGATGCCCTACACTACCGTGCTGTACGTGAGGCAGTACGTTTCCCTGCGCTCCTCAACGTGCCAGGAGACGTGGACGAATCTGATGCATTGACACTCGTAACGCTCGGTGTACAGGCCGTCATTTTGATGGTAAGTGATATGGGGGCAAAGACCCAGAAACAGGTCAAAGCACTCCGAGAGCTACTGGAGAAGATATACCAGGTAGAGAAGGATACTTCGTCACCCACTATACCACCAGGTAAAATGGGTCTACAGGCCTAACCATAGTTTGATTAGCCCGACCCGCTGCGGCGGTCGGGCTAATCAAAGTCAGATGCCTGATAGCTGGCCTCCCCATCCTCATCGTTAAAAGCTTCGCTTTTAATCATGATGTCCCCTCCGGCGGCTTGTGTCCTTTTTACTGCCAGGCTCTGCAAGCCTGCGGCTGCAGAGCCTGGCAGTAATACCCCTCATACCCCCTCAGCCTTCTGGGAATTATTCAAGAGACGTCTTTCCTTCTCTGTTGGCTCCCACGATAAATCGGGGAGCTACTGTAGCCTGCCAATGCAACTGACGGCGTGGTATGCGCCGTAGTAACTCGAGTGTTGTTTGCCAGACACTCATAGGGTTCGCGTTATTGCGCCAGTAGTAATAGCATGCCAGTTCATCCGGCTCTGCACTCACCAACTGAGTAAAAGCCGACTCCAATTGCTTTTCAGCAACTTCGTCCAGGTTGAAGTTCTGCAACCAGAGCTGACTCCGTTTTTTACGCTGGCGGGTCACTTCAACCACGGTGTTCCCCCACTTTTCTATTGCCATCACATCTTCGTAGCTCCCCTCAGCGAAGCTTGCGGAGCGCGTTTCAATCCTCTCGAGGGAGTGCCAGAAAAGGTGGCAGCCAATCGTATCCAGGTCGGGAATCGCTGCCAGATCGTCCAGCTGTTGCAGATCGTTCGGCAATAACACGACCGTCGTTTTTGCATGAGCATCGACGCGTTTGACACACGCGCATAGCTCACTTAGAAAATCGATCATGGAACGGCGACGGAAGCGCGAGAGGTCAGCCACATCGGGGCAGAGCGCCCGGCATACCGAGCAGAAGCAGGTGATATCTGGACTGCGAGGCTCATCGATGAAAATACCGTTGACCGGATAGGTAGACAGGTAGTGCTCGATTTCTTTGAAGAGCCAGGAGCGAAATGGAGCATGATTGAAGCAAACCATATCATGGTAGCGTCCGTGGCGATCCATCACTCGCGAGTGCGGATGACGGAATGTATACCAGCTTGGCACGAGCGCCGGTCCTGCAAATAGATTGCCATAGCGTCCAAGACTCAAATGTACCTTCAAACCCGCATCCTGGGCCTGGCGCAGCCCGCGCTCGAGGTCACGCCGCAAACGTTGCTCCTCTTGTTCATGGATGGCGTAGACGATGCTTCCTGCACCCGCAGCACGAATCCGACTGAAATCACGCTTCACCGTCTCTGGGTGAAGCAGGGGATGAAAATACGCGACGGTTATATCCATACTAAATACCATTACCGATGATAAGGCGAATCACAGGAAAATAAGTTTGATGATCCCGATCTGCCGCTAGACATTTGGAGATAATGCCTGTCACCCTGAGCGCAGCGAAGGGTCTGGCTCGACGGACGCAGAGATCCTTCGCTGCGCTCAGGATGACAGGGCTGGACCTTGCTGTTGGTTAGGAACTGTCAAGTTCATTTGAACCATGCCTAATCAAGCAAAAAACATTGACCTGTGTCTAGCATGGAGTATACCACAGTTGAGGGGTTCAGGGCTACCATACGACGAATCGGCCTGCGAAGCTGTAGTATGGTAGGGGCGACCACGTGCGCGATAAATCGGCACTCTACCGGTCGCCCTGGAGAGCATAGTATCTTTAGGCCATTCATCCCCTGAGCTTGACAAGCGTGCCATTTCTATGCACAATGCACGCATGAGTCACGCACAGCGAGCACAGACTCCTGGCAATATGTGCTTTGTCCAGGCGTATGCAAAGATCAACCTCACACTCGACGTGTTGGGGCGCCGGGCTGATGGCTATCATGCATTGGCAACGGTCATGCAGACCATTGACCTGCACGATACCATTTGCCTTACCGTTACTGACGACGACCGCGTACAAGTGATCTGTACAACGCCGGCACTCAGCAATGATGAGAACCTGGCTGCCCGCGCTGCAACTTTGCTGCGCCAGCGCCTCGCGCTTACACAAGGGGTCAGAATTGAATTGCACAAACGTATCCCTGTCGCGGCTGGTTTAGGTGGTGGGAGTAGCAACGCTGCTGCTATTCTGCTTGCACTCCAACAGTGGTGGCGATTACCGCTGTCACCGGTGGATTTGCTCAATATGGCAGCCTCACTCGGGTCAGATGTTCCGTTTTTTCTGACAGGTGGTCTCGCACTTTGCGAGGGGCGCGGCGAGCAGGTGACCCGGCTTGCCCCATATTGGCCAGAGGCAATGCGCTGGCTGCTGCTCCTTAAACCAGCCATCGGTATCGCGACAGCAGAGGTCTTTCGTTCTCTGCCTGCTAGCGACTACACCGATGGCACCTACAGCCGTGAAGTTTGTTCAGCTTTAAATGCAGGTACCATGCCACGCGCGGAATACCTGCATAACTGTTTGGAGCGCAGTGTGCTGGAGTGCTATCCAGAGGTTGCTCAGGCCAGAGAAGACCTGCTTCGAGCAGGTGCTTCAATCGTACGGCTCTCTGGAAGTGGTCCGACCCTCTTCGCACTATTTCCTGAACTGGCTCGTGCTACACAAGTGCAGCAGGAACTTCAGTCACAGGGATACGAAGTGTATCTGTCGCGTGCAACTCACTCCCATGCGGGGAGTGTAAGTTTTTTCTAGTGTGGAAGTAAGGAGACACGAATACTATGTCCGATACCTACTATTGTGTGAAGTGCAAAAAGAAGACCGAGATGAAGGACGCACAGCGCGTCACCATGAAGAACGGAAAACCTGCTCTCAGGGGTCACTGCGCTGTCTGTGGCACCACGGTCAATGCGATCCTCGGTTCAGAGAAAAAGGCGTAAGGATCCTACGATAAATCGGGGACCTACTAGTCGCCAGGGCACCCTTTGCAGAGTGCCCTGGTTTTTCTGCTCGCCTCGCCTACCTCGCCCGTTCAATTAGGCGTCGCCGAACGCCGTATAGTGCCAACCCTTGCGGGCCTCGCCGAACAGTTCAATCATCACATGCTTGATCTGGGTATACTCTTCAAAGGAGAACATCGACATATCTTTGCCTATGCCGCTCTCCTTGTACCCACCGTGCGGCATCTCCGACGTCAGTGGCAGATGGTCGTTGACCCAGACTGTGCCAAACTGCAGCACCCTGCTGGCATGCATCGCCTTGAAGATATCCCTCGTCCAGACGGAAGCAGCCAGGCCATAGACGACATCGTTAGCCTTCGCCAGCACTTCATCCTCCGTCTTGAAGCGGCTCACGACGACAACCGGACCAAACACCTCACACTGCACAATCTCAGCGTCGTTGCGGTCCTGTGCAATCACAGTCGGCTCAAAGAAGAAGCCCTTCTCTAAACCTGCTACCGTGGCACGCTTCCCGCCCGTCACAATATTTGCTCCCTCACGCAGCGCACGCTCCACAAACCCCTCGACGGCGGCACGCTGGGTAGCAGAAATCAATGGCCCCATGTCAGTGCTCTCCCTGGATGGGTCGCCGACACGAATCTGCTTCACCTTACTCAAGAACGAGTCCATGAAGGAATCGTAGACGCTATCCTGCACATACACACGTGTGGCAGCAGTGCAGTCCTGGCCACAGTTGACATAGCCACCTACGACGGCACCATTGGCAGCAGCTTCGATATCGGCATCGTCAAAGACGATAAACGGAGCTTTGCCGCCAAGTTCCAGGTGAACACGCCTGATTGCGTCAGCAGCAGCACGCATGATATGCTTGCCGCTCTCCGTGCTGCCTGTGACCGAGACCATGTTCACCTTCTTATGACTGGCAAGCGCTTGCGCCACGCCGGGACCACTGGTAATGATGTTGAGAACGCCAGGGGGCAAGCCAGCCTCCTGGGCAATTTCACCAAGCTTGAGTGTGGTCAGTGGCGTTTCAACCGACGGCTTGAGTACAACCGTGTTGCCTGCCGCCAGCGCAGGGCCAATCTTCCAGGCCGCCATCATGAAGGGATAGTTCCATGGAGCTAACGACGCTACAACTCCGATAGGCTCGCGGCGGATGATGCTGGTATGCCCGCCGCTGTACTCGCTGGCGGCCGTGCCGGTAAGGTGGCGAGCCGCCCCGGCGAAGAAATGCAGATTATCGATCGAGAAGGGAATATCGCCGTCGCGTGCCAGCTTGATCGGCTTGCCCGCATCCTTCGACTCCAATTCAGCCAGCTCCGCTGTGTGCGTTTCTATCAGCGTCGCCAGTTTCTCCAATGTTGCGGCGCGTGCGCTGGGAGTGAGACCAGACCAGCGACCATCATCAAATGCCTCGCGTGCCGCGGCAACCGCACGCTCCACATCCTCAAGCGAACTTTCGGGAACCTGGGCAATTGGCTCGCCACTGGCCGGGCCAATGTCGTTCACACGTTTACCCGACCTGCTATCGACCAGATCGCCATTAATAAACAGCTTATACTCGGACATCGGAACAACTCCTTTCAATGGTCAGAAATAACAAAAACTTCGCAACAATATCTGCTCCATCTCTCGATATTCGTTGCAAAACCATAAGATTGGCACGAAGTTTACGATTGGTGCGTTGATCTGCTACTGCTATTTTATCACAGCAACCCGAAAGTTTGTTAGAATGAGAGACAAGCTGTAGTGGGTCTCACTCGGGCGGTAGCTCGCGGTAGATGAGATCGAGGTTAATACCCTGGGTTGACCGAACGGCTCGCGCAACAAAGTAAATCAACAAGCCCAGCACAACCAGGGCCCCCATGAAAGCGAAACCTTGCCAGGGGATAATACCAAGCTGTGGGTAGCTCAGCACAACATAGGCAAGCCCGATCATTACAACAATGGAAAGCACAGCGACTATGGGCAATACAGGAATACCTGCAACAGAGACGTTGGCAGGAGAGTTCCTGTACAGTTCTGGACGACGGAATGGGAAGGCGATTGCAGCGACACTCACCGTTAAAATAGTGACGACGCCGGCGAGTACGCCCAGTGAGAGCAGCGTAAAGAAGGAGGTAGAAAGGACAGACCAGATCAGGATAGCGAGTACGATAATAGAAGCCGTGATGATCGCTGGTATGGGGGCATGGGTGCGCTCGCTCACCTCGGAAAGCTTACCTGGCAGAATGCGATCAAATGACCACGCGAAGATGGTACGTACCGGCATAAAGGTGTTTGGGAACATCGCCGGGAGGTTCCAGAAGAGAAAGCTAACGGCGATCAGCAAGGCAAAAAGCGAGTTGTTAGCAGCGATGCTCGCCATCAAGTTATAGTAGGGCAGCACTGGCAGCGTATAGCCGGTCGCTGTTGTAGTCAGGAAGTTGATACTGGCAATGAACTGCTCGCCAGCGCTGCGATACAGCAGCAGGACACCTATGATCATAAAGAGCGAGTCCCAAACAAGAGCGCCAATCATCACGGATAGTTGGCGTCGCAGGTTGCCGGCTGATTTCAGTTCACCGGCGATGTATACCGACCACCAGTTCCACATCATAAAGGTCATAATTATAGCAACGACTGGCAGCGTCGAAGCAAAAAAGGGATGGTTGCCCGTGAAGGTGAAACCGGCTTTAGCGGCGGCGTCCTGGATGGCTTGGTAGGAGTTTGCGCTATGGGTGAATGGTTGAGCGAAGGTATTGAAGTTTGCGACGAAATCTGAGCGGGAGGCGAGAGCCAGGGCAGCAAACGCGAGGAATGTACCAACACTGGCAATGATCCAGCAAGTGTTCTGGACGCGAAACGAAGCCTTTGTTCCAGATGACATGGCAATGGCCAGGATGATTATGAGCACCAGGCCAAGACCGAACGTCCACCACTGTCCTGTGGCATCACTACCGCTCACAACATTGCCTGCATTGATTAAACCATTGTTTTTGGTCACAGCACCCAAGACTGCCAGGGTTGGGCCAACCGCAAGCACAGCGAAGGAACGCGCCCAGAAGGCTGCGCCGATTAAGGCTGAAATTGCAGCAGAGAAATTGCTGAAGACTGCCGCCGCTGGATGAAGGATGCGGCTAATCCAGACATAGTCACCACCCGTTCTCGGCATGGCCGAGGCCATCATAGACATCATGATGCAGACGGGTATGTTGACGATGAAGGCGATCAGCAGCGCTGTTACCAGGTCGGCACCAGGCGAGGTACCGAGTGCGTAAAATATGCCAAATGCCAGGGTTGCTCCGACGGGAGCGGAGAAGACGGCGTTGAAGATCATGGCGTCGATGGCCGACGCTTCACGTACAAGACCAGATGATTGCCGAACGAAGAGGGAGGTCTGCTTTGACATATTGTGCTCCTTCACTTACCTGCCTACAGGTTAAAAATGTTTCCAATATGAGCACCCACGATAAATCGGGGTGCTACGAAGAAAGCAGATGTGGATCTGCCAGGTCTGGCAGGAACGCGACAGATAACGGTGAAAATCTATCACGAACTGGCCGTTCAGACTTGACAATGGTAGAATTATTGGCTAGAGTATACAACATAGATCATGTTTAGTCAATGTATTTTGTTCAGTTATGTTCTATTTTGTGGCTGAGATAGAAGATTGGTAGGGATCACTCTATGCTGGCGAGCGAACGGAGAAGGCGGATTCTGGAACGAGTTGCTGAGCGGCAATCAATTGAGACGCAAGCGCTTGCGGACGAACTGTGCGTCTCGGTGATGACGATTCGTCGCGACATCAAGCGGCTGGAGCAGGATGGTTTCTTGCGTCAGACCTATGGTGGAGCAACAGCGCACTTGACTAAAAGCGTGGAACTGGGATTCAATAGCCGGGCATTGCAGTTCTCCCCACAAAAGCGCTTGATAGGGACGAGCGCTGCCAGGCTGATTGAACCAGGTCAGACGCTCTTTCTAGGAGAAGGGACAACGACTGCGCAGTTCGCGCAATTCTTGCCTCCGCACCCTCGCCTGCTCGTGATAACCGCATCGCTCTCACATGCAAGTCTGCTCTGTTCGCGTAACATCTCTGTGATTGCCGTTGGAGGCAAGTTAGACGCGGACGAGTTGACGATGACAGGTCCGATTGCCGAGGCAACGCTCAATCGCTTTTATGCTGATGTTTGTGTGCTGGGAGCAGCAGGAGTCGACCCGCTAGTTGGAGTGACGGAACTGGACTATGAAGTGGCTGCCCTGCATTGCTTGATGATGGAACGTTCGCGTCACATAATGGTGCTGGCCGACCATAGCAAGCTGGGATTCCGGGCACCCGCAGTTGTCGCTCCGCTTCAGATGGTAAGTACGTTCATAACTGATGATGAAGCGCCTGAAGACATGGTAAAAGAATTGCGATCGTGTGGTCTCCGAGTCTCTCTCGTGGGTGAGCAGCGCCAGAGTGTGCAAGCAGGCACAAAAGGGTAAGGCGATGGCTACAACGAGGATCTACTACGCAAGCGATATACATGGGTCCAACCGTTGCTTCCGCAAGTTTTTGAATGCGGCGAAATTCTACCAGGCGAATGTCCTGGTGATGGGTGGCGATATCCTTGGCAAGGCAATTGTCTTCCTGGAAGAGGTGGGTCCTGGCACGTATGTAACTGAAGAGCACGGTCATCAAGTCAAATTCACGGCAGAGGCCGATGTGGAGGCGTTCAAGCAACGAGCAAGTGATAGGGGGCTGTATCCTTACCGTTGCCATGCTGGGGAGCCGCAAGCGTTGCGTGAAGCGGGCGAAATGGAGCCACTCTTTATGCAGCTCATGAAAGAGCGGCTGAAGGAATGGATAACCCTGGCTGATCAACGTCTGGCAGGTACAGGCGCGCGCTGTTTCATGATGGGCGGCAATGACGATCCGCCGGGCGTGCTGGAAGTATTGGATGAAGGACGGGTCGTGTGCGACCCTGAAGACCACATAGTAGTGTTGGATGATGATAGTGAGATGATCAGTTGTGGCTGGTCGAATCCGACCCCCTGGCAGACACCAAGAGAGTGCAGCGAAGAGGAATTGGGTAAGCGAATAGATGCGTTGATGGCCCAGGTCAAGCGGCCTGAGTCGCTGGTAATGAACCTGCATGTGCCTCCTTTCCAGAGCGGGCTGGATGATGCGCCAGAACTGGATGCATCGTTGAAAGTGCAAACCAGCCTGGGGCAGACGCGCTTTAAGCCAGTCGGCTCGACAGCAGTACGCGCAGCAATTGAACGCTATCAGCCACTCCTGGGATTACATGGACATGTTCACGAGGCGCATGCATCCTGCAAGATTGGCCGCACCGTTTGCATCAATCCGGGTAGCGATTTTAGTGAAGGTATCTTGCACGGGGCACTGGTAACACTCAATAAGGGGAAGCTCAAAGGTTATCAGATGGTAAGTGGCTGAAAGGAACTATTTCCCTAGGGGAATCGCATAGTGTGTTCTTTTGTAACCCTGGATTAGGAGGATCCGATGTCTACAGTAAGTGGCTCTACCTCGCTTTTTGTCCGTAATGCGACAGGATTAGTACGTGAGCTTTCGCCTTTCGATGCCTTCAACCTGGTCTTCTC
>WNFA01000114.1_pt1 | contig 61604 bp, 51 predicted proteins | sample 5400481 | NCBI WGS metagenome assembly WNFA01 (sample SAMN13153340, study PRJNA577476) | soil metagenome | isolation source: 120 cm saprolite under Douglas fir tree site 2 hole 1 replicate 2 | place: USA:California | collected 2015-04-18 | reverse complement strand
AGGATTTTCGACAAGTTTGCGGACTTCTCTGCCGAACTCAATCAACTCTTCGTCCGTCATGCGACGTAATCGCTCCCGCAATTTGTCCAGGATAATCTCGTCTGAATCAAAACCGATGCTCATCATCGCTCCGGGCGGAGCAACGGGAAACAAAATACTACTTCGGTGTGCTCGTTTTGTCCTGCGGATTTACGGTCCATAAGCTGTCGGTTTGTCCGGACGTTCAGGTAAGAAAAATGGGGCGTCAGTATCTATTTAACGCGATGCGGGCAATTTGAGCCGCCACATATGGGGTCACAGCCAGAACGTAAACGCCCGCGACAAGAATCAGGCCCCTGCTACCACGGGTCCGGCATACGTAATATGGAAACACGAAAGGCCAAGTGAAGAACACAAAGGCGTCAAACTCGAATGGCGCGCTAAATCCACGTGCTCACCTGTCAGTGAACACCCACCCAGTCAAGATGAGGCTGAACTGAAACGACCAAAGTGAGTCGGTTGCTCTAGAAGGGCCGAACGCATGAACCGCGCAAAACCATTGCCCGATTGCAAAGAGGTCAGAACGATTAATGAGGACCAAGCCTTGCCGGCCAGACACAACACGTCCCTTCACGGTTCTGAGCGTCAATTCGATTCACCCGACTAAGCTGGAGAAAGTTAATTGAGAAATGGAAATCCGAGGCTTCCATGGGAAGGCCAGGGCGCTGGCTGTTTTGCGTGTCAGGTCGATTGTCGGATTTGGTCCACCGACTCTCAAACCATGGAAAGAGCGCCGCAAGACTTTCTTCGAGCGGCTGTACGACCAGGACTCGCCGAAAGAGTTATTCAGCAGGCGTCATTGACCTCAGCCACCGTCCTTCACTGGCGTTTTGATATTCTGATGCCGTTACGCAGCCTTTGCCTTCTTGCGCTTCTCAGCTCTAAATTTTGCCCACCGCGCTTTTGTTGCCTTTGAAGTCTTCGCCCTTGCAGCCGCCGACATCACACGCTTCTTGACCTGAGCGATTTCTCGGCTCGCCGTATTGCCCAGTGCTTTTGCGGCGGCGAGGCTGATGATGATGCCGATTAAGAGGCCGAAGCTGCCGCCTTGAATCATTTTGCCGATATCCTCGTTGGCATTTACGACTTCAATCTGAACGTCCGGGTGTGCGTTTTTATAGACCCGAAATATTTCATCAGCAAATGCTTGCCCGACCCACTCGACGCCAGAAAAGTCCAGTTGAACGGTTTTAAATTGTTCGAACCGAGCCAAAATCCGCTTGGCCTGCGAACGCGAAACTAAACTGCTGCCGACTTGAGCCAGCTTGACCGGGACGGTCGTCTTATTGAATGCGAAATCGCCGGTGAACTTATCGTAGACGTCTTTTGGTTGCCGAGTAGATTTGTTGCTGAGTTTCATCCAGACGGTCGTGCCCTTCTTGAACTTCTCAGGTATCCAGTCGAGTTGAGTGTTTTGTTTGCCGGTGAACGCGCGATCGCTCTCTTCGAATCGCTCGGCTGAATTGGTGGCTGGTCGTCGCGCTAACGATCGCAGTAACCATCGCAAGTCTTCGTGTTCAACCGGCAATTGCGCGTCATTTTCGGAGCGCACCTTGGGGCTACGTGTTCCAGCTCATCGCCATGGCTGGCTTAGTCGGTGTCCCCTGGTCGACGGCTCGCGCCGACGAATGGAAGAGCTTTCTCGCTGCCGGATGCTATTTGACGGGAATGCTCCTCAGCGTAGTGTTTGGAATTTTCCCGATGGTGCTCCCCGCCCGTAATTCGGAGTACTCGTTGACCGTCGAAAACACCCAGGCAGCCGGCTATGGCCTGAAAATCGGATTGATCTGGTGGACCCTGGGCGTAATTCTGGTCACCGGATATTTCACCTATGTCTATCGCTCGTCTGCCGGAAAAGTTGCGCTGCCGCAAAATGGCAATGAGTAACCTGTCGCGGCCCGAACCCCCCGTTTCAGCCCAGCCACGGTCTACGTGGCGAGTCCGCTACAGTAGTACCCCAGACGCATTGACCGCATGAAAATTTGCCCGCTAGCTTCTAAGTAGGCGGATGGGTGTACGTTGCCGGTTGTAGGCGCATAGAATGCGGCCGATGCGTTGTCTATGTCGTTCGAGAAATCGCCGACCAGCGAACTTTCCACCCACGCTTGCAGCAGATGCCAACGCTCAGCAAAGCGGGTCGTTACGAAATTTCCGGCGAACTCGGCCGTGGCGCCATGGGTGTGGTCTACCATGCAACCGACCCCGTAATCGGTCGAGCGGTAGCCGTCAAAACCCTACTCCTCTCCGAAGAAGGCACTGGCCTCACGCGCGCCGAACTGCTCGCGAAATTCCAGACCGAAGCGCGCGCCGCCGGACTTCTTACCCATCCGAATATCGTGGTTATTTTTGACGCCGGCGAAGAAGACGGCCTCTTCTTTATCACCATGGAACTGGTCGAGGGCAAGAGTCTGCAGAATCTGTTGGACGCTGGACAGATGTTCCCTCTTCCGCGCGTCCTACGAATCATGGAGCAAACCTGCAGCGCCTTGCAATTCGCGCACGACCGCAACATCGTTCATCGCGACATCAAGCCCGCCAATCTGATGTTGACCCCCGACGACACCGTAAAAGTTACCGACTTCGGTACCGCAAAAATCCTGCAATTCGGCACCGTACAGCAAACCGCTCACGTCGTCGGCACTCCCAGTTACATGTCGCCCGAACAGATTAAGGGCAAAGTGGTCGACGGCCGCAGCGACATCTTTTCTCTCGGCGTGGTGCTCTACGAAATGGTCACTGGCGAAAAACCATTTCCCGGACAGAACATCACCACCGTCATTTATAAAATTGTGAATGAAGAGCCGACCGCTCCGCGCGATATCGATTCCTCCATTCATCCCGGACTGAACGATATAATCATGAAGTCGCTGGGCAAAGAGCCCGCCGCCCGTTACCAAAGCTGTCGCGAACTGTTCGAGGATTTGCGCAATTACCGGTCATTGCCTTCCGCATTCAACCCCAACGCCACGCTTCCGACAGTCGGCGTGTCGCAAAACAACCAGCCCCAGGGCGGCTATCCGGATAACTCTCAACTCGCCACTACATCTCGCTCGCTCGCCTCCCGCGCGTCCAATCCCTCACAGACTCCGGTGGTTCGCCGCACCGGAACCGTCACACCCGCGCCTGAGCCGAACAAAGGCAACGTGCTTGCAACCGTGCTTGCCGCGATTTTTCTGCTGGCGGTGATCGTCTTCGGCGCACAAAAAATCCGTCCCGTTTTTCAAGCAGCCCGCCAGCAAAGTCGCAGCCCCGAAGCGAGCTCCGAAACGAGTGCTCCCGAGTCTGCCGCGGCGAACCCCGTGACGAGTACGACCACCGAATCAGCGCCTCCCTCAAACGTTCCAGTCGAGGTCTCGCCGTCAGCTAATCCGGCTCCATCGCCAGCGAAGGCGGCTCAGCCCGCGTCTCTGCGTCCAACGGTTGTTAGCTCCAATGCTCTTTCCCCAGCCGCCGCTGAATACAAAAATCAAATATTGCAAATCGCGGACCAAAGAGACCTTCATAATCGACTTTCCATTAAAGGTTCTGGCATGACACTAGTGCTCTCGGGTAAATTGCGGCCTTCTGAGCACAGTGAACTCCTCAAGTTCCTGCGAAATGCGCCCTCTGGGATTCAAGTCATTGACGATATCCAGTACGACGACACGGCCAACTCCACCGCATCCAGTGAAGATTCGTCAAAGCCTCAGCCTATTCAGTCGCAGCCCATCGCACAGGGCTTGTTGGTTACGTCAGAGCCCCCAGGAGCGGGTGTCTTCCTCAACGGCGACAAGCAACCGAGCCAAACTCCTCTATCTCTGCCGCTGAAACCCGGCAAGTACAATATCGTTCTGCGGCTTCCAGGCTATGAAGCCTACTCTGGCTCTGTGCAGGTCCGCGACGACGGCCAAGCAAAAGTCGAGGCCACGCTTCATCCGAAAAACGGTCATGTCGCTTGGGCTCAGGTTGAATCGACCCCGGCGGGCGCTGAAATTTGGGTGGACGGAATTGCCACGGGTCAACGAACCCCTGCCCGAGTCGAGATTAGCTCTGGCATCCACAACATAGCGCTGAAGTTGGATGGTTATAAGGCTTCCCACAACGCCATCCAGGCAAGCGACGGCGGAACCGTCAGCGTTTTTCCGGATCTGCAGAGAATCAGGTAGCATTTAACCTGATACGTAACATTTTCACCCGCAATTCCTGTGGAAGTTTTAGTACTGCACTGGAACTAACTCATTCTTATATACTTACATCTAGCGCTGCAGGCCACTGACGTGCGCTTAACTGAAGGGGTTCTTGTTCCCCAAAAGCAAGCAGTCGATCTAAGCGGCTGACAGGGGTGCAGGCCCGCGGACTGAGCACTGAATGAGCTTTTTTCAAAATCGAACAATTTTTGAAGCGCCGAGCGCTTCAGAGCACCGGCCTGCCTCAAGCGGCGCTGACAAGACCAACTCGCCGGCGCAGGTTTCCGAAATTCCGTTTGCCGCAACCTCCGGCGGCACGGGAATCCACGAAGTTTATCACGCGTTACGAGATTTTCAGGTTCTGCTCCACACTCGCCGTTTGTATCACCACACCCACCCGAAAAATCTGCAGAGCCTCGAAGCCACGTCCGATTCCCTGCAACAACTCGTCCAGAAAATGGGTGGCCTGGAAATTCGCGTCGAGCGCGACGCTTTGGTCGTGCCCAAGTTGAGCGAAGCGCCGCTTCCTGACCCCAAAGGCGAACTGCGGCATCTGGCCGCCGATTTTCAGCTTGCCGGTATCCAAACGTTAGTCGTGCTCCGACAATTTCATATAGGCGAACTCGACACGCTCACACAACTGATCCGCGCGGCGTTGCTAAAATCAAAAGAGCCATTACCAAACAAACGCACTTCCTGGTGGAGCGCGAAGCTGCTGGAATACGGTGTGGAAGGTATCCTGGTGAACGCGCAAACAGATCGTAGAGTGGACACGGTGTTGACCAGTCTCGTCGCCGCGCTGGTTGCTTTCGGCGGAAATTCCGCGAATGAAGACGTTGACGCTCCCATCACCGCGCCCACTGCGGAAAGTCTCTCTGATGTTTTGCGGCTGATTGCGCGGCTTACGCCGCCGCTGGAAAGCGCGCGTGGCCTTTCTCCAGAGGAAGCGGCGCGCGCAATCCACGGCGCACTTGCGGAATCCAGGCCTGAAACAGTTCATCTGCTCCTAAATACCATTTCGCAGTATAGCCCGCAGGACACGGAAAAACCGCAACCGTACCTGGTGCGGCTCTCGGAACGGATCATCCTGGAATCGCTCAGCGCCGAACTGACGCAAGGAACGCTCACTCCTCAAGATTTCGCCAAAAATCTCCGCGTGCTGGGTAAGGTAATGGTTTCCGCGGGCGCTTACAACGGACCGCACTCTTCGCAACATTTATCTTCGTTAGCCTCGGTTTGGGCCGACGACGCGCATTACGAAAAGATCACCGAGAGATTCTGGCTCGAGCTTCCGCCCCGCGAAAAATCTGCGGTCCTCCGCGGACCTGAAGTATGGTCTGTCCCGGTCAATGCTGTCCGTTCCGCATTGCTACAGCTTGCCGATGCGGGCGCGGACGCTCCTCGCCGCGAGGCACGCAACATCCTCTTGAACTACTCGCGCCGCTTGGAAACCCCCGATCGCGCGGCGCGCCGCACCGTCGCCGCGGGCTTGAAAGACCTGTCGGCAGTGATCGAATCGCTTTGGCCCAATCAATTGCCGGAAGAACTGAACCGTTGCGCGCTCAGAGCACTCGAGCACGAAGCCGTTCCCGAAACCGCCGCGCTGCTCTCCGCTTTTTTGGAAGTGCTGGGACGCATCGCGGTCACACGCGGCGACTATGCAGGTCTCGAAGGCATTCTGTGTGGACTGGAAAAACCGCCGCGCGAATCTCAGTTCGATCATATGCATGCACTGGCGCACCGGTTGATCGCGCAAGACCGCTTTCTACTTTTGGTCGACGCTGCGCTAGCCAATCGCGCCCTCGATCCGGCACTGCCGCGGCTGCTGGTGCGCGATCCCGAAAGACTGCTGGACCGCCTGACCTTGCTGATTGCCGATCCTCACAATACAGAATTACTACCTGCGATGGCCCGCCTGCTAAGGACCATTGGCGTGCCGGTGCTGAATCTCCTCGAAACTCGTTTGTATGAAGCCCGCAGGCAGCGCGTCAGCGCCGCGATCAAATTGCTCGCAGTAACAGACCCGGAAAGATTGCTGCGCGCCCTGCCACGGGCTCTCGCCAGTTGGGAATGGAATCTGCAGGATTTGGCCGTCAGCGAGATCTCTCGCCCGGCCAATGCGACTTCGGCGCGTTCAGCGGCCTTCATTTTTTCCGCGTTGCTTGGTGATGCGCATTCGCTGGTTGTGCCCATGATGATCGATCACATCGGGCTCGCTCATGAGATTTCAGCGGTTCCGCAGTTGATGGACATCGCAGCGGGCGGCCATGAACTATTTCGTGACCAGTTCGTGCGCATAAAGGCCATCGAAGCACTGGCCCGCATGCGCATTACCGAGGCCGCTGGGTTGTTTCGCCAAATTTGCGAGAAGCGCGATGGATTGGCTTACGCTGAACCGGCTGGAGTCCGCGCCGTGGCCGCTGATGCTCTGGCTCTCTTGCAAGATCATCCAGCTTCGGCACAAATGCGTTCAGCTTACGAACATGGTTCTCAGGCCGGAGTAACTTTTGTCGTTCCCCGTCGCTACACTCGCATACCGCTCGAATCGCCGCTGCGCGCGCACATTGAAGGCGGCCAATCATCCATGGCACGCGTCAAGTCCATCAGCCTTGGCGGAGCCTATCTCGAATCTCTTAAAAAGTTGCATGTCGGCGATACCATTCAGCTCGAAGTTCGCTCCGGCTTAAGGAAAATTCACTTCACTGCAGTAGTTCGTAATGCCGGACCCGACGGCAACGGCGTCGAATTCGTGCACATGAAGAGCGACGACCGCGACAAGCTCCGCAAACTGGTGCAAAAGCACTTATAAACGCTCCTCGCGATCGAAGCCTGCCCGTCGCCAGGAACTATAGCTCCTTTTTTGTGGCAAGCGCCCTTCCCATACAGCGACGGCCTGCCTGCCGCAGGCACGGTTCATCCCGCCGTCTTTCTTTGTAGCTTTGTAGGCGCGGCAGAATGCAGCACGACATTTCGCGTCGCCGTCATTTTGACGCCGCTTGTCGCTTGAACTGATGATCGCACAAGGATAACTTTACCTCGCAATGGCTCGCAAATCCCGCGGCACGGGCTTGACTGACAGTAAGCGAGCTTTGCTAATCCGAGTAGTTTGCAGTGGCAATGTACGGTAGTATCAAGCCGTTTTAAGCGAGGCCTACGTCTCGCGTCCGCTAGGGGTAGCGGTGCTTCGCTCGCTAGTCAAAAATTCGGAGGTAGTGATGAAACGCAACCAGCTTCTGTTCGCGTTGTCGGTTTTGCTTGTGCTGATTCTTGGAAATCCAGTTCACTCCTCCGCGCAGAGTAACACTGCGACTCTTTCCGGTGCGGTAACCGATCCGCAAGGCTTGGGCGTGAAGTCCGCCAAAATCACTTTGGTCAACAAGGCGACGGGAGCGGAACGCACCACCACCGCTGACGACAACGGACGCTATACGTTCGTCAGCCTGGCTCCCGGCATTTACAGGATGACAGTGGATGGCGGCTCCGGTTTCAGCAGCCTTACCGCCGAAGAAATGGTCGTCACGGTAGGTGAAGACGCCATTTACAATGCGAAGCTGCAACTCCACGGAGTGCAGCAAACCGTCACGGTTACCTCTGAAACGGCCACCGTTGAGACCACTAAGTCCGAAGTATCGCAAACCATCGATCAGCGCCACATCGACAACCTGCCCATCAATGGCCGCAACTACATTAATTTCACGCTGACCAATTCCCAAACTACCCGCGACGTATCGCCCACCATTGGTCCCGCACCGAATAGCGGTCTTAATATCGGCGGCGCGCGCGCCCGTTCGAACATGGTCACCGTAGATGGCGCAGACGCCGTGGATAATTCGGTGAATGGTATTCGCTCCACGGTTTCGCAAGAAGGCGTGCAGGAATTCCAGATGATTCTCAGCAACTACAACGCGGAATATGGACGAGCCACCGGCGGCGTAATCAATATCATCACCAAGAACGGCGGAAACGAGTTTCACGGCGACGCCTTTGGCTACTTCCGCAACAAATCGTTTCAGGCGCGCAACGCTTTTTCCGGCCAGGTTGATCCCGCCACCGGGAACCTTGAGCCCGTCAAGCAAGCCTATACACGGACACAGTCCGGCCTCACCATTGGCGGACCCATCAAGAAAGACAAAACATTTTTCTTCGGCTCCTACGAATATACCCAGCGTGAAGAAACGGGATTTTCCAGCATTGGTATCAACAACTTTGGACTCTCGCCGTTTAATTGCGGAAGTGGATGTCCATTGAATGGCTTGCTGCTAACGTCGGACCAGTCCGCGGCTGTGCTGGGACTTTTGGGACAAGGTAAGGTTGCGGTTGCGCGAGACTACGCCGTCTTGATGGGCTCGGCCTCCAGCGTCGCGGTGAATGGCTTGGATCCCGGTGCTCTGGTTACTGCTCTCTCTGGAGGCACGATTACTCCGGTAAATCCTGTCAGCACTCCGGCCGGGGTTTTCTTCCAGGAATTCCCTTTTCCTGTTTCCTGCCCGTCCACGCAAACTGTAAATTCCATCGCATGCTCGGACTTTTCGCTGGGCCACGGCGCTGTCGTTGGACCCAGCGGCTCATTCGTCGCTGCAGGAGCTGTTCCTCTCCCCGCGTCTTATGTGCCTCTGAACTCTATTCGCGGCAATTATCCTGTGCAGGAGAAAACCAGCCTATGGTCGCTCCGATTGGATCAGAATTGGAACAGCAATAATCATTCGTTTCTTCGTTTGGGCGTTTCGCCTTCATTAGTTGCCGGGCTTCCTTCCACCTCGCAAAACCAGGTTTTCGGTCAGAACTCCGGCAGTCGCGCTGGCTACAATCAATCGCGCGACCTCAATGTCACCTTCCAGCACGACACGGTGACCAGCCCGACATCCGTAAATACCTTCCGCTTCCAATATGCGCGGCGCGGTTTGCATTTCGGTTTCTCGCAGCTTCCTGGTGGAGATCAAATCGGCGTCAATATCCCGGGAGTAGCTTATTTTGGCCGTGAGCCATATTCGACCGTGGACCGCATCGAACGCCGCACCGAGTTTACCGATACCGTCGCCAAAATCTGGGGCAAGCATACTTTCAAATTTGGCGCGGACGTAAATCTGGTTCAGCTGCGGTCTGCGAAGGCGCAAATCTTTGAACTGGATTTCGGCGGCGTGGTCAATTTCGGCGGAATTTCCGCCGCGACTTTTAACTCGGAGTTCGCAGGCTTGAATCTCCCTGGTGCCAGCAATTTGCAGGCCTACGGCCTGGGAATTCCGACGACGTACATCCAGGGCATCGGCAATTCCAACCAACCCTTGGACAATCTACCCTTTGGCTTTTTCGCGCAGGATTCCTGGCGCATTAACCGCAAGCTGACTCTGAATTACGGCGTCCGTTATGACGTGGAAATTACGCCTCTGTTCGCTCCTGCCACCGCCGTCAACGCCGCCGCGGAAAAAGCTCTGGGCGTTGTCGAAGGCATTCCGCGCGATTACAACAACGTCGCCCCGCGCTTCGGTCTGGCCTGGGATCCAGCCGGCAACGGAAAAACCGTTATCCGCATGGGCTACGGCCTGTTCTACGACCATCCGCTTTTAGCAGTTGCGTTTGACTCGGTGACCGCTGACGGTGGCCGCTCCGTGCAATTGCTTTCCGCGGGAGGAACAGCTTCGGCTTGCGGACTCGTCACGCCAGATTGCGCCGGCTCCGGCGGGCCCGGTTCTGATACTCCAGGAAACTTGAACGGTTCTTCGATCTTTCAGGGAGCGCTCAACACGGCCTCAGCCGATGTGGCATTTGCTCCATTGAGCCTCGCCTATCTTCCGAACCAGCAACGTTTCAATCCACTCGCCGCAAACTCGCTCTTTGCAAATCAAAACTATTTGACCGCAGGCTTCCCGCTGCCAATTCTTCCGTTCACTCTGCCCGTGGCGGCAAATTTCAAATATGGCTACGCGCAACAGGGAAATCTGACCATCGAGCGTCAGCTCGCCGGCTCCTGGACCATCAGCGTCGGCTACCAGTACACGCGCGGCATCCACTTGAATCGCCCAGTGGACGTCAATTCCACCGATCCAAAGTTACTCGACCAAAACGCGTTTAACGCAGCTGCTGCTGGCCTCAGTGTCAGCAACCCCGTCACTGTCGTTGTTCCCCAATCTAGCGTCGCTAACCACCCAGGGTTCTGCGCACTGAGTGTGCTCCAGCCTTCCGTTCTCGGAGTACTCGCAAATTGCCCCGGCCCGTTAGCTCCTCTGAATGGCTCATTTGTCGGGACTCCCGCGGTCTTCAACTTCTTTCGCCCATCGGGACCAAATCCCTCGTTCGGTGGGCCTAACGCTGTCAACTACGGAGGACTGGTGCAGCTCGCGCACCTCGCCGGCTATCCGGTTGGCTTCGGCGTTCCAGTTCCGTTCAACAGCGTGGACACGCAACTTTCCGATGCCAGTTCCTGGTACCACGCACTCACCGTTAACGTACAAAAACGCGTTTCCAAAGGCTTCGAGCTGCTCTCCAGTTACACCTGGTCGCACTCCATCGATAACGGCACGGACCTGCAGTCCCCGCTCGAACCGCAGGACAGCCGCTTCCCATTTTTGGAGAAATCGAACTCCGTCAACGACCAGCGCCATCGCTGGGTCACCAGTGCGGTTTTTCAGACCGCTGCCGGCAGGGGCGGCGACAATGTCTGGAAGCACTTCATCGGAGGCTTCACTGTGGCGCCGATCATCGAACTCTCCTCCGGCCGGCCCTTCAACGTCATCACCGGCGAGGATACGCGTTTAGACCTCGGCGCTTCCCAAGCGCGGCCATCGGTCGTTTCCAGCGGCGGTACCACTTCTCCTTTTATCTCCGGCGTGCAATTCGCTCCCGCTGACGTTTGCCTTGCTAACGATGGCTCAACCTTTGTGGTGCCCTTTTTCACTCCGCCCGCAGGTTGTAATGGAAGCCTGGGGCGCAACGCGTTCGTCAGCCCAGGTTTCTTCCAGGTTGATCTCCGCCTCTCCAAGCAGATTCCCTTCGGCGAACGCCTGAAGCTCGATCTCATCGCGGATGGCTTCAACCTTTTCAACCGCACCAACGTGGCCGCGGTCAACCAACTCTGCGATCCCACCGCAGGCGCAACTTGTTTTGCAGGTCAGCCCACGGCAGCCTACGACGCGCGGCAATTCCAGTTCGCTCTCAAGCTGCGCTGGTAACACATCGCCCATTTCTAGAAAAGGCCCCTTCGTTTTCAGCGAGGGGCCTTTTTCTTTTGCGCACTTGCCGAAATATTTCATCCGCGTAAAGTAGAAGTACCGTTTCCCGTCATCACGGGGAGAATACATGTCAGGAATTCTTATCGCCGGACTGCTGGTTGTCGCTGCTCTGGTCATTTGGGTGGCGCTGCAGAGTCTGGGAGCACAAAAAAAGAGCCAAGTCGTCGAATCGCAGATGAGCGAACTGCGCCACGATCTGCAGTCCATTGCAACCGCGCAGGCGCAAGCCACCGGCCAGATCACAACGCTCGCCAGCACCGTCACACAGCGGCTCGATATGGTCGGAAAATCTCTTACCGACGGAGTGGTGCAGTCCGCGGCGATTTCCGCGCAGGGCCAGTCCGCCATGCGCGAAGAGCTGAAAAGCACGCAAGGCATGATGGAGCGCATCCACAAACAACTCGGCGAATTTCAGGAAGTCAGCCGTGGCCTAAGCAACGCTCAACAATCGCTCGAATCCGTACTGGGCGGAGCGAAAACGCGGGGCATCCTCGGTGAAGTAACCCTCGAGCGTTTGCTCGAGGATTCCCTGCCGCCCTCGCAATACACATCGCAATACCGCTTCGCCAGCGGCGAATGTGTGGACGCTGCCATCTTCCTTCGCGACAAAAAAATCCTGGCCATCGATTCCAAGTTTCCGCTTGACGCCTTCCGCCGCATCCAAACGGAAGGCGAAGAAGCTCGCCGCGCCTTCGTCACCGCCGTCAAATTGCATACCGACTCCATCGGCAAAAAATATATTCTTCCCGGGGAAAATACCCTGGACCTGGCGTTGATGTTCGTTCCGTCGGAAAGCGTGTATTACGAACTGCTACACTGCGCGGACAGCAAAGGCCTGCAGCTCGACGCCTATTGCCGCGAGAAACGCATCGTCGCCGTTTCTCCCAGCACCCTCTACGCGCATCTCTGCGTCATCGCCATGGGCTTGCGCGGAATGCAGATCGAGGAAAATGCCCAGCGCCTTGCCGACGGGCTTGCCGGACTGAAAAAACATTTTGCGAATTTTTCCGAGACATTCGAAAAAATCGGCACTCATCTGAAAAATGTGCAGCAAAGTTATCAGGAAGCTGACAAGCGCCTCGACAAGACAGGAACTGCTTTGGAAGGAATGCTGGAACCGGTGGAACCGTCGAAGCCGCTGCCCGGCACGCAGGAAACTTTACCGCTTACTTCGCTAACCGCCAAAAACGGCGGTTAATAACAAAGCGCAATCGGACTTGTGCCGAGCCACATCCCGCTGCAAATCTAAGTCTTGTTTCGAATCGCCCACGGCATCAGCCGTATCGACACCAGAACATTTCCGTGCTGTTTTCCGGTCAGCGGAAAACTGGCCACATTTTCCGCTCCTCCGCTCGAAATTGCTTTCGCTGGATTGCCCCCAGCAAGTTCCGCAATCTCAGGCGCTAGGTTGCGCGCCTCTAGCGTCACCTTGTCGCGCGTTCCCTCGATGCGAACGGACAGCGTGCGCTTTTGTCCCGGCTGCATCGGCGAAGTATCCGCCTGCAGCGACAACGATAAAAAAATCAACCGTGCCGCGCTCGCCGCCCCTTTGTTGCAAGCAACCGTCACATCCGCAGGCCCCGGCTGCAAATCCTCTGGCGGCAAAATGGTCATGGATTCGGACGACGACGCCATCACCAGCGCCGACTCGCCATTTACCTGCACAACATTCTTGTCCGCTTCACCGCAAAATCCATGCCCTTGCAATTCGAACCGGTCGCTCAGCGAAGCAAAGTGCGGCGCTTGCACCACCGACGGCGTGCTCGCGTTCGCCGGTGCCGCAATCACCAGTGTCTGCACGCGGCCCGGACGCCCTTGAATCGTGGCGTACAGCACGCCGGGAGTCAGCGGCGCGACAAATAATCCCCTGCCCGTGGCATTTGTCGTTACGTGATCACCGTTTGAAAACGCAATGGTCACTCCCGGCGTCAGCCGGCCATTCGTATCCAGCACCGCCAGCGTGGTGCGGTCGCCGGAAATCATTTTTCGCGGCACTAGCAGAATCCGCGCGTTCTTCGCCGCCGGCGCCGACTGTTCTTCTGCAGTCACAACAGTGCACAACGTAACCGCCGCTATCGCCCCGACTGCAAATATCCGCAGAGTCATGCATTCCATTGTAGGAGAGCCATTGTAGGCGAGAACGATACGATGAGGAAGCTTTCGCGCGCTGGAGCTACCTGCTCGAGCGCTGCGCGGCTCAGTTCGCAGCTAATTCTTAGACCTCTCTCGGCGACTCGTACACAATCACCGTTCGTCCAGGCGCACCTGCGGCCACGCGTCGCAGCCGAAATACAAACGGGCGAGGCGCATTGCCTTGCGTCAACTGCTCGAGCCGGAAATACGTATCCCCGATTCGCACCGTCCTTGGCGGAATCCATTCCGCTTTCGCGCGCGAAGAATGAATCTCCAGGAACGCTTCACCATCCTCAGATTGTTCCAGCAATTCGTCCGCAATCTCCGGTAAACGCGCTACGATTATTTTTTCCTTTACAGCCGAAACAATCGATCGAAATTGCGCCCGCACGCTCGGCGTGTATAGCGCGTCACCTTCCAGCGACCGGCCCGTAACTTTCCCATAGCACCAGTCCGCAAACGCCAGCGGAGCCGTGCCAAAAATTTGTTCGGTAAACGCCGCAGCCAGCAGTCTCAGTAATCCTTCGATCACGAAAAATCCGATTAGCCAGGTCAGCGGATGGATCACCCACAAGACCAGCGCGGAAAATCCGATCGCTTGGCCTGGAACCGCCCTTTCCGGGCCATTGCGCAACGCAGAATCCAACGCGTTCGCAGCCCAGGTGGTTACGGAATGCGAATACCAATCGATCAGCGCGAAAAACGCCAGCAGGCTCTCCAAGAATCCGCTGAGCACCGTGGCACGCACCCACGGAATCGCCTCATTCAGGCGCAGCCCTGCGCGCCAGCGGCCTGGCGTCAACGACAGAATTGTTCCTAAGGCTAGCCTCCACATAGACTTACAGGTATCCACTTAAGCTGCATTCTCTTACGTAGTCTCTGCCCATTATTTGGCGATGTCCTTCCTTAGTCTCTCCTATAGTCTCTCCTATCAATCGGCTTACCCTCCATCGTGTTCACAACTAGTGAGTAATCAGTAGGACGCACCTCCTTTCGCGCTCAATCCGCCTCTGATAACGTGAACTTTGAGAGCCCGTAGGGGTGCGCGCGGAATTGTCTCCGTCCGCTTCCTCAGGGGGAGTGTACTTGCAAATCTCGACCGGTGGCGCCACACACGTGGGCATGGTGCGCACCAACAACGAAGACTGTTACCGCATCGTTCCTCCGCTGAGCCTCTACGTTCTTGCGGACGGAATGGGCGGCGAAGCTCATGGCGAAATCGCCAGCGCGCTTGCCGTGGAAACCGTTGTGAAACACTGCATCGAAGGCCAGGAAAATCCTGCTTCTCCGTTGCTCGGCGAACCTAAGCCCGGATTGAATCCCAGGAGCCAACGCCTGTTAAGCGCGATTCATCTCGCCAATCAAAAAGTGTTTCAGTCGGCGGAAGAACATCCTGAACAAGAAGGCATGGGCGCAACTTTAACCGCAGCGTGGATTGATGACATGCAACTCAGCGTCGGACATGTCGGTGACAGCCGTCTCTACTTACTTCGCACCGGGCAGCTCCAGCAGCTTACCAGCGACCACTCACTGGTTGCCGAACAAGTTCGCCGCGGCATCCTGACCGCCAACGAAGCCGAACAAAGCAATCTACAAAGCGTTTTGCTCCGCGCCCTGGGAACACAGCCCGAAATCGAAGTGGATATCGAACAAGTCCCTCTTTTCCCAGGCGATGTTCTGCTCCTCTGCTCGGATGGCCTCACACGTATGGTCACCGAGCCTGAAATTGCTGGAACTCTTCAGGCGGAGCCTGATCCTCAGCGCGCCGCTGAAAAGCTCATCAAACACGCTAACGAAGGCGGCGGCATCGACAACGTTTCGGTCATCGTCGTTTCTCTCAAGCCTGAACCCAAAGGTTGGTTTTCCTGGCTGCGCCGTGGGGCGCATAAATCTGCAAGCGGAAATGGTTCCGCTGGAGGTCACTGACATGGCCAAGCTATCGCTGATGTTTGAAGAAAAAATGGTCAAAGTAGTTCCCGTCGGCTCGCGCCCAGTGCGCATCGGCCGTTCGCCTGACAATGATCTGGTCGTGGACAACCTCGCTGTTTCCAACGACCACGCCCGCGTTTACTTCGATTCCGGACGCTTGGTGGTGGAAGACCGCGGCAGCCTCAATGGCACTTTCGTGAACGATCTGCGCATCGAACGTGCCACGCTGCACGACGGCGACTCCATCTGGATCGGCAAACACCACATCAAAGTTGACGCCACAGGCGATGCGCCGCTGCCTTACGAATCAGGCCGCAAGACCACTGCTGGCTCGATCAACGAAACCATGGTCCTCGATACCAAGGTCCGCCGCGACATGCTTCAGCAAGCCGCCGCATTGGGCGAACGCACGCAATTCGCCTCCGGACGCATCAAGGTTCCAACCATCGTGGTTCTCTCCGGAAAAACCGACTCCAAGGAATACACTCTCACCAACAAACTTACCACCATCGGAAAATCGGCCATGGCCACCATCAAACTGCGCGGCTGGTTCAAGCCGCAAATGGCCGCGCAAATCAATCAACGCGATGATGGCTATTACATCGGGTCCGGCGATAAAGTTCCGGTTGTCAATGGTGTTTCCATCCCGGGTCCAACCAGGCTGGATGATGGCGACCTGGTGGAAGTCTCTGGCGTCCGCTTGAATTTCATCGTTCGCGAATAGTGATGCACACAATAGCCGCAACCTGGCTCGCACGAATTGCGCAAAGACGTTTCACCGACTGCGCGTAAAATTTCATGGCCAACTCCACGCCGAAATGGTCCCAGGGCCGCAGCGGTTTTGGCGTCTACGAACTTCTCCTCTCCTGGTGGCATCATCGCATCTCCTTCCTGATCAGCCTGGCCATCACCCTTTCAGGCCTCGCGCTTTACTTCTTCACCTTCTTTGGCGAGAGCCCCACTCCTATCTTCAATTTTCTGCAACGTCTGGAATATTCCTCTCTGGATACCCGATTTCGTTACCGTTCTCCAGCCAGCACCCCCGTCGATCCGCGTATCGTGATTGTGGACATCGATCAACATTCCCAGGAGGTCCTTGGCAAGTGGCCTTTCTCGCGTATTCATTTCGCGCATCTTCTTGATGTGCTGCATGAAGACCATGCCAAAGTCGCGGCCTTTGACGTCACTTTCAGCAAGCCGGATCAATCTTCTGCGCCGCTGCGCGCACTGTGGGCCGACTTCGAAGCGCGGCAAAAGCGCGGCGAACAAATCGATCCTCGATTAATGTCCGAATTGCAAAAAACTATCGCCGTCTACGACGCCGATAAGCAATTCGCAAAATCCGTCCAGAATTTCGGTACCGTCGTTCTCGGCAATTTCTTTCTTCACACCGAAGCCGACCTGCGCGGACTCGATCCAAAAACTCTCGATGACTATGCTAACCAGATCGCCTTCTATTCTTTTCCCAGCGTTCGACCGCTCAATCCGGCCACCGGCAAGCAGGACCGCATCTCCCTGATTCAAAAATTCCAGCCCGATCGTCTGCTGCCGCAAGGCACCGAAGCCAATCTTTCCGTTTTGACCAGCGCGCTCAGTGAGGAAACTTCCTCCACCGGTTTTTTCAACGTTTATCCGGATGTCGACGGAGTCGTTCGCCGTGCCAATCTCATCATTCCTTACGGCCGTTCGAAAGATCTTGCGGAATGGGATATTTACGCGTCGCTCGACGTGCAGACCGTTCGCTCTTTCTTGAGTCTTCCAAACGATCAAGTGGCCTTGGAGTTTGGTCCGGTAGGCGCCTCGCGCATTGTCTTCGGCGATCAAGCCCAAATCCATACCGACGATCTCGGCCGTGTTTACGTCAATTTCCGCGGACCCAGCTATACCTACCCGCACTATTCCATGGCCGACGTCGTCGAGCACAAGGTTCCCGCTGGCGCTCTTGCCGGAAAAATCATTTTGATCGGCGCAACCGCTACCGGAATTGGTGACTTGCGGACCACTCCTTTCGGCGGCCTCGACTATCCCGGCGTGGAAATTCACGCCAACGTCATTGACAATATTCTGCACGGCAATTTTCTCAGTCGCGGCGCCAAGGAATCGCTCAGCGACCTGCTCCTGATTTTTCTTTTCGGAGTCCCACTCGGCATCTGGATGGCTCTTGTCTCGCCACGCTGGATGGGATGCGGCGTGTTCTTGCTGCTCTTGCTTGCTGCGGTGGACTATTTCGCGTTCTTGAGAGGCTCGTGGCTGAATTTCACCATTCCCGCTCTCACTCTCACCGCGAACGTGATCCTGGTATCACTCTTCCGCGTCTTGGTCGAAGAAAAAGAAAAGCGCCGCGTGCGCACCGCCTTCGGCCAATACCTCAGCCCGGAAGTGGTTCGCCGCTTGCTGCTCAATCCCGAACTCGTCGAACCGCGCAAGACCGAAATCACCGTAATGTTCAGCGACATTCGCGGTTTCACCACTATTTCCGAAAAACTCGACGCTCAAGAACTGGCCATCTTCCTCAATCAATATCTTTCCGACATGACCCATATCGTCTTCGAACGCCGCGGCACCCTCGATAAATACATCGGAGACGCCGTGATGGCTTTCTGGAACGCTCCTTTCGAAGAAGCCGACCACGCCGCGCTGGCCTGCCATTCGGCACTCGAGATGATGGCGCGCATTCACCAGATGCAAAAAAAGTGGGAGGCCGAGGGCAAGCCGTGTCTCGATATCGGGATTGGCCTCAATACCGGCGTTGCCAGCGTTGGAAATATGGGCTCTTCTTTGCGCTACGGCTACACCGCGCTGGGCGATTCCGTGAATCTTGCTTCGCGCCTTGAGGGCTTGAATAAAGACTACGGAACCCACATTCTCGTCAACGAAACCACCTACCTCGCAACAAAAGATTCTGGCTTCGTTTTTCGCGAACTGGATCTCATTCGCGTGAAAGGCAAACTGCAACCCGTCGTCATCTACGAACTGGTCACCGCCGCAGCCGATCTTTCTACCGACACGCAAGTCCGCCTCGATCGTTTTCACCAAGCTCGCGCGCTCTTTCAGCAACGCCGCTGGCTGGACGCCCAAACCGCGTTCCAATCCATTCTTGACCAATGGCCCGACGACGGCCCGGCACGCGCCTACTGGAAGCGTTGTCAGGAATATCTTTTTGACGAACCTCCATCCGGCTGGGACGGCGTTTTCACCATGACCCATAAGTAGCTTCGAATCTTGCGCGCCCATCGCGTCGATAATTAGCGCTAGAGCCGCGTTTCCAGTTCTGATCCATTTTGGCCGGGCAATATTCTTCGTGACCGCGCTAGGATCTCCCGCATCCATATGGACACGTGGCCAACGTGGCAAGCCGTCGGATTCCGTTTTCCTGATCCTGAATTCTTGCGAGATTACGCTTCTGGCGATGTATCGTATTCAGCCGAGGCGGCTTGGCCTTTCGACGTAACCAAACCGCAACTCTCGCGGTCTAATACAAGAGCACCGTTGTCTTTGCTACAGGCCGCAAAGTCCGGGTAACCACGAAATTTCTCGACTGAAGGAACTCGAAAAATAGTATGTGGATTGTTCGTTTAGCGCTACAAAGGCCATACACCTTTATCGTGATGGCACTGGTGATCATGCTTCTGACGCCCGTGGTCTTGCTGCGCACGCCGACTGACATTTTTCCGGAAATCAATATTCCCGTCATCAGCCTGGTCTGGACCTTCACCGGTCTTGAGCCGCAGGAAATGGAGCAGCGCATCACCGGCAACGTCGAGCGCGGCATCGCCACGCTGGTCAACGACGTGGAACATACCGAATCGCAATCCCTCAACGGCATCGCCGTCATCAAAGTTTATTTTCAGCCCAACGCCAACATTCAAACCGCGCTCGCGCAGACCGGCTCCATCTCGCAAACTTTCTTGCGTTTTCTGCCGCCGGGAATCACTCCGCCGCTGGTCATCATTTATTCCGCATCCACTGTTCCGGTCATTCAGCTCGGCTTGACCAGCGACACCCTCAGCGAACAGCAGCTCTTCGACACTGGCAACAATTTTATTCGCACCCAGCTCGCCACCATTCAAGGCGCCGCCACTCCGTTTCCTTACGGTGGAAAGCAGCGCCTGGTTTCTGTGGACACAGACACCACTGCGCTGCAATCCAAGGGTTTATCGGCGGTAGACATCGTCAACGCCGTCAACGCACAAAACCTCATTCTGCCCACCGGCACCGCAAAACTTGGCACTCTCGAATACACCGTAGAAATGAACGGCAGCCCCCGCACCGTGGCGGAGCTCAACGACCTGCCCATAAAAACCGTGAACGGCGCCACCATTTATATGCGGGACGTCGCGCACGTTCGCGACGGCTTCTCTCCACAAACCAACGCCGTCCTGGCTAATGGTCAGCGCGGCGTGCTGATGAGCATCTATAAAACCGGTAACGCCTCCACCCTCGACATCGTGGATCGCGTTAAGGCCATGCTCATCTATAACCAGGGCTCCTATCCCGAAGGTCTTAAGGTCACCCAGTTTTTCGATCAATCCGTCTTTGTGCGTGCTTCGATTCAAGGTGTGCTTCGCGAAGCTCTCATCGCCGCGGTACTCACAGCGTTCATGATTCTTCTGTTCCTCGGCAACTGGAAAAGCACCATCATCATCGCCATCTCCATTCCGCTTTCCATCCTGGTCAGCATTCTGCTGCTCAGCGCGCTTGGCGAAACCATCAACATCATGACCCTCGGCGGGCTCGCTCTCGCCGTCGGCATTCTGGTTGACGATGCCACCGTCGAAATCGAAAACATCAACCGCAACCTCGCTATGGGCAAGGAAACCGTTCAAGCCATTCTCGATGGCGCGCAACAAATCGCCGTCCCTGCTTTCGTCTCCACTCTCTGCATTTGCATCGTGTTCATCCCGATGTTTTTTCTCTCGGGCGTTGCCAAGTATCTTTTTATTCCGCTGGCTGAAGCTGTCATCTTCGCCATGCTCGCCTCGTACATGTGGTCGCGAACTATCGTCCCCACGATGGCCATGTATCTCTTGAGCTCCGAGGACGAATACCACGCCGAAGAACACGTCGGCGAAAAACAGGGCTTCTTCCGCCGCTATCAACAGAAATTCGAGCACGCCTTCGAGACCTCCCGCGAAGGTTACCGCAACGCCTTACAAGCTTCCCTGAATGTTTCCGGCCTCTTTTGCGCCTTGTTTTTTGGTTTTTGCGTGCTCTCCGGATGCTTGGTGTTTGTTCTCGGCCGCGACTTTTTCCCCAAAGTGGACGCCGGCCAGATCCGTTTGCACATGCGCGCCCGCACCGGCCTGCGCATCGAGGAAACCGCTCGCCTCGCGGATCAGATCAACCAGACCATTCGACAGATCATTCCGCAAAACGAACTGGTAACCGTCCTGGACAACATCGGCCTGCCTTACAGCGGAATTAACCTCAGCTACAGCAACGCCGGAACCATCGGCACTTCCGACGCCGAAATCCTGGTGCAACTCAAGCAGGAACGCGGCAAAGGTACCGCCGAGTACGTCAACCAACTGCGCGACGTCCTTCCGCAAAAATATCCCGGCGTGCAGTTTTTCTTTCAGCCCGCGGACATCGTCACGCAAATTTTGAATTTTGGCACTCCTGCCCCGATCGACGTCGCCGTTACCGGCGCAAACCAACAGGGCAATTACGTGGTGGCGCAAAAACTGGCATCTGAGATGCGCCACATTCCCGGCGCGGTCGATGTCCACGTACAGCAAGCCTTCGATGCTCCGACTCTCTTCATGGACATCGACCGCACCCGTGTTCAGTCCGTCGGTATGCAAGCCCGCGACGTCGCGCAAAACGTCCTGGTCTCTCTTAGCTCCAGCTTTCAAACCGCGCCGACCTTCTGGCTCGATCCCAAAAATGGTATCAACTACAACATCGCCGTGCAGACCCCGCAGTACCGCATCGACTCCTATCAGGCCCTGCAAAACACTCCCATCAACGGCAGCATTCCTGGCGCAGCTCCGCAAATTCTGCAAAATCTTGTCACCACCTCCGCCGCCGCTCGGCCCGCTTCCATCTCCCACTACAACGCTCAGCCCATGATCAACGTTTACGCTTCGGTTTACGGCCGCGACCTCGGCTCGGTTTCCGAAGAAGTTTTCAAGCAGGTTAAGGCCGTCGAAAAAGAATTGCCCCGCGGCAGCCACATCGTCGTTCGCGGCCAGGTACAGACCATGCGCAACTCCTTTATCGGCCTCGGCGTCGGCCTCATTGGAGCCATCCTTCTTGCCTACCTGCTCATCGTCGTCAATTTTCAATCCTGGATTGATCCGTTCATCATCATCACCGCGCTCCCCGGCGCTCTCGCCGGAATCTGCTGGATTCTCTTGATCACTCACACCACGTTGAACGTGCCTTCTCTTACCGGCGCCATCATGTGCATGGGCGTCGCCACTGCCAACAGCATCTTGATGATCTCTTTTGCACGCGAACAATTGGCCGAAGGCAAGAACGCCTTCGACGCCGCTCTTGAAGCCGGTTTCGTCCGCATCCGTCCGGTCATCATGACCGCTCTCGCCATGATCATCGGCATGGTTCCCATGGCCATCGGCCTCGGCGAAGGCGGCGAGCAGAACGCTCCCCTCGGACGAGCCGTCATCGGCGGCTTGATTTTCGCGACCTTCGCAACTTTGTTTTTTGTGCCGTGCGTTTTCAAAATCATTCACACACGGCTGGAGCGCCGCAGGCATCACGCTACCGCCTGACGCCCGTTTTGCGGCAGAATCTTATCAGCACGGAAAGGTGCAGCATCTATGGCAACCGAACTCGACACTCCGCCCCAACCGCACAAGAGCCGGCTCTTCGGCCTGCTCTTCATCGCGGTCATTATCCTCGTCGTCCTCGGCGCGTTCACACTTTTCCAGCGGCGTTCGCAATATCAAGCCTTGGCGAAAGATACCGAAACTCTCGCCGTCCCCACCGTCGCAGTAATCCATCCAACCACTGAGCCTTCCGAAGAAGGCCTGGTACTGCCCGGCTCCATGCAGGCGTACGTCGAATCGCCCATCTACGCTCGCACCAACGGCTATCTCAAAAAGTGGTACCGCGACATCGGCTCCCGCGTCCGAAAAGGTGAACTGCTCGCCGACATCGATACTCCCGAAGTCGATCAGCAGCTTCTTCAGGCCAGGGCCGATCTCGAAACCTCGCAAGCCAACGCCAATCTCTCGCACATCACTGCTACCCGCTACGAAGATCTAATCAAGACCGACAGCGTCTCCAAACAGGAAGTGGACAACGCTGCCGGCGATTTGGCCGCCAAACAAGCCGGTGTCGCTTCCTCTCAAGCCAACGTCCATCGCCTCTCCGAACTGGAATCCTTCAAGCATATTTACGCTCCCTTCAGCGGCGTCATCACCCGCCGCAACGTGGATATCGGAACATTGATCAACGCCGGCAACGGCGGCGCCACCCAGCAACTCTTTTCGCTAGCGCAAACCGATCCCATTCGCGTTTACGTGAATGTTCCGGAGAGCGCCGCGCCCTCCATCCATGCCGGCCTCCCCGCTCACCTCGATCTCACACAATTCCCCGGTCGCAAATTCCTCGGCAAAGTCGTGCGCACCGCCGAAGCGATCGACCCGGTTTCCCGCACTCTCCTCACCGAAGTTGACGTCCCCAACAAAACTGGCGAACTGCTTCCCGGCGGTTATGCTCAGGTCCATCTTGACGTCCAGATTACCGGCGATCGTTTGCAGGTTCCTGTCAACGCACTGCTTTTCCGTTCCGAGGGCCTTCGCGCTGTCGTAGTCGACGCCGACCACAAGCTTCATCTTCAGCCGCTTACCATTGGCCGCGACTATGGCGTTTCTCTGGAAGTTCTTCAGGGACTGCGCGGCGCCGATTGGATCGTTCTCAATCCTGCCGACTCTCTCGAGGAAGGTCAGCACGTCAACGTAAAAGAACCTGCTCCACAGGCAACAGGAGCTGCACCAACAGCCAGCGCGGCACCGAATGGCTCCAACTCCAAGTCCATGCCCGGTGCTTCTTCAGGAAAAGGTAAGTGAAACTCGCTTTTACAATCTCAAGTGCGGCGATTCTCGCGGCACTCTGCGCAGTTGGCTGCGCCGTCGGCCCCAACTATCATCGCGCCGACGCTCCCGCCGCCACTCATTGGGACGTTGCAGAACCCTGGCGCGAAAGCGCTCCCAAGGATGCACTCGGCAAAGGCGATTGGTGGGAAGTTTTTCGCGATGACGACTTGAACGGCTTCGAACAAGACGCTTTACAGTCCAACCAAACCATCAAAATTTCCGTAGCTCGCCTCGAACAGGCTCGCGCCCTCGCCGCCGTGCAAATCTCCACCCAATTCCCTCAGTTTTCGACCGGTCTTTCTCCAGAGCGCCAACGCCTTTCCGGCAATCGCCCTCGCAACAGCAGTTTTACTGTCCTTGGCCCAGTCACGCAAAACAGTTACACGCTTCCTTTCACCGTCAACTATGAGCTCGACATCTTCGGCAGGCGCCGTCGCAGCATAGAAGCAGCTCAGGCCAGCTATCAATCGAATGCCGCGGATCTTGAAAATGTTCGTCTGCTCATCACCTCTGAACTTGCCGGTGATTTTTTCTCGCTGCGCCAGCTCGACACGCAAATTTCTCTGCTCTCGCGCACGGTCGACGCTTTGTCAAAAGGTCTCGACCTCGTAAATTCCCGCTATCACGGCGGCGTAGCTTCCGGCCTCGATGTCGCGCAGGAAGAAACTCTTCTCGACACCACGCGCACCCAGCTCACTTTGTTGAACCAGCAGCGCAAACAATTTGAAGACGCCATCGCTGTCCTGGTCGGTAAATCCGCGCCGGATTTTCACATCGTGCCGCGCGAACTTACGGAGCAGCCTCCCACTCTCAACGCCGGTCTGCCTTCCGACTTACTCGAACGCCGCCCGGACATCGCCGAAGCCGAACGTGAAATGGCCGTCGCCAACGCGCAAATCGGCATCGCTAAAGCCGCGTACTATCCTTCCTTCAATCTTTTTGCCAACGGCGGTTGGCAAGCAGCCGATATCGCCAAGCTTGCCAGTATACAAAGCACCTTTTGGGCGATCGGCGCCAACGTCGCCGAAAGCATCTTCACCGGAGGCGCGCGCCGCGCTCAAGTGCAATATGCGCAGGCAGGCTACGATGCCACCGTCGCCAATTATCGCGGAACCGTCCTGCAAGCCTTCCGCGAAGTCCAGGACAGCCTCACCGGCCTCACCATCCTCGATCAAGCTTTCCAATCCCAGCAGCAAGCCGTGGACGCTTCCCGCCGCAATCTAGATATCGCCACCAACCGCTACAAAGGTGGCCTGGTCAGCTATCTCGATGTAGTCACCGCGCAGCAAACTCTCTTAACCAACGAACAAGAACTCGCCATCCTGCAAGGCCAAAAACTAGTCACCAGCGTCCTCCTGGTCAAAGCTCTCGGCGGCGGCTGGGACGCCTCCAGCCTCGCCGCCATCCAAGTCAAATCCCACCCCAAAGACATCCTCGCCCCATAGGTTCTGATTCCTATGACGTCGAGAACCATCTAATTCGACCGCAGGTCGGCCGCCGGTCACCAAGTCGGTCGGCAGCACCATCAACAAAATCTACTGGTTCGATCAAGAAGATGAAGTTCTTGACGAAACCGACGGTTCCGGTAGCACTTCGAACTCGTCGTTTAACGGATATATTTTCCTTGGAGGCGAGCGCATTGCCCGCCGCGACTCGTTGAACGATGTATTTTACTACTTCGCAGATCACCTCGGTACTTCTCGATCTGTCGCTGAGGTCGCATCAAGTCAATCGACGGCCAACGTGTGTTACGTCGCAGACTTTTTTCCTCTTGGCCAGGAGCGCACTCCGATCCTTAACTCTTGCGCTCAGAACTACAAATTCTCCGGCAAAGAACGCGACACGGAATCGGGTCTTGATAACTTTGAGGCCAGATACGACTCGTCCACCATGGGTCGATTCATGTCTGTAGACCCGCTGAGTCTAAGCGACCGAGCAGCCTCAGTTCTTGGCGACCCTCAAAGCGGTAACGCCTCTTCGTACGTACGCAATAATCCACTAAATCTCACGGACCCCAACGGGATGCTTTGGTGCACGGCTAATTACAATACTTGTACTTCCGACGTGGGATATACGTTTTTGAAACAACACGGCGAAATTGGCCCCGCCCTATGGATGCTATTTACTCATCATATTGAAGGCCAATTACTTAAAGACCTTGCTGTTACCCCCGCCCAATTCATGAACCTCGTTCAGAGGCTGGCCCAACATCAGGGCGGCGCTCAACAGGCTGTCGATTCATTCAACGCGACGCTGGGCTTCGAAAAGACAAACTGCGCTGGAGGGGGAGATTGCATTAGCGCCCTGGGAATGGCTGCGACCGCTAGCATCGCGGCTGTGTATTAGGGCGGAGAAAGCGAAGAGGTATTCGTTGATAAGCAAATTGCCACGGCTGAAGCGAAAATCAAAAAATTGGCGAGCGACCTCGCAGCCGATACACTTGCGGCGGCGAAGCGCGAAGCAAACGGCGGAACGAAGATCGCCAAGGCGGGCGGGGGCTATTTCAATCACGTCGGAGATGTCGAGCAAACAATCGCTGGTCTCAGCAGGCAAGTCAAACATCTAGAACGGGTGCTCCAGAGAAGCGGCACGAGCGAGTCACGAGTCGCCAAATTAACGGCCTCCTTGAGAGGGCGAGGGGCCTGCTTGGAACTGCTGGGCAAGCAATCACAAGGGAGGGGGGTTTAGGAGCCGATATGGAACCACTCACCAACCAGGAACATGCTTTGCAAAAGTGGCGAAAAGGCCAAGCATCGCTTGAGGACGTTAGGGCACTGTCTCACGGCATTGGAAAACAACCATTCGAGCCGGGCATACCTGCCCTGGTCCAACTTCTGGATCATGAGGATGAGGTCGTGCGCTATAGCGCCGGCAAAGCGCTTGGCTTCGATTTAAAGTACAAGCCAGCAACGGATAAGTTGGTCGTCATGCTAGAGCAGGACGCTGACGAAGACGCGAAGGATGTTGCCGCAGGCGCTCTCAAAGTGATTTGGCAGAATACAAAGGAACCGCTGATCCTCAAGGCGCTCGCCAAGTCTGCGCTAACAGATCCTGATGAGGATCTCCGCAATCATGCCTACAAGACACTGCTATTCGTCAATGGCGTTCCAAGAGAGGAACATCTGCAGCTGCTAACAGACGAGAACGTACAGGTCGACCCTACACGCGTGAAGGCTATCGTGGATGAGATTTCCGGGAAAGACTGATATTTTCTGCAAGTTGTGTTCGCTCTTCGTTCCTCCGTTCGAACCGTACCTTCCTAGTTAATTATTCTTATTGATATTTATGCCAATCCATGAGATGATCGATTTTCGCTGTACGGGGGCTCGCGCCCCCTCACTGCCCCTGTCCCAGATTCTCCACGAAAAACTGCGTCACTCGGTTCATCAGGAAAATCCGTGCAGGAGCATCCGAAACTCCGTGCCCGCGCCCAGGAAACGGCAGCACTTCCACATCCTTCCCTTTTTCGATCAGCTTATCCACCAGCGCCAGCGTGTTTGCGAAGTGCACATTGTCGTCTTCCGTTCCGTGCGCAATCAGCAGCTTGCCGCGTAGCTTCCCAGCATTCTCAATCGGTGAAGACTCCTGATAACTCTCTTCGTTTTGCGGCAGCAGTCCCAGATACCGCTCGGTATAAATCGTGTCGTAGTAATGCCAATCCGTAACCGGCCCGCCCGCAAACCCGACCTTGAAGTCTTCGGCATCTTCGAACATCGCGTGCAACGTCATGTGCCCGCCGTAACTCCAGCCCCAAATCCCGATGCGCTTCGCATCCACCCACGGCTGGCGTTTCAGCCACGCCACGCCGTCGCGTTGATCCGACATTTCCTGGGCGCCAAATCGAAAATGAATCGGCTCCTCGAACAAATGTCCGCGTCCCGCCGAGCCGCGATTATCCAGCGCAAAAATCACAAATCCTTTTTGCGCCATCATTTGATGCCACAAAAATGTCGGCCCGCCCCATTGATTCATCACCACCTGCGCGTGTGGCCCGCCATAGGTATAAATCAGCACCGGATATTTTTTCGCCGCATCAAAATTCGCCGGCTTGATGATCCACGCATTCAAATCCATTCCGTCGTGCGTTTTCACCGCCAAAAATTCGGGCGGCGATAGTTTGTACTCCGCAAGCTCCGCAACTTTGTTTTCATTCAGCGCAATCGGCGCGCTCTCATCGAACTTGCTCACCCATTGCTGCGGCGGAGTTATCGCATTGGAATACGAATCCACAAACGCGCTCGCATCTGGAGAAAGCTGAACTGTATGCACTCCCTCTTGTTTCGTGACTCGCTCAAGTCCAGTTCCATCCAGTCCCACGCGATACAAATGTCTTTCCATCGGCGATTTTTCCGTCGCGTTGAAGTACACAATTCCCTTCGCCTCATCCACACCTTGAACCGCCGTCAGTTCCCAATTGCCCTTTGTCAATTGCACTTCTTCTTTTCCGTCCAACCCGTACAGGTACAAATGCCGGTAACCGCTGCGCTCGCTCGACCACAAAAATCGCTTGCCATCTCTCAGGAAATACAAATCATCCGAAACATTAATCCAGTAAAGATCCTTCTCCGTCAGCACCACACTGGATTTTCCCGTCTCCGCACCGGCAATCAGGAAATCCAGCTGCGTCTGAGGACGATTCAGCCTCTCAATCGCAACGCGTTTGGAATCTCGCAACCACGCCACACGCGGAATGTACTGATCGTTCTTGGATCCCGTATCTAACAACATCGTTTTGCCGCCATTCACGCTCGCCGCATACACATGCACTACCGGATTGCTCGTTCCTGCCGGCGGATACCGCTCCTCGTTGGCCTCTCCTTCGTACGACGCAAAATCCACCAGCGGATATTTCTTAACTTTGCTTTCGTCCATTTCCAGAAAAGCAATCTTCGACGAATCCGGCGACCACCAATACGCCGTCTTCAAATCCAGCTCTTCCGGATACACCCAATCCAATTCTCCTTTGCGTACTTCTTCCGTGCCGCCATGCGTAACCGCACGTTCTTTTCCATCCGCCACGTTCACCACAAACAGGTTGTGCTCCCGGACAAAACTGACCAGGTTTCCGTCTGGCGAAATCTTCACGTCCGTGATCGCTTCTTTTCCTTGCAGCAGCGTTCGCGCCGCTTGCGTCTTCAAGTCAAACCAGCTCAGCGAATTCGGCCCAACAAACAAAAGCTGCTCTCCATTCGGAGCCCACACATACTGCGATGCCGGATGTCGTCCCAGCCCGGTTGCCTGCGTCTGCGGAGTTTTTCCCGCCGGCAGCACCGTCTCTAACTTCTCCGCGCTGACCAGCAGACGCCTCTGCCCACTGGCCACGTCGAGCGCCCACAGTTCTGTTTTCGCGTCTTTTCCGGTCCCTTTGACTTCGAAGAAAGTGACCGTCTTCCCGTCGGGTGCCCACTGCACGCCGCGGTACAGTTTGCCGCTCAGCCCCGGCTGCCCATATATTTTTTTTACGGTCAGCACGCCGCTCTGTTCCTGCCCACGCAGCGGGCTAACGCTAAACAGCGCCACAAACGCAATCACTGCAACCCCCCACAACATTTGTAGCGACAACCGCCTTACAAAATTCTGTGAAAAACGACGCATTGTTTTTCCGATCTGAACGAAGTGGATTTTAATGCCGAAACGATTCGTGCGGTTTTCTCGAATCTAAATGAAATTAATTTACGACGGGCCCAGCTCAACCTGGCGGCCAATGAAACGTTCTTCCACCAAGCAGATGCAGGTGCAAATGGAACACCGTCTGCCCGGCGCCGCTTCCCGTGTTCATCACTGTGCGGTAGCCATTACCCAATTTTCTTTCCCGCGCCAATTTCGCCGCGACCAGCGCAATCTTTCCCAACACCGCCTCTTCTTCTGGAGTGGCCTCTTCCAGCGAAGCAAAATGTTTCTTCGGACAAATCAGAATATGGGTCGGCGCCTGCGGATTAATATCTTCAAATGCAAATACGTCGGCATCGTCGTGAACCAGCTTCGCCGGAATCTGTTTCTGCGCAATCTTGCAGAACAAACAATCGCCTTTCATTCTTCAACTCCGGATGCCGCGTCATCCAGCCGGATGACCATAGTGCGAAAACCTTCCTTGGCGCGCAAATCGTCGGCAAACTTCTGCGCGGCCTGCTCGCCGGAAACTTTTCCGGCGCGTACCCGGTAAAACGTGCCGTCTTCAATCGCCACTTGCTGAATCGTCGAAGGAGGATACAACTCATCCAAACGCGCACGCAGCCGCTCGGCATTTCCCTTTTCCTTGAAAGCTCCCACCTGCACGGTAAAAAATCCCCCAAATGGATCGCTCCCGGAAATTACTTCCAGGCGCACCGGCACCACGCCTGGGCCGATCGACTCGATGGCTTTCGCGGCAGCCATCGACAAATCAATAATCCGGTTTTCGATAAAAGGCCCGCGATCGGTAATGCGCACCACCGCGGTTTTCCCGTTGGTCAGATTCGTAACTTTGACGACCGTTCCGAACGCCATGGTGCGGTGCGCCGCGGTCATTTTGTTCATGTCGTAGATTTCGCCGTTCGAAGCGCGCCGCCCATGAAATGGTGCTCCATACCAGGAAGCATTTCCCTCTTCGATATACGCGCCGCCTTCGGGGGTGGTTGTGGAATGTATTGCGCGATCTGCGGTTGCCGGTGGCGTTGTCACAGGAGCCATCGGAGGAGGAGCGCTGGCCACAACGGGCTTGCGTCCCGCGCAGCCGGTCACGAAAATCACCAACGCAAAAAACGCAAACAAAACTTCGCGTGGCAACATCGCGGCTTTTCGCAAGCCACTTACCATCGGCCCAGGCTCATGCCGCCGGTTTTTTCTCGTCCGGAGAAGTTCGTCCGGTACGCCGTGCCTCCAGCCATCCCGCCGCCTCGGTCAGTTTCTCCGAAACTTCCCGAAGAAATGTCGCGGTGCGCTTTTCCGTTTCCGGCGCAAGATCGTTCTCGACGAACTTCCGCAGCCGAGTCAATTCCGCATCCAGTTTCTGGCCTATCTCTTCGAACTTGTCCATGACGTTTTTCCTCAATTCTCAGCTCAGGGTTTGTAAGTACAACTTGTTTTTCTAAGGGTTTGTAAAACAAACCCTTAAACCCTGAAACCCGCCTGCGACTTCTTCAACTCAGGGCCTGTAAGTACAGGCCCTGAAACCGGGCTACGGAGCGCGCGAACCAATTCCGGTATTATAGGAACGCCCTCAGCGGCTCGCAAGGAGGCAGATTGCCCGTTTCCTATCAATGGCAGCAGCGGTTCGATCGTTGGAGAAATGCCACACGCGGATTTTTCGGCGGTGGCGGTGGCAGCGGTGACAATCAGCCGCGCCCCAAACTTTGCCCCGCTTGCAATTCCCTCGTGGGCATCAACGCCACGCGCTGCCACGAATGCGGCGCAAACCTGCGCTTCTCGCTCGCAGCGCTCAGCAAAGGTCTCACCGGCTTTTTCGGCGGACAAGCGCCCGCCACCACTGCCATTCTAATTGCGAACGTCATTATGTTCGCGGCTACCTTGCTGATCGGTTTTGCAAAAGGACAGGGCCAGGGTTTTGGCATTTTGTTCAGCGTGAACGGCGAAGCTCTCTATCGGCTCGGGATGGCGATTCCGTTTCGCTACGACGATTTCAATTGGTACCGCTTGCTTACCGCTACGTATCTCCACGGCGGGCTGATTCACATTGGCTTCAACATGATGGTCCTCTTGGACATTGGCCCGGTAGTCGAGGAAGTTTACGGCAGCGCACGATACTTTTTTTTCTACACGGTCTGCGGAATTTCTGGCTCTCTGCTCAGCGCGAGATTTGGCTCCGCACCGGCGGTCGGCGCCAGTGGTGCCATTTTAGGACTCATTGGCGTCTTGATCGCCATCACCTATAGGCGCGGCGGCGCACAAATACAACAGCTGCGCGGCCGCCTCATTTCCTGGGTCGTTACGATTTTCGCCATCGGATTATTTTTCAGCGGTCTGCGTACCGACAACTGGGGCCACTTTGGCGGCCTCGCCGCTGGCTTTCTGCTTGGCCGCTACTTCGCCGACCGCGAACCGATGAACTCCCGCGAACGCAACGCCGCCTATGCTCTCGGCTGGTCCGCGTTTGCTGTGGTGGTCGCTTGCTTCGTCATCATGGCCCTGCACTTTTCCAGACCGATCATTGAATGACGGCTTCCCATACTACCAGTGAGCCTTTATGCAGCAGTCACTCTTCGCGCATGGCGTTTTCGTCTCGTGCGGGAATGAGCTCGCAAATTTGTTAGTCTGTACGTAAGCGCTTTATGGACCTGAACTCCATCATCATCGTCAGCCTGCACACTCCAAAAGAAAAACTCTGGGGCCAACTGTTGTCCATCAATCCGTCCGGCATCACCATGCGCGGCATCGACCTCAACTCTTTCGACCACTTCATCAGCCAAATCAACGGCCCCGACAGCGAGCGCACCGGTTTACCCACAATTTTCTTTCCGATGAATCGCGTGGAACGTGTCTCGCTCGACGAATCCTCCGGCGCCATCCCGTCGCTCTCGGAAATGTTTGCCCGCAAAGTCGGCCGCCCTATCTCCGAATACCTCTCGCAATTTGCTTAGTGTCTTTGTTGCCGGCGCTTCCGGGCTCCGGCGACTCGCTGCGACATTCCGTGCAATCTGCGCTATTCTCATCTCTAAATGCAAGGCCGCATCTGGACGGTTCCCAATCAAATCACGCTTCTCCGGCTAGGTTTTCTGCCGTTGTTTCTCATACTTATTGTGTACGAACACTATCGGTGGGCTTTGCTGATCCTGGTCCTCGCGGGACTTTCTGACGGTATCGACGGCCTGCTGGCGCGCAAGCTCGATCAAAAATCCGCAATCGGCGCATACCTCGATCCCATCGCCGATAAACTCTTGCTCTCTTCTTCGTTTGTGATTCTCGCGATGGAAAAGATCACGCCTTGGTGGCTCACGATCATGGTCTTGAGCCGCGACATTCTGCTGCTCATCGTCGCGGCGGTAATTATTTTGATTTCCGGCTATCGCCCGTTCCCGCCGAGCCTTCTCGGAAAAGCTACTACCTTCTTCCAGATCATTCTCGTCTTCGGAGTCGTCTTCTCCGCGGGCTATCCCGGTCCCGCCATTACCGAAATCAACCGCCTCTTAGCCTATCTGGTCGCAGCTCTCACCATTATCTCCGGCTTCCACTATTCTTTCACCACCGCCCGCCGCCTCAGCTCCTGATCTTCAGTGGCACAGCCACTCCTGGCTGTGCAGCAATTTCAACCAGGACGCTCTCAAGTCACGCTAGCGTGATTGCCAATGGCTCTTCTCCTCGTCTCTGCGTCCTCTGCGTTAAGAAAAACCCTCATCGACGGCAGCATCGCTCTCTCTCAGCCCTTCATCACCTTCGGGCCACCATCCGGAACAATCAAAGCCGGCTCCGTCAAAGCCTGCACTTGCTCGACCGTTGTGTCCGGCGCAATCTCCCGCAATACCAGTCCCTGCGGCGTAACTTCAATCACCGCCAATTCCGTGACGATGTGGTCCACGACTTCCACGCCAGTCAGAGGTAACGAACATTTTTTCAAAATTTTCGGTTTGCTATCCTTGGTAGCGTGTTCCATCGCCACGAACACGCGCTTCGCTCCCGCCACCAGATCCATGGCGCCGCCCATGCCCTTCAACATTTTTCCTGGCACGGCCCAATTTGCCAGCGTCCCTTTTTCATCCACCTGCAGCGCGCCGAGGACCGTCAAATCCACATGCCCGCCGCGAATCATTCCAAATGAGTCCGCCGACGAGAAATAGCAGCTGCCTTTCAGCTCGCTAATAGTCTCTTTCCCGGCATTGATCAAGTCCGGATCCACTTCCGCATCCAACGGATATGGCCCCACGCCGAGCATTCCGTTCTCGGATTGCAGAATCACTTCCATTCCCGACGGCACGTGATTCGCCACCAGCGTCGGGATTCCAATGCCCAGATTGACGTAATATCCATCGCGCAATTCCTGCGCGATACGCCGCACGATCCGTTCCCGTTTTTGTTCGTCGGTTAGTGGCATGGTCCAGTTGGGATTATTTTGCTTGGCCCGCCTTCCTGGCTAACTCGATCAAGGGCAAGTGCGGGATAAAGACAACTAGCGCAAGGGCTGCGAAAGCAGAGCCAGTAATAATCAGGCGGCGAGTGGCAGGAATCAGAAACTCCGTGACAGTCGGCAATACCGCTTCGCCAACGAACAATGCGGAGATCCATCCATAGTTGGCAACCAGAAATCTGGTCGCAAATGGCAGGTCCACTTCAAGTCCTTGGAACAGCCCGCCAAATATCGGGACCTCTTTTGCAAGAACAAGCGAACTAGTAAGACAACCCAGTGATACGAAGACAGCTAGCGTCCGGGCGAGAGCGATTTCTGGCTTGCGGTTGGGCTGCAGTTCCAGCGTCTCCATCGAGTTTGCCATTTCAACCCTTTCTAACCGTCCGCCGCTCGATGCGCTTCTCGTACTTCTCGCCCTGAAAAATGGCGTTCACGTAAATGCCGGGAGTATGCACGTTGTCGGGATCGAGCGTCCCCAGCTCCACCAACTCCTCCACTTCCGCGATTACATACTCCGCTGCTGTGGCCATCATCGGATTAAAGTTCCGCGTGGTCTTCTTGTAAATCAAATTTCCCCAGCGGTCGCCCTTCCACGCCTTGATAAAGGCAAAGTCGCCACGGATGCCCCGTTCCATTACGTAATGTCTTCCATCGAACACGCGCGTCTCTTTTCCTTCCGCCACCATGGTCCCGAATCCGGTCGGCGTGTAAAACGCCGGAATCCCCGCTCCACCAGCGCGTATCCGCTCCGCAAAGGTGCCCTGCGGATTCAATTCCAACTCCAGATCCCCGCTAGTCACAAGCTGCTCAAATAATTTATTCTCTCCGACGTAGGTCGAAACCATCTTCCGCACTTGCCGCTGCTCCAGCAAAATTCCGATTCCGAATCCATCCACGCCGGCGTTGTTCGACACAATCGTCAAATCCTTGGTTCCCTTCCTGCGCGCTGCCGCAATCAGATTTTCCGGTATCCCGCACAATCCGAATCCGCCCATCAAGATGGTCATTCCATCGCGTAAGTTCTCGATCCCCACATCCGCCGACGCAACTCTCTTGTCCATTCCGACTCCGGATTATCCTGTGGTCCTTTTTTCTGCCGTGCCACGGGACAACTTTAGGGAAGATCAACCACCCTAAATATCTTGGCATTGCTCAATCGTACGTTTCCGGGGCATTTTGAACGAATCAACGGCAAAGAAATTTTGTGCCTGAATTCTTTGGCGTGCGGCTGCAGCGCGGCTTTTAACGCTCTTAAGAATTAGATCATTCACCGAGCAACGTTCAAGCACTGCTTGGCTCTCCAGCCTTCGTAAAATGCTATCGGGAATATCTATAGTCGTTCGCATATCTCATTCTGCCGCATTTATCGCCGGACACGAAAACCAATTGCTGACTCTTCGATTTACAGCGAGCGCAAGAGTTTGTACAGCTCGTTTGCGGCGTCGAAGTCGGCTTCGAGGTCGCGAGAACCGAGCCGTTCGCGCAGATCGTCCAGGCGGCGCGCAAACAAATCCAGCGACGCAGAAAGTAGCTCCTTGTTGGTGAGGATTATGTCGCGCCAAGTCGAATAGGGACTGCCTGCAAGCCGCAGCGTGTCGCGCAATCCGGGCCCGGCCAGCGTTATCGGCAATCCGTTCTCGTCCAGCCGGTCATACAGGAACGACGCCAGCGCCACCGCCGCCAGCTGTGGCAAGTGCGAAGCCAGTCCCACCGCGTAGTCGTGCTGCTGCACGCCAATCCACAATGGCTGCGCGCCGATTTTTTCCAGAATTTTCACGAAGGCCGCGATGCGCGGCTCGCTTGCCGTCGGCGTGGCAATGGCTTCGCCTGCGGCAATCAGCGCGTAGGAGTGGCCGCGAAAAAGATCCGCGTCCGCGGCGGCAATTCCGGAAAGTTCTTTCCCCGCCATGGGATGGCCGCCAAGAAAAATCGCGCCGCCGATATTTCCGCCGAACAGCTGCCCGGCTTCCTCCATGATGCGCAACTTGGTGCTGCAGGCGTCGGTAACCAGCGCGGACGGCGGCGCCTGGCGTGCGATTTCCGAAAAAAGATCCAGGGTCACGGCAATGGGCAGCGCGACGTAAATCAGATCCGCCTTTGCCAGCGCCAGACCCAGATTTCCGGAAAAAGTTTCGTCGAATACGTTGCGCACTTCTTTTTCGCGCACCACTTCCGGACGGTCCCACCCGGAAATGGAAATGTCGGTCAGATCTTTTCGCAACGCCAGCGCGAACGAGCCGCCGATCAATCCGGTCCCGAGAATGGTTACGCGGCGAATGAGATGTTCACTCATGAAGCGTTTTTAGGCGATGCGGCGGCCAATCGCAGGAGCGATGATGCGCAGCTCGGCCATCAATTGCGAAAATGTTCCTGGCTCCAGCGACTGTGCGCCATCGGAAAGTGCGTGCTCCGGATCGTTGTGCACTTCTATCAGCAAGCCGTCCGCTCCGGCAGCCACCGCTGCACGCGCCATCGGCGGTACTTTGTCACGGCGTCCCGTGCCGTGCGAAGGATCGGCCCACATCGGCAAATGAGAAAGTTTTTGAATCACCGGAATCGCCGCCAGATCGAATGTATTGCGCGTGTAGGTTTCAAAAGTTCGGATGCCGCGCTCGCACAAAATTACCTTGTAGTTTCCGCCGGCCAGAATATATTCCGCGCTAAGCAGCAGCTCTTCCATCGTCGCGGACATGCCGCGCTTCAGCAGCACCGGTTTGCGCACTTCGCCCAGCGCGCGCAGCAAATGGTAATTCTGCATATTGCGCGCGCCCACCTGATAGATATCAACGTAGTGGCCCATCATTTCCACTTGGGATGGGTCCATTACTTCACTTACCGTGAACAAACCGAATTTATCAGCGGCTTCCCGCATCAGTTTTAGGCCTGGTTCGCCCATTCCCTGAAAGGCGTACGGTGAAGTGCGCGGCTTGAAGGCGCCCGCGCGCAGAATTTTTGCGCCGGCTTTGGAAACAGATTCCGCGATGGCGTAAATCTGTTCGCGCGATTCGACAGCACACGGCCCCGCAGCAACGACCACATCGGGTCCGCCGATTCTTACACCGCGCCCAAGATCGATGATCGTACCTTCCGGCTTGAATTGCCGGCTGGCCAGCTTGAACGGCTGCGTGATGCGCATAACTTCGCGCACGCCGTCCAGCAATTCAAAATCGCGATGATCGAAATCGCGGTGCACACCGACCGCGCCAAGAACGGTGTGCGACGCGCCGGTAGAACGGTGTACGTCAAATCCGTGCACTACCAGCTTGTCAATTACGTTTTGAATCTGGGCGTCCGAAGCGCCCTCTTGCATGACGATGACCATGGGTCTTACTCAATTCCCTTTCCAGTGAATGAACCTTTGTCGAAAACAATCTTTTTCTTAAACGACGTAGCAAAAGACGGCAGCGAACTCCGCACACTACTCATCAGTGGTGCCGCCTTTCGCATCAGCTTTTCTGGCGCCGTCGGGGTGCATCGCGAGGCGCTCGGCGGAACGGGCTTCGTCAATGATGCGCTCAAACAGACGGCGGATCGCGGCGTCCGTGAGCGGTCCTTTGTTGTTTTGCTCCGCATTCTCCAAAACTTCCTTTTCGCGATCCGGTTGATAAAGCGGCAGATTCGCCTGCTGCTTCAGCTTGCCGATTTCCAGCGCGCACTTCGAGCGCTCGTTCAACAATTCGACCAGCTTGCGATCGATTTCATCGATGCGGCGACGCCAGTCTGCGAGGCTCATGCATGCCTCCGCGGCAGAAGGCGGGGAGAGATTCCTCGCTTTGCTCGGAATGACGAAAGTAAAAATGGTCGCAAGCGTGGAGCGCTCATGTGGCAACCTCCCGCCGCGAGAGGCCTTTGCGTGCAGCGGCTTTCAGAGAGCGAATGCGGTCGGCGAGCGCAGCCGCGGCGGCATCGATTCCAGCTTCGCCGGAGTTTTTTGCCGTGGCTTTTTCGATTTCGGAGACTAGCGCGGAGCCGACTACTGCGGCGTCGGCGAGTCCGCCAAGAACGGAAACGTGTCCTGGCAGCGAAATGCCGAACCCGACAGCGATTGGAAGCTGCGTCACGCTGCGTGCGCGGCGAAGCAGTGCTGGTAGTTCGTCGGCCAGGGCATCTTTCGCTCCGGTTACTCCGGTGCGCGAAATCAAGTATAGGAATCCTGAAGAACATGCCGCAATTTTTTGCAGGCGTTCGTCGGTGGAAGTGGGCGCACCAAGAAAAACGGTATCGAGATGATGCGCAGTCATGATGCGGCGATAATCTTCCGACTCTTCCGGCGTGAGATCGGTAATCAGCACGCCGTCGGCTCCGGCGGGAGAAGCTGCAGCCGCGAATTTCTCGAGGCCCATCTGGAAAACCGGATTGTAGTAGCTGAACAAGACGATGGGAACTTCGTTTGCCGGAGATTTCGCATCGCGAATCTGCCGAACGAGATCGATAACGCGAGCGAGCGTCGCGCCGTTTTTCAGAGCACGCTCTGAAGCGCGTTGGATCGTCGGCCCATCTGCCAGCGGATCGCTGAACGGCACGCCCAGTTCAATCACATCGGCTCCAGCCTCGGCTATCGCGATCACAAATTTCAGCGTCGCGGCAAACGAAGGATCGCCCGAAGTGATGTACGCAACAATTCCCATTTCGCCGGATTCGCGAAGTTCCGCAAAGCGGCGAGAAATTCGGGACGAATTTTGCGCGCCAACAGGCATAACGGAATTCATTAGATTAACACCAACGGCGAATTCGCAGTGCTCGAATGCACAGAGTTACAAACGCGTGACAACCGCTGCAAGCTGCACGTCTCGTTCCGTCGATCAGGATTTTTCGCCGAGAAAGCGCGAGTAAGTGGCCATGTCTTTGTCGCCGCGGCCGGAAAGATTAATGATTACGAGATCGTTTGCGGTGAGGCGCGACGACGTGGCGACAGACAAAGACCCACGCGCAACACCGGCGTGTGGGGCATCCGCAGAATCGGAAGAAGAGACGCGCTCGATGAGACCGGCGATGGCGTGGGCGGATTCCAGTGCGGGGATGATGCCTTCGGTGCGCGCTAGAAGTTGTGCGGCGTCGAGAGCGGCGGCGTCGGTGACAGCGAAATACTCGGCGCGACGCTGGTCGGCGAGCCAGGCGTGTTCGGGACCGATGGCAGGATAGTCGAGACCGGCGGAAACGGAGTGAGTGGTAGCGATTTGGCCGTCTTGGGTTTGCAAAACATAAGTGTAAGTACCCTGCAAAACTCCCGGACGCGCTCCGGTGAACCCTTGCGCGGCGGCTAGGCGTGCGGCGTGTTCGCCGAGAGAGTTCCCGCGGCCGCCGGCTTCGACGCCGACCATTTTTACGGATTCGTCTTGCAGGAATTCGTGGAACAGGCCGATAGCATTGGAGCCGCCGCCGACGCACGCGAAAAGATGTGTGGGCAAGCGCCTTTCCGCTGCGAGGATTTGCGCGCGGGCCTCGCGTCCGATGCAGGAATGAAAATCGCGCACCATGGTGGGGTAGGGATGCGCGCCGAGTACGGAGCCGAGAAGGTAATGCGTAGTGCGGACGTTGGTCACCCAGTCGCGCATGGCTTCGTTGATGGCGTCTTTCAGCGTGCAACTGCCGGAATTTACACCAACAACTTCGGCACCGAGCATACGCATGCGGGAAACGTTGAGCGCCTGGCGCGCCATGTCTTCGGTGCCCATGTACACGACACATTCGAGCCCAAGATGCGCGGCGACTGTGGCTGTGGCGACTCCGTGCTGGCCTGCGCCGGTTTCTGCTACGACGCGCGGCTTTTTCATTTGTACCGCCAGCAATCCTTGGCCGATGGCGTTGTTGATTTTGTGCGCGCCGGTGTGCAGAAGATCTTCGCGCTTGAGATAGATTTTCGGGCCGCCGAGATGCGTGGTGAGGCGCGAGGCGAATTGCAGCGGCGTTGGGCGCCCCGCAAAGTTTTTCAGCAAGTCCTGGAATCTCGCCTGAAAAACTGCGTCAGATTTCGCGATTTCATACGCGCGCTCAAGTTCGAGCAGCGGCACCATCAGCGTTTCGGGGACGTAGCGGCCACCGTAGGGGCCGAAGCGTCCAGGAACGGTGGCGGGGATAGTGAGTTGCGAAACCATGGGTAGACAACAGTTTACATGGTTGCCGGGAAGGGCGCAGCATGCCTGCTTGCCGCAGGCAGGCTGCGCCCCTACGAAGAAAAAGCCAGAGTTCGATTGGCGCGGGAGACTTCGGCGAAGAAAGCGCGGAGTTTGGCGGGATCTTTTTTGCCGGGGCTGGATTCGACGCCGCTGGCTACGTCCACGGCATAGGAGTGGACGGTGAGGATGGCTTGGGCGACGTTTTCCGGAGCGAGGCCGCCGGCGAGAAGAATCGGGTATTTCTTGGCGGCGCGTTTGGCGATTTTCCAATCGGCGAGACAGCCAGTGCCACCGTAGTCTTCTGATTTTGTTTTGGCGGTTGCGGCGTCGAGAAGAAATGAAGCGGCTACGTTGTGCTCCCGAAATTGCGTGAATTGGAATTTTGATTCTGTGCGAAAGGCTTTGATGACGGGAAAATGGCGCGCGCACTCGGCGCTGATGGCAGCGGATTCGTCGCCGTGGAGCTGAACCGCACTGAGACGCAGAGATTTTGCGAGCGCGATGATGGATGCGGAATCCCAGTTGACGAAGACGCCTACGGTTGAAACCAACGCTGGGAGCTTACGGAGAATCTTCCAGGCATCGGCGGGGGCGAGGCAACGCGGACTTTTTTCGTAGAAGTTGAAGCCGAGGGCGTCAGCGCCGAGTTCGATGGCGAGTCTCGCATCTTCCAGGCGAGTGACGCCGCAGATTTTGACGCGCGCAGCGGGCACTTAGCTTCCTTGTGGCTGCGCGCCAAGGAGTTCGGACAGGGCGGCGGCGGGATCGGAGGAAAGCATGAGGCGGGTACCGACGAGGAAAGCGTCGAAACCGCCGGCGCGCAGTTTTGCGAGTTCGGCTGCAGAGCGGATGCCGGATTCACTGACGGCAATGCAACAGTCGGGTATCTGCTCGATCAGTTCGAACGAAGTTTCCACGCGCACATCAAGTGTTTTGAGATTGCGATTGTTGACGCCGATAATTTTTGCGCCGGCAGCGATGGCGCGCGTGAGTTCTTCGCTGGTGTGAACTTCGACCATCGGTTCCATGCCGAGCTCCCTGCCGAGCGCGATCAATTCGATGAGTTGCTGCTGGCGCAACACGGCAACGATCAGGAGAAAACTGTCGGCGTCATTGGCGCGCGTTTCCCAGACCTGCCACGGATCGAAAATAAAATCCTTGCGAAGAACGGGGAGCTGAATGCTTTTGCGTGCGTCGCGAAGATTTTTGAGCGAACCGCGGAAGAATTCGCCCTCGGTAAGAACGGAAAGAGCGGCAGCACCGGCGGCTTCGAACGACGTAGCCAGAGCGACGGGATCGAAGGGATCGCGAATCACGCCGCGTGAAGGCGAAGCCGGCTTCAGTTCGGCGAGAATATTGATTCCTGGCTTGGATATGGCCGCGGAGAAATCGCGCAAGGGAGTGGCGGCTTTGACACCGTATTTGAGCGCGGTTTCAGGAAGAACTTTTTTGCGATGTTCGACTTCGAGCAGCCGGGCTTCGAGAATTTGATCGAGCACGGTGCCGGTGTATGGAGGAGTTTCCATGAGAGCGAAATAGTATGCTAGGTGGAGCGGGATTTAGAGTCAAACGTGGGAAGAGTGAGTAGTGAGTAGTGAATAGTGAGTAGGGAAAAATACGCATTTGCCGTTGAAGAATCGAGACGGGACGGGGAGCGATCAATCGCATGGGATATCGGGCGGAATATGGGACATTGCTGGAGGAAATTGTACGAGAGGCCGATGCGATTGCGTTGCGATATTTTCGCGCGGTGGAATTGCGCGTGGAGCGGAAGAAAGATGGAACGGCGGTGACGCAGGCGGACCGCGCGGTGGAGGAGATGGCGCGCGCGCGGGTGGCAGCGAGCGGGTTGGACCTGGACGTTTTGGGTGAAGAGATGGGCGGTGATGCAGCGGAACCGAGGCCGGGAGCGCGGCCGCGAATGATTATTGACCCGATTGACGGCACGGAGGAATTTTCGCGCGGGATTCCTACGTTCGGAACGTTGCTGGGGATCGAGCGAGAGAGCGAAATTGTCGCGGCGATGGTTAGCGCGCCAGCTCTGCAATCGCGCTGGCAAGCGTACAAAGGGGAAGGCGCGTTTCGCGAGGGCCGCAAATTGCAGGTTTCAAATGTTGGGAGGTTAAAGGATGCGATGGTGTTTTCAACAGGAACAGGGCCGAGCAAGGATTCCTCCGATCAGATACGGATTCGAAAATATCTGGATGGCGCGAGGAATAGCCGGTCCTTCGGCGGATTCTGGCAACACATGCTGGTGGCGGAGGGCGCGATCGAGGCGGCGCTGGATTGGACCTCGAAGCCATGGGATTTGTCGCCGTTGATTTTGATTGTGACCGAGGCGGGGGGTAAATCTACATCCCTGAATGGAAATGTAACGATTTATGAGAAAAGTTTGTTGAGTACGAACGGGAAGATACATGCGGAGACGTTGGAGGTGTTGCGGTAAGCAGAAAGAAAAAACAGATTCCTCGCACCGCCTGCCTGCGGCAGGCCAGCTCGGAATGACAAGCTCATAGTGCGCTGACGGCAAGGCCATCAAAAATGCCTGCCAAATTGGCGGTTTTTGATCTGGCCTGGGTAGGTAGGCTGAGTTTTGAGAAGTTAAGTTGCGCTGCGCGGAGACTCGATATGGAAATGGGTAAGCAGGCTGAGAAAGCGGAAGGGCTTAGGAAATTGCATATGGGGCCACGCATTTTGATTCTTGCAAATACGTGGGACGTAATCAGCGCGCGGATGGTGGAGGATGCCGGATTTCCGGCGGTGGCTTCAACCAGCGCGGGGGTAGCGGCGGTGCTGGGATACCCGGATGGTCAGCGAATTCCAATGAGCGAGATGCTGGAATTTGTCGGCCGGATGGCTCGCGCGGTAGGTGTTCCACTAACTGCGGATATGGAAGCCGGATATGCCACGACTCCGGCTGAAATGGCGGAGATGGCGCGAGAAATGGTGGCGGCGGGAATTGTTGGTTTGAACCTGGAAGATGTGACGGGCGACGACGAGAGTTCGCAGGTGGAGATTGGGCTGCAGGCGGAGAAGATAGCGGCGGTTCGCGAGGCTTCCGCGTCGGAAGGCGTTTCGCTGGTGATCAATGCGCGGACAGATGTTTACCTGATGCCGATTGGTCCAGCGGAAACGCGGTTAGAACGGACGGTGGAGCGTTTGCGGGCTTACCGGAAAGCGGGCGCGGACTGTGTTTTTGCTCCTGGAATCCGGGATGCGGAGACGATTGGTAAATTGGTGCGGGCCGTGGATGCTCCGTTGAACATTTTATTGCAGCCCGGGGGCCCGAGCGTGTCGGAATTGGAAAAGCTTGGAGTGGCGCGAGCCAGCATTGGATCGGGGACGATGCGCGCAGCGCTGGGGACGGCGCGAAGATTTTTCAAAGCGCTTTCGGAATATCAAGATCATTCGGCATTATTGGCGGATGCTGTGCCGTATGACGAAGTGAATCGGCTGCTGGGGCGGACCTAGAACCTGGCCCACAGCCGCGCGAACGTTTCTTTGCTGCGGTGAGACAATGATTCAAATCGCAAGGATCTATGAACCTGCCCCAAAAAGCGATGGATGGCGTGTGCTAGTGGATCGATTGTGGCCGCGAGGAATTAAGAAAGAAAATGCGCATGTCGATTTGTGGATGAAGGATATTGCGCCGAGCGAGGCACTGCGCGAGTGGTTTGGACACAAACCGGAACGATGGACGGAGTTTCAACGGCGGTACAGGGCAGAGTTATCGAAGAAGAAAGAACTGGCAGCCGAATTGAAACGAGCAGAGAAAATGCACGGCAAGCTCACACTACTGTTTGGAGCGAGAGACAAGGAACATAACCAGGCTGTGGTTCTATTGCATATGCTCAAAAACAAAAAATGACGAACGAGACTGGCCTGCGAGTGCTGGAAGAAGAGATTATCCGTTGCCGGAGGTGTCCGCGACTGGTGGAGTATCGCGAAAAAGTCGCTAAGGAAAAGCGGCGGGCGTTTCGCGAATGGACCTATTGGGGACGACCTGTTCCGGGATTTGGCGATCCCCGGGCGAAACTTTTTATTTTAGGATTGGCACCCGGCGCGCACGGATCGAATCGAACGGGGCGCATGTTTACGGGCGATCGTTCGGGAGAATTTCTGTACGCGGCGTTGCACAAGGCGGGATTCGCCAACCAAGCGACCTGGCTGCGCCCCGATGACGGGTTGGAATTGAGGAATGTATACATTGCGGCGGCGGTGCGATGCGCGCCTCCGGCAAATAAACCACTGCCGTCAGAAATTTTGCATTGCCGCGGATATCTGGAACGAGAGCTGGCGCTGCTGAGCCCGAAGGTCGTATTGGCGTTGGGTAAAATTGCCTGGGATGCGTATTTGGATATTTTGAAAAGCGAGGGTGTGATTGCTTCGCGCGCAAAATATGTTTTTGCGCACGGAGCGGTGGCAAAGCTGCCGGGTAATGGCCCCAGGCTGGTGGGCGTTTATCATCCCAGCCAGCAAAACACCCAGACGGGGCGGGTGACGCCTGCTATGTACGCAGTAATTTTGCGCAAAATTCAAAGATTGCTGGGCCAGTCGAGCGGAGCTGCCACTTAAGTGCCTGCTGCGGGTGCAAGGATTGGGTGTCGGCGGTGCGTGCCGTAGACGACATCGCGACCGGGGCTCGAACAACGTAGATTCCAGGCTGTTTGCAACTAACGTAAAACAGGCGGGTTAGAGGGTCGAGGGGAAAAGCCTTCGGCAGGTGGAGTGCTATTCTGTCTGTGTAACGCAATTTGGAGGAAATCCATGGGCTTGCGACATCTTGCTGTGTCGAAAAAAAGATCAACGGCGGCGACGACTTTGTTGGCGTGCGGGCTGATGTTTGGAACTTTGGCGAGCGCGCAGGAAACGCCCACCTCTCGGGATGACGGTGGGCCCGCGCGGACGCAGGCGGCGCAGCAGGAGATGAGGCAGTCACAGGTGGCACAGCCGGAGATGACGCAGCCCGCGGATGGATCGCGGCGCGGCGGATTGCCAGCGGAGGCGTATGCGGTGGTGCCGGGGACACGGGTGCTAGTTCGACTCGAGGACGATTTAGGGACGGGTGACACGAAAGAAGGCAGACGATTCAGCGCGCGAACGCTGGAGCCGATGCTGGCGGGAAGCGGGATTTATTTGCCGTCGGGCGCACAGATTCTCGGGCACGTTAGCCGCGTGCAACCCGCGTTAGTTGCCGGGCGCGCAAAAATCTGGCTGGTGTTTGACGAGATTCGAACGAAATTTGGGCCGCTGCCTATCGTGGCCAGCGTGGTAGGAGTGCCGGGTGATCATAGCGTGCGGTCGAGTCCGCAGAAAGAAGGGCTGATCGAAGGCAAAACCAGCACGCAACAGGCGGCGGGTCAAGCCGCCGCGGAGGGCGCCGGAATGGGCGCGCTGCATGGAATCAAGGACAAAAACGCCAAGGAAGCTGCGGAGGGCGCGGCAGAGGCGGCGCTGGCGGCGTACCTGATGGAAGCTGGCCGCGGACACGAGTTGGAGTTGGTAAAGGGTTCAAAACTGGAGATTGAACTGGAGCGGGCGCTGTATCTGTTAAGAGAATAATCCCCGGCGAAATTCGATAGAAAACCAGCCAAGACCTTGGTCCTGGCGCTGGGCTGTTGCCTGTTTTACCTCTGCGTGAACGTTACTGCTTTATATCCGAGTCGAAATCCCTGAAAATTGTATAGCTTGGCGGCCGTAGCTGACTTCACGCGGAATGAGCAGCGAGGAAAGCGGCTGCCATTCGTACTATTCCGTTTTTCAGGCTCTGCGTCCAATATCGTTCACACGCAAACCCGCATGAACACAGAAAAATCCCAGCTATCAAATTCCCGGACGAGGGCTGGCAAAATACCCGTGTCCAGAAAGCTGCAGTTCGTGGTGGTGGTGTTTGCGTGCGTTTTTTTCGCATTGCTGGGATTGGTGTATTTCAGTTCGGGCTTCAGTTCAGCGGCGCGGGCGTATGTGCAAGGCGAGGGGACTTGGTCGAAAGCGCAGAAGGAGGCGACCATCCGGCTGCAGGAATATGCGGCCTCGCGCGATGAGAAAGATTATCAGGCGTTCCTGGATTGTCTTTCGGTGCAGTTAGGGGACCGAATCGCGAGAGAAGAACTGGAAAAACCGGAGCCGAACTATACGGCGATGTATGCAGGATTCCGCCAGGGCAAGATCGCCGAAGCCGACATTCCGGGGATGATTACGTTGTTCCGTAAATTGAGGAAAACCAAAGCAATCGACACCGCCTTAGGAATATGGACGGCGGCAGACGGGTATATCGAGGAATTTCGCCAGCGAGGCGCGCAATTGCACGAAGCGATCTCGGAAAAATCGGCGAGCAAACAAGAGACCGACGCTTTGACGCACAAGATCGAAGAGACCGACGCGAAGCTGACTCCTCTGGAAAATGATTTCTCGATAGCGCTGTCTGCGGGCGCGCGACGCGTGGAACGACTGCTGAACATTGGATTGCCACTGGCCGGATGCTTGCTGCTGGGATTGGGCGTAATCGTGTCTCTAATCGTGGTGCAACAGGTCGAAGCGAGCATGGCGGAACGCGGTAAAGCGGAAAACGTGGCGCGGGAAAGCGAAAAACGCTATCCGGAATTACTTGAAAACGCGAACGACATGATTTACGTGCACGATCTGGAGGGAAACTTTATTTCGTGGAACCGGAAAGCGGAGGATTTAAGCGGCTACAAGATGAGCGAAACGAAAGCGCTGCGAATCATGGATCTGGTGGCGCCGGAGGATCGGGCGCTGGCGGAAGAGATGCTGGCGAAAAAACTTACCGGGAGAGGTTCTGCGCCATACACACTGCGGCTGGTTTCAAAAGAAGGCAAGCGGCATGAAGTGGAGGTTAGCAGCCGGCTGCTTTATGAAAACGGCCGGGCGACGGGAGTTCAGGGAATTGCGCGGGACTTGACGGAGAGACGGCGGCTGGAAGCGGAGCTGCTGCAAGCGCAAAAGATGGAAGCGGTGGGACGGCTGGCGGGCGGAATCGCGCACGACTTCAATAATATTTTGATGATCGTGCGAGGATACGCGGAAATTTTGCTGGAACGACTGCATCCGGAGGATCCACTGCACGGGCAGGCAGCGCAGATCATGAAAGCGGGCAACCGCGCGGCGGAGCTGACGCAGCGTTTGCTGGGATTCAGCAGGAAACAGGTGTTCGAACCGAAAATATTGAACGTCAATGACGTAGTGAGCGAAATATCCAAGATGCTGCCGACACTGCTGGGCGCGCATGTTGATTTTTCGCTGGAGTTGAGTGCCGATGCCGGTAACGTGAACGCCGACCCGATCCAGATGGAGCAGGTGCTAATCAATCTGGCGGTGAACTCACGTGATGCGATGCCGCAGGGAGGAAAGCTGATCATCAGCACGGCGGCGCGTGACTTGGAAGGCGATACAAGCGGCGAGCAGCCGGCGGTGCTGCCAGGACGATACGCGGAAATTTGCGTGCGGGATTCCGGATGCGGGATCGACAAGGAGACGGTTCGCCATATCTTCGAACCATTTTTCACCACCTAGGATAAAGATAAAGGAACCGGGCTGGGGCTCTCAACAGTCTATGGAATCGTGAAACCCAGCGGCGGCTACATACTGCTATCAAGCGAAGCTGGAATCGGAACCACGATGCGAATTTATCTGCCGCTGGTGGAACGAGAAGTGGAAAGCCGGACTCCTGATGCAAAAGCGAATGGCGAGATGCGAGGAACGGGGACTGTGCTGATCGCTGAAGACGAGCAGGCGTTACGCGAGCTGGTCGGTGCGCGGATGCGCGCGGAAGGTTACGAAGTGCTAGTAGCAGAGAATGGCGAAGAAGCCCTGGCGATTGCGGGCCGCTACAAAGGCGACATCCAATTGCTGCTTACCGATGTGATTATGCCCAAGCTGCGCGGGCCGGAATTGGCGTCGCGCTTGCGGCTGCGCTATCCGGGGATAAAAGTAATCTACATGTCGGGCTACACGGAAAGCGCCCTGGCGCAGGACGGAATGCTGGAGCGGAACACGGTGCTGCTGCAGAAACCATTCACGGTGAAGAAGATTCTGGAAGTGATTCAACAAATGAATGTGAACGTCCGCAGTTAGGTGGCTACTCTTTCTCTGCTTGCCAAACATCCCGCCTCGTGATTTCCTTGCGCCGCTTTGCAGTGGCACAGAATGATTGATAGATTGAGAAGGTCCCGCCAACGGCGGATTCCGAAAAGATGAGGGCGGCTCTATGAGTGAGGTTCAGCGAATGGTGGACGAGAAGCGGGCTGGCGCGCGTGCGGTGGATTTTGCGGAACGCAAGGACCGCGTGCTGATCGTTGAGGACGAAGAGAACGCGCGCAAAGGCTATGAGCAATTGTTGCAGCGCTGGGGCTACGAGGTCTTGAGCGTTGGAAATGCCGAAGACGCCCTGGCCAGATTCGGTAGCTACCAGCCGGATACGTTGATTGCCGACGTTGAATTGCCAGGCATGAACGGGCTGGACTTGCTGAGCCAGCTTGGCGCGGAATTGGCAGACGTGCCAACGATCATCATCACCGGAAAAGGCAGCGAAGAACGGGCGGTGGCGGCGATCGAAGCGGGAGCGTTCTGGTACATCGAAAAGCCGTTGAAGGGACCGGTGCTGCGCGCGCTGTTGGACCGGGCGCTGGGCAAGGCGCGAGATGCGCGGCAACTGGTGCTGTTGCAGCGACAGTTGCGGGAGACCGGGCGGCTGGGCGATCTGGTGGGCGCTTCAAAGCCCATGCAGGACGTGATGAGGATTGTGGAGATGGCGGCGCCGAGTTCGGCTTCAGTGTTAATCACCGGCGAGACCGGTTCCGGAAAAGAAATTGTAGCGCGAACGGTGCATAAGCTTTCGCCGAGGGCCGGTGGGCCATTCGTGGCGATCAATTGTTCGGCGATTCCGGAGTCGTTGATGGAGAGCGAAATTTTCGGGCACGAACGGGGAGCGTTCACAGGCGCGGCGGAGAGGCGCATCGGCTGCTTCGAACTGGCCGATGGCGGCACGCTGCTGCTGGATGAAATTGGAGAAATGCCCGCACCGACACAGGCAAAACTATTGCGTGTACTGGAAGATCGCAAGGTACGGAGATTGGGCAGCAAGGTGGAGACGCCGGTGGATGTGCGGGTCGTCGCTGCCACCAACAAAGATCCGGAACAAGCCGTGTCCAGCGCGCATTTGCGGCAAGACCTTTATTTTCGCCTGAACGTTTTTCACATCCACTTGCCGCCGTTGCGCGACCATCGCGAAGACATTCCGCTACTGACGGAATATATTCTGCGGGACATCAACGTAAAGCACGGAAAAAACGTGAAGGGCGTCGGCGCCGAGGTGATGGACATTTTCATGAGCCACACCTGGCCGGGGAACATACGCGAACTGCGAAACGTGCTGGAGCGCTCGACCATCATGTGCGAAAAGGATCTAATTTCGCGATCGTGCCTGCCGGACGAATTCGGCAAGTCCAGCGCGAAGAGCCCAAGCGATTTGAGTGCGCTTAAATTCCCAATCGGCACGACCGTGGACGCGATGGAACGCGAGTTAATATTGCAGACGCTGGCGGCAACGGGAAACAACAAGACGCGCGCCGCGGAACTGCTGGGAATCAGCCTGAAGACATTACACAACAAACTGAAAGAGTATGGCGGCGAGCGAGCCGAAGGGGAGTAAACCGCGACCATGCAGCTGGGGCTTCGTACCAAGCTGACGCTGGTGATGACGGGATTGGTGTTTCTGGTGGTGGTAGTTTTGTCGGCGGTGTTCGTGTCGCGGCTGACGAACCAGGTGATTCACGAAACAAATACGCGGGCGAACGAGCTGGCGCAGCAGATATTCGAACAAGCCAAGCACGCGCTGGAAGACGCCAAACAAGCAGGCGAGCGACCCGCTTCGAATAGTCCAGAAGATCGCCACGCTTATGTAAAGCGCGCGTTTCAGACTAGCGAAGGGTTGTTGGCGGCGTTGCAATCCCCGTTGGGATCGAATCCGTGGATCTATGATGTTTCCATTGTGGATCATGACGGGCAGGTATTGGTTTCAAGCGATCAGAAAATGATGGGCACGACGGCGCAAGCGCGTCCTGCGTTTGTGCAAATCGATCGCAGTAATTTTTTCCGTCAAATGAAAATTCTGTACGGGCCGCAGAGGGTATTCGACGCGTCATTTCCGTTCACCATGACCGGCGAGCCATTCGGAGAAGTGCGGGTAGGAATTTCGATACCGCTGCTGCGCGACGCCAATTCGGCCAGCCTGCGGACCTCCGGAGCCATCGCGCTGGTAGCGCTGCTGGTTTCAACCGGACTGGCGATGGTGGTCAGCGGAGCCACTCTCGCGCCACTGCGCGATATTTCAGCACAACTAGACCGCATCTCCGCCGGACAATACGATACGCCGCCGGCAACGCCCAAAAGCTTTACGGTGTTCTCCGGCTTCGGGAGCTTTGGGGGCGGGGCTGACGAACTGGGCCTGGTAAGCCGAAAAATCTCACAAGTCGGCCAGCAGTTACGCGGCGTTCACGAAATCTTCAGCACCATGCGCGAGAATTTGAACTCAGTAATGGCCGGGCTGGAGGATGGGCTACTGCTTTTCACGCGCGATGCGCGCGCGGTGATGGTAAGTCCCGCGGCGGAAAAATTTCTGGGCGCTCCCGCCGGGCAATTTTTGGGACGGCGGGTGACGGAGATCTTTCCGGAAGGCCACCCGCTGCGGCAGGCATTGCGCCTAGAAGGAGACGCGCTGCGAGAAACCACGGCGGAGACGGAACTGAAGACCGCAAGCGGAATCCGCCGGGTTGGAGTGAGCGTGCAGGGAATTCAGGAAAACGGCGAACAGATGGGCGCGCTGGTTACCTTGCGCGATCTGGATTCACTGGAAAGCATTAATACGCAATTGCAGGTGAGCGAGCGCTTGGCAGCGCTGGGCCGCATTACAGCCGGCGTGGCGCACGAAGTGAAAAATCCGCTGAATTCGATGCGGCTATGGTTGGAAAATTTAAAGGAATCCCTTCCGGACGAAGCGGACGCGGAAGCGCAGCAAGCAGTGCAAGTGCTGGACAAGGAGATCGACCGGCTGGACGCGGTCGTAAAACGCTTCCTGGATTTCACGCGGCCCGTGGAGTTGAAGCTCGAGGCTACGGATCTTTCAGAATTGTTGCGCGAAGTAGTGCGGGTAGCGCAACCGCAAATGCAGAAAGCCGGGGTGGAAATTGAAGAATTGCTGGGGAACGGAGTGCCGGAAGTGTGGGCGGACCGCGACTTGTTGAAGCAGGCGGTATTGAATCTGGTGCTGAACGCGGCGGAAGCCATGTCTACCGGCGGCGAGTTACGAGTGGAACTGGCGAGGCGCGGCGAAATGGCCGAGATCACTGTGTCCGACACCGGCCGGGGCATTCCGCTGGAAAACCAACAGAAAATATTTCAACTATTTTTTACGACCCGGCCGGGAGGCAGCGGGATCGGACTGGCTACCACATTCCGCATCGTACAGCTTCATAATGGGTCCATCGATTTTCAGTCGGAGGCAGGGCGCGGCACGACATTCCGAATCGAATTGCCGCTGGCAGCATGAGACGCATCCAATTCTTGCAGAGAGGTCGTTTAGGAATGGTGAAGCGCTGGCCGCAGTCCGGAGTGGTCGCTGCAATGATTGCGATTATATTGCTCGCTAATGGGTGCGCTGAAAAACACGCGCGCGCATATCCGTGGACAACTGCGATTATGGTCAAACCGCATGCTCCGGTTCTCGCCCCCGGCTACGCGCCGCCAGCGATTGACGAATACGCGCCTGATTTGCCGTGGGAATTTGCGCCGCCTCCCGGATTGGCCGTTATCCGTCAACCGGCGCGGCCAAGAGTGTCTGTACAAGCAGCGCCCGAACCTGTGGAAAACGCAAAGACTGACGCACCGTTGCTGGCGCCGCAACTTTCGCAACAAGAAATCGCTGCGGCCCAGCAACAAATGAACGAGAGCCTGAGCGTAGCGCAACGCAATTTGGAATCAGCGAAGAATCACAGACTCAATCCCACACAGACCGACCTGGCATCCAAGGTGAATTCGTTCGTTGAAGAATCGAAAGTTGCGGTGAAGGAAGGCGATTGGGCACGCGCCAGAAATTTGGCCAGGAAAGCACAATTGCTTTCGGACGAACTAGCGAGTTCGCTGTAACCCAGTCATTCCACCCCAAGAACGCGTCATAAAGCCGCCGCTACGTTCAGAAAATGCACAACATAGGCGAGTGTGTGAGGATCATCCACGCTCGGTTTCGTGCGGGATTATTTTGCACGACGGGATGCGCTAGAATGCGGGAATGAGAACCTACGACGCGATTGTTGCCGGCGGTGGCCTGATCGGCAGCGCGATAGCGTTGGAACTGGCGCGCAATGATTTGCGCGTGGTGCTGTTCGATGCGCGGGAACCGGGGCGCGAAGCGTCGTGGGCCAGCGCGGGAATTCTGTCGCCTGCGCCGGAAAATCCCGGAATGATCTCCATGGTTCCCATCGGCAGAGCGAGCCTCGCAATGTATCCGGAATTCGTCGCTCAAGTAGAGGAGCTGAGCGGAATTGCCAGCGGCTATCGCGCAAAAGGCACGGTCGAAGCACTGTTCTCGCGCCACGCGCGCGAAGAACTGAATACCATTGTTGCGTTGCATCGCGGTCTGGGGCTGCAGGCGGAAGCCATCTCCGCAAAAGAAGCGCGTGAGATGGAACCGGCACTGAGCGAAGAAATTGAAGCTGCAGTGCTCCGTCCTCAGGAAGCTTCGGTGGACAACCGGCTGCTGGCAAACGCGTTGATTGAGGCGGCAAAGAGGAGCGGCGCGGAAATTCAGCCCGGCGCGGCCGTCGAAGGCATTTGGCGCGAAAGCTCGCAGTGCCGCGGCGCGGTTGTGAACGGCGAAAATATCTCTGCGAAACATACCATCGTGGCGGCTGGATCTTTTTCGGCGCAAATCGCGGGCGCCGCGGAATTCGCTCCGGTGCAGCCGGCGAAGGGACAAATGGTGTCGGTGCGCTGCGCGGCGGCAAAAATCGAGCGCGTCCTGTGGACAGAGAAGATTTACGTGGTGCCGCGCAACGACGGAAGAATTTTGTGCGGCGCGACGGTAGAACATGTTGGATTCGACAAAACCGTTACGGCCGGCGGAATGCACGCGAACCTGGACGCGGCGATCGCACTCGTGCCGGTGCTGGCTACTGCACAGGTTGAGGAGAGTTGGGCCGGCCTGCGGCCGGATACGCCGGACCACCTGCCGATCATCGGGCCGACGGAGATGGAAGGATTGCTGATTGCGACAGGACATTTCCGCAGCGGCGTCCTGTTGACCCCGATCACCGCGAAATTGATTGGGGAGTTTATCGCTGGGAAAACTCCCAGCGTGGATTGGGAGAGATTCAGCCCGACGCGGTTTCAGGCGGCGAAGGAATCCGCCAGAGTCTCCGGCGCACCACGCTGAAGACATTCAGTACCCGGCGCGATCTTCATTTATTTCGGAAAGTTTTAATCTTGCCGCAGCGGAGGAGGCGTGATGGGCTGCGCCGTGCCGGTGTTCGCGAATTGCAGATAAATCGAATCAAGCGTCAGGTCGCGTTCGATCTCAATGTCGAGAGTTGAACCGCGCGGTAGCTCCGCCTCCGGACCGCGCGTAAAAAGAATCGCGCCCAGTCCGATCAGGCCTCCAATGCCAGCGCCGATGCCGGCACCCTTGCCGCCACCGGCAATCGCGCCGATGCCCGCTCCAGTGGCGGTCGTCGTGGCTACCGTGCCCACATCTTTTCCCTTGCCGCCAGATCCCGTGACTTTTCCTTCTGAGTCGGTAGTTTCCTTGCCTCCGGTGTCCGCGCTGCGCGGAGCGGCAAGCAAGTCAACCGTATAGCCGTTCGGAAAAATCAGCGATTCCAGGCGCAAACGAAATTCGCCGCGGCCCTTGACGCGTCCAGGGCGCTTACTTTCCATCAGTGAGCCACGAAGGTATGAGCCCACCGGAATTACGGTGTGATTATTCTGCGTGATCGGGAATACGGTGTGGAAATAGAGCGAGTCCCCCGCCTTTGCGCTGCGGGTGGAGATACCGTTTTCCAGTACCACGGCCAGACGAGTGCCTGAGGGCACGGTAAGTTTTTGGCCGGGCGCGCGTGGTGGCGCAGGCGGCTGCGCGACGGGTGCCGGAGCATCGGTCTGTGGACCGTCTTGCTGCCGAGCTGGCGCAGCGATTGCTAACCCCAAAATCGTGGCTGCAGAAAACAAGGCCCGGGCGATGGTGCGAGCCGAGAGTGGCATGCGCTTCCCTCCGTGATATCACTTCCGATGCGTCTGTCGCGTGGACGGATGCCTGAAGTATATCCCGGCGGCTTGTGCGCTCGTGCCACGAATAATTGCACCGAACAGATTTGACACCGCGCGCTTACGACTGCAGTCTGTATGCAATTCATATCAAGGGGAGATTCGACTGATGGCAAAACTGGCGCTCATTTACGGAATGCGATTGTTACCGGAAGAGGATCTTGGAGAATTGCGGGACGCAACGGTGGTGTTGAAAAATGGCCGCACGGCGCGTGTAACCATGCACCTGATTGAAGGCAGCAAGGAAGAGATCGAGGCGACGTTCCATCAATCAGTGCAGGCGTTCTTTGAGATGTATCCGGAGATTTGAAGCGTCTCGCTACCTGGCGTAAGCCTTAGCGGTTGCCGAAATTTTCCGGATCTGCGTTGCGGTCGCCGAGATTGTCGTTGATCAGAATCGTGGATTGGCCCGTCAATTCAATACGCTTGCGGCATTTGTGGCATGCAACCAGATCATCAAGACGAACCATGTAGGAAGAGGCCTTGGAAAATTTGATGCGGTCCTCGCTGCCTGCGCCGCGCGGAAGTTCCTTGCGCTTCGTACAAACCTTCCACCGCACCGATGCTGTGAATTCATTGCGGCAACTGGGGCAAAGAAGTTTCTGGGCCTTGTTTTCTTCCCGTTCAGTATAAAACTGGCGCTCGTCCATAGTTAGTTCGCGGGAGTGCGCACCGCTTCGGCGATTGTAACAAATTTTAGGCCCAGGTCGCGCCAGCGCGGAAGCCAATATTCCAGCGCCTTGAGTGTGCGGCTGCGGTCACCATTTAGTTGGCGGTGCGCTCCGTCGTGCAAGCACAGGACATCGCCCGAAGCCCGCTGCGCGGCGTTTTGCGCGTTGTGAGCAATATTACGTATTCGTTCTGTCAGCCACTCCGCCGGTTTTTCACGCCAATCGCCGGGAATCGCTGTCCACATGCAGGTTTGCATGCCCAAATCGCGCGCGGTACTGACTACCCACGGGTTGCGGAAACCGAAAGGCGGACGAAAAACTTTTGCAGTGGTTCCGATGGCGTCCTGTAAAGCGGCTTGACATTGCTGTAGTTCGTTTCGAACGCCGCTTGGAGTAAGCCAAAAGAGATTGGGGTGCGTTTGCGTATGGTTGCCAACCAAGTGGCCGCGAACGGATACTTCTCGTGCGAGTTCCGGGCACTCGCGAACAAACCGGCCGATCATAAAGAAAGTCGCTCGGGCATTGTATTTGTCGAGGAGATCGAGGAGTTGCGGCGTGACCGCCGGGTTGGGACCATCATCAAACGTAAGCGCCAGATGCAGCGGCGCGGCGGTACGGCAAATCGTCGCGCCAAAAAGTTGCGAGCGTGGATATACGGCGCCGTACGAAGTGACGGCTGCAACGAGCGCGGCGGTAGTTGGAAGGCCGATCAGCGCGGGATTCATTGCTCTGATTTATTCCGGTCGGCGCAAGGATTGCAAGTCAATTCCCAGTTGCTGGCATTTCTTGTAGAGATGGCTGCGTTCGAGGCCCAGTGCGCGCGCCACGTTGGTCATGTGAAAATTGTGGCGGCGAATCTCAGCGAGCAGGACTTCTTTCTCGAAGGATTCGGTGCGCGCGGCAAGCGTTCCGGTTGCGGCTGCAAGGCCCGAAGTCGAATTGTCGTGCGGCGACGAACCGGTAGCGGGCAGCACCAGCTGCACGTCTTCGCCAGTGACCTCTTCGCTTTCGGCGAGAAGTACGAGACGTTCGACTATGTTGCGCAGTTCGCGCACATTTCCCGGCCAGGAATAGCGCTGCAATGCAACAATCGCTTCCGCGGAAAACTCTTTTTCCTTCCAGCCATTTTGCGCGGCAACCTGTCGCGCAAAATGGGCTACGAGTTCGCTGAAATCATCGGGCCGCTCGCGCAACGCCGGAAGCAGAACGGGGAAAACATAGACCCGGTGAAATAAATCGCGTCGAAAAGCGTTCTGTGCGACCAATTCTTCCAAGTTGCGATGCGTCGCCACCACCACCCGAACGCTTACTTTGACGGGTTTGTCACCACCCACGCGTTCGACTTCGCCTTCTTCCAAAACGCGCAACAGCTTGGCCTGCATGGCTATCGGCATGTCGCCGATTTCGTCGAGAAACAATGTACCGCCCTCGGCTTGTTCAAACTTGCCGATGTGCCGACCGGCGGCCCCAGTGAATGCTCCCTTTTCGTGTCCGAAAAGTTCCGATTCGATGAGTTCGGCCGGGACCGCGGCGCAATTCAGCGTGACGAATGGCATCTCGCGATGTTGCGAGCGATCGTGAATCGCACGCGCAACAAGTTCCTTGCCGGTACCGGTTTCGCCAAGAATGCAAATACGGGTTTCACTTGCGGCAACTTTGTCAATCTGTGCCAGCAGTTTTTTCATAGCCGGCCCGGAACCGACCAATTGATGCTTGCCTAGACGGCGTCTTAGTTCGCGGTTTTCGTCTTCCAAGCGAGAGAGACGTAGGGCGTTCTCCACCGTTACCAGCAGTTTGTCGGTGGACAACGGCTTTTCCAGAAAATCGAGCGCGCCTAACTTGGTCGCGCGGACGGCCATTTCAATGTTGGCCTGCCCGGAGATCAGAATCACTGGAGCTTTCACGCCAGCGTTCTTGATTTCCTCCAGGAATTCCAGGCCGCTTTTTCCGGGCATGACCACGTCCGAGAAAATCAGGTCGAATTTTTCCGTGCGCAGGAGCTCGACCGCCCGCGTCGCGTTATCGCACACCGTGGCCTCGTGGCCGGCCAGTCGAAACGCGCGCGACAATGAAGCCAGAGTGTTGGCGTCGTCGTCGACAAGCAGCAGATGAGCTTTTCGCGTCACGGTATTTTCAGAATTAGTGGCTTTAATCGCTGGCCGCCGCCGTTTCTGGAGTGGCTGGCGCCGATTGATCGGCCGCGGAAGTCGGTGGCAATTTTTTTGTGGTAACGCCAGGCTGGCGGCGCGGCAATTCGATACGGAAGGTGGTGCCATGGCTTTCTTCGCTGGCCACGGAAATCGTGCCACGGTGATCGCTGACGACCGCTTGCACGATTGCCAACCCCAGTCCAGTTCCCTGCTGCTTGGTCGTGTAATACGGCGTAAATAGACGCGAACACTCCTCCGGCGTAAGCCCTTTTCCAGTGTCTGAAACTTCGATGCGAATTCCAGACTGCGTCTCCACTGTGCGGAACGTCAGCGTTCCGCCCGCGGGCATGGCATCCAGAGCGTTGAGCACCAGGTTCTGCAAGGCTTTGTGCAGCAACTCCGGATCGCCGTCAATTTCCGGCAACCCCTCTTTCAGGAAATATTCCGTGGCGATGGTCGGTTTGCCGACTTCGTGGAATTGCGGTTCGAACAAACGGACCGCGCTGCGAATCGCCTCGTTGACGTGCACGCGCGAAAATTCCGGCGACGGCATTTTGGAAAAGTCACTGAAGCGGTTCACGATGGAGTTGAGGTTCGCGAGCTCTGCTTTCAGAGTCGACGTGGATTCGTTGAATACTTCGAGAAACTGATCCGGGTTAAGCTGCCGCGCCCGCTGCATATTTTCCACGGTGATCTGTAGCGGAAAAAGCGGATTGCGCAACTCGTGTGCCAGGCGGCGGGCCAATTCGCGCCACGCGGCTACTCGTTCGGTCTGCACCAGGCGTTCGCGTTGCGTGCTGAGCGTTTGCGTCATGTGATTAAAAGCCGCGGCCAATTGCCCCGTTTCATCGCGCCCCGTCAAGTGGATGCGCGTGTCCCAGTGCCCTGCGGCCACGTCGCGCGCACCTTCGACCAGTTCTTCAATCGGCTTGGTGATGCGCGCGGAAACCCACCAGGTGAGAAATAATCCAACCAACATCGCAGCCGCGGCAACAACCGCGGAAATCTTCATGATGTGGCGCGTAAGCAGAACCAGATCGCCGCGCGAACTTCCCACCAGCAGCGCACCGAGTAATTCTCCGTTGCGCCCGGTCAGCGGAAGGACATGGAAAACTTCAGCCGATGCGGCGTTGTCATTCCACTGAATTGTTTGCACCATCGGCGCTGGCTGCTTCTGGATTTTCTCGATGATTGGCGCGAACCGCTCTGGCTGATCGACCGCGCCGGCGGCGCTGGTAATGTCGCTGGGAATAAACGATTGGTCCAGGTTGAGGTACAACAGCGTGCGCATTCCAGCCGGAGCAACCAGCGAGGCAAGAAAATTCTGGTCCAGGCGGCGGCCACCAACAGCGTAGAAAGGCTGCGTGACATTGGGCTGGGTTCGAACGGCGGTCAGCGCGACGGCAACTTCGTTCGGCAATTCCTCGCGCCGCAAAAACGCTTCGGTACCATTCCAATCCTTGCCGTTCGCGACCCAGGTTTCTTTGTACCCGACACGGGCGGGATACTGCGCCGACGAAATCAGCGTGCCATCCGCGATTACAAACTCCATGAAGTTCAAGCCGTGTTCCTGGGCCGCGCCAGCCGCGTCACGCACATAAAGCGATTGATCCGCATTAGAGCGCTGCAGATCGATCGCCATTTTCAGCGTAACTTCTGAATTGGAAACATTCTCCACTTGTCGCGCGACGAGCTCGCGCTGTTGGGCAAATTCTTTCTGGAATTGCTCGACCAGAGCTTGCGTGCGCTGTGTGTCGGCTTCTTCGTAAGCCGCGCGCGTGTAGTGCGTAACGCTATACGAGACCGCCGAAACCGATGCCAGCACCGTCGCCAAAAATAGCAGAAAGAGTTTGGTGCGGAAGCTCATGGTTTGGCTCCCGCCTGCGTTTTCGCTCCCGCATCGCGCAAATTTGTGCCTGGGTCGCCCTGGTCGAGCCAGACGTCCGCAAGGTGCCAGTCTCCCCACGCAGACGGCGACCAATTGCGTACGCGAGAATCCAGCGCCACAAAATCCGGCACGCTCACCAGCGGCAAAAGATTTTTTTCTTCCATCATGTGCTTTTCCCAAGCATAGCGCGCATCGGCATCGGCGGGCACGCCGCCTGGAGGAATTTCCCACCGCGAACTCAGCGCAAAGCCGTCCAACGCTTCACGCGGCGACAAAGAAGTGTACCGCCAGGAAACCAGTTGCGCTTCGCTCTCCGCCTTCGCAAACGTGCCATCGCTCGATGCGTGTGCCGCGGTGCGCGAAACAATTTGCAACGGAAGTCCTGCCGCACGCGCATTCACAACAACTCTTTCCGCGATCAGCTTCGACAAATCATTGTTGCCATCCAGCATTAAGTGAAGTGGCTGAGCAGCTCCCGGCGAACTTGCCGTCAGGCTTGCTCGCAATTCCTTCGCGCGTTCCAGATTGCTTTCCATATCGAAGAGAAAAGCATAGCCCGAGAGCCACTGCGGCAAGAAGGACGACGCAGCCTCGGCTTGCTTCTGCAGCAACACCCGCGCCATGGCATTTCGGTCCAGAGACAGGCTCAGCGCTTCGCGGAGTTTTCTGTCATTGGCTGACTTCGGCGGCGCGGGAAATTTCACCGCGTACAACGTCAGCGGCAAAGACGTCCATAGCTTCACATTGGACTGTTGCGCGCGCCGCGCGGTGTCTTCGGAAAGCTCAGCAAGGTCCGCCTTGCCGAGCTGTGAATCCAGTAGCGCGCGCAGTGGAGGCACTCCCAACGTCACGTCGACCGCGTCCACAAAGGGCCGCCCACTCCAACAAAGTTCGTTGAAGCGAAATCGTAAATGCTGCGTTTGTGGGGCCACGCCGTCCGCCGCAGACTTTTCTGCTCGCGAGACGGTCGAATTCGATGTCGAATTTTCCAGGACAAACGGTCCGGTGCCAAGCAAATTTCCCAGCTCATCGCTGCGATAAACAAAATGTGAACCCGAGGCCAGTTGTTCCAGCAAATCGCTCGCTGGATTCGGGGACTGAATTGTCACTCCGGTGGGAGTCGCCGAGATCTGCATGCCAGTTGCCAGCAGTGGCTGAAGCGCAGCGACAACATCACTGGGCGCCAGCAATGTTCCATCCGAGAATTTTACTCCCTGGCGCAACGTAAATTGCCAGCGCTTCGCGGAGCTGTCGTGGCTCCAGTCGGTCGCCAGTTGCGGTTGGAACCTGCCGTAATTGTCGAGCCAAACCAGCCGGTCAAAAATCAATTCAGCGACGCGTTCGTTTGTGGCGAATTCCTGCGAGCCAGGCTTCCACCGGCGCGGGTTCAGTGTAATCGATGACGCACGCAACTCCACGCGCAGAACTCCGCCGTACTGCGGCCGCGCTGCACACGCGGCGCTAGCAACAAAAAACAGCGCCACGACGGCGCAGCAAAAAGCGCTTCTAATTTGCGCAGGACAACGCAACGCGATACACCTCGTAATTCCCTGTCACCACGTTGCGCACCACGGCAGTCGCGCTCCCGGCGTCGGGTCCAGCGCTAATCGAGAACACCGCCCCCGGCACATTCAGTTCCGCCGCTGGCGGGGAGTTGCTTGGCGCTACAGAATTTCGCAGCGTCAACCGATCCTCGCTGGTCCAATCCGTGCCATCGCTTCTCAGCCACCAGGTATGCGTTCCGCACGCAGACGCCGCCAATAATCGTGCCTGATGCATTTCCGCAGTCGTCACAGAGCACACGACCGGCGAATCGTCGGTCCAATTTGTTTCGCAATGCCGTCCGGGCAGCAAGATCCCTACTTGCGAAACATTTTCATCCGCGATTATGAGTTGTCCTCGCGCAGACCGCTGCCGCTGGTTTGTTCCGGGCGGCAGCTGCTTCGTGGTTCGTAAGTTCCAAGCGCCTTGCTCCTCGCCATAGATCACCAGCGCGTCCTCGGCAAGCACTATCATCGTCTTTTCATCTCCCGCAGACATTGCGGGCAATACCGCGCTCAAGATTTTTGCCTCCTGCTGCCAGCGCAATTCCTTTTCGAGTCGAAGCACATTCGACGGCCGCGCATCGCGCGCCACCAACGATCTCGTTGCCTCTTCGATCACTACGTTTGTGCCTCCTTCCGCCGGGACCGTCGCCGTAAAAACTATTTGCGAAGGCGTCTGCTCGATTGAAACGAGGAGGGCCGGCGCGGCCTCGCCCTGTACCAGGCGCACTTGCGCTCCTTCCAATCTCGCGGCGAACGCTGCTCGCAGATTTTCCGCGCGCTGCCCGGACAGTGCCGCGTGGTTCGTCCATACCAGCGACATGCGGCGTTCATGCGGCAAAGCGACCGCTTTGCGCGCCAGCCGCTCCACGCAGTCTTCCAGCGTTTGCGTTTGTGATTGTGGTTGCGCAAGAGTCGAATCGCCTACCGGAACAAGAGAAATAATAAATGCGATGGTATACGCGAGAAGCGGGATTCGCCGGGCTGGTTGGTCGTTCACAGGACTGAATCGAGAGTTTAGCACGTCCCTCCAAAAGGTCGCGGGGCACGCCATGCTTCAGCCCGGAAGTTGCCACGGCTGTCCCGTCCCTTTTCCACGAGCTTCGGGGCCACTTGCCCTGGACCGATGGAAGTTCACTCATGGATGCAGATTTCCGTGCCGGTCGGCACCCACACAATCGATTCCGAGTCCTTGGCAATGGGCAACAGCCAATCGAAGCGCTCAACCGTCACGCGATACAGCGCGCGTCCGTCCATCGGCGCCCATTCGAACGTGACGCGATTGCCG
>WNFA01000111.1_pt1 | contig 61629 bp, 46 predicted proteins | sample 5400481 | NCBI WGS metagenome assembly WNFA01 (sample SAMN13153340, study PRJNA577476) | soil metagenome | isolation source: 120 cm saprolite under Douglas fir tree site 2 hole 1 replicate 2 | place: USA:California | collected 2015-04-18 | reverse complement strand
CCCGCGCCTCCAAATCCACATAGCTGAACAGCGATCCAGAACGCTCATCGCTTCCACGCATCTCATCCCCCGAGCCTATCCGCATCAGGGAATCACGTTCAGTCCCGCGCCGCCAGAGACTTCTTCAACAGCCTGCTAGGTTGCCTTGGGGATGTTGCTCGCCGGCGTTGTTGACGAGTACGTCGAGCCGGCCGAAGCCGCGCAGGGTGTCCTCGACGAGGCGACGGCAGAAACCTTCATCGCCGACATCGCCGGCCATCAGGCGCGCGGCGCCACCTTGGTTCTCGACCAGGCGTTTGGTCTCGTTGGCGTCGCCGTGCTCGTTCAGATAGGCGATCGCCACCTTGGCGCCCTCGCGTGCGAAGGCGATGGCGACGGCGCGGCCGATGCCGCTGTCGCCGCCGGTGATGAGCGCGACGCGTCCGGCGAGCCGGCCGCTGCCGCGGCGGCCCGCCGCCCAGACGCGCGGACGCGGCGTCATCGCGCTCTCGATGCCCGGCTGCCGATCCTGGTGCTGCGGCGGCAGTGTTTCCTTCTGTTCCGCCATGCAAAACCTCCGCCGTCGCGGCGAACACTGCCACGACTTCGCTGTCCAAACAGGAGGCGACGGGCCGCCGTTCCGACGAGCAGGCGAAGTCAGTTCACTTCGACGGTCGGGGTGAAGATATAGCCGGTGCCGCGCACCGTCTTGATCATGGTCGGGTTCTGCGGGTCGGGCTCGAGCTTGCGGCGCAGACGACCGACCTGCACATCGATGGTGCGGTCGAACGGCCCAGCCTCGCGGTTGCGGGCGAGGTCGAGCAGCCGGTCGCGGCTCAGTACCTGGTTGGCATTGTTGACGAAGGCGGCGAGCAGATCGAACTCGCCGGTGGTGAGCCGCACCTCGCCGCCGTCGGGCGATACCAACTCGCGCGTGGAGAGGTCGAGGTGCCAACCGGCGAAGCGGGCGCGGGCACGCGCCCCGCTCGGCTTCTCCTTTTGTGCCCGGCTCGAGGCGCGCCGAAGCACACTCTTGACGCGCGCCAGCAGCTCGCGCAAGTGAAAGGGCTTGGGAAGGTAGTCGTCGGCCCCCATCTCCAGGCCGATGATGCGATCGACCGTCTCGCCGCGCCCGGTCAGTATGATGATGCCGACAGTCGAGTCCTCGCGCAGCTGTCGCGCCAGGGTTAGTCCGTCCTCGCCGGGGAGCATGAGATCGAGGATGACGAGATCCACCTCGGCCTGGCCCATGACGCGGCGCATGCCGCCGCCGTCATTCGCGACGCTGACGCGATACCCTTCGCTCGACAAATACTGTTGGACGACCTCGCAGATCTCCTTCTGGTCGTCCACCACAAGGATATGACCGGTCGCTTTCATGGCTCGGTTCAATTTGGCGCATCTTCCGCAGCGACGCAATATCGCTCCGGTAGGTATCCCCGGCGGCGAAACTCGCCCGCAACGCTCGTGCGCATTCGATACGTGCCGTTACAATTTATTACATATTTCGGGCGCCGCTGACATCAAGCAATTACAGGCGCTCGGTACAGTTAACCCATCTCGCCGCTTTACGTTGAACGCTGTTGAGCGTCGCCAGCGGCACGCGCGAAGGGAGCATTGGGATGGCGGATATCTGTCGGAAAATTGAGGAGGAAATTCCGCGCTTGAGGCGTTACGCCCGGGCGCTCACCCGCGACATCAACGCTGCCGACGACCTCGTGCAGGACTGTCTCACCCGAGCGCTGAGCAAGGTTCACCTGTGGCAGAAGGGCACCGATCTCAGGGCGTGGCTCTTCACCATCCTGCACAACCAATACGTAAACCATGTCAGACGCGCGGTACGCGAGGGATCCGCGGTCGGGTTGTCGGACAGCGAGCCGATGCTCACCTCGGCGCCGAACCAGGGCAAGCGCCTCGAGCTGCGCGACCTCGAGCGCGCCATCGCCAAGCTGCCGGAGGAACAGCGCTCGGTGCTATTGCTGGTCGGGCTCGAGGGCATGCGCTACGAGGAGGTCGCGGCGGTGCTCGATGTCCCCGTCGGCACCATCCGCTCGCGGCTCTCGCGCGGCCGCGAGATGCTGCGCCAGCTCATGGGCATGGCGCCCGAGCGTCCCGAGCCGGGCCGGGCCGCGGCGTTACGGCGCGTGGCACCGGTACAGGGCCATTCCGAGATCACCTTCGAGGGCACACCGCGGCGCAGCCGCAGCCCGCTGGTCAGCGCCGAGAGTGCGCTGCGCCGCAATGCTTGATCGATGCCGCGCGGCGGCCGGACCGTCCGCCGCGCGGAACCCCCCTTCCACAGAGTATGTTGAGAGGGACGAGGGAGCGCTTGGTGGCGCCCCCCTGGACCTGCGGGCCGCCGGGCGTTCGCACCGAATGGTCTGATCTCCCTCGCCCGGCATTGGCAAAGTCTCCCTGTAGTGGGTTTGCCACCCGCAAACTGGCCGGGGCCGCCCCATCGGGCCCCGGCCTTTCTTTGCCGGCCGCGAGCCTCAGATGTCGAAATTGCGGTTGCGCTGTCGCAGCGGCTCCAGCGGTCGGATCACCGGCACCTCGCCAGCAGCCGGGGCCTGCTGTGCTGCCGGGGTCGCCGCGCTGCCGCGGTCGAGCCCAGCGTGTTGGACGACGGCGCGTCCCGTCACCAGCACGACGGTGGCGATGGCGATGCCGACCAGCAACCCGGTGCCGCGCCGCCGTCGCGCCCGGCGCGCGGCGTGGCGCCGCACGATGCTGCGCAGGCGCCGCGGCACGGGCTGATGCAGAGAGTCGTCGAACAGCGCGTGGATCGCCTCGCGCTGGGCGCGGAATACTTCCAGGCGCGCCGCCTCTTCGGGATGGCGGGCGAGGTAGAGGGCGATATCGAGCCGGCGCGCCGGTTCGATATCGCCATCCACATAGGCGTGGAGTTCGTCCTCACTGATCGGATGATCCGATGGCATCCCGCGCAACCTCAGCCTTCCGGCCACTCCGAGGCGGCAGAAAGCACGCAAGGCACTCAACGATCCGGCTTTTTCGGACCGAGACCCAGCAGAACGCCCCTGCTACCGGCGAGTTCCCTGAGGCGGAACGCGTCTTTGCCCAGAGTGTTGCCAGCCAGAGGAAGCAAATCAACGGGCGGCGGAGGCCATATGCTGGGGCGTCATGTCTATCGCGTGAGTCCGCGGGAAAACGGCGAGTGGGGCGTACACAAGGATGGTGAGCCGACGGCGCGCGGCAGCCGCCGGTCACGCGAGCAAGCGGCGCAGCTCGCTTGCGAGCTCGCTGCGCAAGACGAGCCGAGCAAGGTCATCGTCGAGGAAGGGGGCGCCATCGCCGACGAGCGCCTGTTCGGCGCCGACACCGCCCTCGAGCTCGAGCGCCGGTTGGAGGGCGACACGTCGCCGTCGCCCACGGGCGAGCCGCCGGGCCGGCGTTGACGGCGGAACCTAACGGGACGTTTACCCGTTCACACCTCGAGGCAACCTGTGGCAGCGCGGTGGAAGTGCCGTGCGGGAGGCTGATCCGGCCATATCGGCCTCCGCTGCCGCACCCAATTCCGCGCGATGGAATGTTTGTATCGCGGCCCCGGTTCGGTCCTAGGAAAACGAGCTGGAGGAGCAGTCTGGGGGAACTCAGGCCACAGGCGCCTTCTTTGTTCTCGCGATCCGATTTCGACCGCGCGCTGCTTGCGTCAGCTCGCGCCGTTCCGCTAAGGACGGCGCGCGTTCCCGCCACCACCAACGTCTCCCATGCCGGCAGAAAGTCTGCGGATCTATAATCTGTTCCCGTTGCTCGTTGGCCCTGTTGCGCGCTGGCGGGCAGAGCTGCCGCGCATCGCTGCGCTCGGGTTCAATGCGGTTTTCGTCAACCCGTTTCACTACCCGGGATTCTCGGGGAGCCTATACGCGGTCAAGGATTATTACCTCCTCAACCCGCTGTTCCGTGGCGCTGCGCGCGAGGCCGACGATGCGCTGCTGGCCGGGTTCGCCGGGGATTGCCGGCGCCACGGGCTCATCGCGATGATGGACCTGGTGGTCAACCATACCGCGCGCGACAGCGAGCTAGTGACGCGCCATCCCCACTGGTTTGCGCGCGACCCGGGCGGCGGCGTGCGTTCGCCCTCGGCGATCGATCCAGCCGATGCCAGCAACGTCGCAGTGTGGGGCGATCTCGCCGAGATCGAATATCGCGGCGACAGCGCCGAGGCCGAAACCGTCGCGTATTTCCAGGATGTGGTACGGCACTATGCCGGGCTGGGCTTTCGCGGCTTCCGCTGTGATGCGGCGTACAAGGTGCCGGCGCGGGTGTGGCGCGCCCTGATCGACGCTGCCCGCGGCATCGCGCCCGATAGCGTCTTCTCCGCGGAGACGCTGGGCGCGCGGCTGGAGGAGGTGCGCCGGCTCGATGGCGCCGGCTTCGACTACCTCTTCAACAGCGCTAAATGGTGGGACTTCGAAAGTCCCTGGCTGCTCGAGCAATACGACATGTTCCGCGCGATCGCGTCGAGCATCGCCTTTCCCGAGAGCCACGACACCGAGCGGCTGGCGGCCGAGCTGGAGCGCGCCGGCATCACCGATCCGGCGCTGATCGAGGCGCGCTACCGCCAAGCCTACGCCTTCGCCGCCTGCTTCTCGGCGGGGGTGATGATGCCGATGGGCTACGAGTTCGGCTGGGGCCGCCGGCTCGACGTGGTGCGGACGCGCCCGGCTCCGGCCGAGCCCAAGCGCTTCGACCTCTCACCCTATATCGCCGCCATCAATGCGATGAAGCGCGACACGCCCGCCCTCAACGAGGAGGGACCGCAGCAGCGCCTGACGCCACCCAGCGATCCCATCGCGGTGCTGGCGCGCCGCACTCAGGCCGCCGACGAATGGGCGTTCACCCTGGTCAGCACCGACGGCGAGGCGGCGCAGGAGATCGAGCTGGACGCGCTGCTCGCGGTGGTGGACGGCCAGGGCTTGGTGCTCGACGATGTGACGCCCGGGCGCGGCGAGCGCGGCGTCGACCTGCGCCTGGCCGTCGATCCGGCGGAGGTCCGCGTGCTGCGCGGCCGCAGCGCGGTGCGACCCGCGCTTCCCGTCGCAAGCCCGCGGACGCGCTCGGCCGGTGGTATGCATCCCGACTGGTCGCCCCGCGCCCGCATCCTCATCGAGGACGTCTATCCGGAGCTCGATGGCGGCCGCTTCCCGGTGAAGCGGACCGTCGGCGATACCCTGACCGTGTGGGCGGACATCCTGCGCGACGGTCACGACGTGCTGCGCGCGGTGCTGCTCTATCGCCCGGAGCGGGCGGGCGAATGGCGCGAGGTGCCGATGCGGCTTCATGACGACGATCGCTGGGTCGGCGCGGCGCCGCTCCTCGAGAATACCCGCTACCGCTACACCATCGAGGCCTGGACCGACCATTTCGCCTCCTGGCGCGCCGACACGCTCAAGAAGCGGGACGCGCAGCAGGCGATCGCCGTCGAGCTCGTCGAGGGCCGTACGCTCGTGGCGGCGGCTGCGGAACGGGCGACGGGGGCCGATCGCACGCTCTTCGAGCGGATGCTGCGCGAGTTCGACCGTGGCGAGGCCGCTTCCCGCGCCGAGCTCATGCTGTCGCGGCTGCTCGACCAAGCGATGGCTCGCTGGCCCGACCGCGGCGATGCGACGCGCTACCGTCATGAGCTGGAGGTGGTGGTCGACCGCCCGCGCGCCCGCTTCGGCGCCTGGTACGAGATGTTCCTGCGCAGTCAGGGCCGCGTGCCCGGGCAGACCGGCACCTTCGACGACGGCATCGCCCGCCTGCCGGAGATCCAGGCGATGGGCTTCGATGTCGTCTACCTGCCGCCCATCCACCCGATCGGGCGCATCAACCGCAAGGGCCGCGACAACAGCCTGACCGCGCTGCCCGGCGATCCCGGCAGCCCCTATGCCATCGGCGCCTCCCAGGGCGGGCACACCGCCGTGCATCCCGATCTCGGTGGCGTCGCCGGCTTCCGCCGGTTCGTCGCCGCAGCGCGCGAGCGCGGCATGGAAGTCGCGCTCGACTACGCCATCCAATGCGCGCCCGACCATCCCTGGGCCAAGGAGCACCCGGAATGGTTCGTCTTCCGCGCCGATGGCAGCATCAAATACGCGGAGAACCCGCCCAAGAAGTACCAGGACATCGTCAATGTCGATTTCTACAACCCCGACCGCGAGGGGCTATGGCGCGCGCTGCGCGACGTCGTGCTGTTCTGGATCGGCGAGGGCGTGACGATCTTCCGTGTCGACAATCCGCACACCAAGCCGCTGCCGTTCTGGGAATGGCTCATCCGCGAGGTTCAGGATCGCCATCCCGAGGCGATCTTCCTCTCCGAGGCCTTCACACGGCCGAAGATGATGCGCGCCCTCGCCAAGCTGGGCTTCACCCAGTCCTACACGTACTTCACATGGCGGGTGACCAGGCAGGAGCTGATCGATTACGGCACCGAGCTGGCACAAGGGCCGTCGAAGGAATATCTGCGGCCGAATTTCTTCGCCAATACGCCGGACATCCTACCGGTGCATCTGCAGCAGGGCGGCCGGCCGATCTTCCGCATACGCCTGGTGCTGGCGGCGACGCTGGCCAGCACCTACGGCATCTACAACGGCTTCGAGCTGTGCGAGGGCCACGCCGTTCCCGGCACCGAGGAGTACCTCCACTCCGAGAAGTACGAATACAAGGTGTGGGACTGGGACCGTCCCGGCCACATCAAGGACGACATCGCCAAGCTCAACCGCATCCGTCGCGAGAATCCCGCGCTGCACGAGCTGACCAATCTGCGCTTCTACCCGGCGCAGGACGACCACGTGCTGTTCTACGGCAAGATGACCGCCGACCGCGCCAACATGATCTTCATCCTGGTCAATCTCGATCCCACGCGGTCGCGTGAGACCGTCGTCGAGTTTCCGTTGGCGGAAATGCATATCGCGGAAGTTGAAACCTTCACGGCCGCCGAGCTGTTCACCGGCACGGAACACCGTTGGCAGGGCGCCCGCCAGCACCTGCGCCTCGATCCCGAGATCAACCCGGCGGCGATCTTCCGCATCTTGCGGTAGCGCCCCCTACGCAGCAGGGGATTCCACCGCCCCAATGCCCGACACCACGCTCGTTTCGCCCGAAGCTCCGACGCTCGTTATCGACCCGCTCTGGTACAAAGACGCCATCATCTATCAGCTGCACGTCAAGGCGTTCTTCGACAGCAACGACGACGGCATCGGCGATTTCGAGGGGCTGACGCGCAAGCTCGACTACCTGCGGGATCTCGGCGTCACGGCATTATGGCTGCTGCCCTTCTATCCTTCGCCGCTGCGCGACGACGGCTATGACATTGCCGACTACCGCAGCGTCAACCCGACTTATGGCAACCTGGGCGAATTCCGCGCCTTCGTGCGCGCCGCGCATAGCAGGGGGCTGCGCGTCATCACCGAGCTCGTGATCAATCACACTTCGGACCAACACCCGTGGTTCCAGCGCGCCCGCCGCGCCAAGACCGGCTCGAATTGGCGCAACTATTACGTATGGAGCGATACCGACCAGAAGTTCCAGGGCACGCGCATCATCTTCCTCGATACCGAAAGCTCGAACTGGGCGTGGGACCCGGTGGCGAAAGCCTACTACTGGCACCGCTTCTATGCGCACCAGCCCGACCTCAACTTCGACAATCCGCATGTGGTGCGGGAAGTCCTCAACGTAATGCGCTACTGGCTCGATTTGGGTGTCGATGGCATGCGTCTCGACGCGGTGCCCTACCTCATCGAGCGCGAGGGCACCATCAACGAAAACCTGCCGGAGACGCATGCGCTGTTGAAGCGGCTGCGCGCCGCGCTCGACCAGCGCTACGGCGACCGCATGCTGCTCGCCGAGGCGAACCAATGGCCAGAGGACGTGCTGCAGTATTTCGGCGCGGGCGACGAATGCCACATGGCGTTCCACTTCCCGCTGATGCCGCGCATCTTCATGGCCGTTGCCACCGAGGATCGCCATCCCATCACCGACATCATGCGCCAGACGCCGGACATCCCCGGCAACTGCCAGTGGGCGGTCTTCCTGCGCAATCATGACGAGCTCACGCTCGAGATGGTCACCGACCGCGAGCGCGACTACCTGTGGAAACACTACGCCGCCGACAAGCGGATGCGCCTCAATCTCGGCATCCGCCGCCGCCTCGCGCCGCTGATGGAGAACGACCGGCGGCGGATGGAGCTGCTCAACGGGCTGATGTTCTCCATGCCCGGCACGCCCGTCATGTATTACGGCGACGAGATCGGCATGGGCGACAACATCTTCCTCGGTGACCGCGACGGCGTGCGCACGCCGATGCAGTGGTCGCTCGACCGCAACGGCGGCTTCTCGCGCGCCGACCCGGCGCAGCTTTATCTGCCGCCGATCATGGACCCGGTGTACGGCTATCAGTCCGTCAACGTCGAGGCGCAGAGCCGCTCGCCCTCCTCTTTCCTGAACTGGATGAAGCGGCTCATCGCCGTGCGCAAGGCGCGCCGCGCCTTCGGCCGCGGCGACCAGCGCTTCCTCTATCCGTCCAACCGCAAGGTGCTCGCCTTCCTACGCTCGCAGGGCGACGAGACCATTCTCTGCGTCTTCAACCTGGCGCGCGCGCCGCAGGCGGTCGAGCTCGACCTGTCCGGCTTCAAGGGGCGTGTGCCGGTTGAGCTGTTCGGCCGCAGCGCCTTTCCACCGATCGGCGACCTGCCTTACCTGCTCACCTTGCCGGGGCACGGCTTCTACTGGTTCCTGCTCGACCCCAACGCCGACGTCGACCCCGGCTGGCGCGCCGGCTCGCCGGCGCCGGAGCTCAGCACGCTGGTCCTGCCCAACGGCTGGTCGGGCTCGCTCGACAGCCACAATCGCCGCATCTTCGAGACCGAGGTGCTGCCGGCCTGCCTGCCGAACCAGCGTTGGTTCGCGGGCAAGGGGCGCAGCCTCGCGGCCACGACCGTTGTGGGCGGTGCCGTGCTGCCCGGGCCGAACAATGGCTGGCCGCTGACCGTTCTCGAGGCGGCGTTCCGCGACGGCGAGCGGCAACGCTATTTGCTGCCGCTGGCGGTCACTTGGGAAGACGAGGCGAGCGAGCTGCGCAATACGCTGCTTCCCTTCACCATCGCCAAGGCGCGGCGCGGCCGCAAGGAGGGGGCTATCTACGACGCCGCGGCCGACCCCGCCTTCGCGCCGACGCTGGCGGAGGCGATGGGCGAGGGGCGAGAGATTTCCGGCGCCAGCGCGCGGATCGCCTTCGAGCACACCACCGCCTTCGGCCGCGTCCGGCGGCCCGAGAACCCGATCGTGCGGCGCGTCGGCGGCGAGCAATCGAACACCTCGATCCTCATCGACGAGTACGCCGTGCTGAAACTCTACCGGCGTCTCACTACCGGCGTGCAGCCGGAAATCGAGATGGTCCGCTTCCTTACCGAGGTAGCGCGGTTTGCCAACACGCCGCCGCTGCTCGGCGCCTTCCGCTTCATCGAAGGCGACGGCCAGGAGACCGCGCTCGGCGTGCTCTTCGCCTTCGTGCGCAACCAGGGCAGCGCCTGGTCGCAGGCGCTCAACTATCTCACGCGCTATCTCGACGAAGCCTTGCTGATGGCGCCGCACGCGCTGCGGCCTGCGGAGCCGCCGACGCCGGAGGCAATGGCGCACCCGCTCTATCTCGATCTCGCCGGGCAGCTCGGCCAGCGCACGGCGGAGCTGCATCGCGCGCTCTGCCCGGAAGGGCCGGTTGACGAGGCTTTCGCGCCGGAGCCGATCACCGCCGAGGATCTGGCGCATTGGCGCGACCGCGCGGTCGATGCGGGGCGCACCACCCTCGACAATCTGGCGCGGCGCCGCGACGGGCTGCCGGCGCCGGCGCAGGCGCTGGCCGACCGGTTGCTGCAACTGCGCGAGCAGGTGCTGGAGCGCTTGGCGACGCTGCTGCCAGCGAGCGTGACCGCGCTCAAGACGCGCTTCCACGGCGACTACCACCTGGGCCAGGTGCTGGTGGTGCAGAACGATTTCTCGATCGTCGACTTCGAGGGCGAGCCGTTGCGTCCGATCGCCGAGCGGCGGCAGAAGAACTCACCGTTGCGCGACGTCGCGGGGATGCTGCGCTCCTACGCCTATGCCACCGCCACGGCGGTGCGCCAGATGGCGGACATCCAGCCTTCGGCGCTGCCGGTGCTGCCGGAGCGCGCCGAGGAGTGGCGTCGGCAGGTGACCGAGGTGTTCATGGCGCGCTATCGCGCGGCCATGGCCGGAGCGCGCTCGATGCCGGAGGAGCCCGGCATGGTCGATGCGCTGCTCGATTTCTTTACGCTGGAAAAAGCGCTCTACGAGATCGACTACGAGCTGGCGCAGCGTCCGGCCTGGGCGATGATCCCGCTCGCGGGCGTGCTCGCCGTCTTCGAGGCGAAACATGGTCGCCCTTAGTGCCGGCGCCCGCGCCGTCCTCGAGGCGCGCCACGGCGATCCCTTCGCATTCCTCGGCATGCATGCGGCGGGCGGCAATCTCTGTGTGCGCGTGTTCCTGCCTTGGGCGCGCCGGTTGTGGGCGGTTGACGCTGCCACCGGCGAGGTCGCGGGCGAGTTGTCGCGCGTGCATGAGGAGGGACTATGGTCGGGCATGCTCGGCCGCCGGCCGCGCTTCCGCTACCGTCTGCGCGCCGAGGGCGCGCTCGGCACCGTCGAGTTCGACGACGTCTATGCCTTCCCGCCGGTGCTCGGCGACTTCGACATCCATCTCCTCGCCGAAGGCACGCATCATGAAAGCTACGCCGTGCTCGGCTCGCATTGGCGCGAGCATGACGGCGTGCTGGGCGTCTCCTTCGCGGTATGGGCGCCCAATGCGCGGCGCGTCAGCGTGGTCGGCGATTTCAACGACTGGGACGGCAGGCGCTACCCGATGCGCCTGCGCCAGGGGGCCGGCATCTGGGAGATCTTCATCCCTGGACTCGAGCCGGACCACGTCTACAAATACGAGATCCTCGGCGCCGGCGGCACGCTGCTGCCGCTCAAGGCCGACCCCTACGCCGAGCGCGCCGAGCGGCCGCCGGCGACAGCCACGGTCGTTGCCCCGCCGTCGCGCCACGGCTGGAACGACACGGAGTGGATCGAGACGCGCTGGCGCCGCAACGACCGCCACGCGCCGATCAGCATCTACGAGGCGCATCTCGGATCGTGGCGGCGCAACGCCGCCGAGGGCCACCGATATCTGACGTATCGTGAGCTCGCCGAGCAACTCGTGCCTTACGTCCGCGACATGGGCTTCACCCATCTCGAGCTGATGCCGGTCAGCGAGTATCCCTTCGACGGCTCGTGGGGCTACCAGCCCATCGGCCTGTTCGCGCCGACCAACCGCTTCGGCACGCCCGACGACTTCCGCGCCTTCGTCGAGGCCTGCCACGCCGCCGGGCTGGCGCTGTGGCTCGACTGGGTGCCCGGCCATTTCCCGACCGACGCGCACGGCCTCGCGCGCTTCGACGGCATGGCGCTCTACGAGCATGCCGATCCGCGCCAGGGCTTCCAGCCAGACTGGAACACCTATGTCTACAATTTCGGTCGCCGTGAGGTCGCGAACTTCCTGCTGTCGAACGCGCGCTACTGGATCGACGCGTTCCACATCGATGGGCTGCGTGTCGATGCGGTGGCGTCGATGCTCTATCTCGACTACAGCCGGCAGGCCGGCGAGTGGGTGCCCAACGAGTTTGGCGGCCGCGAGAACCTCGCCGCGATTGCATTCCTGAAGCGCATGAACGAGCTGGTGTTCGGCACGGGCTCGGGCGCCACCACGGCGGCCGAGGAATCGACCGCTTGGCCGATGGTATCGCGGCCCACATATCTCGGCGGGCTCGGCTTCGGCTTCAAATGGAACATGGGCTGGATGCATGACACGCTGCGCTACATGGCGCAGGACCCGATCCACCGCAAATACCACCACAACGATCTCACCTTCGGCCTGCTCTATGCGTTCCGGGAGAATTTCGTCCTGCCGCTCTCGCATGACGAAGTGGTGCACGGCAAGGGCTCGCTCGTCGGCAAGATGCCGGGCGACCGCTGGCAGCGCTTCGCCAATCTGCGCGCCTATTACGGCTTCATGTGGACGCATCCCGGCAAGAAGCTGCTGTTCATGGGCGGGGAGTTCGCGCAGCAGCACGAGTGGAACCACGACACCAGTCTCGACTGGCACCTGCTCGGCGATCCGCTGCATCGCGGCGTCCAGCGCGCGGTGCGCGACCTGAACCGGCTCTACCGCGAGCTGCCGGCGCTGCATGAGCTCGACACCGAGCCTGACGGCTTCCAGTGGATCGATGCCGGCGACGCCGAGCAGAGCACGCTCGCCTACATGCGCCGCAGCCGCGACCCGCACGAACTGGCGGTCGTCGTCGCCAATTTCACGCCGGTGCCGCGCCACGATTACCGCATCGGCGTGCCGCGCGGCGGGCTTTATCGCGAGCGCTTCAACAGCGACGCGTTTGACTACGGCGGCAGCGGCCTCGGCAATGCCGGCGCCGTCCGCGCGCAGGCGCATCCCGCGCATGGCCAGGCGCATTCGCTGGTGCTGACCCTGCCGCCGCTCGCCACCCTCCTGTTCACGCACGAGCCGGGGAGTGGCTGATGCAGACGCGCACCGAAGTCTGGCCGGGCAGGCCGTACCCGCTCGGCGCCAGCTGGGACGGCAAGGGTGTCAATTTCGCGCTCTTCTCCGAGAATGCCGAGGCGGTCGATCTTTGCCTCTTCGACGCCACCGGCCACCACGAAGTGGCGCGCATCCGGCTACCCGAATACACCGACCAAGTCTGGCACGGCTATCTGCCGGATGCGCGGCCGAACCTGCTCTACGGTTATCGGGTGCATGGCCCCTATCGCCCGCAGGACGGGCACCGTTTCAACGCCAACAAGCTGGTCCTCGACCCTTACGCCAAGGCGCTGCACGGCGCGATTCGCTGGAGTGACGCGCATTTCGGCTACCGCGTCGGCAGCCCGCGCGAGGACCTCTCCTTCGACCGCCGCGACAATTCGCGCGGCATGTCGAAATGTCGCGTCGTCGACACCGCCTTCACTTGGCACGATGATCACCGTCTGCGCACGCCGTGGGAGGAGACCATCATCCTCGAGGCGCATGCGCGCGGCATGACCATGCGCCATCCCGGCATCGACCCGGCGCGGCGCGGCACCTTCGCCGCGCTGGCCTCGCCGCCGGTGATCGACTACCTGCTGCAGCTCGGTGTGACCGCGGTCGAACTGCTGCCGGTGCAGGCTTTCGTCGACGACCGCCACCTCGTGCAGAATGGGCTCACCAACTACTGGGGCTACAACAGCATCGGCTTCTTCGCGCCCGACCCGCGCTTCCTCTCGAACGGCTTCATCTCCGATTTCAAGACCGCGGTGATGCGGCTGCATGATGCCGGCATCGAGGTCCTGCTCGACGTCGTTTACAACCACACCGGCGAAGGCAACCATATGGGGCCGACGCTGTGCTTCCGCGGCATCGACAACGCCTCCTATTACCGGCTCGAGGCGGACCGGCGCTTCTACACCGACTACACCGGCACCGGCAACACGCTCAACCTCGATCATCCGCGTGTGCTGCAGCTGGTGATGGACAGCCTGCGCTATTGGGTCACCGAGATGCATGTCGATGGCTTCCGCTTCGACCTCGCGCCGACGCTGGGGCGCTGGCGCGGCGACTATCGCCGCGACAGCCCGTTCTTCTCCACCGTCGCCCAGGACCCGGTGCTGTCGCAGGTGAAGCTCATCGCCGAGCCGTGGGATGTCGGGCCCAACGGCTACCAGCTCGGCAACTTCCCGCCGGGCTGGGCGGAGTGGAACGCGCAATACCGCGACACGGTGCGGCGCTTCTGGAAAGGCGACCAGGGTGTCGCCGCCGATCTCGCCTCGCGCCTTGCCGGCTCCTCCGACATCTTCGGCTACAACGGGCGTCGCCCGTGGGCCAGCATCAACTTTGTCACCGCCCATGACGGGTTCACCCTCAACGATCTCGTCAGCTACAACGACAAGCACAACGACGCCAATCGCGAGGAGAACCGCGACGGCCACAACGCCAATTACAGCTGGAACTGCGGCAGCGAGGGCGCCACCAACGATCCAGAGGTGATCGCGCTGCGCGACCAGCAGAAGCGCAATCTCATCGCCACGCTGTTCCTGTCGCTGGGCGTGCCGATGTTCCTCGCTGGCGACGAGATCGGCCGCACGCAGAACGGCAACAACAACGCCTATTGCCAGGACAACGAGCTCTCCTGGACGGATTGGGAGGGCATCCGCCCGGAGGACGAGCGGCTGCGCCAGTTCGTGCGCTATCTCATCAGGCTGCGGCGCCAGCATCGCGTCTTCTCGCGGCCGCGCTTCTTTCGCGGCGAGGCGGTGTCGGAGGCCGGACTCAAGGACATCACCTGGTTCACGCCCGACGGGCGCGAGGCGACGATCGAGGATTGGAACAACCCGACGACGCATTGTATCGGCTATGTGCTTGGCGGTGCCGCCGGCGAGTTCTACACGCTGGGCGGCCAGCGCGACATCGACGCAAGCTTCCTCGTCATGCTCAACGCCTGGCAGCAGGAGCTGCCATTCCGCATCCCCGAGCTGCCGGTGACCATGGAATGGGAGCCGCTGGTGGATACCTCGCTGCCGACCGGCTGCGGCGCCGACGGGCGGACGTTTTCCGTCGGCGAGGTGTTTCCCCTCAAAGCCCGCTCCTTCGCGCTCTTCATCAATGTCGCGCCGGAGAAGCCGGCGCCGGCGCCGACCGGCCTCATCCGCCCCGAGGAGCCACCCGCCGCGCTTCCTGTGGAGCTGGTGCGGCCCCCGGTCGAGCCCGAACCTGCCGAGGACGAGGATGAGACGCCACCGTGAGTTGCCGTTCGGCGCCGAGCTGGTCCGCGAGGGCGTGCGCTTCCGCTTGTGGGCGCCCCAGGCGCAGTCGGTGGCGCTGCGGCTCGAGGACCCCGGCGAGCTGCCGATGGCGCGCGCGGGCGGCGGCTGGTTCGAGCTGACCACCGCGGCGGCCCGCGCCGGCAGCCGCTACCGCTACGTTGTCGACGGCCAGGCGGTGCCAGACCCGGCCTCGCGCCACCAGCCCGAGGACGTGCACGGGCCGAGCGAGGTCATCGATCCGCGCGGCTATGACTGGCGCGACGCCGACTGGCGCGGCCGGCGCTGGGAGGAGATCGTGCTCTACGAGCTCCACACCGGCACCTTCTCCGAGCGCGGCGATTTCGCCGGCGTCGAGCGTCACCTCGACCACCTGGTGAGTCTCGGCGTCACCGCCATCGAGCTGATGCCGGTAGCGGATTTTCCCGGCAAGCGGAATTGGGGCTATGACGGCGTGCTGATCTTCGCGCCCGACAGCCGCTACGGCCGGCCCGAGGATCTGAAGCGCCTCGTCGACGCCTGTCATGCGCGCGACCTCGCCGTGTTCCTCGACGTCGTCTACAACCATTTCGGGCCGGAGGGGAACTACCTCCACGTCTACGCGGAGCATTTCTTCACCGAGCGCCACCACACGCCGTGGGGCGCGGCGATCAATTTTGACGGCGAGACGGCGCAGCCGGTGCGCGAATTCTACGTCGAGAACGCGCTCTACTGGCTCGAGGAGTTTCATTTCGACGGGCTGCGCTTCGACGCTGTCCACGCCATCCGCGACGACAGCCAGCGCCCTATCCTGCGCGAGATCGCCGAGACAGTGCGCGCGCGGTTCTCGGGCGAGCGCCCGATCCATCTCGTGCTCGAGAACGACAGGAACGAGGCGCATCTGCTGTGCCAGGGCCTCTACACCGCGCAATGGAACGACGATCTGCACCATGCGCTCCGCGTGCTCAGCACCGGCGAGAGCGCGGGCTACTATGCCGACTACGCCGATGCGCCGGCCGAGCGTCTCGGCCGCGCACTCGCCGAGGGGTTTGCCTATCAAGGCGAGAGCTCGGCCTACCGCGAGGAAAAGCGCGGCGAGCCATCGGCGCATCTGCCGCCGACCTGCTTCGTCTCCTTCATCCAGAACCATGACCAGATCGGCAACAACGCCCTCGGCACGCGGCTATCGCGCCTCGCCAAGCCCGCGGCCATCCGCGCCGCCGCGGCGGTCTATCTGCTCAGCCCGCAGATCCCGATGATTTTCATGGGCGAGGAGTGGGGCGCGGAGCAGCCCTTCACCTTCTTCTGCGATTTCGGCCTCGATCTCGCCGACAAGGTGCGCGAGGGGCGGCGGCGCGAATTCGCGAAGTTCCCCGAATTCCGCGACGAGGCGGCGCGCGCGCGCATCCCCGACCCCTGCGCCGCCGCCACTTTCGCCAGTGCCGTCCTCGACTGGAAGGCGCCGGAGCGGCCGCCGCACAGCGAATGGCTGGCCTGGTACCGCCGGCTGCTGGCGCTGCGGGCGCGCGAGATCGCGCCGCGGCTGCGCGGTGTGCGCGGCAATGGCGGCGCGTGGCGGCTGCTGGGGCAGCGCGCCGTGCGCGTCGACTGGCGGCTTGGCGACGGCTCCCGCCTGACGCTGCTCGCCAATTTCGGCGACGACGCCGTGGCGCTGCGGCAGCCGGCGCACGGCCGTCAGCTCTATGCCACCGGCGAGACGCCGCGCGATGCGCTCCCGCCGCTCTCGGCCGCCTTCTTCCTGAGCGAGTCCGCCGGCGGATGACGGTGACCGATCGCTCGCTCCTGCGTCTGGCCCGCCTCGCCGGCATCGCACCCACCTACCGCGACGCGTGGAACAAGCAGCGCCGCGTCGCGCCGGAGACGTTGAAGATGATCCTGGCGGCGATGGGCTTTGCCGTGGCCAGGCGTAGCGATATCGCCGCGGCTCTGGCCGAGCTCGAGGCCGAGGAATGGCGTGCGCTGCTGCCGCCGGTGGTCACTGCGCTCGACGACGAGAGTGCGACCGTGCCGGTGACGATCGCCGGTGCGCAGGAGGATCGCGCGTCCTGGACGCTCATGCTAGAGAGCGGCGAGCAGCGCGAAGGAAGCGCCGCGCTCGGCGATCTGCCAATCCTCGCCGAGAAGCGCCGGACGCGGCGCCTCGCCCTGCCGGTCGGCCACGGCCTGCCGCGGGGCTATCACCGCCTCGCTGTCACGGTCGGCCCGCACAGCGAGGAGACGGCGCTGATCGTCGGACCGCGCGCTTGCCACCTGCCACGCGAGTTGCAGCCGGGCGGACGGGCCTGGGGCCTCACGGCGCAGCTTTACGGCCTGCGCTCGCCGCGCAACTGGGGCATGGGCGATCTCACCGACCTCGCCGCGCTGGCCGCCGGCGCGGCGCGGCGGGGCGCGCGCACGGTCGGCATCAACCCGCTGCATGCGCTGTTCCCGGCCGAGCCGCGCCACATCAGCCCCTATTCGCCCTCGAGCCGACTGTTCCTCAATCCGCTCTACATCGACATCGAGGCGGTGCCCGATTTCGCCCAGAGCACAGCGGTGCAAACGCGCATCGCGAGCCCCGAGACGGCGACGCGGCTCGCGGCCGTTCGCGACAGCGAGCTGGTCGACTACGAGCAGGTCGCCGCGCTCAAGCACCCGGTCTTCGCCGAACTCCACCGCAGCTTCGCCGAGCGCCATCTCGGCACGACCAGGGACAGCAGCGCGACCGAGCGCGGCGCCGCCTTCCGCCGCTTTCAGCGCGAGGGTGGGCCGACGCTGGCGGCTTACGCCACCTTCACCGCCCTGCACGAGCACATGCTCGGCCAGGGCGCGGGCTTCTCGTGGCAGGGCTGGCCGGCGCCGCTGCGCGATGCCGGATCGTCGGAGGTGGCGCGTTTCGCCGCCGAGCACCGTGCCGCGATCGAGCTGCATCAATATCTGCAGTGGGAAGCGGACCGGCAGCTCGGCGAAGCCACGCGCGCCGGCGAGCGTGCGGGCCTGTCGCTCGGCCTCTATCGCGACCTCGCTGTCGGCGTCGATCCCAACGGCGCCGAGGCCTGGGCCGGTCCGTCGATGATGGTGGCCGGCGCGACCGTTGGCGCGCCGCCCGACATCCTCAACCTGAAGGGCCAGGATTGGGGGCTGGCGCCGGTCAACCCGGTGATGCTGCGCCGCCACGCCTACGCGCCGTTCGTCGCGGCGCTGCGCGCGAATATGCGCCATGCCGGCGTGCTGCGCATCGATCACGCCATGGCGCTGATGCACCTCTATTGGGTGCCGCGCGGCGCGAGTCCGGCGCAGGGCGCCTATGTCACCTATCCCTTCGAGGATCTGCGGCGCATCCTCGCGCTCGAGAGCCGGCGCCAGCGCTGCGCCGTGATCGGCGAGGATCTCGGCACCGTGCCCGCGGGGTTCCGCGAGACCATGCGCGACAGCGGCGTGCTCTCCTACCGCCTGCTGCTCTTCGAGCGCCGGCGCGGCGGCTATTTTCTCCCGCCAGAGGACTATCCTGAGCTGGCCGCTGCCTCCTTCTCGACGCACGACCTCGCCACGCTTCGGGGCTTCTGGCTCGGCCGCGATCTCGAATGGCGGCGCCGGCTCGACCTCTATCCCAGGCCGGAGATCGCCGCCAAGGAAGAGCAGGGGCGGCGGCGGGACCGGCGGCGCCTGCTCGACGCGCTGACCCGCGCCGGAACGCTGGCGCCGGGCGCGGCCAAGCGGCTGCTGCCGAGCGATGACGAGCCGATCTCCGAGCCGGGGCTCGCCGAGGCGGTGCACCGCTTCCTCGGCCGCACCAAGGCGGGTCTCGCGTTGCTGCAGATCGAGGATGCGCTGCGCGAGATCGAGCAGGCGAACTTGCCGGGCACCGTCGACGAGCACCCGAACTGGCGGCGCAAGCTGTCGCTGGCGCTGGAGCAGGCGCTGCGCGAACCGCTCTTCCGCCGGCTCGCCGCCGTGCTGGAGGAGGAGCGCGCCGAGCCGCGGTGCGCAGCGACCGGATCATGACAACGCCGCCGCGCGCCACCTATCGCCTGCAGTTCAATCGCGACTTCACCTTCGCCGATGCCGGCGCGCTGGTCGACTACCTCGCCGATCTCGGCGTCAGCCATGTCTATGCCGCACCCTTCCTGGAGGCGCGGCCCGGCTCGATGCATGGTTACGACATCATCGACCACAACAAGATCAACCCGGAGATCGGTGATATCGATGACCTCGTCGCGCTGACCGACCGCTTGGCGGCGCGCGGCATGGGGCTGGTGCTGGATTTCGTGCCGAACCACATGGGCATCGGCCCGGACAACGCCTGGTGGCTCGACGTCCTCGAATGGGGCCGGCTGTCGCCTTATGCCGATTTCTTCGACATCGACTGGCAGGCGCACCGTCCCGACCTCGCCGGCAAGGTGCTGTTCCCGGTGCTCGGCGACCAGTACGGCGCCATCCTCGAGAAGGGCGAGATCCGCTTGCGTTTCGATGCCGGCGACGGCAGCTTCAGCGCCTGGTATTACGACCATCGCTTCCCCATCACGCCCTTACGCTACACGGCGATCCTGCGCGATGCCTCCATGCCGGCCGGGGAGGGCGGTGGCGAGCTGAAGCGCCTCGCCGACGCGTTCGCGCGGCTGGGCCAGTCGCGTGCGCGCAAGAGCGGCGCGGGCGTCCATGCCGAGGGCATGCAACTCAAGGCGGCGCTGGCCGGGCTGGCGGCGCGCGAGCCCGCGATCAAGGCGGCGCTCGAGCAGGCGGCGGAAGGCTTCAACGGCGATCCGGGCAAGGTGGAGAGCTGGCGCCGGCTGCATGCGCTGCTCGAGGCGCAGGCCTATCGCATCGCCTATTGGCGCGTCGCCTCCGACGAAATCAACTATCGCCGCTTCTTCAACATCAACGACCTTGCGGGCATCCGCATCGAGCTGCCCGAGCTGTTCGAGCGCGCGCACCGCCTGGTACTGACGCTGGTAGCAGAGCGGCGGTTGCATGGCTTGCGCATCGACCACATCGACGGTCTGTTCGATCCCGCGGGATATTGCGAGCGGCTGCAGCGCGAGGCGGCCGCGGCGGCCGGCCTGCCGGCGGGCAGCTTCTACATCGCGGTCGAGAAGATCCTGGCGCCCTACGAGGCACTGCGCGATTGGCCGGTCGCGGGCACCACCGGCTACGATTTCATCCGCGAGGTCGGCGGCTTGTTCATCGACGCCGATGGCGAGCGGCCGCTGCTGCGCGCCTATCGCCGGTTCACCGGGCGCGCCGAAAGCTTCGACGCGGTGCTCTATGCCGGCAAGCGCCGCGTCACCGACGTCAATCTCTCTAGCGAGGCCAATGTCCTCGCGCAGGAGTTCCACGCGCTGTCGCGCAGCCATTGGCGCAGCCGCGATTTCACCTTGCACGGCATGCGCGGCGCGCTCGACGAGGTCATCGCCGCGTTTCCGGTCTACCGCACCTATGTCAGCGGCACCGCCGCGGCCGGCGAGGATCGGCGCTACATCGACTGGGCGGTGGCACAGGCGAAAAAGCGCTGGCCGGGCGCAGACACGTCGATCTTCGACTTCATCCATGGCGTGCTCACGCTCGATCTCGCCCAGCGTGGCAGCGGCTATATCCGCGCTGCCGTGCTCGAGCTCGCCATGAAATTCCAGCAGGTCACCGGTCCGGTCATGGCCAAGGGCGCCGAGGACACCGCGTTTTACCGTTATATTCCGCTGCTTGCGATGAACGAGGTCGGCGGCGACCCGCGTCGCTTCGGCCTGTCCACCGCGGCCTTCCATCGCGTCGCGGAGAATCGGGCCAAGCGCTGGCCGCTCGGCATACTCGCCAGCAGCACGCATGACACCAAGCGCGGTGAGGATGCGCGCGCGCGCCTCGCGCTCCTATCCGAGCTGCCGCGCGACTGGGGGCGGCGCGTGGCGCTCTGGGCGCGGCTCAACCGGCTGCGACGCGGCGAGATGGATGGCGTGCCGGCGCCCGACCGCAACGACGAGTATTTCTTTTACCAGACGGTGGCCGGCGCTTGGCCGCTCGACCTGAGGCCCGACGACGCTCCGGCGCTCGCCGCCTTCGCCGAGCGCGTCCAAGCGACCATGACCAAGGCGGTGCGCGAGGCCAAGGAGCATTCGAGCTGGAGCAATCCCAATGCCGAATACGAGGCGGTGCTCGGCCGCTTCGTCGCCGGTGCGCTCGACGGCTCGCGCCCCAACCCCTTCGTCCAGGACATGCACGGCTTTGTCGAGAGCCTGGCGCGCGCCGGCGCGATCAACAGCCTGGCGCAGACCCTGATCAAGCTGGCCGCGCCCGGCGTCCCCGACACCTATCAGGGCGGCGAGCTCTGGGATTTCAGCATGGTTGATCCCGACAACCGGCGGCCGGTGGATTGGACGGTGCGGCGCCGGCTGTTGGAGGAGCTTCGCGAGCGCTTCGGCGACGAGCCGATCGATCGCCAGGCCTTCGCCGAGCTCGCGGCGCATTGGCGCGACGGGCGCGAGAAGCTGTTCCTGACCTGGCGCGCGCTCGCGTTCCGCCGCGCGCAGCCGGCACTCTTCGCCGGCGGCGCCTATGTGCCGCTGCAGACCGGCGGCCGGCATGCCGATCGCCTGTTGGCCTTCGCGCGCGTCGCCAACGGGCATGCCGCGGTGGCGGTGGCGCCGCGGCTGGTCACATCGCTGCTGCGCAACGGCGGCACCATCGATTGGGCCGACACGACGGTGACGTTGCCGACGGGCCGCGGCTGGCGCGACGCGCTCGCCGGCCGCGACCTCGGCGCGCGCGACGAGCCCGTCGCCGTCGCCGAGCTGCTCGCGGACTTTCCGGTGGCGCTGCTGGCGGGCGGGAGATGAATCGCAGGGAGTGGCACCCCCTCCTTACACAGATTTTCCCTCCCCCCTTGAGGGGGAGGGTAGGGTTGGGGGTATTTTTCCGGCAGCAATTCCGACGCGAAAGGTCCCCATGCGCCACGCCCCGTTGATCACCGCCTGCGTTCTGACCCTGGCCGCTGCCTCTCCCGCGGCAGCAGAAGACGTCGGCAGCTTCCGCAACGACTGGACCGGCAACAGCATCGTCGTCGAGGCGGTGCCGGATCCCAAAGTGGAAGGCGTGACCTGCCACATCACGCGCTTCGACCGCAGCCTGATCGACCGGCTGTCGAAGGGAAACTGGTTCATCGATCCCTCGAACTCGTCGATCGCCTGCCGCCAGACCGGGCCGATCACCATCGGTGACATCAACACCAGTACGAAAGGCGAGGAGGTGTTCTCCGAGCGCCTGAGTCTCATTTTCAAGTCGCTGGCGGTGCGGCGCATCTACGACAAGAAGAACGAGACGCTGGTCTACGTCATCTACAGCCGCCAGGTGAAGGACGCGAGCGCCAAGATGGCGATCTCGACCGTGCCGCTGTTCCGCAGCGAAGTCACCTGGGCGAAGGACAAGAAATAGAAGGCACGCCATGACCGCCGCGGTCGAATGCGTGGTGATCGGCGCGGGCGTGGTGGGGCTCGCGGTGGCGCGGGCGCTGGCGTGCGGCGGGCGCGAGGTGCTGGTGCTGGAGAAAGAGCGCTGGATCGGCTCGGAGACATCTTCGCGCAACAGCGAGGTGATCCATGCCGGGCTGCATTACGCCAAGGGCAGCCTCAAGGCGCGCTTCTGCGTTGCCGGGCGCGACCGGCTCTACGCCTATTGCGCCGAGCGCGGCATCCCGCACAAACGGCTCGGCAAGCTCACCGTCGCCACTAGAGAGGAGGAGCTGCCGATCCTCGAGGGCGTATGGCGCAAGGCCGCAGCGAACGGCGTCGCCGACCTCGAATGGGTCAGCGGCAACGAGGCGCGCGCGCTCGAGCCTGAGCTCTCCTGCCTGCGCGCCTTTCTCTCGCCCTCGACCGGCATCATCGACAGCCACGCGCTCATGCTCGCCTACCAGGCCGAGCTCGAAGCGGCCGGCGGCATGGCGGTGCTGCGCGCGCCGGTGGTGGCGGGCCGCGTCATCGCGCCGGGTTTCGCGCTTCAGGTGGGCGGCGCCGAGCCGATGGCGCTCGACTGCCGATTTCTCGTCAACAGCGCCGGCATCCATGCGCCGAGCCTGGCGCGCCGCATCGCCGGCATCCCGCCTGCCTCGATCCCGCGCGACTATTTCTGCCGCGGCGTCTATTTCACGCTGTCGGGCCGATCGCCCTTCCGGCGGCTGATCTATCCGGTGCCGGAGCCGGGCGGGCTCGGCGTCCATCTCACGCTTGACCTCGCCGGGCAGGCGCGCTTCGGGCCCGATGTCGAGTGGATCGACGGCGTCGACTACAGCGTCGACCCGCGCCGCGGCGAGCGTTTCTATGCCGCGATCCGCCGCTACTGGCCGCGCCTCAAGGACGGCACGCTGCAGCCGGGCTATGCCGGCATCCGCCCGAAGATCAGCGGTCCCAGCGAGCCGGCCGCGGACTTCCTGGTACAGGGCCCGGCGGAGCACGGCGTGCCCGGGCTGGTCAATCTCTACGGCATCGAATCGCCGGGACTCACCGCCTCGCTCGCCATCGCCGACCACGTCGCGGCGCTGCTGGACACCCCTGCGGAATCGGCACTCCCGCCCCAGGCCGCGGCGGGCTAGTATCGGCGATCGCTTAAACCACGGGGTCGCCCATGGCGCGTGTCACCGCTTTTCCCAACCGGACCGAACCGGGCGAGGCCGACGAGCGCGAGATGCGCGTCGCGCTCGCCGCGTGCTATCGCCTCATCGCCCATTTCGGCATGGACGATCTCGTCTTCACGCACATCTCGGCGCGGGTGCCGGGCGAGCCCGAGCATTTCCTCATCAATCCCTATGGGATGATGTTCCACGAGATCACCGCGTCGAGCCTGGTCAAGATCGACCACGAGGGCAACATCGTCGAGGACACCGGTTATCCCGTGAACCACGCCGGCTTCGTCATCCACAGCGCCGTGCACATGGCGCGGCCGGAGATCAACTGCGTCCTGCACACGCATACCCGCGCCGGCATCGCCATCTCCTGCCTGCAGGAAGGCCTGCTGCACATCAACCAGCATTCGGCGATGTTCTACAATCGGGTCGGCTACCACGACTACGAGGGCATCGCCCTCGATCTCGACGAGCGCTCGCGATTGGTCCGCGACCTCGGCGACAAGTCGGCGCTGATCCTGCGCAACCACGGCCTGCTCACCGCCGGGCGCACCGTGCCCGAGGCCTTCGAGTTCATGTACTACCTCGAGCTGTCCTGCCGCATCCAGGTCGACCTCATGGCGACCGGCGGCAAGCTCAACCGGCTCTCCGACAATGTCTGCCAGCACACGGCGGAGCAATTCGCAAGCTCGCCGACGCCGCGCGGCGAGCGCCAGTGGCCGGCCTTGCTGCGCGTCCTCGACGCCAAGGATTCGAGCTACCGGAACTAGCGGCCAGGCCCCGCCTATTCTCCCTCGGGCCCGGCTTCCACCATCACGGTGACGGTGACCTCGCCGGCGCGATCGAAGCGCAAGGTGAGCGGAAAGCCCTCGTCGAGCGCCAGCGGCCCCTTGAGCCCGATGAGCGCGATGTATTTGCGCCCGGGACGCAGCGCCAGCGGGTGGTGCGGCAGCAGCTCGAGATATTCGAGCGGTGCGCCGTCCTCGGCGCGCAGCAGCACCTCGCGCGCGACCGGCGTCGCGCCGCCGGCGAGGCGATCGGTGCTGCGCCCGATATTGCTGAGCGCCAGAAACACCGCGGCGCGGTCGGTCACCGAGGGACGCGCCCAAGGATGGCCGATCTCGACATGGCCGAGCTGGTAGGAGTGCGCCGACGCCGCGCGCGCCGCAAGGAGCGCGAGTGGGGCGGCGAGAAGGACGCGGCGGCGCATCGCCGGATTATCGGCAAGAGCCGCGCGGGAGGAAATCGCGCTTCAGGAGCGCAGCAGGCGCCACAGGCTGAGCGGCCAGGCGAGCACGGCGGGCAGCGTCTCGCGGAAGATCTTGCCTTGGCGCCGCCAGGTGAAATCGGCGGGCTCGGCGCTGCCGGGATGCGGCTGCGCGAAGAGCGCGGCGCCGACCGCCAGATACATCATGACCAGGATCGCCAAGCTCATCATCCGCCACTCCCACGCACAATCTACCCGAGCCTGTTCCAAGGGGGTTAGCGAAACATGAATCTTTCCTCTCCTCGTTGATTGGTTGGTGCTCGGCCGCCGTGCTACGCTGCGCCGCTCTCGATGGCCCCGGCGCAGCGGAGCCGCCATGCTGATCGGCGTTCCCAAAGAAGTGAAGGCGCACGAATATCGCGTCGGGCTGGTGCCCGGCAGCGTGCGCGAAGTCGTCCACCGCGGCCACCAGGTGCTGGTCGAGAGCGGCGCCGGCGCGGGCATCGGCTTCGACGATCAGGCCTATGAGCGCGCCGGCGCGGGCATCGCCGCCGATGCCGATGCCGTGTTTGCCGCCACCGAAATGATCGTCAAGGTGAAAGAGCCGCAACCCGCGGAGATCGCCCGGCTGCGGCCGGGTCAGGTGCTCTTCACTTATCTCCACCTCGCGGCCGACCGCGGGCAGACCGAGGGGCTGATCAAATCCGGCGCGACCGGCATCGCCTACGAGACGGTGACCAACTCGCGGGGTGGGCTGCCACTGCTGGCGCCGATGAGCGAGGTCGCCGGGCGTATGTCGATCCAGGTCGGCGCGCATTGCCTCGAGAAGGAGCAGGGCGGCCCCGGCATCCTCCTGGGCGGCGTGCCCGGCGTCGCCGCGGCCAAGGTGGTGATCCTCGGCGGCGGCGTTGCCGGCACCAACGCGGCGCGCGTGGCGATGGGGATGGAGGCTTACGTCGCGGTCATCGACCGCTCGCTGCAGCGGCTCTACGAGCTCGACATGCAGTTCGGCTCGCAGCTCCACACGCTCTACGCCACCATGGAGAACATCGAGCACGAAGTGCTGAGCGCCGATCTCGTCATCGGCGCGGTGCTGGTGCCGGGCGCGGCTGCCCCCAAGCTGGTGAGCCGCGAGCTGGTGCGGGCGATGAAGCGCGGCGCCGTCATGGTTGACATCGCCATCGACCAGGGCGGCTGCTTCGCCACCAGCCGCCCGACCACGCATGCCGATCCGACCTATGTCGAGGAGGGCGTGATCCATTACTGCGTCACCAACATGCCCGGCGCGGTGGCGCGGACCTCGACCTTCGCGCTCAACAACGCGACCTTGCCCTTCGTACTCGACCTCGCCGACAAGGGCTGGCGCCGCGCGCTCGCCGAGGATCCGCATCTGTGCGCCGGCCTCAACATCCATGCCGGCCGCGTCACGCATGAGGCGGTGGCGCGCGATCTCGGCCTCGATTTCACGCCGCCGGCGCAACTGCTGGGCGAATAGCTGCAATCCGCTCCGCGTTATTGTTGCTTGGCAACGGCGTCCTGTGCTAGGCCCAATCCGACGCGGCAACATCAATGAAGCCGCGCGCTTGGGGATGGAGAACGCCGGATGTCGGATGACCGCAACGGGTCGCGCCGCCGTGGCTCTTGGGCCTATTGGCTGCTGCTGATCCCGTTCATCGCCCTGCTGTGGGTCCCCTCCTACAACGCGGTCGAGCCGCGCTGGCAGGGCATCCCCTATTTCTACTGGTACCAGTTCCTGTGGATCTTCATCAGCGCCGGGCTGACGGCGTTCGTCTATTTCGTCACCGAGCGCAAGTGAGGGGCGCACATGCCGATCAACTGGGTGGCGCTGATCGTCTTCGTTGCCTTCTTCGGCTTCGTGACCTTCGTCGGCTTCGCCGCGGCGCATTGGCGGCGGGGCGATCTCGACCTGCTGCATGAATGGGGCTTGGCCGGCGGTCGCTTCGGCACGCTCGTCACGTGGTTCCTGCTGGGCGGCGATATCTACACGGCCTACACCTTCATCGCCGTCCCGGCGCTTGCCTTCGGCAGCGGCGCGCTCGCCTTCTTCGCCGTGCCCTATACGATCATCGTCTATCCCTTCGTCTTCGTCGTGTTTCCACGGCTGTGGTCGGTGGCGAAGCGGCACGGCTACATCACCGCGGCCGATTTCGTGCGCGGGCGTTACGGCAACAAATGGCTGGCGCTCGCCGTGGCGCTCACCGGCATCGCCGCGACGATGCCCTATATCGCCCTCCAACTCGTGGGCATCCAGGTGGTGATCGCCGCCATGGGCATCGAATCGACCGGCTGGTTCGGCGACCTGCCGCTGGTCATCGCTTTCGTCGTCCTCGCGGCCTTCACCTACACCAGCGGCTTACGCGCGCCGGCGGCGATCGCCATCGTCAAGGATTTGATGATCTACATCACGGTTGCGGCGGTGGTCATCGTCGTCCCGCTCCAGCTCGGCGGCTACGCCAAGATCTTCGGCGCGGTGCCGCCGGAAAAGCTGATCCTGCCGCCGCCGCCGCCCGGCTCACTCGGCGCTTACAGCACATACGCGACCCTGGCCTTGGGCTCGGCGCTCGCTCTATTTCTCTACCCGCATTCGATCACCGGCGTGCTCAGCTCCTCGAGCCGGCACGTCATCCGCCGCAACGCCGCGCTGCTGCCGGCCTATACCTTCCTCCTGGGGCTGATCGCGCTGCTCGGATTCATCGCCATCGCCGCCGGCGTCGGGGATATCCCGCAGTACAAGCCCTATTTCGCGCAATACAAGGCCAATTTCGCCGTTCCAGCGCTGCTGCTGAATCAATTCCCGGCCTGGTTCGTCGGCTTCGCCTTCGCCGCCATCGGCATCGGCGCGCTGGTGCCGGCGGCGATCATGTCGATCGCCGCCTCCAATTTGTGGACGCGCAACATCTACAAGGAATTCATCAGCCCCAACTGCACGCCGAAGCAGGAAGCGCAGATGGCGAAATGGGTCTCGCTCATCGTCAAGTTCGGCGCGCTCGTCTTCGTCCTCGGCTTCTCCTCGCAATACGCGATCTATCTGCAGCTCCTCGGCGGGGTGTGGATCATCCAGACCCTGCCGGCGGTGGTGCTCGGCCTCTACACGCGCTGGCTCAACCAGTGGGCCCTCCTGATCGGCTGGGCGACCGGCATCGTCACGGGAACCTGGATGGCGGCGAGCGTCAATTTTGCCGCCGCCTATCCGTTGCACATCGGCGGCCTCACCGCGCCCGGCTACATCGCCGTGTGGACGCTGATCCTGAACCTCGTCGTTACCGTGGTGCTGACGGCGATCTTGAACGCGCTCGGCGCCGCCAAGCCGCGCGACGAGACCGCGGCCGCGGATTACGTCTGAGCGGCGAAGAGCGCGCGCGCTATTTGCCGACGAAGACCGGCTTCCTCTTCTCCATGAAGGCGCGGCGGCCTTCGACGTAGTCCTTGCTGTCGAAGCAGCGCGCGACCAGCGCCTCGCACCGGGGGCGGTCGATCTGCATGCCGGGCTTGCCGATCTCGGCGACGACGCCCTTCACCGCTTCCATGGTGAGTGGCGCGTTCTCGGCGATGAGCGCGCAGTAGTTCCGCACATAGCCCTCGAGCTCCGCTTCCGGCACGGCACGATTGATCAGCCGCATGCCCTGCGCTTCTGCCGCGGTGAAATGGCGCGCGGTGAAGAAGATCTCCTTGGCGTAGGCCGGGCCGACGAGATCGACCAGCTTCTTGACGCCGCCCCAGCGATATCCCAGCCCCAGCCGCGCCGCCGGGATGCCGAAGCGCGCATTCTCCGCGGCGATGCGCAAATCGCAGCCCAGCGCGACGCCGAGTCCGCCGCCGATGCAGAAGCCGTGGATCATGGCGATGGTCGGCTTGCTCACCTCCTGCAGCGCCGCCAGCGCGCCCTCGGCGATCTTGTCGTATTGCGCGATGCTTTCGGCCGAGGAGCGCTGCTTCTCGAATTGCGAGATGTCGGCGCCGGAGATGAAGGCCTTGTCGCCGGCGCCCCTGAGGACGATGACGCGGACATCGGGATCGCGCGCGAAATGGTCGAGGATGACCGGCATCGCCTGCCACATGTCCAGCGACAGCGCGTTGTGCCGCGGTGGATTGTTGAACGTCATCCAGCCGATCGCTCCGTCACTCTCGGCAATCATACGCTCGGTCGGCGAAATCATGCTGTGCGTCCTCCTCAGACCACGCCGTCGCGGCGCAGCGCCGCTACGGCCTGGTCGTCATAGCCGAGCTCGCGCAGCACCGCGTCGGTATGCTCGCCGCGCTCGGGCGTGGCGCTGTGCAGCCGCGAGGGCGTGCGGCTCAGCGTCACCGCCTGCCCGACCAGGTCGATGCGCCCAAGCGTCGGGTGATCGACCGGCTGGGCGATGCCGAGATGCTGCACCTGCGGATCGGCGAACACCTCGTCCATGCGGTAGATCGGGCCGGAGGGGACGCCGGCCGCGTTGATGAGCGCGATCCATTCGGCCGATGTCTTGGTCTTGGTGATCTCCTCGATGGCGGCGTTGAGCTTGTCGCGGTTCTTGAGCCGCCCCTTGTCGCTGGAATAATCGGGATCGGCGGCGAGGTTGGGCGCGCCCAGCGCCTTGCACAAGCGCTGGAACATCTCGGCGCCGGCGGCGGCGATGTTGATATGGCCGTCCTTGGTCTTGAAGACGCCGGTGGGGATGCTGGTCGGATGGTTGTTGCCCGCCTGGCCGGGGATTTCTCTGGCGATCAGCCAGCGCGCCGCCTGGAAGTCGAGCATGGCGATCTGCGCCGACAGCAGCGAGGACTCGACATACTGCCCCTCGCCGGATTCCTCGCGCTCCAGCAGCGCGATCAGGATGCCCATGGCGCAGAAGATCCCGGCAGTGAGGTCGGCGACGGGAATGCCGACGCGCACCGGGCCCTGCCCCGGTAACCCGGTGATCGACATCAGCCCGCCCATGCCCTGCGCGATCTGGTCGAAGCCGGGCCGGTCGCGATAGGGGCCGTCCTGGCCGAAGCCGGAGATGCTGCCATAGACGAGCCGCGGATTGATCTTGCGGAGGCTCTCATAGTCGAGCTTCAGCCGATGCTTCACATCGGGCCGGAAGTTCTCGACCACGACATCGGCGTCCTTGATGAGCCTGTGCAGGACCTCGAGCCCTTGGGGCTTCTTGAGATCGAGGGTGATGCTGCGCTTGTTGCGGTGAAGGTTCTGGAAATCGGGACCGTGCCGCGCGCCGCCGAGCCCGCCATCGCCCTCGGCCGCTTCGATCTTGATGACCTCGGCGCCCCAATCGGCGAGCTGGCGCACGCAGGTCGGGCCGGCGCGCACGCGCGTCAAATCGATGACCTTGAAGCGGGAAAGCGGGAGCTTGCTCATGATACCTCGTTGATATGCGCGACCCTTTGCGGGTCGATTTCCAGCCAGACCTTGTCCTCGATCTCGAAGATGTCGCCCGGTGGCGCGGCGACGCGTAGCGGCGGACCGCCGGCGCCGGGCGCCACCAGGTAGTCCCAGTGCTCGCCGAGATAGGCGCGCTTTACGACGCGCCCCTCGACCCACCAACCGCCGCCGTTGCCTTGCGCGCGCCGGAGGCCGATGCTCTGCGGCCGCACGGAGAAAAGCACGCGCCGGCCAAGCTTGGCAACGTCCGGGAAACGGTCGGCGCGGAGCGAGAAGCCGGCGAAGCCGATCTCCCCGCCGGCGAGCGTGCCCTCGAGGAAGTTGGTGCGGCCGATGAAGCCGGCGACGAAGCGCGTCTGCGGCCGGTTGTAGAGTGCGAAGGGATCGGCAATCTGTTCGATGCGGCCCTGGTTCATCACCACGATGCGGTCCGAAGCGACCATGGCTTCGGCCTGGTCATGCGTGACATAGACTGTGGTGATGCGGAAGGTGTCGTGCAGGCGGCGGATCTCGAAACGCATCTCCTCGCGCAGATTGGCGTCGAGGTTGGACAGCGGCTCGTCGAGGAGCAGCACTTCGGGCTCGATCACCATGGCGCGCGCCAGGGCGACCCGCTGTTGCTGGCCGCCGGAGAGCTCGGCCGGGTAGCGGTCCTTGAGCCGGTCGAGCTGAACGATGCCGAGGATGCGCTCGACCTTCGCCGCGATCTCCGCGCGCGACAATTTCCGCAGCTTGAGGCCGAAGGCGACGTTCTCCGCCACCGTCATGTTGGGCCAGATGGCGTAGCTCTGAAAGATCATGGACATGCGCCGCCTTTCCGGCGGGACCGCGCCATCCGCCGTGGAGAGCACGGCGCCGTCCATGGCGATCGATCCTGCGCTCGGCAGGATGAAGCCGGCGATCATGCGCAAGGTGGTGGTCTTGCCGCAGCCGGAGGGCCCGAGCAGCGAGACGAACTCGCCGGCGGCGAGCGACAGGTCGACGCCCCATACCACCGCGACCTCGCCGAAGCGCTTGCCGAGACCGCTGAGCTGCAGTTTCGCCACGGGCTCAGCTCCGTCGCAGCATGAAATCGCGGCCCACTAGGCGGAAACTCACGGCCACCAGGATGACCGTAGCGAACAGCAGCAAGCCGCCCAGCGCCGCGAGGTATTCGAAATTGCCCTCGCTGCTCAGGTCGAACAGCACCACCGACATCACCTGGGTGTTGGGCGCAGTGAGGAAGATGGCCGCGCTCAGCTCGCGTGTCGCCGGGATGAAGACGAGGATCCAGGCGGCGATGATGCTCTTGCGCAGGAGCGGCACGACGATGCGACTCAGCGCAATGAAACGTCCGCCGCCGACCATGCGCGCCGCGTCCTCCATCTCCGGGTTGAGGCTGCGCATCGCCGCCTCGCAGCTGGTATAGGCGATCGGCAGGAATCGGGTGGTGAAGGCGAGGATGATGAGTGCGGCCGTGCCGTAGAGCGCCACTGGCGGCGCGGCGTAAGCGGAATAGAAGCCGATCGCCAGCACGATGCCGGGGATGACGAAGGGCGCGACGCAGAGGAAGGCCAGCGCGCGCGCCATCGGCACCAGCCGGCGGCTGACGACGTAGGCGATGGCGAGCGCCATCAGGATGGCGAGGCTCGCCGTGGCGGCCGCGTAGACGAAGCTGTGGACGATCGACCGCCCGGCCGTGTTGTGCACGAAGAGCACGTAATCGAAATTGCGCAGCGTCAAATTGGCCAGCGACATGCCGCGCCCCCAGGCGCGGCTGAATGCGGCCTGCAGCAGAACCGCAAAGGGCAACAGAACGGAGATGCCACCGACGATAAGCGTGTATCCCAGCAGCGCCCAGCGCCATGCGCCCAGTTGGATCAGGCGGCGCTCGCCGCCCTTGCCGGTGAGCGAGACATAGCCCTTGCGGCCGAGGCTCTTGCGCTGGACCCAGAAGAGCAGGGCGGTGATGGCGAGGAGCGGCATGGCATAGGCCGCGGCCACTTCGGCCTGGACCGGGAATTCGAAGAACTGCCAGAGCTGCGTCGTCACCACGTTGATGTGCGCGGGCAAGCCGATGATCGCCGGCGTGCCGAACAGCGCGATTGCCTCGAGGAAGGTAATGATGATGCCGCCGAGGATGGCCGGCCACACCAGCGGCAGCGTCACTTTGAGCGTGGTGCGCCAGCCGCCGGCGCCGAGAATGTGCGCCGCATCCTCCATCTCCGACGACACCAGCTCCAGCGCCGCCGACGTGAAGACGAAGATATAGGGGTAGGAGTAGGCGGCGACGGCGAGGATCAGCCCGGGAAAAGTGAAGATGTTGACGATGCCCGCCTTGGCCCCGGTCGCCGCCATCCACAGCTTGTTGAGCCAGCCGGCATTGGGCCCGGCCAAGAGGATCCAGCCGATCGCGCCGAGATAGGGCGGGGTGACGAAGGCGCCGAGCACGAGCAGCCGGGTCAAATTCTTGCCCGGCATGTCCGTGCGCGCCACCGCCCAGGCCATCGGCACGGCGAAGATGGCTGCGACTCCGGCGACCCCGGCGCCGAGCACCAACGAGTTGCCGAGGGCGCGCAGATGCAGCCGGTCGCCGAACGCCGCCACGTAGTTGGCGAGCGTGTATCCGGCGCCCTCTGGCACCTCGAAGCTCTGCCGCACCAGGATAAAGAGCGGCGTCACCACCAGGAACAGCAGCAGGGCGATGAGCGCGAGCCACAACAGCATGGCCGGCTCGAAGCGGCGCAACAGCGGCAGCAGCGCGGCGTCGGCCCGCGCCGGCGCGCGCAACGGCAGGAGATCGGTCATCGAATGCTCATGCCGGGGCGTCTCACGCGCCGAAGGTGTCCCGCCATCGCTTGATGACCTCGGGAATGCCTTCGGTAATCTCCTCGGCGGTCGGGCGGATGGTCTTCACCTCCGCCAGCGGCTTGGCGCCTGGCACCGGCCCCACCCCGAGTACCACGGCCGGGCTGAAATTCCTCACCAAGATCTCGGAGGCGTCCCGGCTCATCAGGTAGTTCATGAAGAGCCTAGCGGCGTTGAGCCGCCGCGAGTTCTTCATGACCGCGGAGGGCGATACCATCAGCAGCGCGCCGTCGCTCGGATAAATGACGCCGAGCGGATTGCCGCGCGCCGCGCTTTCGAGCGTTGTCGCCTCAGGCCCGGCGGCGACCGAGCGCTCGCCCGAATTGAGCATGGTAACGGTGTCGTTGATCGAGCGGCCGACCTGCGGCTCGTTGGCCCGGAGCTTCTCGAAATAGTCCCAGCCATAGAGGTTGCGCATCTCCACGACCCAGGTGCCGACATAGCCGCTGAAGCCGGGATGGCCGACCGAGATCTGGTCCTTCCATTTGGGATCGAGTAGATCGGGCCAGTTCTTGGGCGCCTCGCTCTCCTTCACCTTGTCCTTGTTGTAGGTGATGCAGATGAGGCCGGCGGAGGTGACAAAATACTCGCCGTCGGGATCGATGTCCTTGAATGGGGGCAGGAGCTGGGCGGCATTGGGCGCGGTGTATTTGAGGAACACGCCCATCGGCTTCAACCGGACGTAATGGCCGAGATCGGTCGAGCTGAACACGTCGCATTCGGCAATACCGGTCTTCAGATCCTGGCTGAGGCGCTGGAAGGCGACCTGCGCCGTGGTGCGCACGACATTCGCGCGGATGCCCGAATATTTCGTGGCGAAGGCATTGCCGATGCTTTCGGCGGTCTGCGTGTCGAAATGGGCGGTGTACCAGGTCACCTGACCCTCGCCCTTGGCGGCGGCATAGAGCTCCGCCTCTTCGGCGGCGCTCGCGCGGCGCGCCCAGGGCGCCAGCACCGCGGCGGCCGACGCGACCGCGGTGGCCTCGAGGAAGCTCCTGCGCTTCATCGCTGTCTCGCTCCCGATGCGTTTTCCCCGGCTCCCGGGCCGGGTTTGGCTATCACTATCAGCCTTCGCTCGGGGCGGGGCAAGCGCTTCAACCCGCCGCCGCTGCCGGCGCCGGCGGGCTACGGATGCGGCTTCTTGGGCGGGCGGCTGCTGCCGACGGCCACGTCCTCGGCCTTTTGTTTCCCGAAGGCGGCGGCGCAGGCGTTGTTGTCGCCCAGCGCGACATCGGCGAGCGGTTGCAGCGCCGGCGGCGGCGGCAGGATGCCGGGCTCGGTCGTCGCGCCGATGCGCTCGACGATACTAGCCGCGCCGGGCCGGATGGTCATGCCGGCATAGGTGCCGCGCACCTCCACCGGCGTGCTCAACGTGGCCGGCGTCACCTGCTTGTGGTGCGGGGTGATGTCGACATAGATCGTCTCGGCGCCGAAATTGACGGTGCCCTGGCCGAGCAGCGTCGCCTCGGGCGTGTCGAGCAGCAAAGTCGACGCGGTGACCACGCCGTTCTTGAGGTTGAGGCGGGAGACCATGCAACTGACTGGCATCGCTCGCGCGCCGCCGTCGAGACCGAGCGCGTCGAGGACGTCGCGGTCCAGCAATTGCTGCAGCGCTGGGCTGAACGCGCCGTTCGCAGCAAAGACCCCCGCCTCGCCCTCCATGCGGCCGAAGAAGCCGCGCAAGGAGGTGCCGGCGCTGCGCACGCGCACGAAGCCGCCGGTGATCCCGTGCGCATCCTTCGCATAGGGCGGCAGCGGCGCCGACCTCAGGAGCCGGGCGAGGTCGATATGGCGGATGTCGACGTCGAGTGCGAGCTCGAGTGCGTGGGGCGCGGGGTTGACGGTCACGTCGAAAACGACTTGGCCGCCGGCGACGCTGAATGTCATGGGATCGAGCGCGAGGACGCCGTCCTTGAGGCGCAAGGCGACGACGACGTCCTCGATCGGCGGGAGCTTGCTCGACGCAATACGCGCGCCATGGAGGTTCACGTCGATATTCACGCCATGCATCCGGGGGGCGGCGATGGTCGCCTCGGGGATGACGCGGCCGCCCGGCTCGATCGGGCGCGGCGCCGGCGGCGCCGATGTTCCGGACCGCGCCGTGCCAATGAGGTCAGCGAGATCGTCGAGGTCGATGAGGCTCGACCTGAGATCGGCGCGGGCGTAGGGCACGGGGCCGCGCGTCGAGAACGCGACGCCGCCCTCGACATCGCTCTGCCCGAGCCGGAGCTTGAGCGCCTTGAGGGCCCAGTCGCCTTCGCCGCTGGTGAGCTCGCCGGCGGCGCGGAGCTCCGGCAGCGGCGGCAGCGTCAGCCCGAACGCCGCCGCGAGATCGTCGAGCCGGCGGCCAGTGAAGCTCAACGTCGCCGCGATGCCGGCGAGAGCCAGCGGCTCGGCGGCGGTGGCGCGGATGTTGAGGTCGCTGTCGGCGATGCGCGCCTCGAGCGCGACCGGGTAGGGGTGCGTCGGACGGCGCAGCTCGTCGAGCGGCCCCATGCTGCCCGAGAGGCGGATCGGCCGCTGCTGGAAGGTGCCGGCGGCGCTGAGCTTGATCGGCGCGGCCGCGTCCGGCACGTCGACTGCGAGACTGTCGGCGACCAGCATGCTCTCGGCGCCGTTGCTCCCGTTGCGGAAAATGAAGGTGCCGTCGCGCAGGACGATCTGGCTCGGCCTGGGCCACGCGCCGCCGCCAGCGCCATCGAGGAAGGCGCGGGCGAAATCCCAGTTGCGCCGGCCGTCGGGCGCGGTCTCAAGCAGCAGCATGGGACGCTCGAGCAACACCAGCGGCACATGCCGTGACCCCTTGAGTAGCGTGTGGGGGTCGATGTCGATCTCGGCCCGCTGCGTCACGAACATATCGGGACGCGAGCCCCACCGGGTATTGGTGATGCGGATGTTCTCGGCGATGACGCGCGTCGGCTCGCCCCAGCGGATGCTCACCGGCCCGTCGATTAGGATCTGGCGACCGACGAGCCGGCTCACGGGATGCTCGAGCAGCCAAGCGAGCACGGAGCCGCTGCCGATCGCCAGCGCGCCGAGCAACAGGATGAGGATGATCAGCAACCCGGCGCCGATGCCGCCGGCAAGCTTGAGAGCGCGCATGGTTGTCGCCGCCCTCCTTTTGCCGCTGAACGTCGCCGCGGCCGCCTTCGTTCCGGGGGCCGCAACGCCGCGGAGGTTCGCGATCACCGAGGAATCGCCGCTAATTCGATGAATTATCGCGGCATTCACGACGTCTTAAGCGCCCATGCCGATAATCCGCGGCATGGGCGCTGACGTCCATCAAGGCGCCATCACGAAACGGCAAAGCCGGGGCGACCCGGCGACGCAAAGCCTCCGGTCTCGAGCGAGATAGCGGGGCTACCGAATGAGGCTTGGTCGTGCGGCTCATCCCTTGCCTGGCGCCGCTCGCCGCGCTCGCCTTTGCCGCGCCGCCGGCTGCGCCCGGGGCCGTCGCCGGCGCTTTCTCCGCCGCGGCTGGCCACAGCGATGCCGGGTCGCGCCAAGCTCCGGCGCTGTTCGGCACGCGCGAGGTCTACTCCCCGGACATGGCCCCCTTCGACAAGTGGACGGGCATGCTGGCGCGCTTCCGGCTCGAGCAGGAGGCGGCGCAAGGCGCCTGCGCGCGCGGCGCGGCCGCAGGCTGCGAGCCTGTCGAGTGGCGCCAGCTCCTCGGCGCGCTGCGCGGTCTCGATCTGCGCGCCAAGCTCGGCCGCGTCAACGCTGCGGTGAACGGTCATCCCTATGTCCCGTCGCAGCGCAATTGGGGCGAGAGCAATCATTGGGAGACGCCGTTCGAGTTCTTGCGCAAGAGCGGTCAATGCCAGGACTACGCCGTCGCCAAGTACTTGCTGCTGCGCGCTGCCGGCGTCCCCGCGGAGCAGCTGCGCGTGCTCGTGCTGCGCGACACGCGGCTCGGCCTCGACCACGCCGTCGCGGTCGCTTATGTCGAGGGCGAGGCCTTCCTGCTCGACAACCGGATCGGCGCCGTCGTGCCGGCGGACAGCGTTCACCACTATCAGCCCTATTACTCGATCAACGAGGAAGGCTGGTGGCTGCATGTCGGGCCCAACGCGCGCTACGCATCGGCCGCCGACGGCGCCCTCCGCTAAAGCGACCCAGTGCTCAGCCGCGATGAAGCTCCACCAACAGAAAAAAGCCGTTCACCGCCAGCAGCGCCGCCACCACGGCGAGCAGCGCGCACAGCCACAGCAGCGGGCGCGAGGCGGCGACAATGCTCACCGAGCCCAGCACGATCGCGATCTGGAGCAGCGCGCGGGCGTAATCGAAATTGAGATCACGCCGCTGCGCGTGGTCGCGCTCCGCCTCGAACTCGCGCGCCTTGGCGAGCAGTTCCTGCTTGCCGCTGCCGGAGGCGGGGTCGCTCTCGTAGCGCTTCACAGTCGCTCGGTAGTCGGCGATGCGCCGATTGAGCGGCTCGCGCACGGAGGCGGGCAGGTCGGGTCGCGTCGCCAGCAGCGCCTCGAGCGTGTCGGCGGCGAGCTGGTAGGCGGTCTGGCGCTCGTTGCGGGCCTGGTAGAAGGCGTAGGTATCGGAAGCGAGGATGTTGGCGTTCATCGACTCCTTGACGGCATGCTCGCCGCCGAGACTGGCGATGGCCAGGAGCATGCCGAGCGCGCCGAGGAATACGGCGGCGCCGCGGCGGAACCGCTCGTCGCTGTGCGTCTTGTGCATGCTCTCGGCGATGGCGTCGCCGACTTCATGGGCTTCCACAATGTCTCCCGAATTGCAGCAGAGGCGCCGCTGCGAGCATGCCGCCTTCCGGCCGGGGATCAAGGGGTGCCGGCCGCGGCCCGGCGCCAATCTCGACTCGACCTCGGTCGCTCCGACCGCTTAGGATCGGGGCACCCCGCAAGGGGGGAGGATAACTAGAAGATGGATGTGCAACGCCTAATAATAGAGCATGGCGCGTGGTTCTACCCGTTCACGTTTGCTTTAACTTTCATTGAGGGGGAGACCTTCGTTCTCGTCGCCGGCTTCGCGGCGGCACAAGGTCTTCTGAACGCGCCGCTCCTGATGCTTGCCGCGTGGCTCGGAAGCTTTGCCGGCGACCAGTGCTATTTCTGGATTGGCCGCAATTTCGGGCTGCGGCTGCTGTCGCGCCGGCCGACCTGGCGCGCACGGGTCGATTCGGCGCTGGGCTGGGTCAAGCGCTACGACACGTGGTTCATCCTGAGTTTCCGCTTCATCTATGGGGTTCGCAATTTCTCCTCCTTCGCCCTCGGCATCAGCGGCATCGCCTGGCAGCGCTTTCTCATTCTCAACCTGATCGCCGCCTTCTTGTGGGCCGCGGTGTTCGTCGGCACCGGTTATTTCTGCGGCCGCGCCTTCGAGCGCATGCTCGGCGAGTTCGCCAACGATTTCAGCATGATCATGCTCGGCCTCTTCGCCTCGTTCCTCGTCATCGCCGGAATCCTCCATCGCCTGCGTCGCCGTCGCCGCCGCGCCGCCGCGGCAGCGGCCTCGACTTCCTCCTGAGCGTGCGGAGCGCGCGCCCGCGCTGCTCCGCGCCGCCCATCGCCGGGTCCGGCCGAATCACCGCAACGTTCAACGGTCCATCGCGAAATGTTCAAGATCATGAGCGCCGCCGTCGCGCTGTTTGGCATTGTCGCCGGCGCTGCCGCGGCCACGCAGGAATGCTTGCGGCCGGGCGAGGCCGAAGCCGAGCAGGCCATCCGCTTCCAGACCAAGCTGATGGTGGTGAGCGAGACGTGCCGCGAGCAGACCTATCCGCGCTTCCTCCATCGCAACAGCAAGGTGCTGGTCGACTATCAGAAGCGGATGATCGAGCGCTATCGCCGCACTGGCGCGCCGTGGCCCAGGGCGAGCCTCGACACCTATATGACGCAGCTCGCCAACCAGATCTCTTTGCGTGTGAGCGAGCAGCCCGCCGAGGCGCTTTGCCGCGAGCAGGCGGATTTCCTGGCGACCGCGGATGCGCTCGACGCCAAGAAATTCCGTCGCTACATCGCCAAGCAGGCGGTGGAGCGCGGTGCCGAGCATCGCCGTTGCGACGATTGATCCGGACCTACGAGGATCTGGCGGGCGTCGCGGAAGCGGGCTGAGGCGCTGCGGCGTGGGCGCCGGAAAACAGGCGGCGCGACAGCAGCAACGGCGTCAGCGGGTGCAACCCATAGGCGAATTGCGGCGTCACGCCGGCCGCCGACAGCGTCAGCCGGCCGGCATCGGCTGCCGCCGGCACGCCGCCCAAGCGGCGGACGAGATCGAGCCGCGTCGGCAGCAGCGCGCGCGCCCCGAGAGGAGCGAAGCAGCACGTCATTTCCGCGGCCTCTTCCGCAGCGCTGTCGGCCGATCAGCCGCTCGGCGAGTTGCGCCGGCGCGTGATCCGCTCGAGCACAGCCGTGAGGAAGGCGATGTCGTGGCTCGGCGACCGCCGCATCGCGACGCCCGCCGCCGATACCGGTCGGTTCGTGAACTCGGGTGTTGCCGCACCGCCTAAGTTGTGCAGCGATGTCTTCAATCGTCGAAAAAGCCTAAAAATTCGTCGCCGAGAGCCGCAGCGAAACGACGGCGCCGGTGACGGCGATCGCCGCCATGGCGAGGTAGGCGAGGCCGCCCCCGGCCGCATAGAGCGGGCCGATCAGCAGGATGATCATGCCGGGACCGATCGAGCCGACGAATGCGGTATAGAGCGCTTGACCCGTTGCGGCTTGGTCTGCCGGGACGGTGCGCGCGAGATGATGCATGGCGCCGAGATGCGCCGCGCCGAAAGTGAAGGCGTGCAGCAGCTGCGCCAGTGCGATCACGGGAACGGCGGTGGCGAAAGCAGTCACCGTCCAGCGCAGGAGGCCCGCGCCGCCGCCGAGCGTGATCAGGCCGAGCGGGCCGATGCGGCGCAACAGTGGCGCGCCCCAAAAGAACAGCACGACTTCGGCGAGCGTGCCTTCCGCCCAAAACGCGGCGATCGTCGCATCGGAGATGCCGACGGCCCGCCAATGCAGCGTGCCGAAGATATAGAGCACGCTGTGGCTGCCCTGCACCAGCGTGGCGGCGCCGAGAAAGACGATCATGCGCGGCGTCGCCAGCGCGCGCCAGCTCGGCAAAAGCGGGCGGCGTACCGCCGCGCCGCCTGCCGGCAAGGCGAAGCAGGCGGCGAAGGTCAGGGCGGCGCCGCCGATCAGGAGGTACAGCACGATGTCCGCGGCGCGTCCCTCGAGGAGATGCCCGGCGATCAGCAGGGTCGCGATGAAGGCGAGCGAGCCCCACAGGCGCACGCGGCCGTAATCGAGCTTCCCGGCGTAGGCGCCGGTGAGCGCCAGGTTGTCACCGAGGGGCATGAGCGAGCTGAGAAACGCGCCCGCCGCCGCGCTCAGCAGCAGCAGCGCGGCGAAGCTGCGCGCCCAGAGGCAGAGCAGGAAGGTTGCGGCGGTCGCGCAGCTCAGGAGCAGCATGATCCGCCGCGGCTCGCCGCTGCGATCGGCGGCCATCCCCGCCAGCGGGTTGGCCGCCGCCTTAACCCACTGGCCCACGGCAAAGAGCACGCCGAGCTCTTCGGCCGAGAGCCCGCGCGCGCCGAGCCACAGCGGCCAGAATGGAACCTGCACGCCGAACACGACGAAGATGGCAACGTAAAACAGTGCGAGGCGCAGCGAGGTGGTGGCGGGCATTGCCGTGCAGTCTGCGATGCAGGCGCCGGCCGCGCAACTCGGGCGGCGCCTTGACATGGTTCCCGGCCGGCCGCATCTCCCTGCATCGCGCCGCCATTGCCTTGCATCCAGGAACCACGCGTTTGAACGATTTCGGCGACCTCGGCGCGCTCAGCGCTCTGCTCTCGGTGGTGATCATCGACGTCGTGCTGGCCGGCGACAATGCCATCGTTGTCGGCATGGCGGCAGCCGGCCTGCCGGCGGAGCAGAGGCGCAAGGTGATCGTCATCGGCATCGCCGCCGCCACGGTGCTGCGCATCGGGCTCGCCACCGTCGCGACATGGCTGCTCGCGATTATCGGCCTCACCCTGGCGGGGGGCGTGCTGCTGCTTTGGGTCGCGTGGAAGTTCTATCGCGAGCTGCGGCCGCGCCGTGATGCGGACGCTACCGGTGGCGAGCCTCGCGCCCGCCCGATCAAGACGTTCCGGCAGGCGGTGGTGCAGATCACCGCCGCGGATGTCTCGATGTCGCTCGACAACGTGCTGGCCGTCGCCGGCGCGGCGCGCGATCACTTCTGGGTGCTTGCGCTCGGTCTCGTGTTATCCGTGGCGTTGATGGGGCTCGCGTCGAACGTCATCGCGCGGCTGCTCGCCCGTTATCATTGGATAGCCTGGGTGGGACTCGGCATCATCACGGTGGTGGCGCTGCGCATGATCTACGAGGGTTCCGCCGAGGTGCTGCACCTGACCGCTGCGCCGCATCCCCATTGACGCCCTCCCCCGAGTGCCCATGAAAAAGCGGCCGAAGGAAGCCTCCGGCCGCCGAGGAGAGCCCTTCCGTTTCCGCCTATTTAGAGCTGCCCGAACCGGTCGACGAGCTGCCGCCCGAGGAGCTGCCGGGGGTGGGGGTGCTGCTCGGCGACGAGCTGCCCGAGGACGAGCTGTCCGTGCCCGAGTGGCTGCCGGACGCGCCGGAGCTGCTGCCGCTCGACGGCGATGTGGTCGAGCCGGCGCCACCCGAGGGGCTGGCGGCCGAGCTGCTGCCCGACGAGGAGGGCGAGCGGGGCGCCGCGGTCGAGCCGCTGCTGGGCGGGCTGCTCGAGCCGCTGCTCTTCGAGCCCGAATTGTCACAAGCGACCAGCGAAGCGGCCGAGAGGAAAGCCGCTGCAATCAGCCATCTTTTTTCCATCATTTCGTCTCCATATGGCTTCACATGTGTGCTCCGGCTTCCGGAGCCACGAGGCTTGATGCGTTACTGTGACCTCAATAACAGAACGCCGCAGGCAAAAATTCCGTGCCCGATTTTCCTCACATCGGGAATCGCCGCCATACTAACGCCGTGGTTTCGCGTTGCCGAGCCGGCTTACTCATCCGGATAGCTTGGAATATCCGAGGGGGTTCTCCGTTCGTGTGGGGTGTTCGAAGCTCATCGGCGGGCAAGGAGGATCGGCCGAGAATGATGCAACCGGCCCTGGCTGAGCATATAGCGGCGCTTCGGCGCTACGCCCGCGCGCTGTTGGGCGATCGCATCGAAGCGGACGATCTGGTGCAGGACTGCCTCGCGCGGGCGCTGTCGCGCGCGCATTTGTGGCGGGCCGGCACCGATCTCCGCGCGTGGCTCTTCACGATCCTGCACAATCTCCACATCAACAATCTACGCAGCCGTCGGGCGCATGTCGCCGCGAACGAGGATTTGAACTACGGCCGCAGCGCGCGCGCCATGGCGGCGCCCCCCGATCAGGACGCGCGCCTCGAGCTGCGCGACCTGGAGCGCGCCCTCGATCGCATCCCCGACGAGCAACGCCAGGTGCTGCTGCTCGTCGGCATGGAGGGGATGAGTTATGATGAGGCCGCGCGCGTCGTCGGGGTGCCTATCGGTACGATCATGTCGCGGGTCGCGCGCGGCCGCGATGCCTTGCGCCGCAGCATGACTTTCGCGGAACCCTCGCTCGACGGCGCGGACGACGGGCGCGCGCGCCATTTGCGTCGGGTGAAATGAGCGCCATGATCTTGCCGATCGACGAGCATGAGCTTCATCTTTATGTCGATGATCATCTCGGCGAGGAGCGTCGTCGCGTCGTTGAAGCTTTGCTGCGCGATCACCCGGAGGTCGCGGCGCGGGTGAGCGACTATCGACACCAGAACGAGCTTATGCGCGAGCTCTTCGATCCGGCCGGCAACGCGCCGTCGACGGACGACCAGGAGCGGCTGCTACGCGCGCTCGCACAACGCCTCGGCCGCTCCAGGCTGGCGACGCTGTGGCGGTCGGCCACGGCGGCTGCCGCCGCGCTTCTTGTGGCGGCGACGCTGGGTGCGGTCGGCACGGAGTATTACGACGAGCGGACGGCGGTGGTGCCGGAGCCGATGCCGAGCTTCGCCGATACCGCGGCGCGCGTGCACAGCTTCTATACCGGCGGAGCGAGCGAGCCGACCGAGTTCGGCGCCGATGCTGCAACCAAGCTTGGCACGCTGCTCGACAAACGGCTGGGTGCACCGCTGCGGCTACCGGATCTGAGCCAGAAGGGATTCAGCCTGGTCGGCGGCCGGCTTCTTCCGGCGGTCGACGGCGCTGCCGCCCAGCTCCTCTACCGCGATCAGGCGGGACGACTCGTCACCGTGTTCCTCGGTCCCGCCGATAAGACGCGGCTCACGGCGACGCAGGCGACGGAGCGCAAGGATCTCTCGCTTTACGCGTGGCTCGACGGCCGCATCGGCGTCGCCGTTGTCGGCGGGCTCAGCGGCGACGAGCTGCGCGGCATCGCCGAAGCGGCGCAGCGCTCGCTGTTGCCGCCGCCGAACGGCGCCCGCCCCGAGGATCGGCCGGGCGTCAATCCCGAGAAGGACGGGCATCCCGAGGCCTCCCGCACCTGAGCCGCGCTAGCGGCGATTGGCGAGGAAGATGCCGAGAAAGATCAGCGCGCCGCCGGCAAGGTGGAAACCGGCGATGCGCTCGTTCAGGAACAAGTAGGCGAGCCCGGCCGAGAAGAGCGGGATGAGGTGCGAGAAGAGGCTGGCGCGGCTCGGGCCGATCGCCGCCACGCCGCGGTTCCAGCCGAAGAAGGCGACGACCGCGGGAAAGATCCCAACATAGAGATAACCCATGAGCGCGTCGCGCGTCGTCGGCAGCGGCCGACCGGCCCACGACTCCACGAGGTGCAGCGGCACCAGCGTCAGCGCGCCGATGCCGAACAGCACCGCCAAGAGCGCGACCGGCGACAGCTCCGGCGGCCGGCGACGCAGCAGCACGGTATAGACCGACCATGTCGCCACGCTCAGCAGCATGGCGACGTCGCCGCGGTTGATCGACAGCGCGACGAGCGCGGCGGGGTCGCCGCGCAGCACGATGACCAGCACGCCGGCGAGCGAGACGAGAATGCCGGCGAGCTGCCAAGGCGTGGCGCGCTCGCGGTTGAAGGCGAAGGCGGCGAGCAGCGTCAGCATCGGCCCCGCCGAATTGACGAGCGCGCCGTTGAGCGCCGTCGTCCATTGCAGCCCGACATAGGAGAGGCTGTTGCATATGGTGACGCCGAGCAGCCCGAGCAGCAGCAGGATTCGCCAATGTCGCCCAAGGACCGCGCGCTTGGCGACGATCTCGGCGCCGGCGAAGGGCAGCACGAGAAAAAAGGCGATGCTCCAGCGCATCAGGCTCAAGCCCAAAGGCGGCACGGTCCCGGCGAGCGCGCGCCCGACGATCATGTTCCCCGACCAGGAGAGCATGGCGACGACCAGCAGGAGATAGGCGCTCGCCGCGCCCATGCCCGGGTACCCGCGCTCTGTCGTCAGCGGCTCCGCCATGGTTCTTTCACGCCCCGGCGTGGAGATATCTCGGCAACCCAACGTAGCGGCTAGGCCGGCGCGTCGCCGCCGGCGAATTGCGTGTTGTAGAGGTCGGCGAAGACGCCGCCCTTGCGCAGCAACTCGGCAAAGCCGCCCTGCTCGGCGATGACGCCGTCGCGCAGCACGAGGATCAGGTCGGCGCTGCGCACCGTCGACAGGCGATGCGCGATGATGAAAGTGGTGCGGCCCTCGGTGAGACGGGCGATCCCCTCCATAACCAGCGCCTCGGTCTCGACATCGAGCGCCGACGTCGGCTCGTCCAGCACGAGGATCGGCGCGTCGCGCAGGATGGCGCGGGCGATGGTGAGGCGCTGTTTCTCGCCCTCCGACAGCGTCGCCGTGTCGCCGAGCACGGTGTCATAGCCCTGCGGCAGCGACTCGATGAGATCATGGATGCGCGCGAGCCGCGCTGCCTGCTCAATCTCGGGGTCGGCGGCACCGGGGCGGCCATAGGCGATGTTGTCGCGCACGGAAATGGGGAAGACGAGGGGCGGCTGCAGCACCATGGCGATCTGCTGGCGCAGCGATCTGAGGCGGTATTCGCGGACATCGACGCCGTCGATCAGCACGCTGCCGGCGGTCGGGTCGAAGAAGCGCGGCACGAGGCTGAGCATCGTCGACTTGCCGGCGCCGGTGGCGCCGACCACGGCCACCTTGGTGCCCTGCTCGACGCGCAGACTCACCTCGCGCAGCACCGGCATCTCCGGGCGATAGCGGAAGCTGACCTGCTGCCATTCGACCGCACCGCGCGCGCCCTGCCGCGGGAAGGCTCGCGGCCCGTCCTTGAGATCGGCCTCGGTGTCGAGGATCTCGAAGCAGCGTGCGGCGCCGATGCGCGCGCCGGCGATCAAGCCCCAACTCTGCGTGATCTGGTTGACCGGGACATAGAGCTGCGCCAGGTAGGAGATGAAGACGACGAGCTGGCCGAGCGAGAGATGGCCGCTCAGCACCGAGCGCGCGCCGACATAGACGACGAGCGCGGTGCCCATGGCGATCAAGGTGTTGACGGCGGCGGAATAGAGCGTTTGCCAGCTGTAGAGCGAAAGCGTCGCCTTGAGGCTGGCGCGGCTTGCGCCGATGAAGCGGCCGTATTCTTCCTCCTCCTTGGTGAAGGCCTGCACCACCTTGACCGAGCTCATCGCCCATTGCACGAGCGTGTAGACCATGCTCTCGCGCTCGCGCACTTCCGTGGCAAGGGTGGCGATCCGGCGGTTGAAGACGGCGATCAACGCGAAAAGCGCCGGCACGATGGTAAGCGAGAGCAGCGTCAGCAGCGGATCGATCGGGATCAGCACCATCAGCATGCCCGCCAGCAGCACCAGCGCCGAGACGATCGGCAACAGGCCGTTCATGATCATGGTCTGGACGGCGAAGCTGTCGGCGGTGATGCGGTACATGAGGTCGCCGACCTTCTGCCGGCTGTGGAAGGCGAGCGACAGGCGCTGCAGATGGGCATAGAGCGCACCGCGCAGATCGTTGACCATGCGCTGGCCGACGCCGATGGTGGTGTAGTTGTGCAACAGCGCCAGCAGGCCCGAGCCGAGGTTGACGATGACGAGGGCGACGCAGGCGACGACCAGCAGCGTGCCCGGCGAGAGGCTCGCGAGCCACGGCGCCGCGAGCGGTTTCCCGCCCAGCACATGGTCGATGACCAGCTGCAGCGGCCACGGCTTCAGCAGGTCGAAAGCGGCGAGGAGAAAGACCTGCAGCAGCGCCCAGGCGAAGCGCGCGCGATAGGGGCGAAGATAGGGCAGGAATTTCCAGGCAAAATCGCCCATGGGCGCGATGACCCGCGTCAGGCCGCGTGCGGCGCATCGACCGGCGCGGCGGGGTCGCCCGCCGGCGCCACCGGCGTCAGCTCGACCTGCTTCGCCACCGTCTCGATGATGCCGTGCATCAGCTTGCCGAACTCGACCGTGCGATAGGCGATGAGCGCGCCCTGGGCGAGGCCGAGCAGGCCGATCGCCGCGGCCGCGGCCGGCGCGTCGACGATGAGCGCCGCCGCCGTCGCCACGGCATAGGCGCGCAACGCGACGGCAGAGAAGCGCGACAGCCGCATGGCGCAGCGCACCTGCAACAGCCGCTTCATGCCGCCATGGTTCTCGATGCAGACGAGGACGAGGGCGCGGCTCCACAGGCCGCGCGCGATCTTGATGTCCCAGTCGTTCCAGCCCTGGTCGGTGACGATGAAGTACTTCTGCGGCGTGAGGAAGCGCATGAGGCCGCCGAGCAGCACCTCCTTCTCCTCGCCGCGGTCGCTCCAATAGGAGAGATAGAAGGCGCGCTCGCGCCAGGAGAGGCGCGCGGGCTGGCGCGCCTCCGCCATGGTCTCGGGAGTGTGATCGCGATTGTGCCTTTCGCGCAGGCGCCATTTGAGCCGCTCCCAGCCGCGCAGCGTCGGGCCGATATAGATGAGGAGCGCGACCAGCGCCCGCGCCTTGGGGCCGCGAAAGCGCTTGTCGATCGGCGCCTTGAGCGCGCCGTTGATGCACATCGCCCAGGTGGTGAGCAGCGGCACGGTCAGGAGCCACGTCCAGCCGCCGGCGATCACGCCGGCCAACGCCAGCACGATGGCGACGACGTTCCACTCGAAGCTCAAGGGCAGGAACTGCGCCAGCGAGGAGGGCGGCTCATAGAGCGTCTGGAACAGGCCGCGGCCGAACACCCCCGAATAGATCAGCGGCTTGCGCGACAGCATCAGCGCTGCCGAGAGGTCGCCGTAGATGCGGCCGAGCCATTTCGCCTGGCCGAACAAATTGAAGCGGAAGGGATGCTTGCTGTAGACCAGCGCCTCGGCCTTGCCGTAGCCGCGCTGCTGGCCGATATAGGCCTTCACCGTGTTGCGGCGGAAATGCCAGACCACCGCGGCCGGGCTGAAGCCGATCGTGTAGCCGGCATCCTGGAAGCGCCAGCAGATGTCGACATCGTCGCCGGCGGCGCGGTAGATCGGGTCGAAGCCGCCCATGCGCAGCAGCACGTCGCGGCGGAACGCCATGTTGCAGCCGGCGATGTGCTCGGCGACGTCGTCGGAAAGCAGCACATGCGTGGGGCCGCCTGGCGACACCGCGACCGCCGCCGGCACCAGATTGTCCTCGGGCGGCGGGAAATTGGGCCCGCCGCATGCGACCAGATCCGCCGTTTCCATCTTCGCGACGAGATATGTCAGCCAGTCGGGATCGGCGACGCAGTCGCTGTCGGTGTAGGCGACGATCTCGCCGGTCGCCGCCTCGGCGCCGACGTTGCGCGCCACGCTCAGCCCCTTGTTGTGCTGGCTGATGATGCGGCAATAGCCGAATTGCTCGGCAATCGCCAGAGTTCGGTCGGTCGAGCCGTCATTGACGACGATCACTTCGTAGTCGGGGTAGTTGAGCGTCTCGAGCGAGGCGAGACACGGCTCCATGGTACGCTCGGCGTTGTAGGAGCACACCACTACGGAGACGCGGGGGTAGCGCGGCAGCTCGGGCGGGATCCGCCCGGTATAGCGCTCCTGTACCGCGGCGAAGGCCGGCTTCTTCAGGCGCTCGCGGCTGACCAGGCCGAAGGCCCAGTCCTCGATGAGGTGGCCGCCGGTGAACCACTCGTCGGTCCAGGCGAAGACGAAGGTGCCGGCGGCGCCCATCTCGAAAGCGGTGCGGATCTGCCAGGAGAGAATCTCCGCCTGCTCGGTCTCGCCCTCGCGCATCGAGTCGACGCCGAATTCGGTCAGCACCAACGGCCGGTCGACGGCCAGGTTGTGGAGGCGCGAGAGATAGCGGCGAAAGGCTTGCTCGCGATGCAGGTAGACGTTGAAGCAGAGGAAATCGGTGAAGTCGATGGTGAGATATTCCGTGGAGGGGAAATTGGCGTAGCTGACCAGCCCGGTCGGGTGGATAGCCTTGACCGCGGCGACAAGTCGCTTGAGGAAGGCGCGCACGCGCTCGGGCCCGTGCCAGCGCACCATGTCCGGCGGGATCTCGTTGCCGATGAGGTAGGCGAGGATGGCGGGATGGCGCTCTAAGCCGCGCACCGACTCGGCCACCGTGCGCAGGATCTCCGCCTGGGTGCGCGGACTGTCCAGAAAGGTGACATGCTGCGACCAGGGAAGGCCGGCGAGCACCTTGAGCCCGGCCTCGGCGGCGAGATCGAGCAGCCACAGCGGCGGCACGGTGAACGCCCGCACGGTGTTGGCGCCCATCTCCGCCATCAGCCGGAAATCGCGCCGGACGGTTTCGGGCTCGGGAAACTGCGTGCCGTGCGCCGCCGGGGCGAAGGGCCCGTAGGTCACGCCCTTGACGAAGAACTTGCTATCGCCGGCAAAAAAGAACTTGCCTTGCACGCGAACCGCCGCGCGTTCTTCGTCCGGATGCGCCTCACGGCGCGGCGCGACGGCGGTCTCGACCGGCTCCATTATGCGCGAACTCCCATGGCTTTCCGGCTGACGCCGAACAACCCGCCCCGACCCTTCGCGGTCAGGACCGGCCGGGTGCCCCCCGTCGGCTGCGACGCAGGCTTGTCGGCGGAACGGCGGCGCCGCGCGCGCTATTCCGCGGCCGGATAGCGCCGCAGAATGCGCACACTGTCAAGCGCTGCCACTCAGTCGCCCGTCGCCTGGGCCGCGGCGAAGCGGCGGCAGTGCCACGCCCAGGCGGTCGCGATGATGGTGTCGAGATCGGAGGCGCGCGGCGTCCAGCCCAGCGTGCGGTTCGCCAGAGTCGGATCGGCGACGAGGCGGGGTGGGTCGCCGGGGCGGCGCTCGACCTCGCGCCGCGCGATGTCCCGCCCAGTGACGCGCTCGGCCGCCGCGATCACCTCGCGCACGGAATGGCCCTGGCCGGTGGCGAGGTTCAAGGCGATGCTGGCGCCGCCGTGCTCAAGATATTGGAGCGCCAGCACATGCGCTGCGGCGAGATCCGTCACGTGGATATAGTCGCGGATCGCCGTCCCGTCGGGCGTCGGATAGTCCGTGCCGTAAATGTCGATATGGGCGCGGCGGCCGAGCGCCGTGTCCAGCACCAGCGGGATGAGATGCGTCTCGGGCTCGTGATGCTCGCCGGCCTCGCCCTCGGGGTCGGCGCCGGCCGCGTTGAAATAGCGCAGGGCGACATGGCCAAGATTGTGCGCGACGCCGTGCCAATGGAGCGCCCGCTCGATCATGACCTTGCTCTCGCCATAGGGATTGACCGGACGCTGCGGCATGGTCTCACGGATCGGCACCGCCTCGGGAATGCCGTAGGTGGCGCAGGTCGAGGAGAAGACGATGCGGCGGATGCCCGCTTCGTGCAGGGTCTCGAGCAGCCCGAGGCTATTAACCACATTGTTGCGGAAATAGAGCTCGGGCCTGGCCATGGATTCGCCGACATAGGCATAGGCGGCGAAATGCATGACCGCGGCGATACCGAACCGGCGCAGCGTGTCGGCCACGAGCGCGCGGTCGGCGAGATCGCCCTCGACCAGCGGGCCCCAGCGCACCGCGTCGCGATGGCCGTAGACGAGATTGTCGAAGGCGATCGGCGTATAACCGGCCCGCGCCAGCGCCTTGCAGGCGTGGCTGCCGATATAGCCGGCGCCGCCGGTAACCAAGATTGCCTTGCTCATGCGTGCTCGCCGCGGCGTCGGGCTGCTGCCAATGACGATAGGGGCGGGGCAGCCAGCCATGTATTCCGCCGGTGATACGATGAACGCGGGGAGCCGACAAGTGTTCCGTTTGCGCGATCGGCAGCCCTCCTGCCGCCACCGCAAGGCGAGCGCGCGGCAAACCGCCGTATGAAGGCGCCGGGAGTTGGGCAAAGACAATCGGCGGGCTTTACCAAGACGAGATGCGGCGATTGCTTGACGCGCGAGCTGTAATCAGGAATAAGTGAGCCGGGGTTGCACAAAAGCCAGGGAACTGGTTCATCCGGTATTGCTGGCCCCGCCGTCGCGCGGGGTTCTTCCTGTTTAACCATGTTCGCGGCGGCGGTTTCGAAGAGCGGTGGTGTAACGAATACCGCGCGAGGGGACGCCTGCGCGCGGGAAACGTGAAGAGGAATTTTCCCCCGAGGAGGATCGTTCTCGGGGGCGTTGCTGGGCAGGAGTGGCCATGCGCATTGCAGTGATCGGCACCGGTTATGTCGGACTCGTCTCCGGCGCGTGCTTTTCCGAGTTCGGCGTCTCCGTCACTTGCGTCGACAAGGACGCGGAGAAGATCGCGCGCCTGCAGCAGGGCGAAGTGCCGATCTACGAGCCCGGTCTCGATCAGATCGTCGAGAGCAATGCGCGCGCCGGACGCCTCGCCTTCACCACCGATCTCGCCGCCGCCGTGGCGGGGGCCGACGCGGTCTTCATCGCCGTCGGCACGCCGTCGCGCCGCGGCGACGGCCATGCCGATCTCACCTATGTCTTCGCCGCCGCGGAGGAGATCGCTCGCGCGCTCACCGGCTATGCCGTGGTGGTCACCAAATCGACCGTGCCGATCGGCACGGGCCGGCACGTCGCCGAGATCATCCGCAAGGCGCGGCCCGAGCTCGCTTTCGACGTGGTGTCGAACCCGGAATTCCTGCGCGAGGGCTCGGCGATCCAGGATTTCATGCGCCCCGATCGCGTCGTGATCGGCGCCGAGAGCACCCGCGCGCAGGAGGTCATGCGCGAACTCTATCGCCCGCTCTACCTGATAGAGACGCCAATGATCTTCACCGCGGTGGAGACGGCCGAACTCACCAAATACGCCGCCAACAGCTTCCTCGCCACCAAGATCTCCTTCATCAACGAGATCGCCGATCTATGCGAGCAAGTCGGCGCCGACGTGCAGGACGTCGCCAAGGGCATCGGCCTCGACGGCCGCATCGGCCGCAAGTTCCTCCATGCCGGCCCGGGCTATGGCGGCTCGTGCTTCCCCAAGGACTGCCTGGCGCTGGTGCGCACTGCGCAGGAGGCGGGCGCGCCCGTCAGCATCGTCGAGACCGTGGTCGCCATGAACGACGCGCGCAAGGAACGCATGGCGCAACGGATCATCCGCGCCTGCGGCGGCAGCGTCGAGGGCAAGAGCATCGCCGTGCTCGGCCTCACCTTCAAGCCCAACACCGACGACATGCGCGAGAGCGCGAGCCTTAGCATCATCCCGGCGCTGCAGCGGGCCGGCGCGGCGATCCGCGCCTTCGACCCCGAGGGCATGGAAGAGGCGAAGAAGCTGCTCGAGGGCGTCAACTTCTGCGCCGGCGCCTATGATGCGATGGAAGGCGCCGACGCCGTCGTCATCATCACCGAGTGGAACGAATTCCGCGCGCTCGACCTCAAGCGGGTGCGCGCGCTGCTGCGCTCGCCGACGGTGATCGACCTGCGCAACATCTATAAGCCGGCCGACATGGCAGAAGCCGGCTTCTTCTATTTCAGCATCGGCCGTCGCGCGGTGGAACCGGCGCGGGCGGAGCGACGAGTCAGGGCAAAGCGGTAGCGAAGGACGAGGCTCATGAATCCCACCAGGAAACGGGTGCTCGTAACAGGAGGCGCGGGCTTTTTGGGCTCGCATCTCTGCGAGCGGCTCTTGGCGCAAGGGCACGATGTGCTGTGCGTCGATAACTATTTCACCGGGCGCAAGGACAACATCGCGCACATGCTGTCCAGCGCGAATTTCGAGGCCATGCGGCACGACGTGTGCTTCCCGCTCTATGTCGAGGTCGATGAGATCTACAACCTCGCCTGCCCGGCCTCGCCGATCCACTACCAGTTCGACCCGGTGCAGACGACCAAGACGAGCGTCTTGGGCGCCATCAACATGCTGGGCCTCGCCAAGCGCGTGCGCGCCCGCATCTTTCAGTCCTCCACCTCAGAAATCTACGGCGATCCGATCGTCCATCCGCAGCGCGAGGATTATCGCGGCAACGTCAACCCGATCGGGCCGCGCGCCTGCTACGACGAGGGCAAGCGCTGCGCCGAGACCCTGTTCTTCGACTACCACCGCCAGCACAAGCTGCAGATCCGCGTCGCCCGCATCTTCAACACCTACGGGCCGCGCATGCATCCCAATGACGGGCGCGTGGTATCGAACTTCATCGTCCAGGCGCTCAAGGGCGAGCCCATCACCATCTACGGCGAGGGCACGCAGACGCGCGCCTTCTGCTATGTCGACGACCTCATCGAGGGCTTCGTGCGGCTGATGGCGGCGCCCGACGACGTCACCGGGCCCATCAACCTCGGCAACCCGGTCGAGACCACGGTGGGCGCGCTCGCCGAGAAGATCATCGCCCTGATCGGCTCGCGCTCCCAGATCGAGCGGCGGCCGCTGCCCGTCGACGATCCCGTGCAGCGCTGCCCCGACATCAGCCGTGCGCGCGACCTGCTCAACTGGGAGCCGCGCGTGCCGCTGGACACCGGCCTCGAGCGCACCATCGCCTATTTCGACCGCCTGCTCGCCGGCGATGGCGAAAAGAAGAGCGAAGTGCTGCGGCTGCGCGCCTGAGCGCACAAACGGTAACAAGGCTGTGAGAGGGGCCCGCAAGGGCCCCTCGCTTTATGTGCACCCGGCCCCGCCACCGGATATAGTCAGCCCCAATGTACAAAGCCGGCTTGCCGCGAGACGAGCGGCTGCCCCCTCATGCTTCGAGACGCGCCCGAGGGGGCGCTCCTCGGCATGAGGACAAGTTCTCTGCCTCGTCCTGAGGAGGCGCAAAAGCGCCGTCTCGAAGGACGCGTGAGGACGGGCCTCGGTCTCAGCGGGAGGCGGCTTCGATGCCTGGGGACTCTGGCGTGGATCGTCGCGCGGTCGTGCCAATGGACGGGCCGGTCCTCGTCTTTGGCGGCCCTTACAGCAATCTTGAGGCGACGCAGGCGGTGCTGGCGGCGGCGGCGGCGCGCGGCATCCCGCCGCGGCGCATCGTCTGCACCGGCGACATCGTCGCCTATGGCGCCGACGCCGCGGCGACGCTGGCGGCAGTGCGCGCCGCCGGCATCTGGGCGGTGATGGGCAATTGCGAGGAGTCGCTCGGCAGCGGCGCCGGGGATTGCGGCTGCGGCTATGCCGAGGGCAGCGCCTGCGACCGCCTGGCCGTCGAATGGTACGCCCATGCCGAACGCCGCCTCGATGGCGACGCGCGGCGCTGGATGGCCGCGCTGCCGCGCCGCCTCGACATCGAGCTTGCTGGCCGCCGCCTCGGCGTGATCCACGGCGGCGTGCGACAGATCAACCGCTTCATCTTCGCCTCGACTCCCGCTGCGGTGAAGCGCGAAGACCTTGCCGCGGCCGGTTGCGACGGCGTCATCGCCGGCCATTGCGGCATCCCCTTCACTCAGATCATCGACGGCAAGCTCTGGCACAATGCCGGCGCCATCGGCATGCCCGCCAATGACGGCACGCCTGCGACCTGGTTCAGCATCCTGACGCCGCGCGCCGACGGCATCGCGATCGCCCATCATGCGCTCGCCTATGACCACCGCGCGGCCGCCGCCAAGATGCGCGCGGCGCGGCTCCCGGAAGGCTATGCCGGCGCGCTCGAGAGCGGGCTGTGGCCGAGTTTGGATGTGCTGCCGGCGGCCGAGCTCGACGCCCGCGGCGCGGCGCTGCGGCCTGGCGGCGTGCTGTGGCGCGGCGCGTCGACCGGCGATCGCGGCGAAACTTGGCCGGCGCCGGCCGGGCGCGCGCCGGCGCGGCCACTCGACCCGCGCAAGTTCCGCGACGCCGCGGTCACCGCAAAGGGCGAGCGCCGCGCCGTGGTGGCGCTCGGCGGGCTCACGACGCTGTGGTTCAACACCGGCACCCTCTGCAACATCGCCTGCGAGCATTGCTACATCGAATCGAGCCCGCGCAACGATCGGCTCTCCTATCTCTCGCTGGCGGAGATGCAGGGCTATCTCGACGAGATCGCGCGCGACCGCCTGCCGACCGAGGAGATCGGCTTCACCGGCGGCGAGCCCTTCATGAACCCAGACATGCTCGCCATGCTCGAGACGTGCCTCGCACGCGGCTTCCGCGTGCTGGTGCTGACCAACGCCATGCGGCCGATGCAGCGCTTGCAGGGTAAGCTCCTCGACCTGCAGCGGCGGCTCGGGCAGCGGCTCACCTTGCGCGTCTCGCTCGACCACTACACGCGCGAGCTGCACGAGGAGGAGCGCGGGCCGGGCACCTGGCAGCCGACGCTCGACGGGCTCAAATGGCTGGCCGGCAACGGCTTCACCGTTGCCGTGGCGGGCCGCATGCTGTGGGGCGAGCCCGACTGCGCCATGCGGCAAGGCTATGCGCAGTTCTTCGCCGAGCACGACATCGCCATCGGCGCCGAGGACCGCGGCAAGCTCGTCATCTTCCCGGAGATGGACGCGGTCGCCGACGTGCCCGAGATCACCGACGCCTGCTGGGATATCCTGCATGTAGCGCCGCAATCGGTGATGTGCGCCAGCTCGCGCATGGTGGTGAAGCGCAAGGGCGCGGCGCGGCCGAGCGTCGTCGCCTGCACGCTGCTCCCTTACGATGAGGCCTTCGAGCTCGGGCCGACGCTGGCGGAGGCGTCACGCGCGGTGGCGCTCAATCACCCGCACTGCGCCAAGTTCTGCGTGCTCGGCGGCGCCTCGTGCAGCCGGGCTTGACGCCTACTCCGCCGCCACCTTGGGCAACGCCGCGAGCGCCTTCTCGAGGGCCACCTCGTCATATGCGCGGTCCTCGAGCTTGCCGGCGAAGTAGTCGATATAGGCCTGCATGTCGAAATGGCCGTGGCCGCTGAGATTGAAGAGGATGGTGCGAGACACGCCTTCCTCCTTGCAGCGCAAGGCCTCGTCGATCGCGCCGCGCACGGCGTGATTGGCCTCGGGTGCCGGCAGGATGCCCTCGGTCCGCGCGAACTGCACCCCGGCATCGAAGCACTTGGTTTGCGTGTAGGCGCGCGATTCGATGAGGCCGAGCTCCTGCACCAGGCTCACGAGCGGCGCCATGCCGTGATAGCGCAGACCGCCGGCATGGAAGCCCGGCGGCACGAAGGCCGAGCCCAGCGTGTGCATCTTGACGAGGGGCGTCAGATGGCCGGTGTCGCCGAAATCATAGGCGTACTTGCCGCGCGTCAGGCTGGGGCATGCTGAAGGCTCGCAGGCGATGACGCGCACCTTGCTGCCGCCGCGCAGCTCGACGCCGATGAAGGGGAAGGCGATGCCGGCGAAATTGCTGCCGCCGCCGGTGCAGCCGATAATGATGTCGGGATAGTCGCCGGCCATCTCGAGCTGCGCCATCGCCTCCTGGCCGATGACGGTCTGGTGCATCAGCACATGGTTGAGCACGCTGCCGAGGGAATACTTGGTGTCGGGGTTCTGCGCGGCAATCTCGACCGCCTCGCTGATGGCGATGCCGAGGCTGCCGGTCGAATCCGGGTGCTCCTCGAGGATGCGCCGACCGGCCCTGGTCTCGCTGCTCGGGCTGGCCACGCATTGCGCGCCCCACGTCTCCATCAGCGCCTTGCGGTAGGGCTTCTGCTGGAAGCTGACCTTGACCATGTAGACGCGGACCTCGAGGCCGAACAGCGCGCCGGCGAAGGCGAGGGCGGAGCCCCACTGGCCGGCGCCGGTCTCGGTGGTGAGCCGCTTGACGCCCGCTTCCTTGTTGTAGAAGGCCTGGGCCACGGCGGTGTTGGGCTTGTGGCTGCCGGCCGGGCTCACGCCTTCGTATTTGTAATAGATCTTGGCGGGCGTATCGAGCGCCTGCTCCAGCCGCCGCGCGCGGTAGAGCGGCGAAGGCCGCCATTGCCGATAGATCTGCCGCACCGGCTCGGGGATCTCGATGTGCCGCTCGGCCGAGACCTCCTGCAGGATGAGCGCCATCGGGAAGAGCGGCTCGAGATCCTCGGGGCCGATGGGCCGCAACGTGCCGGGGTGCAGCACCGGATCGGGCGGCCGCGGCAGGTCGGCGACGATGTTGTACCAATCCTTCGACAGCCGGCTCTCGTCGAGCAGGTACTTGACCGTGTCGGACATGATTTCCTCCCTGATGCGGCGCTTCTTCTGATTATTGTCAGGCATTCTAGGCGCCCGCCTCCGACCCGACAATGGCGGCGGGTAGAGCCTCGACAGGCGCGCGCCTTAAAGGTCGGACCCGGACGCATGCGGTCGACACTCCCGATCGTCTTCCGTGGGCTTGGCCCGGACAAGCCCGCGGATACACAGCGACGGCGCCTTCAGGGTCGCGTCAGAACGCGCGCCCCTTTTTCGGCTTGGGCCGTTCGTCGTCGTAGCCGGGCACGCCGGCGGCGACGAGCGTCTTCCACTGCCGCTTGGCCAGCGCCGCGGCGTCGAAATCCTCGATCAGCTCGCGGAACAGGCGGTGCCAGTTGATCTCGGCCTTCAGATGCATGAAGACCGAGCCGAGCCCAATCGCGGCCCGGTCCATGAACACGAACTCGCGCGGCGGCGTGACCCCGCCGAGGCGGCGGATCTCGCGATGCACCTCCTCGACGACGTCGCGGCCGTTGGCGCCTTCCTGCTCCTGGATGCGGCGCTTGCGGTCGTCGAGCAGCGGCGCGTAGAGGAAATTCGCCCAGCGGTTCAGCACCGCGATCATCTCGCGCGACAGGTTGCGGAAGCCCCAGCTCTCGTAAGCCTGGACGGCGAGCGCCGGATCGTCGCGATCGAGCGCGTGGTAGAGGTCGATCACGCCCCGGACGAAGGCCGGCGGGAAGATGCGGACGCAGCCGAAATCGAGCAGGTTGATGCCGCCGTCGCGCCGCACGGTGTAGTTGCCGAGATGCGGGTCGCCATGGATGACGCCGTAGTAGTAGAACGGCACGTACCAGGCGCGGAACATGTGGCGGGCGATCGCGTTGCGCTGCGCCGCCGGGGCCCTCACCGCCTCGAGGAAGGGCGCGCCCTGGAGCCAGGTCATGGTCAGGAGCCGGTTCGTCGACAGCTCGGCGATGGGCTCGGGGACGGCAACGTCCGGCTCCGCGGCGAGCATGAGGCGGTAGAGGCGGATATGCGCCGCCTCGCGCTTGTAGTCGAGCTCCTCGCGCAGCCGCTCGGCGATCTCGGTGTGGATCTCGTCGGTGGTGATGGCGCGGTCGTAGCGCTCGTAGATCGACATCACCAGCTTGAGCTGGCTCAGATCGGCTTCGACCGCCGAGGCCATCTCGGGATATTGCAGCTTGCAGGCGAGCTGCCGCCCGTCGAGTGCCACGGCGCGATGCACTTGGCCGAGCGAGGCGGCGCGGGCCGCCTCGCGCTCGAAGCTCCTGAACCTCGCCTGCCAGTCGGGACCGAGCTCGCTCGCCATGCGCCGGCGCACGAAGGGCCACCCCATCGGCGGCGCATTGGCCTGGAGCGAGGCGAGTTCGCCCGCGTATTCCTTGGGCAGCGCCTCGGGAATGGTGGCGAGGAGCTGCGCCACCTTCATCAGCGGCCCCTTGATGCCGCCCAGCGCCGCCTTGAGATCGGCGGCATGCTGCGTGCGGTCGAGCGGCAAGCCGAGATAGCGCGCGCCGGCGAGCCGCGCCGCCAGCCCGCCCATGGCCGTCGACACGCGCGCATAGCGCCGCACGCGCCCGGGAAAATTGTCGCCGTCCCCCTCGGCCATTGTCAGAGCGCGCGCGGCAACCCTCTCCCCTTGGGGAGAGGGGGATGGTCGTGCGTCACGGTCACTGGCCTCAGCCCATCTTCTCGAGGTCGTCGATGAAGCCGGAGATGACCGAGAGCCCCTTCCTCCAGAAGTCCGGGTCGGAGGCGTCGAGCCCGAACGGCGCCAGCAGGTCGCGGTGGCGGCGCGTACCGCCGGCGCTGAGCATGTCGAGATATTTCTCGGCAAAGCCGGGCACCGCGCCCTGGTAGACGGCGTAGAGCGAATTCACCAGGCAATCGCCGAAGGCATAGGCATAGACGTAGAAAGGCGTATGGATGAAATGCGGGATATAGGTCCAGTAGTACTGGTACTCGTCCTCGAAGACGATCGCGGGCCCGAGGCTCTCCGCCTGCACCGCCATCCAGATCGCGCCGATGCGGTCGGGCGTCAGCTCGCCCCGGCGCCGCTCGTCATGGATGCGGCGCTCGAACTCGACGAAGGCGATCTGGCGGACGACGGTGTTGAGCATGTCCTCGACCTTGGACGCCAGCATGGTCTTGCGCCGTTGCGGCTCCTTCTCCGCTTTGAGCATTGCCCGGAAGGTGAGCATCTCGCCGAACACCGAGGCGGTCTCGGCGAGCGTGAGCGGTGTGTCGGCCATGAGCGCGCCCTGCGGCGCCGCCAGCACCTGATGCACGCCGTGGCCCAGCTCATGCGCCAGCGTCATGACGTCGCGCGTCTTGCCCTGGTAGTTCAGCAGCAGATAGGGATGCGCGCTCGGCACCGTCGGATGGGCGAACGCGCCCGGCGACTTGCCCGGCCGCACCGGCGCGTCGATCCAGGGCTTCTCGAAGAAACGGCGGCCGACCGCGGCCAGCTCCGGCGAGAAGGCGCCGTAAGCCTCCAGCACGGTGCGCTCGGCCTCGGGCCAGGGAATGAGCCGGTCCTCCTGCTCGGGCAGCGGCGCGTTGCGGTCCCAATAGGGCAGCTTGTCGACGCCGAACCACTTGGCCTTGAGTCGGTAATAGCGGTGCGAGAGCGTGGGATAGGCCGAGCGCACCGCGGAGATGAGTGCGTCCACCACCTCGTCCTCGACGAAATTGCCGAGGTTGCGCGAGGAGATCGGTCGCTTGAAGCCGCGCCAGCGGTCTTCGATCTCCTTGTCCTTGGCCAGCGTGTTGGTGATGAGAGCGAAGAGACGGACGTTGCGGCCGAACACGTCGCCCAACGCCTTGGCGGCGCGCTTGCGCTTGTCCGGATCGCGGTCGGAGAGGAGATGCAACGCCTCGGCGCTGGTGACCTCCTTGCCGTCGATGGGGAAGCGCAGGCCTGCTCCCGTCTCGTCGAAGAGGCGCGTCCAGGCGGCGCGGCCGGCGACGTATTTTTCGTGCAGAAGCTTCTCGATCTCGTCGCTCAGCTGATGCGGGCGGAAGGCGCGCGTGTCGCGCAGCCAGGGCGCATAATGCGCGAGCTCGCGGCTCTTGAGCTTCTCGGCGAGCGCGGCGTCGTCGAGCCGGTTGATCTCCAGCGTGAAGAACAGCAGCACGGTGGAAATGGCGTTGACGCGCTCCTGCATGTTCTGGAAGAAGCGGCCGTTCTCGGCATCGCTCATGTCGCCGGCATAGATCAGCGACGCGTAGCTCATGATGCGCCCGAGCGTGTCCTGCAGCCGCTCATAGGCGGCGATCGCGGCGCCGAGCGCGGCGCCGCTCAGATCGGCGAGCTTGCGCTCGTAGCGCTCGCGGAAGGCGGCGACCTCGCTCTCGCTGCGCTCGAGATCGCGCTTCAGCGCGGCGCTGTCGCGCCCGGGATAGAGATCGCTCAGATCCCATTGCGGCAGCGGGCCGAGCACAGCGGCCTCGGCCGCCGCAGGGGTGGGTATCTTTTCCTTGGGGCGCGACGCCATCGCTTGCTCCTTGTCAGTCGCCCCTGCATATAGGCGTGCCGGAAAACCACGCCAAGCGCCGCGGCTATTCCGCGCGGGCGCCAAACGCCGTAAAAGGCTGGCCAAAGAGCCTCCGCGCCAAGCGCAGGGTCCCGGGGAGGGAGCGCATGGATTACCACACCTGCCCGAACCTCGCTGCCATGTTCTTCGAGTGGGCGGCGCGGCGCGGCGATCGGCCCTTCCTGTGGGCGAAGCGCGACGGCGCCTACCGGCCGATCAGCTGGCGCGACGCCGAGCGGCAGGTGAGGGCGATGGCGCGCGGCCTGCGCGCCCTCGGCATCCGGCGCGGCGACCGCGTCGGGCTGGTCGCCGAGAACCGGCCGGAATGGACGATCGCCGACATCGCCATCATGGCGGCAGGTGCGGTCACCGTCCCGGCCTACACCACACATGGCGTCGACGATTTTCGCCACCTGCTCGCCAACAGCGGCGCGCGCGCGGTCATCGTCTCGACCGCGGCGCTGGCGCATCGCGTCATGCCCGCCGCCGACCAGGTCTCGACCATCGCCAGCATCATCAGCATCGAGCCGCTCACCGGTCAGCTCTCGCATGCCGAGGGCTATCTCTGGGACGATGTTATGGCGCGCGGCGCGGGGCTGGCGGACGACGTCTCGTCCTGGGTCGCGGCGATCGGCCGCGACGATGTCGCCTGCCTCATCTACACCTCCGGCACCGGCGGGGTGCCCAAGGGCGTGATGACCACGCACGCCAACATCCTCGCCAATTGCTACGGCGCCTTCCGCCTGCTCGAGACCATCGGCCTCGGCGACGAGGTGTTCCTGTGCTTCCTGCCGCTGTCGCATTCCTACGAGCACACGGCGGGGATGATGTTCCCTATCTCCTTGGGCGCCGAGATCTATTTCGCCGAAGGCGCCGAGACGCTCGCCGCCAATATGCAGGAGGCGCGCCCGACCATCATGACCGCGGTGCCGCGCCTCTACGAGACGATGCATCAGCGTATCCTCTTGGGGGTCGAGCGCCAGGGTGGCTGGCGCGCCAAGCTGTTCCGCCGCGCCGTGGCGCTCGGCGCCAAGCGCTACGACGATCCGGCCAGCCTCGCCTTCGGCGAGCGGCTCCTCGACGGGCTGCTCGACTTGTTGGTTCGCCGCAAGGTGAGCGCGCGCTTCGGCGGGCGGCTCAAGGCGATGGTATCGGGCGGCGCGCCGCTGACGCCGGAGATCGGCGTCTTCTTTCTCGCGCTCGGCGTGCCACTGCTGCAGGGCTACGGCCAGACCGAGGCCTCGCCGGTGGTGAGCGCCAACCCGCCCAAGCGCATCAAGATCGACACGGTCGGGCCGGCGCTCGACGGCGTCCAGGTGCGGATCGCCGATGACGGCGAGATCCTCGTGCGCGGCGCTCTGGTCATGAAGGGCTATTGGAACGATCCCGAGGCGACCGCCCGCGCACTCGCCGATGACGGCTACATCAAGATCACCGACCGCAAGCGCGACTTCATCAAGAACTCCGGCGGCGACATGGTCTCGCCGGCGCGCGTCGAGGGCTATCTCACCTTGCAGCCGGAGATCGGCCAGGCGATGGTGTTCGGCGACCGCCGACCCTATCTCGTGGCCGTGATCGTGCCGAAGCCCGAATTCGTCGAGGCCTTGGCGCATCGCCGCGGCACCGTCCCGGCGGCTGCCGACCTCGCACATGATCCCGAGCTCAACAAGCTGATCGGCGCGGCGGTGGCGCGGGTCAATGCCGAGCTCTCGCCGGTCGAGCGCGTGCGCCGCTTCATTATTGCCGCCGAGCCTTTCGCCGTCGCCAACGGCCAGATGACGCCGACGCTCAAGATCAAGCGCTTCGCCATCCGCCAAGCCTACGGCGCGGCGCTGCAGGCCCTCTACGATGCGAACCGTTGAGCAGGGCGGCGGAGGA
>WNFA01000481.1_pt1 | contig 61817 bp, 53 predicted proteins | sample 5400481 | NCBI WGS metagenome assembly WNFA01 (sample SAMN13153340, study PRJNA577476) | soil metagenome | isolation source: 120 cm saprolite under Douglas fir tree site 2 hole 1 replicate 2 | place: USA:California | collected 2015-04-18 | reverse complement strand
CACGGCGGCGCTGGAGGCGCGGGCGGACCTGGTCATCGTCCACGGCGGCGACGGCACCGTGAACGAGGCCATGCAGGTGCTGGTCGGCACGTCGACCCCGCTCGCGGTGTGGCCGGGCGGCACGTCCAACGTGCTGGCCCGGGAGCTCGACCTGCCGGGCGGCATCGACCTCCTCGCCGATGTCATCGCGGCAGAGCGCACGCGCCGCGTGTCGGTGGGCCGGGCGGGGGAGCGCTATTTCCTCCTCATGGCCGGGGTCGGCCTCGACGCCGACGTCGTGCGGGCGGTCCACCCGGGACTCAAGCGGCTTACCGGCGAGGGAGCCTACTGGATGGCGGGTCTCCGCCAGCTCACCGACTGGCACCCGGTGCACTTCCTGCTGGAGACCGATGCCGGCCAGCACAGCGCGACCTTCGCGGTGGTGGCGAACGCGGCGTCCTACGGCGGCGGGCTGCGCTTCGCCCCGGAGGCCCGGATGGACGACGACCTGCTCGACGTCTGCCTCTTCGACGCCACCCAGCGCCACCGCTTTGCCCGCTATCTGGCCGCGGCCTTCACCGGCTCCCACCTGGGCATGCCCGGCGTGACGTATCTCAAGACTCGCCGCGTGGTGATCCACGGAGACGCCAGCCGCTTCGTGCAGGTGGACGGCGAGCTCCTCGGCCCGCTGCCCGTCACCTTCGAGTGTGTGCCCGACGCGCTATCCCTGGTGGTGCCGTAGAGGCGCAGGTTCCAGGGGTGGTATAGTTCCGGCTGATGGCGGAAGGAGCACGGGGCGCCGAGCGTATCCTCGAAGGGCTGAACGCGCCCCAGGCGGCCGCGGTCACCCATGAGACCGGTCCGTTGCTCATCATCGCCGGCGCGGGCACCGGCAAGACCACCGTCATCACCCGCCGCATCGCCTACCTCATCGCGACCCGCGCGGCCCGGCCCTCCGAGATCCTCGCGCTGACCTTCACCGACAAGGCCGCGGCCGAGATGGAAGAGCGCGTGGACACCCTCGTGCCCTACGGCTACGCCGACGTGCAGATCGCCACGTTCCACGCCTTCGGCGACCGCCTCATCAAGGAGAACGCGCTCGAGCTGGGGCTCACCCCGGACTTCCGGGTGCTGACCCGGGCCGAGCAGATCATCTTCCTGCGCGACCACCTCTTCGAGTTCCCGCTCAAGCACTACCGGCCGCTCGGCGACCCCACCCGGCACCTCCACGCCATCCTCACCCAGTTCAGCCGCCTGAAGGACGAGGACGTGGGCCCGGACGAGTACCTGGCGCACGCCGAGGAGCTGCTCGCCGCCGCGGCCGACGAGGAGTTGCGCCTCGCCGCCGAGCAGCACCTCGAGCTCGCCCGGACCTACGCGCAGTACCAGACGCTGATGGCCCGGCTCGGCCAGGTGGACTTCGGCGACCAGATCGTGGAGGCGCTGCGCCTCTTCCGCACCCGCCCGCACATCCTGCGGCGCTACCAGGGGCGGTACCGGTACATCCTGGTGGACGAGTTCCAGGACACGAACTACGCGCAGTTCGAGCTGGTCAAGCTGCTGGCGGCCCGTCATCGTAACGTCGCGGTGGTGGGCGACGACGATCAGGCCATCTTCCGCTTCCGCGGCGCGTCGATGAGCAATATCCTCGACTTCGACCGGACCTATCCGGACGCGCGCCAGGTGGTCCTGCAGGAGAATCGCCGCTCGCCCCAGGCGGTGCTGGACGCGGCCTACCGGCTCATCCAGCACAACAATCCCGACCGCCTCGAGGTGGCCCAGAAGATCGACAAGCGGCTGGTCTCCACCGTGGGGATGGGCGAGGCGCCGCGGCACCTGCCCTTCGACACCGTCTCCACCGAGTCCGACCAGGTGGCCGAGCTCATCCGGGAGGAGCACGAGCGCGGCCGGCCCTATCGTGACTTCGCGGTGCTGGTGCGGGCCAACAACGACGCCGACCACTACCTGCGGGCGCTCAACATGCGCGGCATCCCGTGGACCTTCTCGGGCAACGCGGGCCTCTACGGGCGGCCCGAGGTCCGCCTGCTCATCGCCTTCCTCCGGAGCGTGGTCTACACCGACGACTCGATCAGCCTCCACTACCTCGCGTCCTCCGACGTCTACCAGGTCCCGATCGTGGACCTCACGAACTGCGCGACGTACGCGAACCGGAGGAACCGCCACCTCTTCGACGTGCTCCACGACGTCCCCGCCGACCTGGCGGTGAGCGACGAAGGGCGCCTCGCGATCGCCCGGCTGGTGACGGATCTCACCCGCTACATGGAGCTGGGCCGCGAGCATCCGACCGGCGAGGTGCTCTACCAGTTCCTGGTCGATTCCGGGCTCATGACCCGCTACGCGAAGGCGCCCGCCGAGCTGGAGCAGGAGGTGCAGAACGTCAGCAAGTTCTTCACCCGCGTCAAGGACGCCGCCCGGGTGCTCAAGTACGACAACGTGCGCGAGTTCGTGAGCCACCTGGACGCCCTGATGGACGCGGGCGACGATCCGGCGGTGGCCGAGGCCGACACCGAGACGCCGGCGGTGCACGTGGTCACCGTGCACAAGTCCAAGGGGCTCGAGTGGCCGATCGTGTTCATGGTGGACTGCGTGCAGAACAAGTTCCCGTCGACCCGGCGGTCCGATCCGCTCGAGATCCCGCCCGAGCTCATCAAGGACCTGCTGCCCACCGGGGACTTCCACGAGCAGGAGGAGCGACGCCTCTTCTACGTGGGCATGACCCGCGCCAAGGAGCGCCTCTACCTCACCAGCGCGGAGGACATGGGCGGCAAGCGCAAGTGGAAAGTGAGCCAGTTCGTGCTGGAGGCGCTCGACCTGCCGAAGGACGCGGCGCGCCCCTTCCGGGCCCAGGCCATCGAGGAGCTGAGGCGGCAGGCCCCGGCCCCGGAGCTGGCGGGCCTCGGGCTCGCCCCGATCCCGGACGAGGAGCCGCTCGCGGTGAGCCACCGGCAGGTGGACGACTACCAGACGTGCCCGCTCAAGTACCAGTTCATCCACATCCTGCGCATCCCGCTGCGCCAGCACCACTCGGTGGTCTACGGCAATGCGCTGCACAAGGCGGTCGAGTTCTACCTGCGCCGGCGCGCCGCCGGCAACTACACCTCGCTCGAGGACTTCCTCCTCGCCTTCGACAACGCGTGGCGCAACGAGGGCTTCCTCACCCGCGAGCACGAAGAGCAGCGCAAGCGGGGAGGCATCGCGGCGCTCACGCGCTTCTATCACGAGGAGGAGGCCTCGGGGCAGAAGCCCACCGACGTGGAGCGGGAGTTCGGTTTCACCCTCGGGCTCGACCGGGTGCGCGGGCGCTTCGACCGGGTCGACGAGACGCCGGACGGCCTCGTGATCGTGGACTACAAGTCGAGCGACGTCACCGACCAGAAGAAGGCCGATCAGCGCGCGAAGGAGAGCCTCCAGCTCAAGATCTACGCGCTGGCCCAGCACGAGATGACCGGCCGCCTGCCCGCCCGGGTGGAGCTGCGCTTCCTCGAATCGGGGCTGGTCGGGCGCCACACGCCCACCGGCGCGGATCTGGGGAAGGCCCGCGAGGCCATCGCGGAAGCGGCGCGCGGCATCCGGCGCCGGGAGTTCGAGGCGACCCCCGAGTACCAGGCCTGTCGCTACTGTCCCTACAACCAGATCTGCCCGAGCACCGCCACCCAGGAATGACGGGAACCATGAAACTCAAGGCCAACGGCATCGACATCAGCTACGAGATCGAGGGCGAGGGCCCGGTGGTGACGTTCAGCCACTCGCTCGCCTGCAACCTCTCCATGTGGGATGAGCAAGTGCGCGCGCTCAAGAGCCGGTACCGCGTCCTGCGCTACGACACGCGCGGCCACGGGCAGACCACCGCGCCCACGGGCGCCTATACCCTGGACCAGCTCGCGGACGACCTGAAGGGGCTCCTCGACGGGCTCGGCATTCGAGAGACCCACTTCGTGGGGCTCTCGATGGGCGGCATGATCGGGCAGATCTTCGCGCGCAAGCACCCCGCCATGGTCCAGAGCCTCGCGCTTTGCGACACCACGAGCCGCTACCCCCCGGGCGCCGCCGCGATCTGGGAAGAGCGCATCAAGACGGTGGGCGCGAAGGGCATGGAGCCGATGGTGGCCCCCACACTCGAGCGCTGGTTCACCGCGCCCTTCCGGGCGCGCCGCAAGGACCTGATGGAGCGCGTGGGCGCCATGATCCGCGCCACGCCCGCCGCGGGCTACGTCGGCTGCTGCCACGCGCTCCCGAAGATCAACGCCACCGAGCGGCTCCGGGACGTCCGCTGCCCGGCGCTGGTGATCGTGGGCGAGGAGGATCCCGGCACCCCGGTGGAGATGGCGCGTGAGATCCACGCGGCGCTGCCCGCGGCGGAGCTGGCCGTGCTGTGCCGGGCCTCGCATCTGTCGAATCTCGAGCAGCCCGAGGAGTTCAACCGGGTGCTCGGAGGCTTCCTCGACAAGGTGAGCGGCCGGACCAAGCTCTAGGGGACGCCCCGCCATGCCCCCGGCCCGTTCAGCGGCGGCCGTCGTCAGGCAGATCCGCCTCTGGACGGGCCTCGTGCTCTTCACCTACCTCACGACCCACTTCCTCAACCACGCGCTCGGGCTCGTCTCGCTCGAGGCCATGGCGGCGGGGCAGGACTGGTTCGTCCTCGTCTGGCGCAGCCTGCCGGGCACCATCGCCCTCTACGGCTCGTTCGGCATCCACAATCTGCTCGCCCTGTGGGCCCTCTACCGGCGGCGCACGCTCCGCATGCCTGCCTGGGAAGCGAGCCAGCTTACCCTGGGACTGCTGGTGCCGCCCCTCCTCGTGTGGCACGTGGTGGGCACCCGACTGGCGCACGAGGTGGCCGGGACGCAGACGACCTACACGTTCGTGGTGCTCGCGCTCTGGCAGCTCAATCCGATCGCGGGCCTGCGCCAGGTCGTCGTCCTCGCCGTGGCCTGGATCCACGGCTGCATCGGGCTGCACTTCTGGCTGAGGCTCCGCCCCTGGTATCCGCGGCTCGCGCGCACGATCTACAGCGGGTTCCTGCTCGTGCCGGTCCTGGCGCTGCTCGGCTTCGCCACCGCGGGACAGGAAGTGAGCCGGCGGGCGCGCGAGCCCGGCTTCGTGCAGACGGTGATCCGCGAGGCCCGGCTTCCGAGCCCGGCGCAGCGGGCGGTGCTGGGACAGGTGGCCCGCGCGATCTTCTGGGGCGATCTCGGGGCCATCGCACTGGTGCTGGCGGCGCGCGCGGTCCGGGAGCACATCCGCCGGCGTCAGGGCGTACGCATCGCGTATCCGGGCGGCCGTGAGATCCTCGTGCCCGGGGGCTTCACCATTCTCGAGGCGAGCCGCGCCGCGGGCATCGCGCACGCCTCGGTCTGCGGCGGGCGCGGCCGCTGCTCGACGTGCCGCGTGCGCGTGATCCGTGGCGAGGAGCACCTGCCGGCGGCCACCACGGACGAGCTGCGCGTGCTCGGGCGCGTGGGGGCGCCCGCCCACGTGCGCCTGGCCTGCCAGGTGCGGCCTCGGCGCGACCTCGCGGTGGTGCCGCTCGTGCCCGCGGGAGCGGGGCCGGCCGAGGCGCTCCCGAGCGGGCATCGCGACGGCGAGGAGCTGACCATCGCGGTGCTCTTCGCCGATCTGCGCGGGTTCACGCGCCTGGCCGAGCGGAAGCTCCCCTACGACGTGGTCTTCATCCTGAACCGCTACTTCGAGGCGGTGGGGGGAGCCATCACGGATGCAGGCGGCATCGTCAACCAGTTCACGGGCGACGGGGTCATGGCGCTCTTCGGCGTGGACGGCGGAGGGCCGGAAGAGGGCTCCCGTCAGGCGGTCCGCGCGGCGGCCGCGATGGTCGCCCGCGTGCAGGAGCTGAGCCGCGCGCTCGCCGACGACCTGGACACCGCGCTGCGCCTCGGGATCGGCATTCACACCGGGCCCACCGTCGTCGGCCAGATGGGCTATGCCTCCACGACGTACCTGACCGCGGTGGGCGACACCGTGCACGTCGCGGCCCGCCTGGAGGCCCTGACGAAGGACTACGCCTGCGAGCTGGTGCTCTCCGAGGAAGTCGCAGTCCGGGCGGGGCTCGACGTCTCGGACCACGCGCGCCACGAGCTGACGGTGCGCAACCGCGAGGCGCCGCTGGCCATCTTCGTGGCGCCGAGCGCGGGACGTCTCGCCGAGCGGCTGGCCCGAGGCGGCGTCGCGGTGGGCCGGGAGACGTGAGGCCATGAGTCGCCACGGCCAGGGCGCGGGGCCGGCGGAGCCGGGCGCGCCCGAGCCCACGTTCGCGGAGCAGGCCCGCACCCTCGTGCACCTGGGTCGGACCGGCACGCTCGGCACACTCTCCCGGCGCCACCCGGGGCATCCGTTCGTCTCGGTCATGCCCTATGCGCCCGATGCGGCGGGCCGGCCGCTCGTGCTCATCAGCACGCTCGCGATGCACACCCAGAACCTCGAGGCCGATCCGCGCGCGAGCCTGCTCGTGGCCCAGCCCGGCGACGACCCGCTCGCGCTCGCCCGGCTCACCCTCATGGGCAACGCAGGCCGCCTCGCGTCGGGCGAGCGGCCGGCCGCGCGCGAGGCATATCTCGCGCGCCACCCGAACGCGATCCACTGGGTGGACTTCGACGACTTCGCGTTCTGGCGCCTCGACCTGACCGACGTCTACTTCGTCGGTGGATTCGGCGCGATGGACTGGCTCACGGTGCCCGGGTACGAGGCGGCCTGCCCCGATCCGTTGGCCGACGCGGCGCCCGGCATCATCGAGCACATGAACCGCGACCACGTCGACGCGCTCCTCCTCTACGCCCGCGTGCTCGGCGGGCTCCCGGCGGAGGCGGCGGAGATGGTCGCGGTGGATCGTCTCGGCTTCAAGCTGCGGGTCCGGGCCGCCGACGGCCTGCACGGGCGCCGGATCGGCTTTCCGCGTGAGGTCACCAGCGCCGAGCAGTGCCGGGCTGTCCTCATCGAGATGCTCGCCGACTTGCGCAGGACCCCGCGGTGACGTATGAACTGCCCCAAGGAGAGATCCATGGCACGCCACATCAAGGTCGCCGCCGCGCAGATGGGCCCCAACAACGAAGGGACGAGCCGCGAGGAGATCGTCGAGCGCATGCTCGGGCTCCTCGACCAGGCCGTCGTGGAAGGCGTCGAGATCCTGGCCTATCCGGAGATGGCGCTCACGACCTACTTCCCCAAGCGCGTGCGCGACGACTTCGACCAGTTCTTCGAGACCGAGATGCCGCCCAAGGCGCTGGCCCCGCTGCTCCATCGGGCGCGGGAGGCGCGCATCGCCTGCCACGTGGGGTTCTGCGAGAAAGACCAGGGCCACTACTTCAACACCGCGCTCCTGACCGACGAGGCCGGCCACCTGGCGGGGACGTTCAGGAAGATCCATCTGCCGGGGGTGAAGATCCCGGACGGACACGCGCAGGTCTATGAGCCCCACTTCTTCGAGTCGGGCAATAGCGGCTATCGGGTCTTCGACGCGGCCCGCGCCAAGGTCGGCATCGCGATCTGCCAGGACCGGCGCTTCCCGGAGTCCTACCGCAGCCTGGGGCTGCTGGGCGCCGAGATCGTGCTGATCGGCTACAACACGCCGCTCTCGCCGCTGGCCCTCGACCTGAACGAGCTGTGCCTGCGGGCGGGCGCCTACCAGAACAACCTCTTCGTGGTCGGCATCGCCAAGGCCGGCATCGAGGACGGCATGGAGCTGATCGGCGGGTCCTGCATCGTGAACCCGATGGGGCAGGTGGTGGCCAAGGCCGCCACCACCGGCGACGAGCTGGTGGCCGCGCGCATCGACCTCGACCAGATGATTCCGGCCCGCAAGCGCTGGGACTTCCTCGGCCGCCGCCACCCCGAGCACTACGGCCTCCTCACCCAGCCCACCAAGCGAGGCGCGTGATGCCCGCGAAGAGCGTCGATCTGATCGTCCGGGGCGGCCGCGTCGTCACCCCGACGGAGGTGCTGGAGACCGCGGTGGCGGTGAGCGACGGCCAGATCGTCGCGCTGGGCGCCGAGGGGATGCTGCCGCCCGCGGAGCGCACCATCGACGCCACCGGCAAGTACGTGTTGCCCGGCCTGATCGACTGCCACGTGCATCTCGGCGCGGTCTACGACGATTGGCACACCGGGCCGGTGGCCGCCGCTCACGCCGGGCTGACGACTCTGCTCTCGTTCGTGGAGTACGACGACCAGGCCCGGGAGACGCTGCCCCAGGCGCTCAAGCGCCTGCGCGACGAGGCCTCCCAGCAGTCGGTGGTGGATTTCGGCTTCCACTTCATCCTGAACAACCAGCCCTACATCCTCGACGGCCTCGCGGAGGCCTTCGAGCAGGGCGTGACCTCCTACAAGATCTTCATGACCTACAAGCGGCGGCCGAACCGCATGTGCTCGGACGAGTTCATCGCCCAGGTCATGGAGCGCATCGCGGCGCTGGGCGGCGTCTGCCAGCTCCACTGCGAGAACGGCGACATCCTCTACCATCTCGAGAACAAGTCGATCGCGGCGGGGCGCGTGAAGCCCACCGATTTCCCGGCGACGTGCCCGCCGTGGACGGAGGAGGAGGCGATCAACCGCGCCATCCTCATCGGCGAGATGACCAAGTGCCCGGTCTACGTCGTGCACCTCTCGACCCGGATCGGGCTCGAGCGGATCAAGGCGGCGCAGGCCCGCGGGCAGCGGGTGTGGACCGAGACGTGTCCGCAGTACATGCTCCTCACCGAGAAGGAGATGGAGGCCTGGGGGCCGCTCGCCAAGATCGGGCCGCCGCTCCGCCCGGTCGGCGGCGGCGACGGCGACGCGCTCTGGGGCGGCAGCCGCGAAGGCTATATCGCCACGGTGGCCAGCGACCACTCGCCGCGCCGCAAGGAGCTCAAGGAGCCGGGCTGGAAGAACATCTTCGTGGACGGCGAGGGCAAGCCGATCCCGTTCGGCAGCCCGTCGATCGAGACACTGGTGCCGCTCATGTGGAGCGAGGGCGTGGTGAAGCGGGGCCTCCCGGTGACGTGGCTGGCGCGCGTGATGGCCGAGAACCCCGCGCGGATCTTCGGCCTCTACCCGCGGAAAGGCGCGATCCGGGTGGGCGCCGACGCCGATCTGACCATCATCGATCCCGACTCGGACGGGACGATCAAGGTGGCCGATCATCACGGGATCGCGGGCTGGACCCTCTACGAGGGCTGGAAGTCGCGCGGGCGGCCGTGGATGACGGTGCTGCGCGGCCAGGTGCTGCTCAATCAGGGCCGCCTCGAGCAGAAGCCGGGCTACGGCCGGTACCTGGCGCGCACGGGCCCGGTGGCGCCCATCGCGGGCGGCGCGGGGTAGGGCGGCCGGCGATGGACTACCTCGACCGGCTCGCGGCCTTCGTCGAGGGAGTGGACGCCGAGCGCCTTACCGACGCGGCGGTGCGGGCGGCTCGGCTCGTGCTCCTCGACACGATCGGCGCGATGGTGGCGGGCAGCGCGCTGCCCGAGAATCGCCGCCTCGCCGAGGCCATGCGCGAGCGGCGCTCGCGCGCCACCGCGACGCTGCTGGGCCACGCCGGCAAGGCGGACCCACTCCTCGCCACCTTCGTCAACGCGACCGCGGGGGTGGCGCTCGAGGTCGACGAGGGGAGCCGCCTTGGCGGCGGGCACCCGGCCATCCACGTGGTTCCCGGCGCGCTCGCGGTGGCGGAGGACATCGGCGCCGACGGGGGCCGGCTGCTCGAGAGCATCATCGCGGGCTACGAGATCTGCTCGCGCCTCGGCAGCGCCACCACGCCCCGGCCGAACGTCCACTCCCACGGCACCTGGGGCACCATCGGCACCGCCGTAGCGGTGGCCAAGCTGGCCGGCCTCGACGCGGCGGGCGTGCGGTCGGTGATCAACCTCTCCGCGAGCATGAGCCCCGCCAACACCTGGACCACCGCGCTCGAGGGCTTGACGATCCGCAACGCCTACCCGGGACGCTCCGGGCTCGAGGGCATCCTGGCGGTGGATCTGCAGCGCGCGGGGTTCACCGGCCTGGCCGACGCACCGAGCGATGTCTACGGCACCATCCTGGCCGATCGCTTCGAGCCCGAGCGCGCGCTGGACGGGCTCGGCGGCCCGCTGCGCATCGAGCAGAACTACTTCAAGCTCTACGCCTGCTGCCGCTACAACCACTTCGCGCTCGACGCGCTGCTCGCGATGGCGAAAGCGGAGCGGCTCCAGGCTGCCCAGGTCGAGCGCGTGATCGTGACCACGATCCCGTTCGGCCCGCGCATGGCCACACCCGCGCCCACGTCCATGCTGGGGGCGAAGTTCTCGATCCCGTACGCGGTGGCCGCGACGCTCGTGCTCGGTCGCGCGGACGTCTCGGCGTTCGTCGAGCCGGCGCTCTCCGACCCGCGCATTCGATCCCTGGCCGCGCGAGTGGAGGTACGCGTGGACCCCCAGATGTCGCCGCGCCGCGCGGACTACCCGACGGCGGTCGTCGAGGTGCGGCTCCAGGATGGGCGCACGCTGACCGACTCCACGACCGTGGTGCGCGGGGACTTCGCGGATCCAGTTCCCGCCGGGGAGATCGTGGAGAAGTTTGTCGCGCTGGCGTCCGACGTGCTGGGCTCCGACCGGGTTCGCGCCGTCGTGGAGATCGTGGATCAAGTGGACACGCTGAAGGACGTGCGCGATCTGACCGTGCGGCTCGGTCAGTAGTCCTTGGGGTCGAGGAGATCGCGGAGGCCGTCGCCCGCCAGGTTGAAGGAGAGCGTCAGCGAGAAGATGGCCAGGCCCGGCCACCACGCCATCCAGGGGGCCGTCTCCAGGAACTGCTGGGCGGTGGCGAGCATCGTGCCCCAGCTCGGGGTCGGCGGCTGCACGCCCAGTCCCAGGAAGGACAGGATGGCCTCGGCGATGATGGCGGCCGGGATCGAGACGGTGGCCTGCACCAGCAGCGCGCTCGCGATGTTGGGCAGGATGTGGCGCAGGATCGTGCGCAGGCCGCCCGCGCCCAGGGCCCGCGCCGCCTGCACGTAGTCCTCCTCCTGGGTGGAAAGCACGAGCCCGCGCGTGAGCCGGATATAGGTCGGCGTGGCCGCGAGCCCGATGGCCACCGTCGCGTTGGTGATCGAGGCGCCCATGATGGTCACGAGGCCGATGGCCAGGATGAGGAACGGGAAGGCCAGCCACGCGTCGGTCAGGCGCATGATGAGCTGGTCGACCGCGCCGCGCCGGTACCCGGCCACGAGACCGGCGGGGACGCCGATGGCGATGGCGAGCAGGATCGAGAAGACGCCGGCCTGCATGGAGATGCGCGTGCCCCACACCACGCGCGAGAAGGTGTCGCGCCCGAGGTCGTCGGTGCCGAACGGGTTAGCCGCGGTGGGCGCCTTGCGGATCTTGCCGTAGTCGGAGCGCTGCGGATCGGAGGTCGCGATCCACGGTGCGCCCACCGCGAGCACGACGAAGAAGAGCACGACGGCGGTTCCCACCCCCGCGGGCGGCCGGCGCCACAACCGCCGCCAGAGGCGCCCGCCCGGGCTAGCCGCCACCGGCCGCCCCTCCGATGCGGATTCGCGGGTTCAGCAGGGAATAGGAGAGATCCACCAGCAGGTTGATGAAGACGTAGGCCGCGGCGGTGATCAGCACCACCCCCTGCACGAGCGGGTAGTCGCGGGTGAACACCGCCTCCACGATGAGCCGCCCGAAGCCGGGCACCACGAAGATCTGCTCGGTGACGACCGCGCCGCCCATGAGAGCGCCGGTCTGCAGCCCCAGGATGGTGACGACCGGGATCAGGCCGTTGCGGAAGGCGTGGCGGAAGATGACCGCGCGGCCGGCCAGCCCCTTGCTCCACGCGGTGCGGATGTAGTCCGCGCTCAGGATGTCGATCATGCTGTTGCGGGTCTGGCGCATCAGCACCGCGGCAAGCCCGGCGCCCAGGACGAAGGCGGGCATCACCATGCGCTGCAGGTTGCCGAGCGGGCTCTCCCAGAGCGGCACGAAGCCGGAGGCGGGCAGCCAGTGCAGGCGCACGGACAGGAACAGGATGAGCATGATGCCGAGCCAGAAGCTCGGCACCGAGAGGCCGCAGAGCGAGACCGCGTTGGCCAGGAGGTCCCACACCGTGTTGCGGCGGACGGCCGAGAAGACGCCGGCCGGAATGGCGATGGTCAGCGCGATCAGGAGGGACAGGCCGGCCAGCTCGATCGTGATGGGCAGCTTGCGCGCGACGGTCCACACCACGGACTCGCGCGTGCGGATGGACTCCCCGAGGTCACCCCGCAGCGCGAGGCCGATCCAGCGGAGGTACTGGAGCGGGATCGGATCGTCGAGCCCGTACTTCTGGCGGATCTCGGCGAGCCCGGCCGCGTCGGCGTCGGTGCCGCCCATCACGCGGGCCGGGTCTCCGGGGATCATCCGCACCCCGGTGAAGACGATCAGGCTGATCACAAACAGGGTCACGACCGAGATCGCGACCCGCCGGACCAGGAACTCGACCACCGGGGTCCGCTAGTTCCAGGACACTCCCTTGATCCGGATCAGCCCGTCGGGCACCGCCTTATAGCCCTTGAGGTTCTTCGGGTACCCGACGATGTAGTTCAGGTGATAGACGTACAGGATGTTGCGCCGCCCACTCGTGATCTTGGCGATGGCCTCGCGGTAGAGCTTGGCGCGCTCGCCCTGGTCGCTGATCTCGCGTGCCTTATTGAGCAGGGCGTCGACGGTCTCGTCGCAGACCAGGGTGGTGTTCAGGCTGCCGCCGCAGGTGTGGAACTGGTGCATGTTGCCGTCCGGATCCACGCGCCCGCTCCAGCCGATGGCGAAGGCCTGCAGCTTGCCGTTGTCGTCGTCGGTGAGGGCGGAGGCGAACTCCGACGGGCGCAATGAGATGTTGAAGCCCGCCTCGCGGGCCATGCCCTGGATCACCTCGCCGAAGCGGCGCTGCTGCGGGTCGTTCACGATCGTGAGCTCGAAGCTGTAGCCGTTGGGGAAGCCGGCGGCGGCGAGGAGCTGCTTCGCCTTGGCCACGTCGCGGCCCGGACACTTGCGGTTCTTGTCGTAGAAGGGGCTCACCGGGGAGATCGGGCTGCAGCCCGGCGTGTACTGGCCGTCCCACACTACCTGGTTGAGGGTCTCCCGGTCGATGCTGAGGTCGAGGGCCTCGCGCACGCGGGGGTCGTTGGCCAGCGGCGTGCCCAGATCGCCGGGCGGCTGGGTCTTGCCGGTCTTGTTGCGCTGGTTGATGGTCATGCCGGTGTAGCCGAGCCCGGTGACGCTCGCGACCTCGAAGCGCCCCTCCTTCTTGAGGTTCACCGAGTCGGTCGGGGCCACCAAGTGCATGACGTCGATGTCGCCCGAGCGCAGGTTGGCGACGCGCACGTTGTCGTCGGGGATGATGCGAAACACGAGCCGGTCGAAGTGCGCCTGGCCGGGATCGAAGTAGTGCGTGGACTTCTCCAGCACGATGCGGTCCTGCGGCACGCGCTCCACGAAGGACCACGGCCCCACGCACACCGGCGCGGTCGCGAACTTGTCGCCGAGCTTGTTGACCGCGGCGGGCGAGACCGGCATGCCGGACCGGTCGGCCAGGGTGGCCACCAGCGGGGAGAATGCGCTCTTCAGCCGGAGCCGGATCGTGAGCGTATCCACCACCTCGACCGCGTTGACGGGCTCGAGCTCGCTACGCCGATTGGAGCCCTTCATCTCGCGGTGTCGGTCGAGCGAGAACTTCACGGCCTCCGCGTTCATCGCGGTGCCGTCGTTGAACTTCACGCCGCTGCGGAGCTTGATGGTGACCGTCTTGCCCGCGTCCGAGATGGTGGGCAGCGCGGCCGCGAGCTGCGGCGAGATGCGGAGGTTCTCGTCGATCTCGTAGAGCTTCTCGCACATGTGCGCGAAGATGATGCGGCCCACGTAGGTGCGCGACAGGGTCGGGTCCAGGAGATCCGGGTCCTGGTTCAGGGCGACGACGAGGGTCTTCTTCTGGGCCGCGGCCGGGGCCACCGACAGGAGCAGGCCGGCCAGCCCGAGCATCAGCCACGAGACAGTCCGCGTCCTCAACATGGTGTTCTCCTCTCTGGGATCGGGTAACCAGCCGGCGCCGCTCCCGGTTCCCGCGGCATCCCCTGAGCGCTAGTACCCTTGGGCGCGGCTCATTGTCAAGGCTTCTGCCGCGCGCGAACGTAGTATCCTCCTGGCATGAGCGAGAACACGAACAAGTTCCAGCAGGCCGAGCTGGCCGATCTCCTCGGCCTGATCGAGCGCCTCGCCGGCGAGCTCTCGCTGGCCGAGGAGCCCGCGCGCTTCATCGCCGCCCTCGAGCAGCCGGAGCCGCCCGGAGCCACGACCTGACCGGCTTCCCGACCATCGCCGCGCTCGCCGCCGCGATCCGCGCCGGCCAGATTTCCCCGGTCGAGGCCACCCGCGAGTGCCTGGCGCGCGTCGAGCGGCTCGACGGCCGGCTGCGCGCCTTCATCACGGTGGACGCCGACGGGGCGCTCGCCGCCGCCCGGCGCCGGGAGGCGGCGGGGCGTAGCGAGTCACGCGGCCCGCTCCACGGCGTGCCGCTGGCCTTCAAGGATCTCTGCTTCATCCGCGGGCTCCCCACCTCCTGCGGAACCAAGACGTCCGAGTACTTTCTTGCCGAGCAGGACTGCACGGCCGTGGCGCGGCTCGTCGCCGCGGGCGCCGTCACGCTGGGCAAGCTCAACATGACCGAGCTGGCGATGGGGCCCTTCGGCGACAACGCCCACCACGGGCATGCCCAGAACCCGTGGCGTCTGGGGCACGCGGCCGGCGGCTCCTCGAGCGGCTCCGCGGTGGCCGTGGCGGCAGGTCTTGCCCTCGGGGCCCTCGGAAGCGACACCGGCGGGTCCATCCGGTTGCCCGCGGCGGCTTGTGGCATCGTCGGTCTCAAGCCGACCTATGGCCGCGTGAGTCGGGCGGGAGTCATGCCGCTGAGCTGGTCGAACGACCACGTGGGCCCGATGGCGCGAACCGTCCGCGACTGCGCGCTCCTCCTGCAGGTGGTGGCGGGCCGGGATCCGCTCGACGCCACCTCGAGCCGGCGGCCGGTACCCGACTATTTGGCCTCGCTGGGCGGGCTGGTCCCGCTTGACGGACGCATCGCGGCCCTGCGGGTCGGCGTGGCCGAGAACTTCTTCTTCCAGGGCATCGACGCCGGGATGGAGGCCGCGGTACGCGAGGCGGCGGAGGTCATCGCGCGGCTCGGCGCCCACGTCTCCGAGGTCCGTCTGCCCGATCCGCAGACCATGAGCGACGTCTGCAACATCGTCAGCCGCTCCGAGGGGTCGACGATCCACTCGCGGCTGCTCCGCGAGCGGCCCCATGAAGTGCAGCCGGTCGTGCGTGCGCGCCTCGAGCTGGGGCTTCAGATCCCGGCCTACGACTACCTGCAGGCGCTGCGCCTCCGCGCGCGCCTGACCCGCGACTTCATCACGGAGGTGTTCGCCCAGGTGGACGTCCTGGTGGCGCCGGTGATTCCAGAGCCGGCACCCCCGCTCAGTCATGCCACCGAGGGCTCCGTGCACGAACTCGCGGCGCGGCAGGGGCGCTTCTCGCGCCTCACCCGCCCGTTCAACGGACTCGGGCTGCCCGCGCTCAGCGTGCCCTGCGGGTTCTCGCCGGAGGGTCTCCCGCTGGCCTTCCAGCTCGTCGGCCGCCCCTTCGACGAGCCCACCGTCCTGCGCGTGGGCGACGCCTACCAGCAGGCAACCGACTGGCACACCCGCTGCCCGCCCCTCGACTGAGAGCCGAGAACCGCGCCGACGCGTCCCTCGGGACGACAGCGGCCCGCAATGGGGAGCGTGTATACTGCGCGCCCGGAACCGCCGCAAGGCGGCCCGCGGGAATTACTTGGCGTAGACGAGCTGGAGGCGGTAGAAGCCCAGGGCGACGTCGTCGGTGGCGCCGCGGCGGGCGAGGGCCTCGGCGCTGAGCAGGTCCCGGCAGGTGGACTCGATCGCCGCGGGGTCGATCCCCTCGACGAGCACGACCCAGCGCACCAGCGCGTCGGGGGTCGCGAGCAGCTTCTTCTCGTCGCTCTTGGCGGCGGTGCTCACCCCGGCGTCGCCCTCCAGCAGATGGCCGGCCACGACACCCGGGTGCTCGACGGCGCCGGGCAGTGCGGTGCCGGTGAGCCACGCCCGGAGCTCTTCCTCATGCCCGGCCCGCGGCCCGAGCTGAAGCGTCGCGATCACGCCGCCCAGGCCGGGGCCCACGCTCGCCACGACGCGACAGGCGGTGCGCGTGTTGTTCCGCACCAGCGGCAGCGTCTTCTTCGTCCAGGGCGTCGGGTCGCCCAGGCGGGCCAGGTAGGCCGGGCTCTGCAGCGTCTCGAGCGACTCGGTCTCGTAGAAGTAGAAGTACCTGGGCGGGTCGCCCAGGGTGGCGTAGCGCCGGCAGCGGAGAAAGCCCGGCACGGCCACGCGCTCCGGGATGTGCTCGCGCAGGTGCCACTGGTCGAACTCCCCGTCACCGCCCGGCGCCACGTCGTGCCAGAAGGCGAGTACGCCCTTCCCCGCCATGGTCATGGCGCCGACGGTACGGCCCGGGGGGCTTCGCGTCAAGGGTCCCGCGTGGTTGCAGTGCGCTAAACTGGACGGCATGCCGGAACCCATAGCGACCGCGACCACGGCCGCGCCCGCCCGCGGCGCTCTCCTGCGCAGCCTCTTCGGGAGCGTGCGCCTAGCCTATGTCCCGGTGCTCGTCACCTACTTCTGCTACGGGGCGAGCGGGATCACGAGCATCGCGCTGCTCTATTTCCAGAAGGACGCGCTCGGGATCACGCCCGCCGAGGCTGCGGCGATCGCCTTCTGGGTCGCCCTGCCGTGGAGCACCAAGATGGTGGCCGGCGTGGCCTCCGACGTGCATCCGATCTTCGGCCGCCGCCGGGTCTCCTACCTGCTGCTCGGCGCCCTGCTGACCTTCGGGGGCTATGGGTGGCTGGCCACCACCGCCTCGACCAAGGGGACCTACCTGGCCGCGATGGTGATCATCGCGGTGGGCTTCATGGTCCAGGACGTGGTGGCGGACGCGCTGAGCGTGGAGCTCGCCCGGACCGACGAGGAAGTGAAGCAGATCCAGACGCTCGGCCGCATGGCCCTGCTCGCGGGCACCATCAGCGTGGGCTACCTGAGCGGGTGGCTCGCGGGCGCGCTCGGCCCGCGCCCCGTCTTCGCGATCGCCCTGCTGCTCCCGGCGCTGGTGATGGCGGCGGCCGGGCTGATCCCGCGCGAGACCGCCCGCGTGATGGCGCCCGGGGAGGAGGCGAATCCCCTGGGCGCGGGCAAATCGCGGCTCGTGGTGCTGGTGGGGCTCGGCTACGCGGCGCTCGGCGTCGCGCTGGAGGCGCTGTCGGTGCCGTTCGGCCAGGAGATCATCCTGGTCGTCTCGGGCGGCCTCATCGTGATGCTGCTCCAGCGCGTCGGGATCTCCCGCGCGGTGGCGGTCGCCGCCTTCGCCATCTTCTGCTTCCGGGCCGTCCCGTCACCCGGGCAGGGGTTCAGCTACTGGGCGATCGATCGGCTCGGCTTCGATCAGGAGTTCCTGGGCGTGCTCGCGCAGATGAGCGCGATGCTGAGCCTGGTCGGCCTCATCGTCTTCCGGAAGCCGATCACCCATCGCCCGGTGAGCTACACCCTCTTCTGGGTGACCATCGCGGGGGCGGTGCTCTACCTGCCCACCATCGGGCTGTTCTACGGCGTGAACGAGTGGTTCGGGGTGAGCGCGCGCACGTTCGCGTTCATCGACACCACGATCTCGGCGCCCCTGGGCCAGCTCAGCATGGTGCCCATGCTCGCGCTCATCGCGCGCACCGCGCCGCGCGGGGCGGAGGCCACCATGTTCGCGATCATGGCCTCCCTCATGAACCTCGCGCTGTCCGCCAGCGAGCTCGGCACGCGCTACCTCAACACCTTCTTCGGCGTCACCCAGCAGGATTACTCCAACCTGGGCCGCCTGCTCATCTGCGTGGGGGTGATCGGCCTGCTCCCGCTGCTCGCCCTATCGCTCCTGCGGCACGTGGAGGCGGAGTCGGAGACGGCGTGATAGTGTGTCCCCCGTCATGGCGGTGACCGCCCCCACTCGCGCGCGCTGGGCCGGGCTGTTCTGGCCGCTCGAGCGGGACGAGCGGCTGTTCGCGGTGCTCCTGGCCTTCGTGATGGTGGGCGGCCTCGCCACCCTGGGGCTCTTGCCGCTGCGCCCGCGCTATCGCGTCGACGTCTACGCCGTCGTCATCTGGTTCGGCCTCTACAAGGCGGGCATCCTCGCGCTCGTCACCGTCAACCCGCGGGCCACCCGCCAGATCTTCATCGCGGCCCTCTGCATCGACACGCTGCTGGTCTTCCTCCTGCTCTTCCTCACCGGGGGCGGGGACAGCCTGTTCGTCAACCTCTTCTACCCGCTCGTCGCGGTCAACGCCTATTACTTCGGGCGCTGGGTCGGGCTGTTCCTGGCCCTCGTGGCCGGGCTGCTCTACTGGGCCGCGGCCAGCCTGGCGCCGCCCGCGGCCGCGTGGACCGCGGTGGTGAACCTGATGGCCTTCGTCGGGCTGCCCGCCTTCGCGGTCGGCCACGTGGCCGACCGCGAGCGCCGCGCCCGCTCCGAGGTCGAGCGGCTCAACGCGGAGCTGACCGGGACGCTCACCCGCCTGCAGGCCGCCCAGGAGAACCTGGTGGAAGCCGAGCGCATGGCCACGGTGGGGAAGCTGTCCCTGAAGGTCGCGCACGAGGTGCGCAACCCCATCGCGGCCATCCAGCTGAACGCGGAGCTGCTGGGTGACATGGTGGAGGGGCGGGTGAGCGAGGACGGCACCGAGGCCACCGCGCTCGTCACCGCGATCCGCGACCAAGTGTCGGCCCTCGACGCGCTCACCGAGGAGTACCTGGCCTTCGCGCGCTTCCCGCGCCCGCAGTTCGAGGAGGACTCCGTCAACGATATGGTCAGCGCGGTCGCGGAGTTCGTCCGCCCGCTCGCCGCGCGCCAGGGCATCGCGGTGAAGGTGGCGACCGATTCCACCGTGCCGCCGATGGAGATCGACCGCACGCTGCTCCGCCAGGCGGTGCTGAACCTGGTGAAGAACGGGATGGAGGCGGTATCCCACGGCGGCAGCCTGACCCTGACCACCGTCTGCATGGGCGATACGGTGGAGATCGCGGTCTCGGACAACGGCCTCGGCATCTCGCCCGAGGTCGGCCGGCGGCTGTTCGAGCAGTTCTTCACCACCAAGCCCCAGGGCACGGGGTTGGGACTCTCCATCTCGCGCCAGATCGTCGAGGAGCACGGCGGCAAGATCCGCTGGCACAGTGCGCCCGGCGCGGGCGCGACCTTCACCATGACCGTGCCCGTCCAGAAGGCCGCTCATGGCTGAGCCCGGCCCGCCGCTCGCGACGCTCCTGGTGGCCGACGACGATCCGGCGGTCCGCCAGAGCCTGGAGCGCACGCTGGCGCGTGAAGGCTACGCAGTGGTCCTGGCCCCCGACGGCCAGGCCGCCCTCGAGCGGTTGCAGGAGGGCGGGATCGACCTGGTGCTCTCCGACCTCAAGATGCCCGGCCTCACCGGACTCGAGCTGCTCCGGGAGGCCAAGGCGGTCGCGCCCGACGTGGACGTGATCCTGCTCACCGCCTTCGGCACCGTGGAAGAGGCGGTCCGGGCGATGAAGGACGGAGCCACCGACTTCCTCACCAAGCCGTTCCAGCGCGCCCAGCTCACCAAGGTGGTGCGGCAGGCCCTCGAGCGCCGCGATCTCATCGCCCAGAACCGGGCCCTGCAGAAGCGCCTCGACGATCTGCTGCGGCAGGGCAACATGATCGGGACCAGCCCCGCCTTCCGCCGGCTGATGATGCTCGTGCAGCAGGTGGCGGACAGCTCGGCCACCGTGCTCGTCCAGGGCGAGAGCGGGACCGGCAAGGAGCTGGTGGCGCGCGCCATCCACGATCGCTCCAGCCGCCGCAACGGGCCGTTCATCGCGGTCAACTGCGCGGCCCTGCCCGAGACGCTGCTCGAGTCCGAGCTGTTCGGCTACGAAAAAGGCGCGTTCACCGGAGCGGCCGGGCGCAAGGAGGGCCGCTTCGAGCTGGCCGACGGCGGTACCTTGTTCCTCGACGAGATCGCCGACCTCTCGGCGGTGACCCAGCCCAAGATCCTGCGCGTGCTGCAGGAGGGCGAGTTCGAGCGGGTGGGCGGCACCAAGACGAGCCGGGTGGACGTGCGCATCGTGACCGCCACCAACCAGGATCTGGCCACCCTCGTGCGGGACCGGCGCTTCCGGGAAGACCTCTTCTACCGCTTGAACGTCATCACGATCCAGGTCCCGCCGCTCCGGGAGAAGCACGAGGACGTGCCGGTTCTCGCCCAGCACTTCCTGCGCGTGTACGCGGCCAAGAACAACCGCCAGCTCGACGGCTTCAGCGACGAGGCCCTCGGCTGCCTCGAGGCCTACTCGTGGCCGGGCAACGTGCGCGAGCTGGAGAACGTGGTCGAGCGCGCGGTCGTCCTGGCCCGCGGCGCCCGCGTGGATGCGGGCGACCTGCCCGACGCGGTGCGGGAGCGCCCCGTCATGCTGATGCGCGGCGGGGCCCCTGGGCCCGGCGCGGCCGCGGTGCCCGAGGGCGTGTTCCAGATCCGAGTGGGCACGCCGCTGGCCGAGGTCGAGGCGCGACTCCTCGAGGAGACGCTCCGGCTCAATCACGGCAACAAGACGCTCACCGCCAAGATGCTCGGCATCGATCCCAAGACCGTCTTCCGCAAGCTCAAGCAGGGTGAGGCCGAGGACGGGGCGCCGTGAGCGCCCGGGCCTTCGAGGCGCTCCGGTACGAGGTGGCGGACGGTGTCGCCACCGTCACCCTGAACCGGCCGGACAAGCTCAACGCGCTGAACACCGTCATGCTCGACGAGCTGCTCGCCGTCCTCGAGCTGGCCGATGCCGACGACGGCGTGCGCGCGCTGATCGTCACCGGGGCGGGCCGCGCGTTCTGCGCGGGCGCGGATCTGTCCGGGGGCGCCAAGACCTTCGATCGCGTGGCCCGGGGCCGGGGCGAGGCGCCCGGAGGGCACCGGGACGGGGGCGGGCGCGTCACCCTGCGCATCTTCGACATGAAGAAGCCGCTGATCGCCGCCATCAACGGGGCGGGCGCGTCACCCTGCGCATCTTCGACATGAAGAAGCCGCTGATCGCCGCCATCAACGGCCCCGCGGTGGGATTCGGCATCACCATGACCCTGCCGATGGATATCCGCATCGCCTCGACCGCGGCGCGGATCGGCTTCGTGTTCGCGCGCCGCGGCGTGGTCCCGGAGGCGGCCAGCACCTGGTTCCTACCCCGGCTCGTGGGCCCGAGCCAGGCCGCGGAGTGGGTCTACACCGGGCGGGTCTTCCCGGCCGAGGAGGCGCTCGCAGGCCGCCTCGTGAGCCGGGTGGTCCCGCCTTCGCTCCTCCTGCCGGTGGCCCGCGAGCTCGCGCTCGAGATCGCGCAGAACACCTCGGCGATCTCGGTGGCGCTCGCGCGACAGCTCATGTGGCGCCTGCTGGGCGCCGATCACCCGATGGAGGCGCACCGCCTGGACTCGCGCTGCATGGACTGGACGGGCCGCTCGGCCGACGCCTACGAGGGCGTGACGTCGTTCCTGGAGAAGCGCCCGCCGCGCTTCACCCAGCGGCCCAGCACGGACATGCCGCCCTTCTATCCCTGGTGGCCCGAGCGCCGCTTCGAGCCCTGAGCCGCCCGCGGCGGTGAGCGGACCCTCGCGGTCAGGCACGGGGCTCCTGTGCCTGGTCGTCTTCGCCAGCACCGTGTGTGTCGGCGCCTTCGGCCCGCTGCTGCCCGAGATCGCCCGCGCGCAGGGCCTCCCGGACTGGCAGCTCGGCGTTCTCGCCGGCTCCTTCGGCTTCGCGCGGATGGCGGCGGATCTGCCCGCCGGCGCGCTCGCCACCCGGCGGCTCGCCACCTCGCTCACGCTGGCCCCGATCACGCTGCTTGGGGGGATGCTTCTCTTGTCCACCGGGGGGCCGTTTTCGGTCCTGGTGCTGGGCCGGCTCCTGACCGGCCTCGCCCACACGCTCGTGATGGTCGGCAGCCTCACCGCGGTGCTGCAGGATCAGCCAGGGCCGCGCGCCTCCATGCGCCTCAACACGCTCGAGTTCGCCGGCATGCTCGGGGTCCTCGGCGGCCTCGCGCTGGTCGGCCTGCTCCCGGAGCGCTGGCCCTGGAACCTGACCCTGCTCGCGGCCGCCGCGCCCGTCATGGTGTCGCTGGTCGCCACGCTCGTGCTGACCCGTACGTTCCCGGGCCGTCTCGCGCCCGTGTCGCCCGCCGCCGGACGGGCAGGCGCGGAGGGGGCGACGCCGACCCGGCCCGCGTCGCTGCCCCCGATCGTCCGGCTCATGTTCGCGCTCGGCGTGGTCATGGCGCTCGCCTGGTCGGCGGTGAGCCAGTTCGTGATCCCGCTGCGCGGGACGCGGGAGTTTGGGCTCGACCGCGCCGGCATCTCCGGCCTGCTCTCGCTGGCCCAGCTCGTGGATCTGATCGTGCTCCTACCGGTGGGCTGGCTGGCCGACCGCATCGGCCGCCTGCCCGTGCTGACCGGGGTGGCGGCCACCCTGGGCCTCGGGCTCTTCGCGGTGGGCCTCGGCTCGCTGCCGCTCATGGTCGCCGGCTGCGCCCTCTTCGGCCTCGGGATGGCGGGCTGGATGCTGCCGCTCGGGGTCATCCGCGAGCACACGGATGTCACCCGGCTCGGCTGGCGGACGGGTGTCTACCGCGTCGGCGTGGACGGGGCCATCTTCCTCGGCCCGCTGATCTGCGGGCTGCTGGGCGAGGCCCACACCCCCGTCTTCATCGCGCTGGTGGGGGTCGCCGCCGTCGCGATCGCGGTGAGGCTGGGGCGGGGATAGGGTCGGAGTCCTCGGACCGCCCCTCACCCTACCCTCTCCCCAGAGGGGAGAGGGGGATGAGGTGTGACTGCGTCAGCCTTTGAAGGCGATCTTCTTGTGGTTGCCGTCGCAGTAGGGCTTGGTGGCCGAGCTGCCGCAGCGACAGAGGAAGATGCTGTCGCCGCCCTTGCCGGGGATGGCGTTGCCTTGGCCGTCCTGCACTTCGCACTCGCCCTTCACCATCAGGGGGCCGTCGGTAATAACCTTCACGGTCACGGGCATCGACGCTCTCCTTTTCGCTTCATCGTCATGATCGAGCTACCGCGGGCCGAGTATACTCCAGGTCGACATGGCGGCTCCGCTCCCCGGCATGACCGATCGCCTCCTCGAGGCGATGGCCCACTCCGCCGCGCGCCGCTACGGGACCGAGCGCGTCTCCGAGCTGGCCCACGCGCTCCAGTGCGCCGAGCTGGCGCGCGACGCGGGGGCGGACGAGGAGCTGACGCTCGCCTGCCTGCTCCACGACGTGGGCCGCTTCGCGGTGGACCAGACCCTGGTCTTCGACCGCGTCGGCGGCGGGCGGGCGGGCGGCCGCGGCCATCACAGCGCCCGCGGCCATCACGAAATCGGGGCGGACCTCATCGCGCCTTACGTGCCGGAGCGGGTGGCCTGGCTCGTGCGGATGCACGCCGACGCCAAGCGCTATCTCTGCTCCACCGAGCCCGGCTATCACGCGACCCTGTCGCCCGCCTCCCAGCACACGTTGACGCTGCAGGGCGGGCTCATGAGCCCCGAGGAGATCGCCCGCCACGCCACGCATCCCGGGCTCGGCGATGCGCTGCGCCTGCGACGCTGGGACGACCTCGCCAAGGTGGTCGGCAAGGAGACCGCGCCGCTCGCGGCCTGGGAGCCGCTGCTCCGCACCTACTTCCGATGAAGAGCGGCGCCTAGTCGGCGCGCCTGAACTTCTGGAAGGACCGCATCTCCCGCGGCGGGGTGAGGAACTGCCCGTAGCCGGTGTAGGAGACTTCTCCCACGTAGACGTCCCCGTGGGAGTCCACCACGAGCCCGTGGGGCGCGATGAACTCTCCCGGCTTCTCGCTCGCGAACTGCCCGCCGAAGCGCGCCACCCGCTGGCCCTTGGCGTCGAGCACGCTGACGCGCGGGCCCAGGTTCGGCGTCTTCTCGGTGACCGGCATGCCGGAGCCGAGCTCGCCCACGAAGAAGAGCCCGCTTCCCGCGCGGTCCACGAAGAGCCCGCAGGGACGGTGGAGGTTGTTCCACTGGCCCTGGTGCTGGCCCTTGCCGTCGAAGATCTGCACGCGGTGGTTCTCGCGGTCGGCCACGTAGACGAGGCCGTCGCGGTCGGTGACGAGATTGTGGGGCAGGTTGAACTGGCCGGGATCGGTGCCCGGCTCGCCCCACGACATGACGTGCTTGCCGTCGGGCGAGTACTTGTGCACCCGCGAGTTGCCGTAGCCGTCGGAGACGAAGAGGTAGCCGCTCTTCGGGCAGATCGCCACGTGGGTGGGCCGGTTGAACGGTTTGCCGCCCTGGAGCTCCGCGGGCTTGTCCGGATCGCCGATGGTCAGCCGCAGCGTGCCGTCCGGCGTGAACTTGCGGACGGTGTGGTGGAGATCGTCGGTGAGCCACACCATGTCGTCGGCGTCGATGGTGATGCCGTGCGCGCGCCGGACCACGCCCTCGCCCCACGAGCGGAGGAAGTTACCGTCGCGGTCGAACACGATGACCGGGTGCTCGCTCCGGGTGAAGCAGAAGACCCGATCCTGCTTGTCCACCGCCGCGCCCGCCACTTCCTGGTAGCGCCAGCCGTCCGGCAGCTTGCCCCAGCCCTCGATGACCGAGAACTTCATTTCGACTCCTCGATGGCCTGAGCCATGCGCTCGAAGCGCCGCTTGAGCGGGGTCCGGCCTTCCTCGTGGGTGATGACGTAGAGGCGGTTGGCGTAGATGGCGCGCAGCACCCGGTCGGCCACGTGCTCGGGCGGGAGATACCGGCCGATCAGCTCCACCGCGCCGTCCTCGCGCTCCGTCATCGCGTTACGCAGCACGGCGGGCCGGTTCCGGTCGCTCTGGCGGATCTGGGTGTGCACGCCCATCGGACAGAGCACCGAGACGCCGATATCGTAGCCGCGCAGGTCCTTCTGGAGGGTCTCGGAGAGGCCGACCACCGCGTACTTGGTGGTGTTGTAGATGCCGAGCCCCTGCGAGGCGATGAGCCCGGCCATGGACGCGGTGTTCACCACGTGGCCGGGCTGCTTGCCGGCCACCATGCGCGGCACGAAGGCCTCCACGCCGTGGATGACGCCCCAGAGGTTGACGCCCATCGCCCACTCCCAGTCCTTGTGGGTGACGGCCTCGAGCCCGCCCCAGAGGGCGACGCCCGCGTTGTTGCAGACCAGGTGGACCGCGCCGAGCTCCTTGAACGCCCGATCGGCCAGCGCCTGCACGTCGGCGAGGCGGCTCACGTCGGTCTTCACGGCCAGGCCGCGGCGGCCCGCCTGGCTCACGCCGGCCACCGTCTCGGCCATGCCTGCCTCGTCGAGGTCGGCGACCACCACGTCGGCGCCCTCGCGGGCGAACAGCAAGGAGAGCGCGCGTCCGATGCCGCTGGCGCCGCCGGTGACCACCGCGGTGCGGCCCTTCAGGCTGGTGAGAGGCACGGCGCAGAGTGTCGCGCCCCGCGTCGCGTGCTGTCAACCCTGATCGGCACTTCGCGTGCCGGGCGCCGGGGGGTCGCCGAGGCGCGGGGCGGGGGGCGCCCTCCCGGGAACACGCTGACTCGCGACCCGCGTGGGCACTCCTGACGAGCCACGAGATGGGAGCGCTTCGCTTCGGCGGCGCGCAGAAGACACGGTTCCCGGGAGGGCGCCCCCCGCCCGCGCCTCGGCGGCCACGCCAGATCGACGGGTATGGATCAGGGTGAAGTAGCATCTGAATCATGGGCGAGCGGACGATTGTGGTGGGGCGGCGGTTTCGGGGGCCGGATTTGGGCGGTGGCACCGGCAATGGCGGGTACTTCTGTGGGCTCGTTGCGCTGGCGGCTGGGCCGGGCGCGCGCGCTGTCGAGATCAGACGGGCGAGCGGTGTGCCGGTTGACCGGCCGCTCCGCGTGCGGGTCGTCGATGACAGCGCGGAGGTCTACGACGACGAAGGCCTCATTGCGCGGCGAGTGCGGAGGAGCTGGCGGTCACGGTGCCGGCGCCGCCGCCGCTCGAGGTTGCTCGGCGGGTTACGGGGCGGTTCCTGGAGCAGCTCGAGAGCGGGGAGGTCGCGCATCCCTTTCCGGAGTGTTTCGTATGCGGCCATCGACGGGAGCCGGGCGATGGCCTGCGCCTCTTCACGGGACCGCTCGGCGGAGGGCTCGGCGATGAAGCGGGGCCGCGGGTGGCTGCGTGGCGACCGGATGCGGCTTGCCTCGACGAGGCGGGACGGCTGCGGCCCGAGTTCGTCTGGTCGGTGCTCGACTGCCCCGGGGGCTGGGCGATCGCGGGGCCGGCCAATACCGGGACGCTTCAGGTGGAGATCCTGGGGCCGGTCGACGGGCGGCAGGAGCTGATCGTGATGGGATGGCCCATGGCCGCTGCGGCGGCGCGGGCCGGAAGCCGCCGGCGGTACGCGGGGACCGCGATCTTCGACGCGCGCGGGCGCCTGCTCGCGCGGGGCGCGGCCATCTGGGTGGCCCCGCGGGCCGCCTAGGGATGGTACTCTTCGCGAATGGATTATCGGCTTCCGGCCACCGTGGTGCCCTCGCGGTACGATATCCGGCTCGAGCCCGATCTCGACGCGGCGACCTTCGCGGGCGAGCAGACGGTCGCGATCACCGTGAAGGAGCCGGTGACCGAGATCCTCCTCAACGCGGCCGAGCTCGCCATCCAGTCGGTGAGCGTGATCGCCGCCGACGGGGCGACGGTGGAGGGGAGCGCGGCGCTCGACGAGGCCGCCGAGCGGGCGCGCCTGCTCTTCCCGTCGCCGATCCCGCCCGGTGAGCACCGGCTGACGCTGCGCTTCACCGGCATCCTGAACGACCGCCTGCACGGCTTCTACCGCAGCACCTACAAGGACGCGTCGGGCGCCTCCCACGTCATCGCGGCCACCCAGTTCGAAGCCACCGACGCGCGGCGCGGCTTCCCGTGCTGGGACGAGCCCGCGCTCAAGGCGGTGTTCGGGGTCACCCTGGTGGTTCCGGAGCGGCTGGCCGCGATCTCGAACTCGCGGGTGATCAGCGAGACACCCACCGGCTCGGGGAAGAAGACGGTGGTCTTCGCCGACACCATCCGGATGTCCACGTACCTGGTGGCCTTCGTGGTAGGCGAGCTCGAGGCGACCCCTCCGGTGATGGTCGGCCCGACCCCGCTGCGCGTGTGGTGCGTGCCGGGCAAGCTCCACCTGACCCGCTTGGCGCTCGAGATCGGCGCCTTCTCGCTCGACTTCTTCGAGCGCTATTACGGCATGCCCTATCCGGGCGACAAGCTCGACATGCTCGCGATCCCCGACTTCGCGGCGGGCGCGATGGAGAACCTGGGCGCGATCACCTACCGCGAGACCGCGCTCCTGGTGGACGACACCGCGGCCTCGCACACCGAGCGCGAGCGCGTGGCGGACGTGGTGGCCCACGAGATCGCCCACATGTGGTTCGGCGACCTCGTGACCATGCTGTGGTGGAACGGGATCTGGCTGAACGAAGCCTTCGCGACCTTCATGGAGCTGCTGGCGGTGGATGCCTGGAAGCCGGAGTGGAAGCGCTGGACGACCTTCGGCGTGTCCCGGGCCGCCGCGATGGCGGTGGACGGCCTGCTGAACACGCGGCCCATCGAGTTCGAGGTGCGGGCGCCGCGCGACTGCGAGGCGATGTTCGATCTGCTCACCTACGAGAAGGGCGGCTCGGTCCTGCGCATGCTCGAGCAGCACCTGAGCGGTGAGGTCTTCCGCGACGGGGTGCGCCTCTATCTGGAGCGGCACCGCTTCGGCAACGCCGAGACCACCGATCTCTGGAAGGCCCTCGGCGACGCCTCGCGCCTGCCGATCCCCGAGGTGATGAACGGGTGGATCTTCCGGCCGGGCTACCCGCTCGTGATCGTCGAGCCCGAGGGCGTGGGCGTCAAGCTGAGCCAGCGCCGCTTCACCTACCTGCCCAGCGAGAGCGCTACCGAGCGCTGGCAGATCCCGGTGCGGCTGCGCGCCTCGGTCAAGCGCGGCTTCGTGGACAAGCCGATCCTGCTCGGCAACGAGGATCTGGCGGTGGCGCTGCCCGCGTCACCGGACTGGGTGGTGGCCAACGCGGGCGGGCACGGATTCTATCGCGTGCAGTACGCTCCGCCGCTGCTCAAGAAGCTCACCGGCGCGCTCGAGAAGCTCGCGCCCATCGAGCGCTTCAACCTGGTCAGCGACGCCTTCGCCCTGGCCCAGGCCGCGATGATGCCGGCGGCCGACTACCTCGACCTCACCGCCCGCTTCGGCGACGAGACCGACCGCAACGTGTGGACCGCGCTGATCGGCTCCCTCGGCTACGTCAACCGGCTCATCGCGGACGACTCGCGCCCGCATCTCGAGGCGCTGGTGCGCCAGCGGGTGGAGGGGGCGGTGGAGCGGCTCGGCTGGGAGCCCCAGGCCGACGAGGACGAGCTGGAGCGGCAGCTGCGCGGTGACCTGCTCCGCGCCGTCGGCACCCTCGGCAACGACCCGGTCGCGCAGGAGCGCGCCCGGGCCCTCTACGCGCGCTATCGCGAGGACGAGTCGGCGGTGGACGCCAACGTGCTGCCCGCCCTGATCGCGATCGTGGCCACCGCCGGCGGGGAGGCCGAGTACGACGAGTTCCTCCAGCGCTTCAAGGCCGCCCGCACGCCGCAGGAGGAGCAGCGCTACCTCTACGCCCTCGCCGGGTTCCAGCAGCCCGAGCTGGTGCGGCGCACGCTCGAGAAGACCACCAGCGGGGAGGTACGCAGCCAGGACGCCCCGTTCCTCATGCGGTCGCTCCTGATGGGCGTGCACAGCCGCGGGCTCGGCTGGGACTACGTCAAGGCGAACTGGCAGACGATGGCCCGGCAGTACCCGGGCAGCGCCTATCGCCGGATGTACGAGGGCGTGACCGCGCTCGTCAGCCCGGAGTGGGAGCAGGACGTGAAAGCCTTCTTCGAGACGAACCGGATCGTGCTCGGCGGCAAGACGCTCGAGCAGTACCTCGAGCAGCTCCGGATCGCGGTGCGGCTGCAGGAGCGCGAGGCGGCCACCCTCGCCGCCTACCTGGCGAAGCCGCCGCGTCCCCCGCGCCGCTAGCCCCCGAACAGGTCGACGAAGAAGTCCCGGACGCTCGAGCCGAAGGCGCCGGCGCCTTCCTTCGTGCGCTGCCACGCGGTTGTGGCGTCCGGCCCGGCGGCCCGGCCGGCCTCCGCGAGCTTCTGGCCGGTGAACTTGGCGCCTTCCACGACGGTGTTGCCGATCCCCTTGGCGAGCTCTCCCGCGCCCACGAGCACCTGACCGCGCCCGATCTGCTGCGCGCCGAGCCCCACCTGCTGGGTGGCCGCGTCGACGTGCGTGCTGTCGGCCGCCTGCACCGGACCGTGGCCGATCCCGACGAGCGCCGAGACCGTGAGGGTGACGATCAGCGAACGATGCCTCAGTGCCATCTCCACCTCCTTCGGTTGGCTTAATTCTCGATTCATGGTAACACCGTGCCGGGCCGGATCCGGCATGTTCGCGACCACTCCACCAACTTCCAGGACGAGGTGAGGGGATATGAAATACGGCGTGTTCCAGTTCTCCACCGACTACGCGATCCGCATCGATGACCTCGCGCGCGAGGCCGAGGCCCGCGGCTTCGAGTCGCTGTTCGTCCCCGAGCACACCCATATCCCGGCGAGCCGCAAGAGCCCTTGGCCGGGCGGGGCCGACCTGCCGCGCGAGTACTGGCACACCGTGGATCCGTTCGTGGGGCTGGCCGCCGCGGCGGCGGTGACCACCAAGCTCAAGCTCGGGACCGGGATCTGCCTGGTGATCGAACGCGACCCGATCGTGCTCGCCAAGGAGGTCGCGAGCCTCGACTATCTCTCCCGGGGTCGGGTGCTCTTCGGGATCGGCGGCGGGTGGAACGCCGAGGAGATGGCGCATCACGGGACGGACTTCGAGAACCGCTGGAAGGTGCTGCGCGAGCGCATCGCCGCCATGCAGGAGATCTGGACCAAGGACGAGGCGGAATACCACGGCAGGTTCGTGAACTTCGACAAGCTCTGGTCGTACCCGAAGCCGGTGCAGAAGCCGCACCCGCCGATCCTGATGGGCGGCGCCGGCCCCCACGCGCGGCAGCGGGCGGTGGACTTCGGGGGCCACTGGCTGCCGATCGGTGGGCGCTCCTACAGCGAGCCGATGGCGGAGACCATCGCGGATCTTCGGGCGCGGGCCGAGAAGGCGGGCCAGGATCCGGGCGCGGTCACCGTTTCTATCTTCGGCGCGCCCACCGACGAGGCGCGCCTGGCCGGCCTGCGTGACGCGGGCGTGTTGCGCGCGATCTTCGGCCTGCCTCCCGCGGGGCGCGATCAGGTCCTGCCGCTCCTCGACAAGTACGCGGCGCTCGCGGCGCGCATCGGGTAGTCTCTCGCGACCGTCGGGCGAGGTGCCGCGCGGGGGGCGGGGGTGCGGCCTCTGACCACGACCGGCGATCTCGACTCCCGACTCGATCAGGAGTTCCCAATCTGGGTTGTGGGCGGAGCCGCGAGCCTCGGCGGGGAACGGGTCAACCGGCCGCACCCCCGCCCCCCGCACGGCACCCGCCCGCGCTTGGCGAAGTCCGCCGGTTGACTACGAGCGCGTAGGGCCGCTTGCGCGTGTGGTGAGGGTGAAAATCGATAGGGCGGCGAGGCCGATGAGGGCGATGGCGAGGGCCCAGAGGTAGATCGCGAGGTAGCCGCCGGTGCGGTCGAAGAGTGCGCCGGAGAGCCAGGGCCCGAGCGCCGCACCGAGGTTGTTGCCGATGCCGAGCAGCCCGAAGATGAAGCCGTAGTGCGCCGGCGGCGCGATGCGGCTCAGCAGGACGGTGACGATGCTCGCGCGCGAGCCGAGCGGCAGGAAGAGAAAGAGCACGTAGCCCGCGGCCAGGGTCCAGAGCGGCCGCACTTCCATCCCGATCAGGCAGAGCATGCCCAGCAGCGAGCACGAGAAGGAGAAGAACCCGGCGGTGGGCCCGCCGAAGCGATCGGCCACCAGGCCCGCCAGCGCCCGGCCGCAGCCCGCGAGGACGCCACCGATGGCGAGCAGCAGGGACGCCTCGCCCGCCGTGAAGCCTCGCTCCGTGAAGTACAACGTGTGCTGGGTGGTGGCGAGGTAGCCGAAGAGCGGCGGTGTGGTGAACATCACCAGGAGGCTCCAGAAGCCCGCGGAGCGGACGATGCTCGCGACCGTCACCGCGGTTGCCCCCGGCCCCATGCGCCCGCGGTCCGCGGCGGACGCCAGACGCCTCGGGTGCGTGCGCCAGGCCCAGGGGATCAACGCGGCGATGGCCGCCGCGTAGCACCAGAAGGCGGGCCGCCAGCCCCAGTGCGTGATGATCCACTGGGCCGGCGCCGCCAGGGCGTAGGCCGCCATGGACCCCCCGAAGGCGATGCCGCTGGCCAGGCCCCGGCGCCGCACGTAGGCATCGGCGATGAGGGCGGCGTGGGTCGTCATCCCCGTGAGCCCGAGGCCGATGCCGCCCCCCAGGCCCATGGCCGCCAGGAAGAGGGGCAGGGTCGGGGCCAGGCTTCCCAGCAGCATGCCGAGCGCCATCAGCCCGAGACCCAGGCTGACGAGCAGCCGAGGGTTCCAGCGGGCGACCAGGTAGCCGGCGACGGGGCTGAGCAAGGCGCCGCCGAGCCAGAGCAGGGAGGCGGTGGCCGCGGTGGCCCCGCGGGAGCCGCCGAACTCGGTCAGCAGGGCGGGCAGGAAGACCGGGAAGGTATTGGTGATTCCGGCCACGACAGCATCGTGGCGAAGGCAAGCCAGAGCCGCGTGCTGGCAAGAGACTCCCCGGCTACAGTCACCCGAAGAGGGACGGCGGGGTGGGGGCCGGGCCCGAGGGGCCCGGAGTGAGGCTCAGTCGTCCGTCTCGGCGCGCTTCATGGCCTTCCGGCGCTTCTTCCGCGCCTCGGCCTGCTTGCGCTTCCGCTTGACCGACGGCTTCTCGTAGTACGCGCGCTTCTTCATCTCCTTGAAGAGCCCATCCTTCAGCATGAGCTTCTTCATGGTCTTCAGCGCGGACTCGACCTGATTGTCGTGCACCTCGATACGCATGACAGGCAAAGTACTCGGAGGCCGGGCCCCTGTCAATGCCCACGTGGGTGCCCACTCTTGGGTGATACGATGATCGCCCCCATGATCGCGCCTCCCGCCCGGTTGGAGCTCGCCCTGGCGCCCACGCCGATCCTCAAGCTCGATCGCCTCTCGCGCCGGCTGGGCGTGGAGCTCCACGTCAAGCGCGACGACTTGACCGGCCTGCTCGAGTCCGGCAACAAGGTCCGCAAGCTGGAGTTCCTGGTGGGGGAGGCTCTCCAGCAGGGCGCCGACACCCTGATCACGTGCGGCACGCCGGACTCCAACGGCTGCCGCGCGGTCGCCGCGGTGGCGGCGCGGCTCGGGCTCCGCGCGGTGCTCGCGATCCGGGGCGAGCGCCCGGCCGCGTATGACGGCAACCTGCTGCTGGGCCGGCTGCTCGGCGCGGAGACGCGCTACTATCCCGAGATCGAGCTCGAGCGCGCGCCCGAGGTCGCGGGCATAGTCATGGAGGCACTCGCCGCCGAGGTCCACGCTCGCGGCGCGCGACCCTACATCATCCCGGAGAGCGGCGCGGGCGAGCTGGGCGCGCTCGGCTACGTCGAGTGCGCGGTCGAGCTGTCGGAGCAGATCCACCACGGGGCGCCGCGCTTCGACACGGTCGTCATCACCGCCGGGAGCGGCGGCAGCCACGCCGGCCTGCTCATGGGCAAGCAGCTCGCCGGGCTTCCCGGGGAGATCGTGAGCGTGCCGGCCACCGCGCCCGCCGAGCAGGTGCGCGAGGCGATCGCCCGGACCGTGGGCGCCGCCATCCAGCGCTTCGGCTTCGCCATCGAGGTGCCCAAGGCCATCCACCTCCTGGACGGCTACCAGGGAGCCGGGGCCGCGGGCGCGACCGACGAGGAGCTCGGCCTCCTCGTGGAGCTCGCCCGGGAGGAAGGGCTGCTGCTCGATCCGGTCTACACCGCCAAGGGCTTTCGCGGCTTGGTGGAGACGCTCGCGCGCGATCCGAAGGCGCTGGGGCAGCGGGTCTGCTTCATCCACACGGGGGGACTCTTCAGCCTGTTTCCGTTCAGGGACCGCTTGAGTCGCCTGCTGGCGCAGGGCGAGCCCAGTAAGGGCTAGATGGTGTAGGTCTTGCCCTGCTCCAGGATGTGGATGCGGGTGGGGTCGATCTTGGCCAGCTCTTCCGCGGTCTCCTGATAGAGCTGCGGCTTGATGTGATAGATCCAGATCGGGAGATCCGGCGGCATCTTGTCGATCTCCTGTCGCAGCATCTCCGGGGTGAGATGCCCGGAGGCCTTCGCGAGCAGCGACAGGCGGTTGGGGAAGGCGGTCTCCACGATCAACGCCTTGAGGCCACGCATCTCGCGCGCGATCTGCCAGATCCGCTTCGTCGGGCCGGTGTCGCCGCTGAAGACGAAGCCGGTCTCTCCGTCGTGAATCACGAAGCCGGTGGTGGGGACGGTGTGCTCGACGAGCACGGGGGTCACCCACAGCTCGCCCACCCGCGACTCCCCCTCCTCGGGCAGCTCGCGGAAGCCCAGCACGGACTGCGCGGCCGACGGGATGTTCGTGAAGTTCGGCCAGAGGGTGTCGTTGAAGGCGTGGGTGCGGAGCGATTCCACGACCGGCGCGATGCTGCAGGCGGTGACCCGGCGGTCGGGCGCGACCATCGCGAGGGTGTCCGTGAGGAACGCGAGCCCGGCGGTGTGGTCGAGGTGGGCGTGGCTGATCAGGGCGTGCTGGATCTGGATCTGCTCGGGCACCGAGAGAGCGCCCCCGACGGTTCCCGCGTCGACCAGCACGCGGTCGTCGACGAGGAAGGCGGTCGGCCTCTGCCCCGGTCCTTCGCTGCCGTAGGTCCCGAGGACTTTAATCTTCAATGAAGCCCTTCATGAGGCCGTGTGTCCCCCCGGTTCGGGCGGTTGGCACTTCCGCGGATTCTAGTCTAGCAGCGAGAGGGGTGTCAATCCGAGGGAATTGGACGACCGTTGCCGCACGCAACTGTCCGTCCCCAAAGGTCAGCAGCGCTCTTACTCGCAGGCGGCGGAGGTCTTGAACCGGACCGCGAACTCTTCGAGCTCCCGGCAGGGATCCCCGGCTCCCCTGGACGGGGTCGTCTCCTCCCGCCGGACCGCCAGGACCACGCTCTTGAGGTAGGCGTACTGGAGGCGGACGGCGTCCGAATACTCGAGGTCCCAGCCGGTCATCAGGAGCTCCACGCTCGCGACGTGCGCCTCGACCTCGCACTCGTGCCGGCGGCTCTGGCACCGGCCGTCGCCATGGCCCAGGACGAAGTGGGCCAGCTCGTGGCTGAGGACGGCCTGGGCGATCAGGTCATCGGCGACCACCGCCCGGTTGATCATGATGCGGCCCGGGCGGCCGAGATCGCCGAAGCCGGTGCGTGGGGTGAAGTAGGCGGCCGGGCGGGCCATGGCCGAGAGCGCCGGATCTTCGCCGACGCGCACCGCCGGCGGTGGGCCCTGGATCCCGCGGGACTCCAAGATCTGCCGGGCGGCCCGCTCGTACTCGTCGATCCGGGCCTGCTCGAGATCGCTGAAGGACTTGAGCGGCGCCGCGCAGGCCGTCAGGCCCAGCGCGACCACCAGCGCCACGCGTCGAAGAGCTATCACCTATCGAGCATGACATGCTCGGTAATTTCTCCGCTGCGGGCTCTCGCGGCGTGGCGCTCCCTCCGCCCCGTGTGGCATACTTTGCGCGTGATCTTTCAGCAGATCCTGAACGAGGAGTCTGGCTGCCTCTCCTACCTGATCGGCTGCGCCCAGGCCGGGCTAGCGGCCATCGTGGACCCGGCTCGCGATCGGGTGGACGACTACGTGGCCATGGCGCGACGCAAAGGCCTCACGGTCAGCGCCATCCTCGAGACCCACGTGCACGCCGACCACGTGTCGGGCAACCAGGCGCTGGCCGCCAAGACCGGGGCACGGATCCACATCCACCCCGCGGCCAACGCCGCCTTCGCCCACGACCCGGTGGAGCATGGCCGGGAGCTGCGGATCGGCAGCGTGGCGCTCCAGGTGGTGCACGTGCCCGGCCATACCCCCGACAGCATCGCGCTACTGGTGACCGACCTCGACCGCGGCACCGAGCCCTGGTTCGTGCTGACCGGCGACACGCTCTTCGTGGGCGACGTGGGCCGGCCCGACTTCGGCGGGGAGCAGGCCGCGGCCAGCCTCTACGCGAGCCTCACCGAGCGCCTCCTGCGACTGCCCGACAGCGTGGAGGTGTACCCGGCCCACGGCGCCGGGTCGAGCTGTGGGCGGGCCATGTCGAGCAAGACCGCGACCACCATCGGGTTCGAGCGGCGCTTCAACGCCGCGCTGCAGGCGCCCGACGCGGAGGAGTTCGTCCGGCGGCTCATGACGGGGCTGCCGCCCAAGCCGCCCAACTTCGACCGCATCATCGCGCGCAATCGCGCCCAGGCGCTGCCCCAGAGCGGCGAGCCGCGGCCACTCTCGGCGGTCCAGGTCAAGGAGCTGCTCGACAAGGGGGCCTGCGCGCTCGACGTGCGCAGCCCGGAGGAGCACGGAGAGGCGCATATCCCCGGAGCGCTCAACGTCTGGATCGAGAGCCCGCAGTTCGCCAACCGGGTCGGGCTCTTCGCGCCCGCGGAGGCGCCGGTGGTACTGGTGGTGGCGAGCCCCACCGATCTCGGCCGCGCGGTACAGGGGCTCGGCCGCGTCGGGCTCGACGCGATCGCCGGTCATCTGCAGTGGGGGATGACCGAGTGGAAGGGCCAGGGGCTGCCGCTCGGGCGGGTGCCGCAGATCAGCGTGCACGATCTGGCCACCATGAAGGACGAGCGGCCCGACCTCGTGGTCGTGGACGTGCGCGAGCTGGTCGAGTGGGACGAGGGGCACATCGACGGTGCCCTGCACCTGCCCATGGGGGAGGCGCTGGCCCGCAAGGACCTGATCCCGGCGGGGCGGCCGAAGGCGGTCCTCTGCGCGGGCGGGCTGCGCTCCAGCACCGTGATCAGCGCGCTGAGCCGCGCCGGCTTCACTGACTTCTACAATGTCATCGGCGGCATGACCGCGTGGCAGAAGGGCGGCTACAGCACGGTGAAGCGTTGACCCACGAGAGCTTCGACTACCCGGCGATGGCGCGCGCCCTGATCCTGGGCGACAAGGACACGGTAGCCAAGAAGACGCAGGAGGGCCTGGCCCTCTCGATGGACCCGAAGGACCTGATCTTCCGCGGGCTGATCCCCGGCATGGACGTGGTCGGCGAGAAGTTCCGGCGCAACGAGTACTACGTCCCCCAGGTGCTGCTGTCGGCGCGGGCGATGTACGCGGGGCTCGATCTGCTCAAGCCCCTCATCACCAAGGCGGGCGGAGCCGACCAGAACCTGGGCGTGATCGTGATCGGCACCGCGCAGGGCGACCTGCACGACATCGGCAAGAACCTGGTGGCGATGATGCTCGAGGGTGCCGGCTTCAAGGTGATCAACCTGGGCCGGGACGTGGCCCCCGAGAAGTTCGTGGCCGCGGTCCAGGAGCACTCGGCCCACATCGTCGGCATCTCCGCGCTGATGACCACGACGATGCCCGCGATGAAGCGCACCATCGACGCGCTCGAGAAGGCGGGGCTTCGCGATCGGGTCAAGGTCATGATCGGGGGCGCCCCGGTGAACCAGGCCTACGCCGACGAGATCGGCGCCGACGGCTACGCCAGGGACTCCACCATCGCGGTGGTGCGCGCCAAGGAGCTGCTCGGCGTGCCGGTGAACGCGTGATGGCGGCCCGCGCGCGCGGCTGGGAGATCGTGGAGCGCGTCCGCGCGGGCGAGCGCCTGGTCTTCGACGGCGGCTACGGCACCGCGCTCTTCGACGCGGGCCTCGGGAACGGCGACTGCCCGGAGCTCTGGAACGACACGCACCCTGACGTGGTCCGCGGGATCCACCAGGGGTACTTCGACGCGGGCTCGCAGCTCGTCGAGACCAACACCTTCGGGGGCACCGCGCTCAAGCTCCACGAGTACGACGAGCGCCTCGGGCACGACATGGGTGCGCGCACCCGCGAGCTGAACGAGAAGGGCGTGCGACTGGCCCGGGCGGCCTGCCCGCCCGGCGGCTTCGTGGCCGGCTCCATCGGGCCCACCAGCTACCTGCCGCTCGACTACGGCGTCGGCAAGAACGTGGCCACCGACGAGGAGTACTTCGCGACGTTCCGGGAACAAGCCCATGCCCTTGCCGCGGCGGGAGTGGACTGCTTCGCGGTGGAGACCATGATGTTCCCGCAGGAGGCGGCCGCGGCGGTGCGGGCCTGCAAGGCCGTCGCGGACCTGCCGGTCATGGCCACCATGTTCTTCCAGTACGAGGAGCTGCACGACCGCGACCGGACCATGTGGGGCGAGAGCCCGGCCGACGTGGCCCGGCAGCTCCTGGCCGCGGGGGCGGACATCGTGGGGATGAACTGCGGGCGCGGCCCGGACCGAGCCATCGTGATCATCCGCGAGATGCGGCAGGTCACGGACGCGCCGCTCATCGCCTACCCGAACGCGGGGCTGCCGATCACCACCGGCGGGCAGACCACCTACGAGCTCGGCCCCGAGGAGATGGTCAAGGACTACCCGGCGCTCCTCGACGCCGGCTGCAATATCGTCGGGGGCTGCTGCGGGTCGAACCCCGAGCACATCCGCCTCATCGCCGACGTGGTGCGCTCCCGTCGCGCGCGGTGACCGCGGCGCTCTCCGTCCTCTCTCCCACCCCCGCCGTCCTGGACGGCCTGCCGCTCGCGATCGACCGGGACGAGGTCCTGCGCTTCCAGGGCTATAAGAAGGACGTGGACGTTCCCAGCCCCCAGGTGCTGGTGATCTTCGAGGAAGCGCTGGCCCTGGGCCGGAGCCTGATCGCGCCCCGGGTGGTCTACCGCGCGGTCACGGTGACCGGCGGCGCGGCGGATCGCATCGACGCGGGCGGCGAGCGGCTCCACGTCCCCCAGATCGCGCGGCTCTGGGGCTCCATCGAGGCGGTGGGTGCGGGCATCTGCACGGTCGGCGAGGCCATCGAGGCGCACGTGCGCCAGCTCTTCGACGCGCGCGAGTTCCCGCTGGCCGTGATGCTCGACAGCGTCGGGTCCGCCGCGGTGGAGAGCCTCGCCGAGTACGCCAACGACCTGCTCTGCCAGGCCGGTCTCCGGGCGGGGACGAAGGTCACCAACCGGATCAGCCCCGGCTACGCCGGGTGGGACACCGCCGAGCAGGCGGCGCTCTTCCGCCTGTGCCCGGGCGACCCTATCGGGGTGCGCCTCAACGAAGCCTGCTTCATGACGCCGGGCAAGAGCATCAGCTGGCTGGTGGGGATCGGCCCCGAGGCGCGGGTGGACCACTACTTCACCCAGTGCCGCCGCTGCTGGATGCGGGACTGCGCCTATCGCCGGGCGCCCGCCGCCACCACGGTGCGGCAGCCGGGGCACGGGGTGTGGTGATAGGCTGGGTGAACATGGGCGACAACGTGATCCTGGTCGGCTTCATGGGAGCGGGCAAATCGTCGGTGGGGCGGCTCCTCGCCCGCCGGCTCGGCCGCTGCTTCGTGGAGACCGACGACATGATCACGGCCCACGAGGGCCGCTCGATCCCGGAGATCTTCGCGCAGCGGGGCGAGGCCCACTTCCGCGCGCTGGAGGAGGAGACGGTGCGGCTGCTCGCGCTCAAGTCCGGGGACGTGATCGCCACCGGCGGGGGCCTGCCCTGCCGCGACGGGCGCCCCGAGGCGCTGCGGGCCCTCGGCACGATGGTGTGGCTCCGCGGCGACTTCGACGCGGTGTACGAGCGCGCGCAGCGGGTGGGCGCGCGGCCGATGCTGGCCGGCCGCGGACGCGACGAGATTGAGGCCCTCTATCGCGCGCGCGAGCCCTACTACCGCCAGGCCGACCTCACGGTCGACACCACCAGCATCAACCCCGACCAGGTCGTCTCCAAGCTCCTGCTCCTCCTCCGCGAGAAGGTCTCCCTCTCCCCCCTGGGGAGAGGGCAGGGTGAGGGGCGGACGTAGCGTCATGCCCTCCCCCCTCCTCACCCGCCTGGCCGAGCGCCCGCTCCTCTGCGACGGGGCCATGGGCACCCTGCTCTACGCGCGCGGGGTCGCCCTCGACGCGTGCTTCGATGTGCTGAACCTCAGCGAGCCCAAGCTCGTGCAGTCGGTGCACTCGGAGTACATCGCGGCAGGCTGCGACGCCATCGAGACGAATACCTTCGGGGCCAACCGCTTCAAGCTGGCCAGCCACGGGCTGCAGGCCCGCGTGCGCGAGATCAACCTGCGCGGAGCCAAGCTCGCGCGCGACGTGCGCGAGAGCATGGGCCGCGACGTGATGGTACTGGGATCGATCGGCCCGCTCGGCAAGTATCTGGCCCCGATCGGCAGCATCGAGCCCGCCGACGCGCGCGCCGCGTTCCACGAGCAGGCGGAGGGGCTGCTGGAGGGCGGCATCGACGCCTTCGTGATCGAGACGTTCTCGGACCTCACCGAGATGCGGATGGCGGTGGAGGCCGTCCGCGCTCTCACCGACCTGCCGATCCTCGCCGAGGTGGCCTTCAACGACGAGGGCGTGACCTTCACGGGCCGCACCGCCGCCGAGGTCGTCCGTGCGCTCCGGGAGCTGCCGATCCAGGCGGTGGGCGCCAACTGCTCGGTCGGCTCCAGCGTGCTCTACGACATCCTGGAGCAGATGCTGCCGGAGGCGGGCGGCCTCCACGTGGTCATCCAGCCCAACGCGGGGCTGCCGAGCCGGGTGGGGGAGCGGCTGATGTATCTCTCCTCGCCGATCTACATGGCGGACTACGCGGCGCGGATGATCGCGAGCGGCGCGCGGCTGGTCGGCGGCTGCTGCGGAACGACGCCGGAGCACATCCGGGCGATGCGGGAGGCGCTCGACCGGCTGGCCCCCGAGCGGCGCGCGGCGCGCGTCGAGCCGGCGCGCCGGGCCCGGGTGCCGACCGCCGAGCCCTCCGGCGTCGCCACCAGCGCCCCGCCCACGCTGCTCCAGCGCCGGCTCGACGCGGGCGAGTTCCTCGTCACGGTCGAGCTGGACCCGCCGCGCGGCCACAATATCGAGAAGCTCGTGCAGGGGGCGAAGCTCCTCAAGGAGCGCGGGGTCGAGATCGTGGACATCAACGACGGCTCCCTCGGCCGGGTGCGGATGTCGGTCCTGCCCACCGCGATGCTGGTGCGCGACGCGACCGGGCTCGACATCAACATGCACTTCACCTGCCGGGACCGGAACCTGATGGGCATCCAGGCGGATCTCCTCGGCGCCCACGCGATGGACATCCGCAATATCCTGGCCATGACCGGCGATCCCCCGCGCACCGGCGACTACGTCAACGCCACCGCGGTGTTCGACGTGGACGCCATCGGCCTCATCCGCATCCTCGCCGAGATGAACCGCGGTCTCGACGCCACCGGCACCTCGATCGGCGAGCCCACGACGTTCAGCGTGGGGGTGGCGCTGAACCCGGCCACCGAAGAGCCGGCGCGCGAGATGGAGCGCTTCCTCGCCAAGGTCGAGGCGGGCGCGCGCTGGGTGCAGACGCAGCCCATCTACGATCTCGACGTGCTCGACCGGTTCTTCGCGCGGACACGCCCGCCGATTCCCCTGGTGGTGGGCATCATGCCGCTCCATTCCTCCCGCCACGCCGAGTTCCTGCACAACGAGGTGCCGGGCATCACGGTGCCCGACGCGGTGCGCGCGCGCATGAAGGAAGCGGGTGAGCGCGGCCTGCGCGCGGGCATCGAGATGGCCCAGGGCCTGCTGCGCGACGTGCGCGCCCACCACGCCGGCGCCTACCTGATGCCGTCCTTCGGCCGTTTCGAGGTCGTGGCTGAGGTCCTGGACGCGCTGCACTGAGATGGCGGCCATGTACGAGCTGGGTGCCGCTGAGGCCGCCCGGCGCATCCGCGCCGGCACGCTGTCGCCCTCCAATCTGCTCGCGGCCTGCCTCAAGCGCACGGACGCGGTCGAGCCCGCGGTCGCCGCGTGGGTGCGGCTCGATCGCGACGCGGCCGCGCGGGTGGCGGTGCAGCGTGACATCGAGGCCCGTGAGGGGCGGTTCATGGGCCCGCTTCACGGCGTACCCGTCGCGCTGAAGGACATCTTCGACGCGGCCGGCGTGCCCACCACCGCGGGCGCGCCCGCCTGGGCCACCCGGACCCCCGCGGTCGACGCGCCGTCGGTCGCGGCGCTGCGCGGCGCGGGCGCGGTGCCGATGGGCAAGCTCGCCACCACGCCCTTCGCCTACCTCGATCCCTCGGTCACCCGCAACCCGTGGAATCCCGAGCACACCCCCGGCGGCTCGTCGAGCGGCCCCGCGGCGGCGGTGGCCGCGCGCATGGTGCCACTCGCGCTCGGATCGCAGACGGTGGGCTCGGTGCTGCGGCCGGCCGCGTATTGCGGCGTCGTCGGGCTCAAGCCCACGCACGGCCGGATCAGCTCGGCGGGCGTGCTCGAGCTGGCGGGCAGCCTGGACCACGTGGGCGTCTTCGCGCGGGCGGTGGAGGACTGCGCGCTCGCGCTCGCGGTGCTGGTGGGCGGCGATCCCGCGCCGGCCGATTACGTCGGGGCGGTGGTGGACCCGGCGGCGCCCCGCCTGGGCGTGCTCGCGCCGTTCCTGGCGCGCACGACGCCCGAGATGGGCAAGCACCTGGAAGCGGTCACGCGGGGCCTCGCCGCCGCCGGGGCGCTCCTGGAGGACGTGACCTTGCCCGCCGCGTTCGCGTCGATCTACGACGTGGGCGCCACCGTGCTGCGGGCGGAGGCGGCCGCCGCGCACGCCCCGCTCTTCCCCGCGCACGCGGCCGAGTACCCGCCGAAGATCAAGGAGCTGATCGAGCTGGGCCACGCGATCTCCGCGCCCGTGTACCTCGCCGCGCAGGCCGCGCGGCGGCAGGTGCGTGAGGCGGTGGGGGCGATCGCCGCGCGCTACGACGCCTTCCTCCTGCCGACCATCGGGGCCCCGGCGCCCCGCGGACTCGGCTCCACCGGCGATCCGTCGTTCTGCTCGCCGTGGAGCTTCCTGGGCATGCCCGCCATCACGCTGCCGACCGGGGTGGAGGGCGGCCTGCCGCTGGCCGTCCAGCTCGTCGCCGCCCCGTGGAGCGAGGCGCGGCTGCTGGCGGCGGCCGCCTGGTGCGAGCGCGTGATCGGCTTCGCCGCCGGCCCACCGCTCTGAGGCCGCGGGCATGAAGATCGGCCGCCTCTTCCCCGACCTGCTGGCCACCCTGGGCCGCGCCGCGTCCTCCGAGGCGGGCTTCACGCGCACGCTCAAGCAGCTCGTGGCGCTCTCCGGCGCCCGCGCGGGCGGCCTGCGATTTCGCCCCGGTGACGGCGCGCCGGTGGACGTGATCGTCGGCGCGCGGCGCGGCTCCGCCCTCGAGCGGTGGATCCAGGAGCGGCTCGAGCGGCCGGCGCGGGGCGTGCGGGTCGAGAAGCTGACCGAGGCGCCGCCGGGTCTCCGGCCGTGCGACACCACGCTGCTGAGCGCCGCGCTCGGTGACCCCGCGCGCCGCGTCGGGGGTCTCGTGCTGATCGGACCGGGCGGCGCGCGCGGGCTCGGCCGCGAGACGATTCCTCCGAGCTTCCCGCGCGAGTTCGGCCACGCCCTCGAGCACGTCTGGCGCCTGCGCCAACGCACCATCCGCCTCGAAGTCATCAACCAGGTGATGGCGCTCACCGCGACCACCCTGCCGCTCGAGCGCGTCTACGAGCAGACCGCGGAGGCGGTCTCCCGGTTGATCCGCTTCGACGCCCTCGGCGTGACGCTGCTCGATCGCGAGCGGGGGGACTTCCGGGTCCTCGACGTGGCCGCGCGCGCCGCGCTGCCCGAGATCTTCGATTTCCGCATGCCGACGGTCGGGACCCTGACCGCGTGGGTGGCGAGCCAGCGGGCGCCGCGGCGCGTGGACGACGCCACCACCGATCCGTCGATCCCGGCGGTGAGCCGCGAGCTGCTGTCGCGGCGCGGCTTCCGGTCGGCGGTGCTGGCCCCGCTGCTCTCGCAGGGCGAGGTGATCGGCACGCTGAACGTCACCCACCGCGAGCCCCACGCCTTCACGGACACCGACGTGGAGATCCTGATGGAGGTGGCGCGCCCGCTCGCCTCGGCGGTGGAGCACGCGCGCCTGCACGCGGAGAGCGCGCGGCGGGCCGAGGAGCTCGCCGCGCTGAATCGCACGAGCCAGCTCATCACCGCGCGGCTCGACCTGCCCTCGGTGCTGGAGACGATCAGCCGCTCCGTCACCCCGCTCATGGGCAGCACCGGCTGCGGCATCGGGCTCCTGAGCCCCGACCGGACCCTGATCGAGCACGCGGCGGCCCACGGCTTCCGCACTCCGGAGTGGCGGAACCTCTCGGTCCGGGTCGGGGAGGGGATCATCGGTCTCGCCGCCTCGTCGGGCCGGGCGGTGCGCTCCGACGACCTCCGCGAGGACCCGCGCTCCGCGCGGCGGGACCTGGACGAGAAGGAAGGGATCCGCTCGATGCTGAGCGTACCGCTCCGGGTCGGCGGCCAGATCATCGGCGTCATCTCCGCCTTCTCCACCGAGGCGCGCGCCTTCGGGGACCGGCAGCAGGCCGTGCTGGAGAGCTTCGCGGATCAGGCCGGCATCGCGATCCAGAACGCGCGCCTCTTCGAGGAGACCCAGCGGCGCGCCCGGGAGACCCAGGCCCTGCTGCGCGCGGGCCACGCGGTCAACCAGAGCCTCGACGTGAGCGAGACCGTTCGGGTCATTCTCCACCAGGCCCGCGAGGTGCTGGAGGTGCAGTCGTGCGGCCTGTTCACGCTGGACGCGGCCACCGGCGAGCTGACCGCCACCGCCAGCCTCGACCTGCCCGCGGAGGCCCTGCACGCGATCCGCCTGCGGGTGGGCGAGGGCATCACCGGGGTGGCGGTCAAGGAGCGGCGGCCCGTGCAGACCGCGGACCTCTACCGGGATCCCCGGGTGCGGTACCCGCAGGCGGGGCTGCGCTCCATGCTGGCGGCGCCGCTGATCGTGGGCGAGCAGACGATCGGCGCCCTCACCGTGCTCCGCACCGACGTTCATCACTTCAGCGCCGAGGAGGAGTCGCTGGTGTCCGCGTTCGCGGACCAGGCGGCGATGGCCCTCGAGCACGCGCGCCTGTTCAGCTCGGTCCGCACCTACTCCGAGCGCCTGGAGGCGATGGTGGAGGCGCGCACCCACGAGCTCGACGAGCAGAAGCGCTTCGTGGAGGTGGTGCTGGAAACGCTGCCCCTGGGCCTCTTCGTCCTCGACGCGGAGCTGCGCGTGATCAGCACGAACCGGGAGGGCGCGGCGCTGGTGCCGGTGGAGGCCGCCGCGCGCCCGCCCTTCGCGGAGCTGATGCCGCCCGCCAAGGTGGCCGCGGTGCGCTCGTTCCTTCAGGGCGCGGTGACCGCGCGCGAGGTGCGCCACGCCGAGGAGGAGCTGCCCGCGGGCGGCGAGACCCTCACGGTGCGCCTGACCGCGACGCCGCTGCGCGCCCCGCAGGCCACCCACGTGCTGGTCCTGGTGGAGGACATCACGCTGCAGAAGCGGCTCGAGCGCCAGATGGTGCTGACCGAGCGGCTCACCACCGCGGGGCGGCTGGCCGCGGGGGTGGCGCACGAGCTGAACAACCCGCTGGCCACCATCGCGGGCTGCGCGGAGGCCCTGAAGGAGCGGTCGCAGGACCCGCACCTGCGCGACCTGGACGCCTTCAAGGATTTCCCGAGCTATCTCGCCCTGATCGAGGAGGAGGCCTACCGCTGCAAGGAGATCACCGGGAACCTGCTCCATTTCGTGCGCGACCCGGGCAGCCGCCGCGCCCCGACCGATCTGAACGTGCTGGTGGACAAGGTGCTGGAGCTGATCGGGCACCAGTCCCGCTACGCCCAGAGCCGGCTCGAGCGGCGCCTCGACGCCGAGCTGCCCGACGTGGTGGCCAACGACGGCCAGCTCCGCCAGGTCTTCCTCGGGCTCGCGAGCAATGCCCTCGACGCGATGGACGGCCGCGGCACCCTGACCGTCACCACGCGTCGAGTCAACGCTCGGGAAATTGAGATCGCGTTTACGGACGAGGGGCCGGGCATTCCCGAGCACATCCTGCCGCGCGTGTTCGATCCCTTTTTCACCACCAAGCCGCCGGGACAGGGCACCGGGCTCGGCCTCGCGATCGCCCAGGGCATCGTGGCCGACCACGACGGCCGCTTCGAGGTGGACTCCCGCGTGGGCGCCGGCACCACCTTCCGCGTCATCCTGCCGGTGGTGCCGAGCGAGGCGTCGAGGACTCGATCGTGAGCGCACTGATCCGGGTGCTGGTGGCCGACGACGAGAAGAACCTGCGCGAGCTGTTGGTACGCGAGCTCTTGCGGAAGGGGCACGCGGTGACCGGCGTCGCCGACGGTCAGGCCGCCCTGGAGCACTTCAAGGACGAGGTGCCCGACGTGCTGCTGCTCGACATGAAGATGCCCCACGTCGAGGGCATCGAGGTGCTGCGCGAGCTGCAGGATTTCCCGGAGGCCCCCCAGGTTATCGTCATGACCGGCTTCCAGGAGGTGTCCACCGCGGTCGAGGCGATGAAGCTCGGGGCCTACGATTACCTGACCAAGCCCGCGCGCATCGAGGAGCTGGACATCCTGATCCGGAAGGCGGCCGAGAAGGCCCGCCTCATGCGCCAGAACGTGGTCATGCGCGCCCAGCTCGACGAGCCGGGCTACCAGGGCATCATCACCAGCAGCCCGCGGATGGAGGAGGTGCTGCGCCTCGTCGACCGGGTGGCCCCCACCGAGTCGTCGGTGCTGGTGCTGGGCGAGAGCGGCACCGGCAAGGAGCTGGTGGCCCGGGCCATCCACGACCGGTCGCCCCGCGCCCGGCAGGCCTTCGTGCCCATCCACTGCGGCGCGCTCGCGCGCGAGGTGCTCGAGAGCGAGCTGTTCGGCCACGAGAAGGGCGCGTTCACGGGGGCGGTGGCCACCAAGCCCGGCCTCATCGAGCTGGCCGACGGCGGCACCCTGTTCCTCGACGAGATCGGCGAGATGGAGCCGGAGAGCCAGGTGAAGCTGCTCCGGGTGCTCGAGTCGCACGCCTTCTTCCGGGTGGGCGGCACCCGGCGGCGCACGGTGGACATGCGCCTGGTGGCGGCCACGAACCGCGATCTCGCGGAGGCGCTCCGGGTGGGCCAGTTTCGCCAGGATCTCTTCTACCGCATCAACACCATCACGATCACGCTGCCGCCGCTGCGCGACCGGCGCGAGGACATCCGCCGTCTGGTGGAGCACTTTCTCGAGCAGAACGCGACCTACGGGCGCAAGCGCCTGTCCGACGCGGCCATGGACGCGCTCGAGCGTTACGGCTGGCCCGGCAATGTCCGCGAGCTGCAGCACGCGGTGCAGCGCGCGGTGATCCTCTCCCCGGGCGACGTGATCCAGCCGGCAGACCTGCCCGACGAGATCCGCGGCGACCGTGCGCCGAGCGCGTCACCCGGCGGCAGCCTGGAGGAGATGGAGCGCCAGCACATCATCACCACGCTGCGCCACGTGGGCGGGCACCGCGCGAAGGCCGCCACGGTGCTCGGCATCGATCCCAAGACGCTCTACCGCAAGATCCAGGAGTACGGAATCTCGGCCGACGCGTACAAGTAGGACCCGCTCACCGGATGATGCCGCCGCCGTACTCGCAGTGGCCGCTGAACAGCGAATGCGGGCTGGAGGGGCGCCACCAGCCGCCGGTGCGGGCGCACCGCTCCCCGAGCTCCTCCTGAGTGTAGGCGGGCGGAATGGGCGCCTGGCCCGCGGCGCCGCCGGCGAGAGCCAGCAGGCTCAACAGGGCGACGGCTTCTCGTCTCGGCACGGAGATGAGCATACTCCCGGCCGTGGAAGGCTCCACGGTAGATGGATCTGGAGTACGCCCGACGATTCCCTTGCGCATCGTGCTGGCAGGGAATTTGCCTCAGAATCCCCCGCGCAGTGACCGAAGCGGCCAAGTGTATGGAATGACTTGGACGGACGGCGCGCCGCACCCGGTGGCGTAGCGACCTCGGTAAAAACGTCGGATAAGAATTACCGTCCAGGGGCTAGCCGGTTGGCCTGGAGGTGCCTCCAGGGTAGATCGAGAAGGGAGGCTCGAGGTCAAGTGACGGATCCGGTCCTAGGCGAGGAAGAGGCCGCGGCCCGACTCGCGGCGATCGTCGATTCCTCCGACGATGCCATCGTGAGCAAGACGCTCGAGGGTGTCATCACGTCCTGGAATCAGGCGGCCGAACGCATCTTCGGGTATACCGCGGCGGAGGCCGTAGGCCGGCACATTTCGCTGATCATTCCGGAGGAGCGGCGGTCGGAGGAGACCGAGGTCCTGTCACGCCTGGTCCGAGGAGAGCGGATCAATCACTTCGAGACGATACGGCGGGCCAAGGACGGCCGGCCCGTTGATATCTCCCTCACGGTGTCGCCCGTCCGGAACTCCGCCGGCCGCATCATCGGGGCCTCGAAGGTCGCGCGCGACATCTCGGACCAGCGACGCCGTGAGGAGGAGCGGCAGTCGCTCCTCGAACGCGAGCGGGAGGCACGCGCCGAGGCCGAGGCCGAGGCCGTGAACCGAAGCAAGGATCAATTCCTCGCGACGCTGTCGCACGAGCTCCGAACCCCGCTCAACGCCATCTATGGCTGGGCCCGCATGCTGGACACGGGCCGTCTCGATGAGCCGGCGATTCGCCGCGCAACCGAGGCGATCCTCCGCAACGCGGCAGCCCAGGTGCAGCTCATCGAGGACCTGTTCGATGTCTCGCGCGTGATCACGGGCAACATGCGCCTGGAGGTGCGGCCGCTGAACGTTGCGGCGGTGCTCGAGGCCGCGCTCGACACGGTCCGACCGGCCGCGACGGCGAAGGGGGTCCATCTCGAGTCGGTCCTCGAACACGGCGCGGAGGCGATGATGGGAGACCCCGCCCGCCTCCAGCAGGTGATCTGGAATCTGCTCATGAACGCAGTCAAGTTCACGCCGAGAGGGGGCCGAGTCACGGCACATCTGCGGCGGGTCGACACCCACATCGAGATCGTGGTCAGCGACACCGGAGAGGGCATCGCACCCGAGCACATGCCGCGCCTCTTCCAGCGGTTCGGCCAGGCCGACAGCAGCTCGACGCGCGGGCACACCGGGCTCGGCATCGGGCTGGCGCTCGTACGGCATCTCGTCGATCTCCACGGGGGCATGGTGAATGCCCACAGTGCGGGCCAAGGGCTTGGGGCCACGTTTACCGTGACGCTGCCGGTGTCCGCGGTGCCCGCGCTGTTCCCGCCGCCGCCGCATCCAGCGAGCGAGCCGGCGAGCGCTCCCGGGACCGATCAACAGAAGCCGGTCTCTCTCCGCGACCTCCGGATTCTGGTAGTGGATGACGACGCCGAGGGCTTGGAGCTTGCCGCGCTCATTCTCATCAATGCCGGGGCGGAGGTGCGGACGTCGCCGTCCGCGGCCGACGCGATCGCCGTACTCGAAGGCTGGTCCCCCGACGTGCTGGTGACCGACCTTGCGATGCCGGGCGAAGACGGCTTCAGCCTCTTGCGGCGGGCTCGCCGAGTGACGACGCAGCGCGGGCGCCGGCTTCCGGCCTTGGCCCTGACGGCGTATGGGCGATCGGAGGACCGCATCCGGGTTCTCGCGGCGGGCTTCAGCCTGCACCTAGCCAAGCCGGTCAACCCGGCGGAGCTGGTGCTGTGTGTGGCGAGTCTAGGCGGCCGCACGGAGTAGCTGGCCGTGCGGTCTCCCATCTAGTGTAAGTCCGCGTCCCCACAGCGCCGCCTCGCGTCACCCGATCGGGCAGAACGCCCGAAGGACAGCCCGTCCCACGCCGGGATGGTTTATCACAAAGTATTGTTATCGCTGATGTTGGGGCCCAGAGAATTCGATGGCACAACGGTTGAATCTACCTCCCCGGTTCGACTCGTACTCACTAGACAGAGGGGGAGACATGATTCGGCTATTGACGATCGATGGGGACCGGAAGCGGGCGCAGGCCCTGGCCCTGGAGTGCCTGGAGCAGGGGGTGGCGCTGCGCATGGCCGAGACGCTTTGCGAAGGTGTGCGGTACCTGCTCGACGCGCCGGTGTCGCTGGTGCTGGCGGAGGCGGGCATGCTGCGGCTGGCCAAGGGCGATCAGGCGCGCCTGTTCGAGGCGGTGGCGCCCGGCGTGCCGGTGATCCTCACGGTGGACGCGGGGGCGAAGGTCGAGGACCTGGTCGATCTCGAGCTGCAGGGCTTTCGCGTGATGAGCCGGCCCTTCGCGCTGCGCGATCTGCTCGCGAAGGTCGAGGTGCCCGCCAAGGTGGTGCTCGCGCGCCGGGATGCCCGGGCGCGGGTCGAGACGGCCTGCAGATAGGGAGCGAGTCCATGGCCAAGCGATGGATCTTCACGGGGCTGACGGTGGCGATGGCGCTGGGGCTGATCGGGCTGCTCGCCTACACGAGCGAGTCCGTTCACCGCGTCGCGGAGCCGGCGCGGAGCATCACCGAGGTGCCGCGGCCGCGCATCACGCCGGCGCCCGCCGAGCGCCCCGTCGAGCGCGAAGTCGGCCCCACGCTCCACGGTACGGGGTTGATGCTCACCTACTGAGTCCCCGCCGTGGCGGAGGCCCGGGTCCTGGTGTACACTGTCGCCCGATGCGCCGCCGCCGGCGGCGCCCTCGCCTCCGATACTGGCTCTTCCGAGTATTGGGGCGCGTACGAAGCGGAAGAGTGACCGAAGGAGAACCACATGGCTGCGAAACTGTACGTGGGTGGTCTGTCCTATTCCACGACCAGTGAGACCCTTCGAGAGTACTTCGCCCAGTGCGGGACCGTGGAGTCGGCGTCCGTGATCACGGACAAGTTCTCCGGCCAGTCCCGGGGCTTCGGCTTCGTCGAGATGGCGACCTCCGAGGAGGCGCAGCGGGCCATCTCCGAGCTGAACGGCAAGGACCTCGACGGCCGCAAGATCACCGTGAACGTCTCGAACCCGCGGACGCCGGGCTCGGGTGGCGGGCGCGGACCGGGCGGACCCCGCGGCGGCGGCCGGCCGGGCGGTGGCGGTGGCGGCGGGCGTGGGGGCGATCGCGGTGCGTACGGCGTGCCGCCCTCCAAGAAGCCCTTCCGCTGGTAGCGCGCTAGACCCGACACGAAGCACCAAGGGCGCGGTGATCATCACCGCGCCCTCGGTCTATCTCGACTAGAGGACCCGTTCGTAGCGGCCGTAGTCGTGGGCCGCGTCCATGAACCACTTGACGATCTCGGGATTCGAGCGCGGCGGGATCTCGCACGACGTCGACAGGATGAACCCCGAATGCTTCGCCGCGGTGTCGATGCACCGCCGCACCTCGGCCTCCATCTGTGGCTGGGTGGCCTTCTCGAACATGGTCGCGTCCACGTTGCCGATGGCCACCGCGCGCCCCTTGGCCACCTGCATGAAGCGCTCGAGCTGGTCCACGTGGAGCGTCGGGTCGGATTGCTGATCCAGATCGAACGAGATGGTGGTGAAGCCGCAGCCGATCAGGTCCTCGAAGATCGGGTAGGTGACGCCGCAGATGTGAGCGGTGACGCCCACCTTCTTGGCCTTGAAGTAGTCCACCAGCTCCTTGTGGTAGGGCGCGATGAATTCCCGGTAGTTGTCCGGCGAGACCAGGCTGATGGAGGCGGTGGGCTCCGAGAAGGAGAGCCCGATCTTGGTCTTCACGATCGCGTCGCCCCAGAGCTTGCAGAAGTCGGTGGTCAGCCGCATCACGTCGTGGATGAACTGCGGGTCCTCGAACGTGTCCAGGAGCATCATCTCCGGGTTACGGAGCAGCATGGCGATCGTCCACGGCCCGACCGCGACGGCGCCGGTGGCGGCGGGCGGCGCCGCCTTCACGAGGGCCTCGCACTGCTCGAGGAAGCCGGGCAGCCGCGCCGTCTTGTAGGGATCGGGCATCTGGAGCTTGGCGAGTGAGGCCTTGTCCTCGAGCAGGTGCGTCTCGATCGAGGGCACCACGTAGTCGGAGTACTTGACGCCGCAGCCGAAGGCTTCCGCCTCCTTGGCGAGGTCGTTGTACGCGAGCACCACGTCCGGCTGGTAGCGCTCGTAGTAGTTCATCATCGCGGTGATGGCTTTCGTGGGGCTGGTGCAGTACTCCTCGATGCTGAGCCCGTCCAGCGTGCCCGCGAACGAGGCCACGATCGGGTAGACCGGCACCCGGTCCGAGAAGGAGCGCTTGTAGGCCGCCACCACCCGGTCGCGGTTGGTCAGACTGGTCTTGCCCTTCTCGGCGTCCCAGAGCTTGTTCACTTCCATGTAGCGCGGGGGCAGCTTGGCCTCGTACTCCATGAACTGGGTGATGGGGTAGCGGATGCCCCCGTTGTGGGTGCCGCGCAGGCCTTCCACGATCTCCTCCATCCGCTCCCACGGAATGGAGAACGCCATCTCGTGATCCTGGGTCTGGCCGAAGATGCGGTCGCCCGAGCAGGGGAGGATCACCTGCGGCTCGCCCGTCTTCATGGTCGTCACGATGATGTCGGCGCACACCGCGCGGCCCTCGAAGGAGGAGGTGAGCCGGCCGCCCCGCTTCCAGAGCGCGGCCTGGGTCAGGCGCATCACCTGGGCCGGGTTGGCGTAGACGCAGACCACGTGCGGCTCGAAGGTCGCCCGGTCGAGGGGAGCCACCAGCACGCAGTGGTACTCGCCGGGCGCGAACTTGTCGATGGCGGCCTCGGAGCGCTGGCCCGCTGCCTTCGTCTCCGTGTACATGCCCTCGCAGAGCGTGCCCACGTTGTAGATGGGCAGCGGCTTGTCGAAGCCGATCGCGGTGATGCCGAGCGAGCAGATGTGGTCCTCGCGGGTGAGCGCGATGGTCCAGCCGTAACGGCGGGACATGTCGATGACCTGGCAGCTCATGGAGAGCTTCTTGAAGTCGCGGGCGGGCCGGCGGGCGCGCTCCGGGATCTCCTCGCCCGCCTTGAGCATGCGGATCGCCACCGGGAACGTCTGCGGGCGCAGGTACGTCTGCAGCTCGCGGTCCGCCGTCTTCACGTCGATCATGGGCGTCTCCTTGTCACGGAGGCTACGGGGGGCCTACTGGGTTGTCAAGGGAAGGCGGGCGCTTCCGCTACAATGGCGCCGCGATGGCGCGATACCGGATCATCCAGTGGCGCGACCTGCCCTCGCTGGTGGAGGCGATGGACGGCGAGCACACCGTCCGCATCCCCCTCTCCCAGCGCTTCCAGGATCTGATCGACGCCATGGCCATGCGGGAGGGCGCCACGGAGAGCGAGGCCTACCTCGCTGGCTGGGCGCCGGGCCCCGAGACCGAGCGCCCGGGCGACGCGGAGACGGTGGCGCACGAGGTCGCGGCCGAGCTCGAAGAAGGCTTCCAGGACCTGGTAACGCGGCGCATGCTCGGCCCACCCCGCTAGGTCCTCGTCGTTCCGTTCGGGCGCCGGCTCCGCCGGCGCATTAAGCTATAATTCCCCAGCCAATGAAGGCCGCGGAGCTGCTGGTCGCGTGCTTCCTGTTGTTCGGGGCGTGCCTCGTCTGGCCGCTGCTCGCCATCGCCAACCACCCCGTCCTGATCCTGGGCGTGCCCGCGCTGGTCCTCTACCTCTTCGCGGTCTGGGCCGCCATGGTCGCGGTCCTGATCGCGCTGGCCCGGCGCCTGCGCGCGCCCGAGGATGAGCCGTGAGCGGCCTGTCGCCCACCGCGCTCCTCTCCATCGTCCTCGGCTACCTGGCCTTCCTCTTCCTGGTCGCGTCGGTGGGGGAGGCCTTCGCCTCGCGCCTCGGGCGGGGGCGCCCGGCGACCCTGATCTACGTGCTCGCGGCCTCGGTGTACTGCACCGCGTGGACCTTCTACGGCAGCGTGGGCCTGGCCGCCAACCGCGGCCTCGAGTTCCTGACCATCTACCTGGGGCCGGCCTGCGTGGCGCTCCTGTGGCCGGTCCTGCTGCGCAAGCTCGTGCGGGTGTCGAAGGAGCAGCGCATCACCTCGGTCTCCGACTTCATCTCGAGCCGCTACGGCAAGTCGGCGTCCCTGGGCACGCTGGTGGCGGCGCTGGTGGTCTGCGGCATGATCCCGTACATCGCGCTGCAGCTGAAGGCGGTGTCGGCCTCTTTCCGGATGATCCTGCGCGACGAGGCGGTGCTCGAGGTCTTCGACCCGACCCTGGTGGTGGCGGTGATCCTCGCCCTCTTCGGCATCCTGTTCGGCGCCCGCAACCTCGACTTCACCAAGCGGCAGACCGGCCTCATGACCGCGGTGGCGGTGGAGTCGGTGGTCAAGCTCCTCGCTTTTCTCCTGGTCGGTGTCTACGTGACGTGGGGGCTCTTCGGCGGCTTCGCCGATCTCTTCGGCCAGGTGGCCCGGAATCCCGAGCTGTCGCGCCTGCTCACCCTCGACCAGGCGGGCACCGCCTCCTACGCGCGCTGGACCGCCATGCTCGTGGTCTCGATGCTGGCCGTGATGTTCCTGCCGCGGCAGTTCCACGTGCTGGTCGTCCAGAACCAGCGCGAGCGCGACGTCAACGCGGTCTCCTGGTCCTTCCCGCTCTACCTGCTCCTGATCAACATCTTCGTGCTGCCCATCGCCTTCGCGGGCCTCCTCGTCTTCCCGGAGGCGGGCGCGCAGGCCGACGGCTTCATCCTCCGCCTGCCGCTATCCTTCGACAACCGGCTCATCTCGGTCATCGTGTTCCTCGGGGGCTTCTCGGCGGCCACCGCCATGATCGTGGTGGACTCCCTCGCCCTGTCCAAGATGATCACCAACGACATCATCCTGCCCATGCTGCTGCGGCGCCGGCGCATGGAGGACATCTACTGGATCACCCTCTTCTACACCCGGCTGGCCATGCTGGCGGTGGTGGCCCTGGGGTTCGCGTGGGCGCGCATGGAGCACGGCCAGCTCCTGCTGGTGGAGATGGGGCTGCTCTCCTTCATCGCGGTGGCCCAGTGCGGGCCCGCCATCCTGCTCGGGCTCTACTGGCGGCGGGGCAACCGCAAGGGCGCCTACGCGGGGATCTCCGCCGGCTTCTTCGTATGGTTCTACACCCTGATCATCCCGGCCCTGGGCAAGGAAGAGATCTTCGGGCCCGCGTTTCTGGCGGACGGGCCGTTCGGCCTGTGGCTGCTGCGCCCCACCGCGTTCCTCGGGCTGGAAGGGCTCGACACCATCAGCCACGGGGTCTTCTGGTCCTTCTTCTTCAACGTGGGGCTCTTCGTGGTGGTGTCGCTGCTCACCGAGCAGGACGCCGACGACCGGGCCCAGGCCGCCGCCTTCGTGGGGGTGGCGGTCGAGGACAAGCCGGCCCCGGGGGCGCCCGCGATCCTGTCCGCGCCCGAGATCGAGCGGCTCGTCCATCACTACGTCGGCGACGAGGACGCGGAGGCCATCGTCCGCGAGCTGTTCGGCGCCAAGGCGCCCGCCGACCTGTCGGTACCCGAGCTGCTCGAGATGCGCATCCGCTTCGAGCGGCTCCTCGCCGCCTCCCTGGGCGCGGCGGCCGCCCGCATCATCGTGGAGGACCACTTCACGATCTCCAAGGAGGAGGCCCAGCAGCTCGTCACCTCCTTCCAGCGCATGCAGCAGTCGCTGCGGGTCACCGAGGAGGAGGTCAAGCGTGGCGAGCGACTGCTCGCCTCGGTGGTGGAGAGCGTGGACGACTGCATCTTCACCGCGGACACCACCGGCCGGCTCGTCACCATGAACCCGGCGGGCCGCCGCCTGCTCGGCTACGAGCTCTTCGAGGTGAGCCGCCTCCGGTACCCGGATCTGCTCGCCGCCGACGAGCGGGGGGGCGCCGGCGGCATCGTGGCCGCGCTCGAGGTGGGGCGCGGCTGGAGCGGGCAGGTGACGGGCCGCCGGGGGCGGGGCGACGTCTTCCCGGCCCACCTGGCCTTGACCGCCCTCTTCGACGACCGCGGCCAGCGCATCGGCACGGTGGGCGTGCTGCACGACCTGACCGAGCAGGTCGAGACGCAGCGGCGGCTCATCCACCGCGAGAAGCTCGCCTCCCTCGGCGAGATGGCGGCCGGGGTGGCCCACGAGATCCGCAATCCGCTGGGCGGGATCAAGATGGCCACCAACCTGCTGTCCTCCCCGGAGGTGGACGGCAGCCCGCTCTCGCAGGAGATGGCCCGGTCCATCCTGTCCGGCATCGGCGAGATCGAGGGCATCATCAACAACCTCCTCGACTGGACGCGGGACGCGCGGCTCGAGCGCAACGAGTACGAGCTGGCGCGCATCCTCGACCCGGTGGTGGAGGCGGCGGCGGGCGAGGGGCGGGCCCGGGGCGTCCAGGTCGGCTACGGGCGGCTCGAGCGGGACGTGGTCGCGGCGGTGGACGGCCAGAAGCTCCGCCAGGTCTTCACCAACGTCATGAAGAACGCGGTGGAGGCCAACGACCCGCGGCGAGGCGCCGGACGCGTCATCGTCGATCTCTTCGCCGAGGGTGACCGGGCGGTGGTCGAGGTCGTCGACGACGGCGTCGGGATCTCCCCGGAGGACCGCGACAAGATCTTCCTGCCCTTCTTCACCACCAAGCCCTCGGGCACGGGCCTCGGCATGTCCATCGTCAAGAAGATCGTGGACCTCCACGCGGGGGACATCGCGATCGAGAGCGCGCCGGGCCGCGGCACGCGGGTTCGCATCTCATTCCCGGCGGTGGGCGCGGCCCAGCCGGTGGCTGGAGGCCCCTCATGAAGCGACGGCTCCTGCTCGTCGAGGACGACGAGGTCTTTCTCCGCCCGCTCCACCGCACCCTGGAGCTGAAGGGCTACGAGGTGGTGCCGGTGCACAGCGCGGAGGAGGCGCTCGAGTCGCTCAAGGCCGAGGACGTGGACGTGGTGCTCACCGACCGCCGCCTGCCCGGGATGGACGGCGTCGAGCTGGTGCGGCAGATCAAGGCGGAGCATCCGGACCTGGCGGTGGTGGTCATGACCGCCTACGGGACCATCGAGTCGGCGGTCGAGGCGATGCGGCTCGGGGCCGAGGACTACCTGGTGAAGCCCTTCGAGACGGCCGAGCTGCTCCTCGTGATCCGGCGGGCCATCGAGTTCCAGGAGCTGAAGTCGGCGAACCGTCGGACCATCCGGCGGAACCAGGAGCGCTTCACCTTCGGCAACATCGTGGCGGCCAGCGCGGGCATGCAGGCGGTGTTCGACCTGCTGCGCTCGGTGGTCGATCTGGACACCACCGTGCTCATCCACGGGGAGACCGGGGTCGGCAAGGAGCTGCTCGCGCGCTCCATCCATTTCTCGGGGGCCCGCCGCGACCGGCCCTTCGTGGCGGTCAACTCCGCGGCGATCCCCGCGGAGCTGTTCGAGTCCGAGCTGTTCGGCTCCCGGCGGGGTGCCTTCACCGGCGCCACCGAGCACCGGCGCGGCCACTTCCAGATGGCCCACGGCGGGACCCTGCTCCTCGACGAGATCGGGGAGATGCCGCTGCATCTCCAGAGCAAGCTCCTGCGCGCGATCGAGGAGAAGAAGGTGACCTCGGTCGGCGCCGATCGCCCGGTGGACGTGGACGTGCGCTTCATCGCCACCACCAACAAGGATCTGCAGGTGGAGGTGGAGCACGGGACCTTCCGGCGAGACCTCTTCTACCGGCTCTCGGTCATGCCGGTGCGGGTGCCCGCGCTGCGCGAGCGACCCGAGGACATCCCGCTGCTGGCCCGCCACTTCGTGGAGCAGGCGGGCCGCCGCATCAAGAAGATGGTGCGCGACATCTCGCCCGAGAGCCTCGGGGCGCTGATGCGGTATCCGTGGCCCGGCAACGTGCGCGAGCTCGAGAACGTCATCGAGCGGGCGGTCATCGTGTCCACCGGCCCCACCCTCGCGGACCTGGAGCGCTTTCTCGCGCCGACCGGTGCCCACGCGCCGGTGGATCTGTCGCTGCCGTTCCGGGACGCCAAGGCCCGGGTGGTGGAGGACTTCGAACGGGCCTACATCGACGGGCTGCTCAAGAGCCACGGGGGCAAGCTCACCGCCGCGGCCAAGCACGCCGACATGGATCCCAAGAACTTCTCCGACAAGATCCAGCGCTACGGCTTGCGCCGCTCCGCGCCCTCGGAGCCGCCGCCCGCCTAGAAGAACAGGATCGTCACGATCGCGAAGAGGGGGAGCAGGACCGCGCCGCTGTAGGCCATGTAGCCGAAGAAGCTCGGCATGCGAACGCCCGCCGCTTCCGCGATGGCCTTGACCATGAAGTTGGGGGCGTTGCCGATATAGGTGTTGGCTCCCATCGCCACCGCGCCCACGCTGATGGCGGCCAGGATCACGTGGGGCACCCCGACCACCTCGGCGGGGAGGCCGAGGCTCTGGGCCAGCGCGAGGAACGTGAGATACGTCGGCGCGTTGTCGAGGAACGACGACAGCCCGCCGGTGGCCCAGAAGAACTGCCAGGGCTCCCGCACCCCGAGCTCCCCGCCGCGCACGTGCAGCAGCTCGAGCGCGGGGATCATGGTGAGGAAGATCCCCAGGAAGAGCACCGCCACCTCCACCATCGGAGCCGCCGCGAATTGATTCGCCCGGCGGATCACCTTCGGAGTCCGCCACAGGGAGATCCCGGCCAGGGCCAGGATCGCGAGCTCGCGCACCGGCTCGTGCAGGAAGGCCACCGCCGCCACCACCCCCAGGAGCCAGAGCCCGTTGAGCGCGCCCCGGATCCGGAGGGGCTCGATCTGGGTGTGATCGCGCTCGCGCGCCGCCCTCGTCTCGTGCGCGTGATGGCGCGAGTCCCAGACGTAGTACAGCAGCAGCAGCGACGCGGTCATGGTGAGCCAGGGCAGCCACAGCCGCAGCGTCCAGGCGAACGGGACGCCCTGCAGGTAGCCGAGGAAGAGCGGGGGATCGCCCAGCGGCGTGAGCATGCCCCCGATATTGGAGACCAGGAAGATGAAGAACACGACGGTATGCGTGACGTTGGCCCGCTCCCGGTTCGTCTGCAGCAACGGCCGGATCAGGAGCATCGACGCGCCGGTGGTGCCGACGAGGGAGGCGAGCAGGCTCCCGGTGGCCAGGAAGGCGGTGTTCACGAGCGGAGTGGCCTCCAGATCGCCGCGCAGGAGGACTCCGCCCGCGATCACGTAGAGGCCGGAGAGCAGGATCATGAACGAGACGTAGTCGCCCGCCATGTGCACGAGCGCGCCCGGCTGTCTCGCCAGATAGAGCACGAGCACCGGCGCCCCCAGGATCGCGGACACCACCAGCTTGCGCCGGTTGGACTCCCACCAGTGGGGCCGCCACAGCGGGAAGAGGGCGATGGCGAGGAGCATCGCGACGAAGGGCAGCACGGCATAGAGCGGGAGCGGCGCCGGCACGCGGCGATCTTACTCCCTTGAAGTTGCCGGGCGGATGGTTTAGAAGGGGAGCGGCGCGCCGAGGCGCCGACCCTCACCCGAGCACGAACGAGGTCCCCCAATGGCCAGCGAGACCAAAGGCAGCAGCGCCGTCGAAGCCCTCCTGAAAGAGAAGCGGAAGTTCCCGCCATCGAAGGAGTTCGTCAAGCACGCCAACGTCAAGAGCCCGTCGGTGTACAAGGAGGCGGCCAAGAATCCGGCCCGCTTCTGGGAGCGCTTCGCCAAGGAGCTCGACTGGTTCAAGCCCTGGAAGACGGTGGTGCAGTGGAAGGCGCCCTACGCCAAGTGGTTCGTGGGCGGCAAGCTGAACGTGGCCTACAACTGCCTCGATCGCCACGTGGCCACCGCCCGCAAGACCAAGGCCGCCATCATCTGGGAAGGCGAGCCGGGTGACGCGCGGGTGCTCACCTACTGGGACCTCTACCGCGAGGTCAACCGCTTTGCCGCCGCGCTCAAGCGGCGCGGGGTCAAGAAGGGCGACCGGGTCACCATCTACATGCCGATGGTGCCGGAGCTCCCCATCGCCATGCTGGCCTGCGCCCGCATCGGGGCCCCCCACAGCGTGATCTTCGGGGGATTCGCCCCCGAGGCCGTGCGCGACCGCATCCACGACGCGGAGTCCCGCGTGCTCATCACCGCGGACGGCGGCTTCCGCCGCGGCGGCATCGTGCCGCTCAAGAAGAACGTGGACGAGGCGCTCAAGGAGTGCCCGGACGTGAGCACGGTGATCGTGCTCAAGCGCACCCGCCAGGACATCGCCATGCAGTCCGGGCGCGACATCTGGTGGGACGACTTCGTCAAGGACGCGCCCGCCTACTGCGCGCCCGAGAAGATGGACTCCGAGGACATGCTGTACCTGCTCTACACCTCGGGGTCCACCGGCAAGCCCAAGGGCATCGTCCACAGCACCGGCGGCTACCTCACCGGGGTCTACGCCACCACCAAGTGGATCTTCGACCTGCACGACACCGACGTCTACTGGTGCACCGCCGACATCGGCTGGGTCACCGGTCATTCCTACATCGTCTACGGGCCCCTCGCCAACGGGACCACCACCGTGATGTACGAGGGCACGCCCGACTACCCCGACAAGGACCGTTTCTGGCGGATCGTCGAGAAGTACGGCGTCACCATCTGCTACACCGCGCCCACCGCCATCCGCACCTTCATGCGCTGGGGCGAGGAGTATCCCAAGCGCTGCGACCTCTCGAGCCTGCGGCTGCTGGGGTCGGTCGGGGAGCCGATCAACCCGGAGGCGTGGGTCTGGTACTGGAAGGTCATCGGGGGCGGCCGCTGCCCGGTGGTGGACACCTGGTGGCAGACCGAGACGGGCCACATCCTGATCACGCCGCTGCCCGGGATCACCACGCTCAAGCCCGGCTCGGCCACCCGCCCGTTCCCCGGCATCGAGGCCGACGTGGTCAACGACCGGGGCGAGTCCGCCAAGGCGGGCTACCTCGTCCTCAAGAAGCCCTGGCCGGGGATGCTGCGTGGCATCTACCGCGACCCGCAGCGGTACGTGGCCCAGTACTGGAGCAAGTATCCGGGCCTCTACTTCACGGGGGACGGCGCGAAGATCGACGAGGACGGCTACTTCTGGCTGCTGGGCCGGGTCGACGACGTGATGAACATCTCGGGGCACCGGGTGTCCACGATGGAGGTGGAGTCGGCCCTGGTGGATCACCCGCACGTGGCCGAGGCCGCGGTGATCGGCCGGCCCCACGAGATCAAGGGCCAGGCCATCGCCGCCTTCGTCACGATCAAGGACGGCACCAAGCCCAGCAAGGAGCTGATGGAGGAGCTCAAGGGGCACGTGGCCAAGAAGATCGGCGCCCTGGCCCGGCCCGACGATCTGATCTTCGCGGCGGACCTGCCGAAGACCCGCTCCGGCAAGATCATGCGCCGCCTGCTCCGTGACATCGCGGAGGGCAAGGCCCTGGGGGATACGACCACGCTGGCCGACCCCGCCGTCGTCGCCACGCTCAAGGAGAAGTACGGCGAGGAGGAGTAGAGGGTAGCCCGCCCCTCGCGACCCTTGGCTTGACGCGTCACGGTGCCCCTGCCAAGGAACCTTGGCTTTGTTGCCAGAGAGTCTAGGATGGGTGCTGCGATGATGTGACGTGGAATCAGTAGTTTACGAATGCGCTGCTGCTGGCATCCTTCGTGCCCGCCTACTCCTCGATGCACTATCCGCGCGTGTCCTTCTTGTTGAGGTCGCCTCGCAGGAATCGTAGCCGAAGTCAGGGAACAGGCCCCGGTCCGCTCGGGCAGAGCTGTATGGACGAAGACCGCAGGTCGAGATAAACCAGACTCAACAAAGGGGGAACACCATGGCCGGTAAGGATCAGGTCCCCAAGGATTTCCGCCGCGTGGTGGTTGCCGCGGCGGTGGGGAACGTCATCGAATGGTACGATTTCTACATCTTCGGGAGCTTGGCCGCGATCCTGTCGGTCAAGTTCTTCGACAAGACCCACCCGGTGGCGGCGCTGCTCAGCACGGTCGCCCTGTTCACCGCCGGCTTCCTGATTCGCCCACTGGGCGCCTTCTTGTTCGGATGGCTGGGTGACCGGGTGGGCCGCAAGTACACCTTCATCGTGACGCTGACCGGCATGGGCTTGGCGACCGCCGCGATCGGGCTCATACCGACCTTCGCCTCCATTGGCCTTGCCGCCGCCTTCATCCTCTTCGGCCTGAGAATGGTCCAGGGGCTGTGCCTGGGCGGGGAATACGGTGGCGCGATCACCTACGTTGCCGAGCACGTGTCGGACGAGCGCCGGGGCTACTACACCGGCTGGCTCCAGACGTCCCCGACGCTGGGCATCGTGGTGTCCCTCATCTCGTTCCTGCTGGTGATGATGGCCATCTACATCCGGCTGCAACTGGGGGAAACGCCGATCTTCCAGGAGATGAAGGCCAAGGGCGGGATGGTGCGAAACCCGTGGAAAGAGGCGTTCCTCAGCTCCAACATCAAGTTCATCCTGGTCGCCATCGTGGTGCTGATCGGGCAGGGCGTCGTGTGGTACAGCGGCCAGTTCTGGGCCCTCTACTTCCTGCAGACGGTGAAGAAGCTCGACGTGCTGACCTCCAGCTACATTGTCGGCGCGGCGTTGCTGATCGCGACCCCGACGTTGATTCTCTTTGGATGGCTCTCCGACGTCATCGGCCGGAAGCCGGTGATCCTGGGGGGAATGGCGCTGGCCTCCCTGACGTACTATCCGCTCTATGCGTGGCTGGGTCAGGTCACCAATCCCGGCGCCGTCAACTATCCGGTCGCCATCTTCATCATCTTCATCCTGGTGTCCTACGTAGGCATGGTGTACGGGCCGGTCGGGGCGTTCCTGGCCGAGTATTTCCCGAGCCGGATCCGCTACACGTCCGT